>OGTG01000021.1_pt1 | contig 176338 bp, 187 predicted proteins | sample 1574571 | NCBI WGS metagenome assembly OGTG01 (sample SAMN03295826, study PRJEB24534) | human gut metagenome | isolation source: fecal sample 1 from infant 4 | host: Homo sapiens | place: USA: Pittsburgh, PA | collected 2014-07
TGGCCTTTATTATTAACAAGCTCAATACCTGCTAAATCTTTAGCTCCTTGTGCTACTATCATATCTTTAGTAATTCCAAATTCTTTAAGTCGTTCAAGTTCCCCTGTCTGAGCATCTGCAACTGCTTCAACTGCTTGGTCTATAGATTTTCCCATAGCTCCAGCCATATCTCCTGTAAGTGGCAATACTTTTTGAGCTTCTAGGCCATAACTCTGAAGTTTTACAGTAGCATCAACTATTTCTCCAGTTTCAAAAGGAGTTTTATTAGCATATTGTGTAGCCCATGAAAAAATCTCACCTGCTTTTTTCTGGTCTTTCATAACAATATTTAATGTATTTCTATATTGTTCCATGCTTGAAGCTTGGTCAATCATTGCTGAACCCATTTTCTTAGCCCCTACTGCAATAGCACTAGCAGCTAAAACAGTTTTAACCTTGCCACTAATAGTATCTAACTGATTTGATGCATAACTTGTAACGGAACCAGTCTTTGAATTAACTTTATTTATGGAATTTACTGTTCCACTTGCAAATTTAGCAACTGAAGCAAATGCTTTCTGTAAAGTAGGGCTTATCTTACCACCAATTGCTATATTGGTTTGAAGTGTTGTAGCCAATTACATCACTCCTTCTTTTTCATAGCTTTTTTATATTCTTCATTTCGTCGATCACTTTCTTCTACAAGTGACTCGTAATATTCAAACAAATCCTCTAAACTCATATTATAACAATCTTTTCTTGAGTTTGACGTTTCAAGAGTTATTTGTGATACTATCTTTTTTAGTTCGGATCTTCTTGGTTTCCATCCGAGTCTTCTATAAAAAAAGCTCTAGCTATATTTGCAGCCTCCGTATAATCCTTAAGTTTTAATCTAGATATATCTAAAAAATCCAAATCTGATGCTTTTGCAAACATTCTTCCTCCAATTACAGGGTCTAATTCATAAGATGCACTTACCATATATCCACTTCTTGTTGATTCTTTAAATACTTCTTCTATATCTCTTCCTGTTAATTTATCAAAATCATATTCTATTTCATTTACTTCTTTACCATCAATTAAAATTGATTTCCTAAGAGTTAATACTCCTAATCCTGTAATTGCCATTGTATTTTCATTTTTTTTATCCATGTTATTTCCCTCCAATAAAATAAGCCAGGAATTTTTCATCCTAGCTTTTATTAATTAAATTATTTTTATAAATATTGTGATATATCGCTAAACATATCCTTACCATTTATTTTATATATTCCGTTTAATTTATCAACATTAATTATTTCTTTGCCATCACATATTCTCTTATATGCAATTACTTCAAATGATATACTTCCATCCTGTGATGCCCCTGATTCTATTTTACCTTCATCAGCTTTCTTATTAGCAACTGTCAAAAATGCTTTGTTAGCTACTACTCTTGCCTTTCCGTTGGATGTATTATATGCATCAGTTACCCATCTGTATTCCAAATTACTAGCTGCAGCTAATGTAGCAAACTTTTCATCAGATACTCTAACTGAAATTTCGGTTTCCATAGAACTTAATTGTCCTAATGTAGGCATATCTATTTCTCCTAGTATTCCAGATCCTTTAATTGTATCCGTTATTTTTTCAATTGATGGTAATGTTATATCTGTTGTATTACCAATTTTATCGGCTGAACCACTATCTCTAACATATACGGAAAAATCAATGGTTTTGTTTTTAATTTCTTTTGTTGTAGTACTCATTATTGATTATCCTCCTCAGAAGTGTATAAATTATCAATTCCTTTAGAAGTAGACTTAACTCTTTGAGTTATTGATTTTGCTGGCGGTGTGTTTGTTACTAATGTATCAAACGTAAAGTCACCCTGTATCATATCAGATCTAGAATTATTACTATTAACAAATCCAATTTCACCATAAAGAAGTTGTCCAGCTGTAACATATGAATTTAATATAGTCTGTTCTGATACAATTAGCGCATCTACATCATTTCGTGTCATTGGTTTATCAATTACGTCTATATTCCTATAATTAAAGTCGTTGAGCAAGTATTTATTCATCATTATGTTAACATCAAAGATTTCATCAACAGCAGTAGTCGAACCATAATCATAGTTCGCCATATGTGGCCCCCATAAAACGTATTTTCCACCACTATAAATAGCTGTTGTAATTCCTTTTTCATTAAGTTCATTAGCTTTTTCTTGGCCAAACCTAATTTGTTTGCCATTCGCAATTAGAGAATCTATATCTATAGCTTTATTAGATGAACTTTCATAAGGAATTCCATCATTTTCAATATCAGTTTGTAGTTTTCGGACTATTGCAACTATAGATCCCCACAACTCTTTATTACCAGTTTTAAATTTTGGCCAACATGTTTTTTCACAGTTAGAATTATATTTATTAGTTTCTTTCCACTTAAGTGCTTTTTCCCTTGAATCTGCCTCATCAGAATTAATATCTGTATAACAAATAGCTTCCCATCTGTCACTTATTCTAGCTGTGGCTTTAACTAAAGCCTGTTCTATTTCTTTTATATGTGAATATCCTGGTGCAGCTAATATTTCAGGAATTATATTTAATTCTTCATAAACATCTTGTATCGCTTGTATTCCTGTCCTTGTCTCATTTTCTTCATCATATGATCCAATAACATTCTCAGGCTTAATTTTAGATGAATCAACTTTCTTATATGATATTGAAATAGATTCCCCAAGATCTTTTAATTCTGATACTTCTAATTTTCCTGATTCATTATATTTCAATTCATAGTCTGTACCTAATATTTTATCTGTTACAACAAGGGAATCTACTACTACATTATCTGTAATAGTTCCAACTCCATTTATTATGTCTAATGTAGAAGTAGTATTGTCTGCATTAGTTATAGTGTCTAGTACAATAACTACTATTGGTCCAATTGGTTTGATTTTATTTGAAAAATGAGCAAACATTACTGCAGATAATGTAAATTCATCAAAATTATCGGTTTCTCTATAACCTAGTTTCGTCTGAGCCTGTTCAGAGTTTCTAATAAGTAATGGCTTATTTATAACTCTATTTTCTTTTTTTACTCTGTGTATTGGAGCAGTTCCTATATAAATAGGCACTGTTTTACTTGTAGATATTGATTCATCACTTGCAACTAACGAACCATATAGTCCATGTTTATATGTCATTTTAGCACCACCTTATAAAAAAATTTGTTCAACATCAGTTTTTAATGGAGCTATTGAACCTTTAAACTTAACATTTGCACTCCAGTAGGGATAATTTTGTTCTTCATCCATGCTCCATTCAATAGGTTTATTTATAATAAGGCATTCATTCAATACGGGATTTAGTTGAAACTCAAGCCTTATTCTAGTTATTATATTCAATAGATCTTTAAATCCTTGTGCATTTGGAGTAACCTTACCTTCTCCATCGCTTAACCCCAAATCATAAGTAACTATCTTTATTCTAAAATTCAATTGAGTTTCCTCATTATCATCAGAACCATAATCAAGCATAACTATCATTCCTGGAATATCGTATCCATATGATTCTAAAAAATTCTTAGGTGGAATCCATCCACTATATACTGCTATGTTGACTAAATCAGTACCATTAATCTTTTCCTCTTCATTTTCTGATAATCCACCTTTTGGTATGTCAAAATTAGGAGGCTTTTTTAGTTTAAATTTGCTTGCAACATTTTCTTTTAAAAACTTTGTAATACTATCTAATGCTTTTAAATCATTCATTTATTTAATCCTCTTACTTTGTATATCTGTTTAATCTGTACTCAACTTCATGATTAATTCTTTCCTGAAGCTTTTGGCTAGATTCTTCTTGAACCCGTTCACTTACATTATCATTGCTTATCATTTGTGGAATAGAAAGTGTATGCAGAACCTTTATAGGATATCTACTTGCACCTGTTCTTTTTACTATGTGATTATTACCTGTAAGTCCTGAAATAAATGCTCTGGGACTTGTATTTACTGTCTTAACTCCTGATTTTTTAACTTTAACCTTTACTGGTTTACCTTTTTTCCAACTGACAGTATTCCTAGCAAACCTTCCAAGAGTAAGTCTTCCACCTTTACTTATAATATAAGCAGTTAAATTGCTAGAATTAGCTTTATGAATTTCTAATGTTTTAGTAATATCACTAGATTTAACATTATAAGTTTTTCGCACTTCTTGATTAACCCTTTTTCTTGTAAAAGTTAGTGTTCTATTAATAGCAGCTGCAGTAGCTTTAGGAATTTCTTTAGGAATATTGCTTAACTTACTTACAGCTTTTTTTAATTCACTGTCATCAATCTTTAAATTAATAGCCATTAGTTTCTAGCTCCTTGTAAGATAACTTCATACATTCCACTATCATATTTTACATCGAATACTCTATAAGACGAACCATCAAACATCTGTATATCGCCTACTTTAACTTCTCTGTTAATATCAGAGCTATTTATAAAATAAAGAATATCTGCTTGAAGTATTCCATCATATTCTTTCTGATTTCTCTCTTTTAGAGTTTCATTGTCAACTATTACGGTCTTTAAAACTCCATCAATATAGTGTCTTTCTGCAAATTCTTCTTTGTTTATAAAAACAGAATCAAGATCATTATTTAAAATATCTTTAAATGAACCCTTTATCATTTATTTCTTCTTCCTATAATTGTTTTTTCATTACTTTTTTGATTTGATTCTATTTGTTTATTATCATTTTCTATACTAATAATATCAACAATATTTTCTGATTCAGACTCATTGATATTATTAGTATAGTAATCTTCCATTTCTTTTTTCTCATCAACATTTTCATTTAAATTTCCAATCGCTTGGATATTTGATTCTGTTTTTTCTTCATTATTGTTTTCCCACCGAGCCATTCCATTATCCAACCATAACTTAACCATTTCATGATTGGATGCTGGAAGCTCTTCACCTATTTTATATAAATGTGCTTCAAATAAAATAGGTGATATTACTACCAACTTATCCATCAATATCACCTTATCCTAATAATTTTACACTTACAGTTTTATCATTGGCAGCAGCTTCTTTAACTGCATATCCAGCGGGTATATTTGAATCTGCAGTTGCAGTAATCGCATCATGTGTTGCATCATAATATACTTCTGCACCTTGTGTTATTTTTTCCGAATCTGCTTTTTTTAACTCAAATACTCCTACCACATGAAGTATGCCCTTACCTTCAGGCTGTATATCGTCACCAACTACAGCTATTCTTGTTGAAAGTGAAACTACTGTCCCATTTTCTATTTTTTCTTTAGTAGAATTTGTATAATCTACTGTTTCTCCTCTTTGAACATATGTTGCTTTCATACTACTCTAACCTCCTAGTTATAATAATGGATTTTTAAGTGTTGTTCCTGGATTCTTAATAATTCCCCTATAATCCATAACCGAAATCCCCCAATCCAAGTAAATATCCCATACAAATCCTAATTGACCTGGTGTTTCCATACGTCTTATAGTTGGAATTTCTTGACCATTTAAGTAATCAATTTGTATTGAGTCTATATCATTCTTATCACCAATAACAAACCATGGAATAGCATCTGTTTTGCATAATACATTTAATGTTGCATCTTCAACAATTTGTATTTGATTTCTATATCTGTATAGTGGATTAGATGCTTGAGTGTTGCCTGTTGTATTAATATATGGGCTATCAAATATTGTATACATATCAAAAGAATATCCAACTGGAACAACAATATAAGTAGGTCTTATAATTATTGCTTCTCCAAATTGATCTGTCTGCAATTGTAAAGCCATAAATATTTTCTGTATTGCTTCTGCTGTAACTCCTGTTCCAGTAGATAATACATTTTTATGTTCTGCACTGAATAAATTCTTTCCATCGTATATTGCTGGATTATTTAATAGTATTTCATACACCTGTTTATTTTGTGTCTTTCTAGCTGATGCAGCATATTTAGCTGGTATTTTTGATAAAAAATCAATATCATCATTGATAAAAGCCTGTCTTGTCATAGAGAATTGTCTTCCATACGTTTTTAATTTTCTAGTTGGAAGCTTTGCATCTGTTGGCTTATCGTGCTTGATTTCTCCTCCTTCAGGTATTTCTAAGAATTCACCTGCTGGACCACCTAAGTAATTATTTTCTACTGTCTTAAAATCTTTTAATGTTCCTTTTTTAGTCCATACATCAAATGTGACTGGTGCCTGGTTATGACCTTCAACATATGCTTTATTAATTGCTTGATCCATTATGCTTGGAAATGCTGCAGTTGGATTATAAAATTGTCTTGATAACATTCCATAAAGTTCCTCTGATGATCTTCTGTTTAATCCTGATACTCCTGCGCCTTGCAATGTCTCTATTGCCAAATCTCTTAATGACATACCCATTAAATCTCTAGCACCTTCTGCAGGTTTATCAATGATGACTCCGCCACGCATTATTAATGCATCAGCCGCTGCTGCTCTGAACTTATCCTGTTCATCAGCTATAATAGTAGTTTCTCCTGTTCCTCTTGTAGCAATTGGTCCTGCTTCTCCTTTAAGTCCTTCAAGGATAGCTTTTCTGACATCATCAACAGATGTTCCGTTAGCAATATAATCTTCAGCTGAATCAATTCCAAATTCTCTGCACAAAGTTGTTATTTCTGATGATCTTTTTCTTTCTGCCTCCAGGCTTCTAGCATTTGAATCATTTCCTGATTCTTCATTTTCAATTTGAATAGTTAATTGTTCAATTTCTCTTTGCAATGAGTCAAATTCTGCTTTTTCCTCTGCAGTAAGATCTCTCTTCCCTTGTTTAGCAGTACTTAAAATTTCCTGCTGTCTTAACACCTTAGCTTGTCTTTGTTGTTTTGGTCCCATTCTACCTACCTCCTAATAAAAAAGATTTGTTGTTATTTATCTGAATCTGCTTTTCATAATACGAAAGCGACTTTTCAGCTTTTCTTAAATTATTTTTTTCAGCATGTCTTCCTACTCCAACAGTAGGGTCTGCAGGCACACTTACAATTGAAATTTCAAATGGTGTCCATTTCCTAGCAACTGAACATGGACCTATGAACTTTCCATCAGCAGAACTTTTATTTGCTGAAACTTCTTCCCATGAGTCAATGCAATATCCAACTGAAACACCTTTTAATGTTCCTGATTTAACTTTTTGATATATTTTTTCTGATTCTTCATCAGTATCAAACTCAACTTCTGATTTTCCTCTTTTATCTTCAAGCCATACTTTATTAACTTTTCCTATAACAGCATCTCTATTGTGATTAAATAACAAGCAGCCGATTTCACTTAATCTAGTTAAATCGACTGCTCCATCTGAATGATCTAAAATTTCAGTTCCCCACCATCTTTCATATGGTTCCTCTGATGAAAAGCTTAGTTCAAATTTTCTTTCATTACCTTCACCTTTTAATGCTCTTATAGAATTTACTAAGAGTTCCCTTGTTGAGTTGTTTTTTTCATCACTGTCCCTCATAATAAAGTTCTTCCCCCTTCTTTCCAAATATCACACCTCCTAAATCAATTCCTTGGTCTTTAGCATATTGTAATACTTCATTGAATTCATCAATCTGTTCTTTCCAATCCTTACCGTTTTCTGCTGCAATTTGTTTGAATGTTTTTTGACCAGTTTGTAATGCAATTTTATTTGCATTTGCTTCTTTAAGTGGATCTATCCACCTCTTTGGAGCTTTAATCCATTCATGTTTTAGATAAATTTCTTTGTTATTCCAGAATTCCTTGAAATCAATTTTACCGCTTAAATATGCCGATATAATAAAAGTTTCATACACTTCATCTATAACATTTTCTATAAGCAACTCAACATCTTCATCATACGTCAATTCATCTTCTATAGTTCCCTGTCTTGCGGAAGAATAATTTGTTTCTGACATATCTCTAGATGTAGCTTCATAACTTATTCCTTGTCCAGCGCCTATCAACCTTTGTTGAAGTTTAATATATCCAGTTGCATCTGCACTTTGACCAGATGGATTTACAACTTGTATCTCATCACCAGCATTAAGTTCCTTGATCATTCCCGGCGAAATGGTCTTGCCTTCATAATCATTTTTTGATTGAATTATATTGTTCCTACCTCCTATTCCCGTTGTAGGAAGTGTTTTCTTTATAAATACTGATAAGCATGCTGCTATTCTTTCTTTTACAGATACCGCAGTCATAAATTCATTAGCATCTCTTATTCTTGTGATTGTAGGAGCCATGTCTGACATTTCTCTCACTTGACTTGGCCTTTTTTTAGAATAGTAGAATATTACATACTTAGCTTCAATATAGATTGGACTTTCTATTGTAAATCCATCTATACTGTATTGTTTTATCCAATATCCTACAGCCTTGTTATATTCATTGTACTCAATTCCTCCTACAACCTTATTCTTATTGTTTTTAGGAACCATCTGATATATATCAAGTTCATCTACTTCAATAGCCTGTAATTGAAACGGAATAATTCCATCCTTTGTATATCTTTTTAAGAATATTATTCCTCCATCTATCTTCTTACGTTCTACTGCCATCCTTATCATTTGGTTAAAACTCTGTGTACCTGTAACATCACAGTTATTTTTCTTGCACCAAACTTTCCATAATTCTTCTATGCTTTTGTTTATATCATCATCTGATGTTTTTGCTTGCAGGGTATATCCCCCACCGATAATATTTCTTTTAAATGCTCCAACAACCGAATTCATAATATCAGAGTTTCTTTCTAAATCCCTACATCTAGCTCTTACATTATCTCTATAATATCTATCCGTCATTTCTGCAGACTGATTTGTAGATTTCCAGTTAGAATTTGTTCTTCCATAACTCCCAGCATCATAATTTCTAATCTCATCTAAATATTGTCTATAAGCTTCTCTTTTAACCCCCCATTCAGGTGAAACAAAACTTATAACACCATCTAACCAGTTCAATTTAACCACCTACCTTCCAGAAAATACAGCAACATAAGTATCATCTAACAACTGACTGTCATTTTGTGCTACCTGTGCCATTAAATCATCTTTCATTTCTTTAAGCATCCTTAAATCTGCTCTAGTTAATTGTCTGGAACCAATTTTATATGATTGTCCTCCAACCAAAACATTATATATAGCCTTATCTACTTCTTCTAACATTTCCTGCGTTGTAAGTTTATTATCATCCGCCATAAAACACACCACCTTTAAATCCATTCTTCATTACTTTTTATCCAGCTTTCCTCTGGAGCATATTGCTCTTCTTGTTTTTTATGTTGCTGTGGAGCTTCATCTTCTAAATGCAAAGTCCTTACTCCCATTATATCTGCAGCAGCTATAGCATAAACTTCAGCATCTAAATAATGGTTGTCTGCATGGCTCTTTTTTAATACCCACTGTTGACTCTTCTTATTTCCATTCTTAACATTCACCTTATGTTCAGCAGTAACTTGTTCAGCATATTCTCTATCACATCCTTTGTAAACCATCCATGACCCAATTCCATTTTCCTTCTTCATACGTCCAGCAATCATATCCTTATATTTACCACCATCAACTATAACTAAATTCATTCCATAGGCTTTAGAATCAGTTTTATTAACTTTTGATAATTTATAATGTGACAGCTGCGGATTAGATGCACCTTTTACTGGCAGGCACCATTCTGAATTAGATGCAGCAAAATCATAAACTGAATCAGAATCATATCCAGAGTCTATTAATGTTAAATTAACAAGCATTTTAGTTCCATCTTTCTTACAATATTCAAGATTCATAATTTTTTCTATTTCCCTAAAAGAAAAAGCTTGACCATGACATATATTTTGACTTGTTATATAATTCCCAAATGCTCTTATACTCCAATACAAACAATTTTCTTGTACATCCACTCCTGCTGTAAGAAGTTTAGCCCAATCTGGAATAATGTACTGTTTATAGTCTGTCTGTCTCTCAAGAACTAAATCAGCAGTAGTTTTCAACTTTGTATCTTCCCAAGGTTCAGCCAACCATGAATTCACAAAGTTCTGAAGTTCATCTGGATCATTTCTAGACTCTAAAAATTTTTTAGCCATATCTTCCCATGTTACAAATATGCTATAAAGTGAATTCAACCAAAATGATACTGTTTTTGGTTTACCAATACATTTTTTATTTATACTTCTCCATTGGCCATTCCTTAACATCTTTGGTTTTTCTCTATCTTCAATAATACATCCACATTCCTGACATACATATTTAGCAGTAGCTGCCCGTTCTGCTATAGTCAGTTTACTTTCCTTATCTTTATCAAATATTACCTGAATCCATTTAAGTTCAATAAACTCACCACAATGAGGACATGGAACAAAATAATGTCTTTGTTCTTCAGCAGATTCATGTAATTTCCAAACATAGTTATCTTTTAAAGTAGGTGTAGAACATGAATATATTTTCTTTGAATGTTTAAATGTCTTTGTTCTTTCAAGCGCCAAATCGTAAGGAGATGCTTCCTTCTTTGAAGCTCCACCCATTTTGTCAATTTCATCAAACATCAAAAACTTTATTGCTTTTGATGCCAGTTTACTTGGTGAATTAGCACCTCTAAGATAAACATTCATTCCCTTAAACTTTAATCCTAATTCCTTAGATTGATTTTCATAAAATCTTTCTCTTATGCTTGGACTTTTTCTAAAAGCTGGTTTTAATTTATCATTTGAAACATCTTTAGCTAAATCATCTGTAGGATAAACAATCATAGTTGGGCTAGGATTTTGAGTAACAATCCATCCGAGTTCATTTATTAATGCTTCCGTTCCTCCAACCTGAGTTGGTTTACAGAAATTTATATGTTCTATGTACGGATCATTAAATGAATCCATTATTTCAACTAAATAAGGAGTAACATCATTTGACCATTTACCAGGGAGTGAGCTGGATTCATCTAACACTCTATATTTTTCAGCCCACTGGCTTACTGTAAGTTGTTCAGGTTTTGACAGAGTACGTTTTAATACTCTCCTAAATAAATTACTTGTCTTTTCTTTAGAACGTATCCTTTCATTTCCCATAATTATCACCTATTTTTAATATTTAGCATTCATCTTCATCATCCTCATAATCATAGTTTTTTTTCTCTATTTATCTCGTCTGGATTATATTCAGATAGTTCATCTAATGTTTCGTACATTTCTTTCTGCAGTGTTTCTATAATTCTATTTACATCTTCTTCTCCTAGTATTTGTACTGCAACTTTACTTGGAATTGATAATAGTCTATTTCTGAAATTAATAAGCATCTCACTCAAAAACAATTCAACATCTGAAGCTTCATGAAGTTCTTTTTTTAATTTTCTAAGCTTTAATTTCGAAATATTTTTCTTAATTTGTTCATGCTCTGCTTTTTCTCTTTCAACATCTATAGATGTACCCGAATTCGTTTCCGCTTTTACCTTATATTCAATGTACTCTTGAACACATTTTTCTAACGAATATTTTTTACCATTTTCAGCAAATGAAAAGAAGCCTTCTTCTCTTAATTGTCTAACTCTTCTAGATGTGATTCCTAAAATAGTTGCAAGCTCTTTCTGATTTACATTCAATTTTAAAAATCACCTCTTTTTTAAATAATATTTTTTCACATATTTTTTGATTAAAATTAAATAATTTCAAATATAAAAAGCGGAAGGAAGTACCGAAAAATTTTTTTCATAAAGAGATGAAAACTGGGCATCGCTAGACCCGTTATACGCCTACCCCCTAGGAAGTACCTTAAAGCGTTTATTCATAACGGTTCTGCCTTATTGCTCCTCGTTCTCTCTTATAACTTCTATGCTTCATGCAGTCCTCAGCTCCATCATAGGGATAGTAATACAGTTCCATTAGTTCACATGTGCTAATGTTTCTACATAGTTTGCATTCTATTGGAGATTTAGCGCATAAAACTTTGTCTTTAGCAAACTTTACATTTAACTTTATTTTCTTTCTTTTCACTGTACTCACCTCCTAATAATAAAAGCTATGCACCTATACTTAATTGTATAGATGCATAGCTTTTGTTGGGGCAACTCATCTTAACTTTTGCTTGATACCATATTACTATATATATTTAATATGCTCAATAGCACTAATTGTTGTACCTATTGTTGCATTTTATATTATATAATTTCCTTTATACTCTCAGGAAATAACACAGTTACAAGCATATTCATAAGTCTCTTTCTATTACGTATAATAGTTGTTCTATCTTTGCTTAATAGTTCCGCAATATAATCATCTGTTACATTTTTATTATCATCAGAATTCCTCTTTAGGTATTTCAACTCTATGATCTTATAGTATTTATCCTTTTTAATCTTATTTAAAGCCTTGTCTATTCTTCTAATGTCTCTCTCTGTTTCTTTCTTCTCAAGTATGTATTTTTCTCTAAGTTGAATATATCTTTCCTCTGCTGTTATTCTTCCTCCTGATGTAGAATAAACCACTATTGATTTGCTTGATTGTGGTAATCCATTTTCTTCTATATCTTTAATATCCTCATCCTTCTGCTTTACTGCATCTTTCAAATTTTCATAGTTATACAACAATAGTTCTACCCTCTTATAATAGCTCAATTCTTTTTTTATCATATTCTTATTTCTTAGTTCCTCTATAATTCCTTTTGCTGTTTCTTCTGCAGTTTTATTTATCATCTTATTAATTTTATTCATATCAATACAATCCTTACTCATGTTTATCACCCTTAATTCTAATTATTCTTTTAGCAGTTTTTCTTTTAACTCTTATCTTCTTGGATCTATCGATTATTGCTTTATATTTACTTAGCTCATCTTTATATTGACTATATTTACCTATGCATATATCATATTTTTCTATTATACTTCCACTTATTATTGCAGCTCTTTGTGATTCAATTAGTGATCTATTAGTTAAATCAAATAAATCTTTGCACTCATCCCTTAATTTTTTCCTAACCGTTCTCATTTCTTCTAGTATTTCAATTACCTCTTCATTTTGCTTATATGTTTTTCTATACTCTATTAAAGTTAATATTAATGAAATTACTAACATTAATTCTGTTACTATCTTAATCATTCCTTACCTCTCCCTATTCCTTGGTCTATTCTTAATCTTAATTTCATGATACTGATACAGTCTCATAACAGCATTGGCTTTCTTCTTGTATTTTAAAAATATAACTCTTAGTGCTGCTTGTACTATATCAAATACTTCCTCTACCGCATGATAGAATGATGTATCTTTATCTTTTCCATTTATTACATTCATAAACTCTCCATACTCTTCTTCTAGCTTCTTTATTTCTTTATCTAGTGCTATTCCTTTCAAATTTATATTCCTTAGTTCAATTCCATTATTAACTGGCAATCCTGAAGGTACTTGCTTTATTTTTATTCCATTCATAGGTATTTCTTTATTAGCAATACTAATTAATTCCTTGACCTTATCTTCATTTACTCCTAATGAACCACAGATAAATCCATTTTCATCATAAATCCAATAATCATTTTTATTGCTTATATCCTGACCTAATTTTATCTCACCTTTTAATTTACTCATTTAAAATTATCGATCCTTGAATCTTCATATAGTTCACTTTTAAATATTCTATCAAGCCTTCTATTATCTTATGAATATCAACCAGCTTTTTAACTTTTTCTATATAATCAGCAAAATCATTTTTATCTTTTATAACTTCATACTTAACTTTTGTTCCTTGCTTATTAGTTTTATAAATCTTCTTTACTTTAAACTCTTCTCCACACTTTTCTGTGTATAAACCTAATATGACAAAATCATAGTCTTGCTTACTTTTTTCTTTAAAATCTAAATTTATCGTTGGATATGTGTATGTTATTTCTTTTACAGTTATATCAGCCATGCTCTCACCTCAATCTAATATTTATTTAATATCGGCTTTATTGATGGTAAATCACTCATTTCAAGTATCTTATCTCCAATAACTGCTCTTATTTCATCAATGCATTTCTCATATTCTGTAACATTACAATCTAATAGCTTCTTCCCTTTTCCTTCGCCTTCAATTACTGTTATTGTTTTAATAGGCTGATTTTGGGTATCCATACAAGCAATATAATCATGTATTGCAAATCCTTTATATATAAAAGCTCCAACTAGCTTACTTCCATCCTTTGTAGAAATATTTATAGTCTTTTTAGGAAGTTTCTTAAATTTTTCTACTGCTACTTTTTCTCTTTCTTCCTGCTCTTCATATGCTTTCTCTCTTTCAGCAAACTTATGGACTTTCTTGAATTCATCAAAGCTCTTATCAAATTTATCAGCATCAGCTTGACTTGCTACCCTTAAATTCTCTAAATCAGATAATTTAATATATGGAACAATTTCACATTCTTCGTCAGCTAAAAGCCACACACACTTTTCGTAATCATCCGATATTATATCTTTCATGCCACTGTCATAATTAGCTTTAAAATACTTTTCTGTCTGCTCTAGTGTTAATGCTCCAAGTATTAATGCTTCTTTATCACCTGTAAAATACATTACCAATAATTCTAACCCAGCAAATGCTTTTATATCCGAGGAACATTCTTTTTTAACTGTTCCTACATAATGTCCTGTTTTTAAATCTTCACTCATTGCTCTACCTCACTTTCTATTCTATCAAAGTCCGCTTCAAACAATTCGTAACAATCTCTATATGTAGTCCCAACTACTAAATTCTCATCTAAATCATTTAAACAACAACCACAAAAATCACAATTAACTATTGCATTAGATTCATCTTCACAAAATATTCCCCACATTATTGCTCTACCTCACTTTCATCAAAAAATCTACTAGCAAATGCATTATATACTGCCATAACATCTTCTGCTCTTTCTCCGATTATGCTTGTCTTTAATTGGCTTCCATTACTCATAAATTCAACTCTTATATATGTGTTAGTTTTACTATCAAATAAGAATTTAAAGCCTCCAACTACTAACTCTAAATCATTGCTTTCAATTCCAAATTCTTGCTTGATAGCATATCTGAACATTATTTCATTACTCTCTATTATCCCCATGTTATAAAATACTAATTTATTATCTTCCATCTTTCTTCACCCTTTCTGACTATTGTTCATTTATTGGATTAATAAATATAGCTGTAATAGGATTTTGATTTTCATCCACACCATTAGTTACTTCATCAATTTCATAACCTTTATTTTGACTATAGCATTCTATATATACTTCTCCTTCTTGGTCTTCTCTCTTTAAGTACTCTATTAATTCTTTAACTTTCATATTCAACAACTCCATTCTTCTCTAATATCCATTTATTTGATATTTCTTCAGCTAATATAAATGGACAATTTCTCCAGTTATCAATTGTTGAGCTAAAAAATTTTAGCTTTGTTTTTCCCTCTACATTTTCAATTCTATATTTATCTTTTGACTTTAAACTTGTAATTATTATGTCACCATCTTCTAACGCTTTCTTATATGCATCTGAAAATTCATATTCCTTTGGCTTTATTTCTTTTTGCACTTGAATCACCATCTTTTAAATAGTTTAATTTTATTAATTCCTCTTCAACAGCTTGTTTAATATCTATTCCTTCTTTTTTCAATTCTTTCTTGTGCTATTGGTGCAACTTTATCCACTATATCTTTAATTATTCCCATACTCTCTCTGCTCCTCTGTTACATAAGGATCTAATTTCTGACTTGCTAAAATTGTCCTATTATCATTAGTTCCATATTTTAAAATACAATCATACATCTTTTCCCTTAATAGTTCTGTTTCTCTCTCTTTCATCTTCAATACCCCTTATATACATTTTTAAAAATTTTATCCACTCATAAGTAAAAAATTAACTGTTATTAAGTTCTACCCTATGCCATGTCAATAAACTTCTTAAGCAATCCAGTTCCAACCTCTTATTTCTTAATGCTTCCTGACATACTGTATACTTATTTTCTGCTAATCCTCTTTTTAATCTTAAGTTGCTTATTCTTTCATCACCTTTTGCTATATCATTAATAATCGTTGTTGCACATTTTTCAGTTCTTAGCTGCAACAGCTTCTTACTTAATTGAATTTTATATTGCTGCTCTGCATACTCTTTTTCCTGTCCATACCTAAACAACTTTGTATTCAATTCACTAAGTTCTCTTTGTGCCTTTTTAATTTGATCCATTATATCTTGTGGATTCATACTATTCCTCCATTGTTAAAAAGGCATGTCCCCTCCATCTACTGGTGTTATATCCTCTTCAAATATGTCTTGATTCATATTTCCAAAATTGTTAGAACCATTATTCTGATTTACTTCACCCTTATTCCCTAGAAACTGAACACCACCAAATTGATCTGCTACTACTTCAGTAATATATCTCTTAGTACCATCTTTAGCATCATAACTCCTAGTTTGAATTTTTCCGCTAATAGCAACTTGTCCGCCTTTACTCATATAATTTGCAGTATTTTCAGCTTGTTTACCCCATATTACTATAGGAATAAAATCAGCTTCATTTTGGTTAGTCTTTGGATTATATCTATCAACTGCTAATGTTAAAGTTGTTACCGCTGCACCACTTCCAGGTGTAAATCTAAGTTCAGGATCTTTAGTTAATCTTCCTATTAAAACTACTTTATTCACTTCTTATCCCTCCATCTTTGATTGTAATGAAGAGGATTTTACCTCTCTTAATTGCTATTTAACCAGTCAACAAATAAATGATATTAAATAATTGTTTGTGTACTTAGCCACTTAATACATGTTGAATGTTTATTTTCTTCTGTACACTGTATTGCTAAATCGCAAAAACCAGCACACCCATTTCCGCCATTACATCTACTGCATATAAAATCTGCCATTTCATTTAAAGACATTTTTTGTATTATGTTAAGTATATTTTCATTTAAATAATTAGGTGTCTTTTGTTCTACTATCTCACCAGTTTCCAAATCAACTATTGCCAAATTTTCATTTTCTTTGGTGTCCGATTCGGACACCTTTTCTATTTCAGATTTTTTCTTATTCAAAACCATTTGTGCTATTTCTTTAGCTTTAACGTCTTCACCTCTCGCAACTTTCTGCGCTATGTCTTTTTGCTCTTGCGCTGATAATTTACTTGTTTCATATGCAGAGGTAGTGTTTAATTTTCCATCTTTAAACTGTTCCTTTGCTTCTCCAACTAAATTATTATTAATTGCTTCCATTCTTGCTACTTGTGTGCTACTAATATCGAGTAATTCGGCTATTATATTTCTCAACTTACCTTTTATCTCTAACCCATCTTCATCACGAGCTTTAATTAATGCTTCCTTTAACCTTTGTATTTGTTCTGCCTCTTCATAAGGTGTCAACTTTCTTGTAAATGCATTTCCTACTATAAGTGAAAGTTCAAAAAACGCTTCTGTCATTTCTTTATACAAGTACTCAACTTTTTCAAATTGCTTATATCCTCGTTCTATATTGAATATATTAGCTTTATTTCTTCTATGTCCGCTTAAAATTCTGAACTCTCCATCAACTTTCCCCAGTACTGTAGGCTGCTGTTGACCTACCAATAAAAATGTATCTGCTAATTCTTCAATATTTTCTTGACTATAAAAATTACTTTGTGAAGGTATAACATCATATGGACTTAATTTTATTGTTCTATATCCAGTGATATTAATATCTTTATCATTAGTTGACTTATTTTTCATTATGTCGTTTAAAGTAAACTTTCCAGTAACAGCCATGTATTATTCCTCCTTGATTTTATTTAAATATTCATCAATAAATTTTAGGTAATCAATAGCAGCACCGCATCTTCTGCTATGCTCCGTAATCCCTTTATGAAAGAATATGCTTTCATCAACTTTTTCTGTATATCTTATTTTTGTATCAAATACTGGGTACTCAGTTTTTTCTCTTATCCACTCCTCTGCTAAAACATTAATATCATTTTTTCGAAATACTGTTATTAGACATCCCATTAACTTAATATTTTTATTAAATGTTTTTGCTTCTTCTATTTTTTCAGATATAATATCAAGACCATCAAGTGCCCATTCATCTAATTTAATTGGTACTATTACATCATCAGCAACTACTAATGCATTTATTACATTTAATGCAATATCTGGAGGATTATCTATTATACAAAAATCATACTTATCTTTTACTTGATCTAATACTTGTTTATATTTAATATACTTATCTTCGCTTTCATCATCTTTACTTAACTGCCAATTCTCAACAAAAAGTCCCATATTGGCAGTTATAATATCAATGTTAGAATTCTTAGTTTGTCTTATTGCATCTTCTGCTCTTACACGTTCATCTGCTAACATTTTTGCAGTACCACATTCTTCATTTTCATTAAATACCTCAAAAAACTTACTTGCATTTCCTTGTTTATCATTATCTATAATTAAAACTTTTTTGTTATAATTTACAGCTAATATATTACATATGTTTATACTAGTTATTGTCTTTCCAACTCCACCTTTTAAATTAATAATTGAAATTACTTTCATTAAAAAAACCTCTTCTCATATTTATTTTTAAATTTGAACTCATTAATCATCTTAAATGTTGATAATCGCCTTTGTATTCTGTCTTTATTTTCTGCCCAATGCATTCCAGCTTGTTTCTTTCCTTCTTCTGCTCTTTTCCTTTTAATTTCAATATCTCTAACTGTCTTTTGTACAAATTCATGAGGTGTCATTTTTTTTATATTTCATACCTTGTCCCCCTGTAAATTTTATAACTAAAGTATCTTAGTCAAAGTATCTTCTGTATCTAAATAACTCTCTATAACTTCTCTAGCATTATTCCATCCATAGCAAACCTCTACTTTATAGTTCATATCTCGTAATCTTTTAATCCAAATCTCTTGCATGGGACTTGTCTTATTTCTTCCTACTTTTAACTCTATATACAATCCAAAGAATCCATCTTTTGCAACTGGCAAACATATATCTGGTACACCAGCTTTTACACCTTGCCTTTTTAATGCTGCTCCTTCTTTTGCTTCACGCTTTCCACCATTAGGAACATGGTATAAAAGTTCTAACTCTTTATACTTTTGTCTTGCTAATTGTGCCCATTGAAATAATGCTGCCTGTTCACTTGCTTCACTCATTCCCTTTTCACCTCTTCTTCTTTAATCAATCTTGCGTATAAATATACTCCAGCAAAATCATCACTTATATGTGCTTTGCAATCTACAAATCTACATCCGGGATATTTACTTTCAAAAAATTCTTTATAATCATTTTCATTTACAGCTATAATTTCAGCTTTTCTTCTGGTAAGTGTTGTTCTATCTTTTGTTATTTTGGGTTTCTTTAAATTTAAAGAATGTCCAAATCGCTTTCCTCTTCTTGATGCTTTTGTTATATTATTTTTTTCATTAGGGTTTTGCTCCTGCTCCGCAAAATACTTTCCTAATTGACTGAATCCAAAATCTCCTTCTTGTAATTTTCTTGCATTTGCTATACCTTTACCCCATAATTTTTCTGCTACATCTCTATCTACTCCACTAATTACTATGTGATGATGTATTCTTATCTTTTTTTCAGAATTTGGGTCATTATCATATGAGATTATATACATGTATTTAAGTTCTTTAGTTATCTTGTTTCTTTTCATCCATCTTCTTACTCTACCTATAAAATTTGTTATATCTTTATATGCCCTATCTTCATCTATACCTTTCATGTCCCTATAAGTTAATGTAATAAATAAATCATCAGTAGTAAAATTAGCATGTAGATATCTTGTAATGTTCTTAATTCTATTTTTCAAATTTAGTTTTTTTTGTTTTTTACTACTTTCTTTTTTCTTTTTTGCCCGTGGCATATCACATTTACATTTCCATGATGGATATATAGAACACTCAATATATTTTTTACTTTTTACTGTCTTCCTTACATAAACATAATTATTATTTATTCTTAAATCTTCTAAGTCTTCACTCTTTAAATCTTTATCATATATATTTTCATAATCATAATTATCATATAGTCTCTTCTTCATATTTCTACCTCAGTATATTTTGTAAAATATTAGGTGCCCCAGATAATAATACCTATTACAAGCCCTATAAAAACCTTAAAAAAGCTTCAAAAAAATTGACACTATTTAGTTATGAGACTATAATTAAATTATGTTGAGTATAGTCTCATAACTTTTGAATGTGCTTATGTTTGGTCGCAAAGCACATTTTTTTGTGTCTTCAAAATTTTCATATATTAACATTTTTCTTTCTGTTTAAAAACAATCTATCTATATATTTCTTATTCTTTTCTTTTGTCATTTTCCCAATTTGACTTCGTGTCATTAATGGTATAGTCGCTGCATCTTCTATACTCCATCCACTTTTTAATCTATGATAAAAAGCTCTCTCTGAAATTCCATTTTTTCTTGCTAATTCTCGATATTCAGCAGGATATTTTCTATTCCTTTCACTCATAATCTTTGCTCGCTCTTTATAATCTTGTAGTTTCTTAGTTGCTGCTACTTCTGGATCTAAATTAATAATATTAATTCTATATTTAAGCGTTGAGTAACAAATTCCATTTTCTTTAGCAATCTTAATAAACCGTTTATCTATTCTTCTCTGCTTTCTTGGAGCCATTGATATGGCTTGTTCCTTATCCCATGCTAGTCTTCTTATTCTATCCTCTAAAGTAGCTCTACATATTCCATTTGCTTTTGCAATTTCATATTCTTCTGGTGTAATATAATAATCATATGGATTTAACATACTACTTCACACCTGCCCATCATTTACGATTCTTAATTTCGTCTAAACAATCTGTACAAATATTTTTCCCTTTATAACTAATTACATTTCTTGCTTCTCCACAGAATATGCATGATGGATTATATTTCTTCATTATTATTTGTTCTCCATCTACAAATATTTCAACTGCATCCTTTTCTGCTATTCCTAATGTTATTCTTAATTCCATTGGAATAACAATTCTTCCAAGCTCGTCTACTTTTCTTACAATTCCTATACTTTTCATTCTTAACCCTCCAAATATATTATTAAGCTTCTTTTACATTTTCTTTTGCAAAAGGCATTGTGAACATTCCTATTTCTAACTTAGTTTTCTTTAGTTCTTCATCTAATTCTTCAATAGTGTAAATTCCTCTACTGTGTAAAATGTCCCATGCCTTTTCTACTGTCATTTCTTCTGTTTTATTATTTTCCATGTCCTCACTCCCCCATTTATTCAACTGAATTACATTACATTGTAAAAAAATTAATTGGGTGCTCTTACTTTAATGCCATTTAGGCTATAAATTCCTTCTGATTCATTTACAAAATAGTAATTTTCATATTTCTGTGAATATAATCTATGTTTTATTCTTAGTGTAGATTTCAAGAATATAGGTCTATATGAAGTATTTTGGGATTCTTCTATACCTATAGAAGAATTAGTTCATTGGCCAAAGAATGCCATTATTACTCAGATTTAAAATATTCAAAAACTATAGTTTGTGATTTTAATTTGTAATTGATTATAATATCGGTATCTTTGTCAAAATTTATTGGTTTCAATATTACTTGCAACATAGTAATTAATTTTATAAATTCATTACTATTTACATGAATTTCATTATATTTTGATAACTGCTCTTGAACTGGTACTTCAGGAGCAGTTTCTTTTTCCTTTTCCACCTAATTCCCCCCCCCTTTCACCCCTAAAATCTACACCTAATATTCCAACTATGGTAAAATTATGTTGAAAGGAGGTGTTTATTTATGACTAAAGACTTTGATGATTTTTTATCTTCTATTGATCAAGAAACTTTCATGACTATTGTAAATAAATCAACTTTCAAAAAATGTGATTTAAATTCCTTAGATCCAGAAGATTTAAAAAGCATATTAGCAAATAATGCAAAAATTACTTTAGATCTTCTTGCACTTTACCACGACTGGCTACATAGTTAGCCATCTCTTCTGCAAATCCTAGTTTAACTTTTTCCCACCACTGCTCTTGAACTGGTACTTCAGGAGCAGTTTCTTTTACTTTTTCAACGATGCTAACAATATGATGTATTGTTCTTACACAATCATTTATATTGTTAGCACGTTCAGAAGATATTTCTTCTCCATTTTCTATATCTTTTTTTACACTTTCAAACATAGTCTCTGAATATTCTAAATAACTTTTTAATGTTTCTATAATTTGTTCTTTTAATTCATTATCCAACTAATTCACCCCCTTTCCAATTGCTCTAGCAATCTTAAACCCATCAATAACATATTTAAAAGCTTTCTGCTCTTCAGGATTTAAGGTTTTAATAAATTCAAAGATTTCATTTGTCTCTTTTTTATCTTCTTTTTTTAAAATAACTTCCATAATTTTATCCTCCTTTTGTTATTTATATATTTTAATTTTTTCTTCTACTAACTTTTTACGAACTGGACTATACTACATAGACTTTGTAGTCGCTCGTTATCTAAAGATGTGTTTATTTAAGCATGCAACACATTTATTTATTAGTTTTGTGTTGATAAATACATTATAATATCCAAAATTGTTCCTGTCAACACATTGAATGTATTTTTTTGTTATTTTTGCGTTGACTAACACATTTCTGTATGATAGTATTTCTATTAGGAGGTGAGTATTGTTGGATATGCATGAAAGAATAAAAAAAATAAGAAATGATCAAAATTTAACACAAAATGAATTTGCACAAAGGCTAGGTGTTACACGTTCTGTTATTTCTAATATAGAATTAAATAGACTTGCAAAGCCTGAGCAAAAAACTTCATTAATAAAGTTAATTAGTAAAGAATTTTCTATAAATGAAGAGTGGCTATTAAATGGTACTGGATCTGAAAAAATTGAATCAGATACTTTTTCATTAGATGAATACATTAAATCTAAAGGCGCAACTCAACTAGAACTTGATCTTATAAAAAGTTATTTTGAAATACCTGAAGATCTTAGAAATTCAATTATGAATAGTTTTAAACATAGTGTTTTAAAACAAATGAGAAACACTGAAGAAGCTGCTACTACTGAAAGTTCTGAATTAAATGATATTGATTATGAAGTTGAATCCTATCGTAAAGAACTTGAGGCCGAACAAAAAGGGCAAATATCATCAGCTTCAGAAAAGCCAAAAGGCGCTTAAATATGAAAGCCAAAGGTCGTGAAATGAATGGATAATAATAAAATTGAATCTTTATTACTCCAAATTATAAAGAATCAGGAAAGTATGCAGTCTGATATAACTGAAATAAAAAATAAAATTGATTCTATTTATGATCAGACAGCAAATTTAACAAAATTTAGAACTAAAGAAGATGTTTTTGATATAAGGGATCATTTAAAAATTATAAAATAGAACCATTAAAGTAATTTTAGAGGTGATCTTATGAGCAATATTATAAATAAAGGTGAATTATTATCAATAATTTCAGTTAATCCATTAGATAACTAGATGTTATCGATAGAATTTAGTAATCATGAAAAACGTCTTTTTGATGTTAAATCACTTTTTGACAAAGCAGTTTATAAACCACTTAAAGATAAAAATTTATTTAATAAAGTTCATATTATTTATAACTATACTATTGCCTGGAATGATGATATTGATATGTGTCCTGATAGTTTATATCGTGACAGTATCCCCTTCAATAATTAAGAATGAAAGGTGGTTTTCTTATGGCATTAAGCCCTATAAGTAATAAAGTCTATACTTATGGTGATTATTTAAAATTTACAGATGATGAAATTGTAGAAATTATAGATGGGAGGATATGTGCAATGTCTCCAGCTCCAAGTCGAATTCATCAAGAACTAATAATGGAACTTTCAGCCGAAATTAGAAATTATATAAAATCAAATAATGGTGAATGTAAAGTGTATCCAGCTCCATTTGATGTTGTTTTAGTTGATGAAAACGAAAATTCAAATGATAGTAAAAATATTGTTCAGCCTGATATATCTGTTATATGCGATAAAAATAAATTAACAGATAAGGGCTGCACTGGTTCTCCTGATATGATTATTGAAATAATCTCTCCGTTTAATCCAAGTAACGACTATGTTAGAAAACTAAATTTATATGAACAATTTAAGATACGAGAATACTGGATTGTAAATCCAATGAAGAAAAATATCTTAGTATACACATTAACTGATAATGGTTATGGTATGCCTGATATATATACTTTCAATGATAAAGTAAAAGTTAATATATATGAAAATTTATATATTGATTTTAAATTGTTAGTTTTATAGTTTATACTATTATGCAAGGTGGTGATTTTAATTATGGATAAAAGTAATGAAATGTTTGAACTTATGACTAAAATGTATTCGGAAATGCAAGAAGGGTTTTCTTCTGTAAATCAAAGGCTTGATAAAGTTGAAAGTAGACTTGATACTGTTGAGAATAAACTTAATAGCGTTGAGACCGAAGTAACTAAAACTAATATTACTATTGAAAATGATATCAAGCCTAAAATTGAAGCTTTATTTGATGGATATAAACAAAATACTGAAGCTATTAATTTATTATCAGATAAGATTGATGATTTACAAGCTGATATTAATAATTTAACTATAAGAACATTAAAAAATGAAAATAATATAATTAATTTTTCTAAAGTTATTAAGATCAATAACAGAGATGCTCAATAAAAAATACTATTAAAGATTTTAAAGAGTTATGATATTCATAGCTCTTTAAAAATATGGAGGAAAAATGAATAAGAAAAGTGCAATTTACGTTAGAGTATCAACTTCACATCAAATAGATAAAGACTCTTTACCTCTTCAACGTAAAGATTTAATTAATTACTCTAAGCTAATACTTGGAATAGACAATTATGTTGTATTCGAAGATGCTGGCTATAGTGGAAAAAATACAGATAGACCTGCATTTAAAGATATGTTTAATCGAATTAAAGAAGGTGAATTTAGTCATTTGCTTGTCTGGAAGATTGATAGAATATCAAGAAATTTATTAGATTTCTGTTCCATGTATGATGAGCTTAAAAAATATAACTGTACCTTTATAAGTAAAAATGAGCAGTTTGACACTAGTAGCGCCATGGGTGAAGCAATGTTAAAAATAATCCTTGTTTTCGCAGAACTTGAAAGAAAACTTACTGGTGAAAGAGTTGCAGCAACAATGCTTGATCGTGCTACAAAAGGTTTATGGAATGGTGCTCCAATCCCCCTTGGCTACAAATGGGATAAAATTATCAAATTCCCAATAATAGATGATGAAGAAAGATTAACAGTTGAATTAATATATAATAAATATTTAGAAACTGAATCAACCTCTGCTGTAATGAAATATTTAAATCAAGAGAATATAAAGACTAAAAGGAATGGTAGTTGGACAACTAAAACTGTTGGTGATATCCTTAGAAACCCTTTTTATAAAGGAACATACCGTTATAATTTTAGAGAATCTGCTCGTGGTAAAAAGAAGAAGGAAAACGAATGGATTGTTTTAGATAATAACCACGATCCTATAATAGCTTTGGATTTATGGACTAAGTGTAATAATATTCTTGATGAAAATGCAAAGAAAAACAGTGCTCGCTTCAGAGCTAAGTCTAAAACACATATTTTTGCTGGATTACTTGAATGTGGAGAATGTCACAAAAGCTTTTATTCTAAATCTGATAAAACAAGTTTAGATGGATATACTCCAAGCATATATACATGCTCAAGTAGATATAACCATCTAGGTTGCAATCAAAAAACAATAAGCGATACAATTATAGGTAATTTCACTTTAAATTTTATTTCAAATATGATTAAATTATCTAAAACTTACAAAAAACTATCTCCTGAAGATATTGAAAAGAATTTACTTTCAGGATATTCTTTTAATGATGTAAAAGGAATAATTGAAATTGATGATATTTTTAATTCTTTTTATAATACTTCAAGTAAAACTTTTGCACCCACTAAACAAAAAATTAGTAAGCCATCCGATATTGATTTAAATAAATTAGATGCTGATTTAAAGAAACAACATAGAGCATTAGAAAGACTTGAAAATCTATATCTATATGATGAAAAAGAAATGTCTGAAAAAGATTATATACTTAAGAAAAATATTATTAATACAAAAATAAAGGAAATTGATGCAAAGATAAAATCATCTGCTACAATTTCCACTTCAACATATAATATTAACTTTTTCCTAAATACTGCAACACTAGAACTTTCAAAAGAAATAATTGAAGGAAATATAAACATGAAATCATTAATACAGCGTGTTGGCAGAGACATAATAAAAGAATTTGTTAATAGCTTGATTACCAAAATAACCGTTCGTGATAGAAAAGTTATAAGCATTCAATTTACGAATGGTCTAATATCAACATTCATATACGAGGTCTAAACCCTTATTTTTACTAGCCTTTCAATTCTTCTTTTCTTCTACTAACGCACATCCGAATGTTTGAATAAAGAAAAACTTTGCTTTATCTTGTGAAATTTTATTTTGATCTAATTCTTCTATATTAAAGTCCATTTTATTTCTCCTTTTTATATACAATTTTCTTTTGTATTATAACAAATAATTAGTTTTATTAAAAGACCTTAGTCTTTTAACTATCTCGAGTAAGTACAATTCAATTTTATTAAAGTTAAAGATATATAGAAATCACAAGAGATCTTTTTTTCTAAATTAAAGTAAATGTTTAGTATTATATAATTAACACTCGGGGATTTTCGATACTAATTTGAAAAAAGTTTACTATTTATAAACACTAATACACTTACTATATATTTTTATGAATTTCTTTTTTCACAAATCATCTAAAATCCCTATTTTATATATTAGAATTTTAGATTTATTCTATTTATCCCTAGATCTCTATATTTATAGTTATTGGTGTATCTAGATTTTTTTGAATTTAATGATCACAATATAAAAATTAAAGCTTAATTATAGTAGATTTATTATAATTAAGCTTTATAGAGTATTTCTAATAGAAATAAACTAATTCTTCATCTGGCTTTTTAGTTGATGATATTTTTTCAACGTGTAGAACAGGAAGTTCATCATCATATTGAGCAATCTTTGTTTTATGAACTGTAGCAATTATATCTACCCATTCTTTATTTTCAAGTTCAACATCATTTTCAAACTTACATATTAGCCCAAGAGGCGTAATGTCATCAGCACAACATGTCATTGCATTACGACCTAAAATTGAAAATTTTGGTGGATATTTATCTGGATCATAAGCCATCACTTTAAGTTTTAGTTTTTTACCATCATACTTTTTAGGGTTTGACATCATATCTTCATATAGTATTCCAAAATCATATTCCTCTGGTTCAATCACATTTGCATTAATATCAAAAGGAAGTACATCTTCAGAATTATCAATTTCTCCATTTTCATTTTCAAATAAAATTCTTGCCTGTATGTTAATAGCTTTCACGCTACCTCTTAATGAAATTTTTTTAGTATCTTTATTACATCTGTTAAATACAACTAAATCAGCATCCCTGAATTGTTCTGCCATTATAGATCCCATGTTGCTCATGTAAGAACTAAATGTTGATGCATCTATAGTACATACAACTTGAGCAATTTCGCATCCTTTTGGCAAAACTGAATCATATAAATTATCAAAATCCCACATTCCATTAAATTCAATAAGTACCCTATCTGCCTTACATTTTTCTATTTGTATTCTTATTAATTCAGGTGTAAGTTCATCTTCAGAATTTATAAGAATAACTGTTGTGTTAGCTTTTTCTAATTCATATTTTTCTAATTCTTCTACTCCTTCTTCACAAAGAATAAGAAGACTATTTTCATTTGTTACAAAATCTTCATCTTTTAAAATCTCTTTTATAAATGTTGTTTTACCACTTTCTAAAAATCCAGTAAATAAATACACTGGAACCTTCATTTTATTCGCCTCTTTTCTATTTAGGTTGCTACAATAATTAATACTATTTTAAACAAAATAATGTTTCTATCTTATTTTTATCTAATTTAGATCCAATCACACATAGTCTTCCTGTATAATCTGGTTCACCTTTCCTTATTTCAAATTCACCAGGCACAAGATCAAAGTTATACCAGTTTCCTTTTTCATCTGAAATAATACCTTTTGCACGAAGTATAACACCATAATCAGAACTATCACTTAATAGTGAAAGAATATCATTAAGTTTATCTTTATTATATTTCTTAGGGGTTTCAATTCCCCAGCTTGTAAATACTTCATCTGCATCATGATGGTGATGATCATGCCCACAGCTACAATGCTCATCATGTTCATGATGATGCCCACCACATGTGCATTCTTCAGTATGTTCATGATTATGATGACATGAACAATTTTCCTCATGTATATGTTCTTCACCTTCATGAGATCCATGACAGCATTTTTCACCATGTTCGTGATGATGATGTTCTTCTTTGAACAATTCATTTTCTAGTGAGTTTGATTTTTCCATTGCATCGACAATCTGCTTACCATTTATCTCTTCCCATGAAGTTGTAATAACAGTAGCTTTTGTATTATGTTCTCTTATTAATGAAACAACATCTTCAAGTTTTTCTTGTGATAATTTCTGAGTACGGCTCAGTATAATTGTATTTGCATTTTCAATCTGATTATTAAAGAACTCTCCAAAATTTTTCATATACATTTTACATTTTTGTGCATCAACAACAGCACAAAAGCTATTAAGTTTTACATTTGTATCATCTTTAATTTCTTCAACTGCTTTAATAACATCTGATAATTTACCGACTCCAGATGGTTCGATTATTATTCTATCTGGCTTATATTGGTCTAATGCTTCTCTAAGAGCACTTCCAAAATCTCCTACAAGAGAACAACATATACACCCAGAATTCATTTCAGTAATCTCAATTCCAGTATCCTTTAAAAAGCCTCCATCTATTCCTATCTGCCCAAATTCGTTTTCAATTATCATAAGCTTTTCTTTATAAAGTACATCTTCAATAATCTTTTTTATAAGTGTTGTTTTCCCCGCTCCAAGGAATCCTGAAATAATATCAATTTTTGTCATTTTAATAATTCTCCTTTATTTTCCTATATTTATTACTATTTTTCATAATACAAACACTATAATCATAGCTTAATAATGTAAATTTAAACATTCCTATATAATGAAAAATAGTTATAATATGAAATATATCTTCATCTTATAACTATTTTAACATTTTTTCAAGTTTCTTGTTATTTTGTTTTTTGAAAGCGAAATACTAATATAATTAAATCATTATTAAACTTATAAATTATATTAACATCTTGAATGCACTTATATTTAAAACTTTGTGATAGCTTTCTCATGCTACACACAATGTTCTAAGTGCACTTTTTTATATAGTTTTAACCTAAACATAAAATACCAGTCAGCTTTTATTTAAGCTGTCTGGTATTTTATGTCTCTTTTAATTCATCAATATATTTTTGAATCCAAGAATCAACCGATCTATTTTTTTCATATTCAGGATCATTAATCATATCAACAAAACGTGTAGTAACACCATGAGTTTTTGCAATAAGCATAACATTTTTCTGCTTATCAACAGGTAAATCTCTAATAGCATCTTTTACATCATCTATACGTGCCCTCTTCATATGTTAAACCTCACTTTGCTTATATTATATACATTTATACCAAGTATCATATGAAATATACTCTCTAAACCCAACTTTGTTATATAACGAAACAGCTTTATAATTATTCTTCTCAACTCTTATATATACATGCTCAATTTGATTTATTCTACATAATTCAATAAGATAATTCAAAAGTAGTTGTCCATATCCACAACATCTATATTTTTTTATTATACCAAAATTAACAATAGTATATAAGTCATTGCTTAAAATTATTTGCCCATATCCTGCACATTCATTATTGACGTATAAAAAAACAGAAAAATCATTGATATAATAATCCTGTTCTTCTTCATCAAAAATATCTTCTGTATCTAAAGGAACTCTATTTTCATCATAAAATATTTCATTTTGAACATCGCATCTTAACTTTTCATCACAATTTTTTATAAAGTGCTTAAAATTTATACCATCTTTAACTTCAATAGGTTTTTTAGAAGCTATTAATTTCATAAGGCACGTTTTACTATATATAGTAAAACCAAGCCTATTCATTAAGTTGCTAATACTCTCATTTTCAACTATATCAAGTTTAAGTGTATTACATTTTATAAAATCTAAAACTTTATCATCTAGTAATTCAATAAAATCATCAAAAAAGTACATTGAATAAATATTTTTTAAAGTATTATCTATTTTTGATTCATCATACCATATATATCCTATATGCTTATTGTTGTATTTAAAAATCTTGACCTGCTTCCGTAGTAAATACTTTACCACAAAAGATTCTTCATCATAAATAGTAAAAAAATCCCTATCACATATATAAGATCTATACTTTGAATTATATAATTTTCTGAAATTCTCAATATTAAATAATGACAATTTTTCAATAGTAATCATGCTTAAACTCCATTTCTATACGATAAGTAAATTATAGTTCTTATGTTAATTATAGTCAATAATATGCAAGTATCTTAATAAAAAATTGCCAAGGTCACCATTCTATAGACTACATATTAAAAAGTCAACTCCATTAAAATTAATTCTTTAGCCAATGTATTATAATTTAAGTAAGAATAAAAAATACCGAATCTATAACACAAACTATAGATCCGGTACTAAGTTAATATAATCTTAATATTAAATATCTTTTATACTTAAGCTTATTCTCTTGTTTTCTTCATCAACACTTAAAATTTTAGCCTTTATCTCCTGTCCAATAGTTAAAACTTGTGCAGGGTCTTCAATTCTTTCGTGAGATATCTTAGAAATATGAACCAATCCATCAACACCTGGTTCTAATTCAACAAAAGCACCAAACTTGCTTAATCTTACTACCTTACCAAGTACTATAGAGTCTTCAGGATATTTTTCTTTTACATTATCCCAAGGCTTTGCCATAAGTTCTTTCATACTTAAAGATAATTTTTTTGTTTCTTTATCTAAACCTATGATTTTTACATCTACAATTTGACCTATCTTTAAAACATCTTCGATCTTCTTAACATGATTCCATGAAATTTGAGATAAATGTAATAATCCATCTACTCCATTTATTTCAACAAAAGCACCAAAATCAGTAAATCTTTTTACTTCACCTTTTACAACATCATTTAAATTGAAAGATTCCCATGCTTTTGTTTCCATTTCATTTTTTGCTTTTTCTAATAAAGCTCTTCTTGATGCTACAACTTTAATTGGCTTTGCAGTACTAAAATCAATAAGTTTAACTTCTAAAGTTTGATTTAAGTATTGTTCTTTATCCTCAGTAAATTTAACATCTATCTGAGAAGCTGGAACAAATACTCTTATTCCTTTATAATTTCCTGCTAAACCTTTATCTTTTGCTTCATTTATTTTTATTTCAAAAGTTTTTCCTTCATTGAAAAGAACTTCTAATTCTTTAAAAGCCTCTTCTTTTTCATATTCTAATCTTGATAAGACTACAAATCCATCATTATTTTGTAATTTAATAACTTTTGCAGTTATTGGATCACCTACATTAATGCTTTGTGCAAATTCTTTTGGATCACATTTTCCTGTTAATTCATTGTAAGGAATAATTCCATCTATCCCATATCCATTCATTCCAATAACAAGACCTTCATTGTTCTTTGAAATAACATTTTCAGTGACTTCTGTTCCAATTACAACTTTCATATCAGTCTCATTCATTAATGCTAATTGATCTTCATTATTTACATTGTTTTCTATACTCATAATATCAAGTACCTCCCTAATAATCCAATCTGGTGTTGATGCACCAGCTGTTACTCCTATTTTTTTTATATCATTATTAATAAAATCTTTAGGCAAATCTTTTATATTTTCAATGTGGATTGTATGTTCACAGTTTTCTTTAGCTATATGATACAGTTTAGTAGTATTAGAACTATTCTTTCCACCAATAACTATCATTGCATCTACTTGTTTTGAAAGATCATAAGTACTTTTTTGTCTTACGTCTGTAGCTGCGCAAATTGTATTGAAGGAGAGTAATTCCTTTGCATCTTTTAAATGCTCCACAGTATTATCCCAGTTTTTCTTCTTTTCAGTCGTCTGAGCAACAGCGCATACCTTTTCTGGTAATTCAATATCTATATTACCATCTTTAGTTATGGTTGCATCATTATTGCACCAACCATTAATACCTACTACTTCTGGATGTTTTTCATCTCCTAATATTACTATATGATATCCTTCTTCCGAATATTTCTTTACCTTTTTTTGAATATTTGTTACAAAGGGACATGTAGCATTTACAACTGTTAGACCTCTTGATTCCAACATTGCTAATACATCTTTTGAAACTCCATGAGATCTTATAACAATTACATCTTTTGGATCCAAATTAGATATATCTTCAAGCTCTATTGAAAATACATTATTATCTTCTAAATAACTTACAACATCATTATTATGTATTAAGGGACCTAAAGTATATATTTTTTTATTATACTGTTTTTGAATATTAATAGCTTCATCAACAGCTCTTTTAACTCCAAAACAAAAACCTGAATTGTTCGCTAAAATAACTTCCCTCATTACCATACTCCTTTTCATAAGTAAACCCAGCATTTAGCACTTTATCTAATCTATATGCCAGCATATATTACTCTATTAATCTCATCTACAACACCATTAATATCTAGTGAAGTACTATCTATTTCAATAGCATCATCTGCTTTTCTTAATGGATCAGTAGCTCTATGACTATCCTTATAATCTCTTTCCACAATATCATTTAATATTTCTTTATAAGAACACTCAATATTTCTTTCTTGAAGTTCCTTAAATCGTCTATTTGCTCTTTCTTCTGCACTAGCTGTTAAAAAGAATTTAAAATCTGCATTTTTTAATACGACAGTTCCAATATCTCTTCCATCCATAATAACACTGTACTTTTCTGACATATCTCTTTGAAGTTTCACTAGAATTTTTCTTACTTCTGGAATACTTGCATATGCTGATACAATATTACTAATTTGTGGCATAGTTATTTTTTCCTGTATATTCTCACCATTTACTATTAAATCATCGTTTTCAAAATGCATCTCTAACATTTCTGTTAAGGCACAAATTTCTTTAACATCTTCTGGTGATATATTATTTTCTTCAGCTTTCAGTGCTACTGCTCTGTACATTGCTCCTGTATTTATGTACATAAGATTGTGTTCCTTACCAACAAGCTTAGCTATAGTACTTTTGCCTGCACCTGCTGGTCCATCGATTGCTACACTTATTTTCAAAGTTATTCTCCTCATTTCTTAGAACCATAATTTAACGCTTACAATAAGATTATATAATTTTTTGTCGTGGCAAACAAGAATAAGTTTTTATATGACAAATTAATACAACCTAGATTGTGATATTATTTCCTGCTATAAATCCAGTTGCAAAAGCAATCTGAACATTATACCCTCCTGTAAATGCATCTACATCCATTACTTCACCACAGAAAGATAAATTATCTATAATTTTTGATTTCATTGTTGATGGATCAATTTCTTTTACATCAACTCCACCCCTAGTAACTATCCCTTCAGCTAATGGGCGAAGTCCATCAATATCAAAAGTAAAATCTTTCAAAGTATTTACTAAATTTTTTCTTTCTTCTTTGGTAATTTCATTAACCATCTTTTCCTCATTTATATTAGACATATTGATTATCATAGGAATAATCTTTTGAGGAAGCAAATCATTTAAAGAATCCTTAAATTTATTATTTATGTATTTTGAAAAATCCTTTTGTATTCTTTTATCTAGCTCTCCAATGCTCAGAGCAGGTTTTAAATCAACATGTGCAGTATATGATTTTCCTTTTTCAATAAACCTACTTCCTTTTAATATAAGAGGTCCTGAAACTCCAAATACAGTAAAATTAATTTCTCCAAATTCCTTATAGACACTTTTTTTATTGTTTTCTTTAATATTTATTTCTATGTTTCGTAATGAAAGTCCTTGCAACTCCTTAGTTTTTCCATCTTTCACCACCATAGGTACAAGTGCTGGTTCTAATTTTATTATATTATGTCCAAGTTTTCTGGCAAATTCCTGACCTTCTCCTCTTGAACCAGTAAGTGGATATGATCCTCCACCAGTGGCCATAATAAAGTAATCAGCTTTCATTACTTCAGAATTATTTATAACTATTGATGTTATTTTTTTATCCTTAAATTTAAGGTCTGTTACTTTTGAATTAAGTTTAATTTTTACATTAGTTTCTTTAAGTGCATTAGATAAACCTTTTAGGATATCAGAAGACTTATCAGAGTCTGGAAAAACTCTATCTCCTCTTTCTACTTTTAGCTTTATACCATGGTTTTTAAAAAAATTCATAGTATCTTCATTAGTAAATGTATATAATGCACTGTATAGAAAATGCGGATTACCAGGTATATAATCAAAAAATTCTGAAATATCTTTAGCATTTGTAACATTACATCTGCCTTTTCCAGTAATAAAAAGTTTCTTGCCTATTTTTTCATTTCCATCAATCATTGTTACATCATGATACTTGCTCGCTTCAATTGCAGCCATAATACCTGCTGGTCCTGCTCCTATCACAATTACCTTACTCAATTTTAAAAATCAGCTCCTTAATCTATCATTTATCTTATCTATTATACTTCATAAAAATATATATAACAATTTAAAATAGCATTAGTAACTTTTATTAAAGCTATCAATGCTATTTTTATATATAGACATAATTTAATTAATTATAACTTTTGTATCTTTTGGTACATTGTCATATATATATTTAGCATTGGTTTTTAAAAGTCTTATGCAGCCATTAGATAATTTCATTCCAAGTCTTCCATCCCTTACTGTTCCATCTAGATTATATATTATTGAATGAAATAGGTAATTTCCCTTAAAGCTAGAATAATACCAGCATTTATATCCTTTCTCAACTCCAAAGTAAAGCCCCTTGACACCAATTTTAAAAACACCAGATGGTGTAGGTGTAGAATTCTTTCCAATTGTACAAAGGTAACTTTTATCTAATTTCCAATTATTTTTTGTTCCCTTAAATATGTTAACTTTAAAATTACTTAAATCAACGTAAATTAGAAATTGTGTTGTACTACTGTAGTTATTACTATTAACAAAATCGGTAATGTTCCCATCATAATCTTTATCATTTCTCAATTTAAATTTCAAAGTATAGTTTTCAGGTTCATTTTTAAAATATAAGTGCAATAATTTACTTATAATACTCATACATCTATCCATAAATATTGATACCTTCTATTACTATATGAAATTTATTTATTTTTGTATAAAACTTTTTTCTTTAATACTAAATTTAACTTTTTATATTTTCAATTCTATATCCAATTTCTTTATTTGCTTTTCTATAAGATTCATTTATCATTTCTTTTTCGTTCATTTCTTCTCCTATTAAAGAATCAATAGTCAGCTGTGCTCTTTCTGGAAAATATTTATCTAAAATTCGTTCTTCAATTTCTCTTTGTGAACAGGTACTATAGTCATCTAATATATGACGTACGTTAAATTCAGCTTTTGTCAATGCTCTCCCACATAAAATACTTCTATGGCATCTTATTGGATCTTGCATAGCTCCTAAAAGTGCTATATTATATCCCTTACTACACCCTTTTTTTAATCTTTCAATACCGCTAATAAATTCTTTTTCATTAATAACTTTTTCAAAATCAGCATAACCTTCTTTATTATATGAGTTTTTCCTTGTACGCTTTGCAGCAAGTTCTCTCGCCATATAAATATATATAAATCCTTCAGATTTTAAAGTTTTTTCAATAACTTCTTTATTATACTGTATATTATATTTAGAGTATGGAGTTCCTCTTATATCAACTACTGTATCTATATTGTAGTGTCTGAGCATATGTATCAGTTTCTCTTCTGGATAATTAGAATGGCCTATAGTATAGATTGTCATATTTACTCCTCCAATACACAAATAATAAATGTTCCAATTATATTTTCATTATGGTTTTGTATTTTTATTATATCAATATAAACTGTAAAATATATATTTTAGAGATAAGTTTTTAAAATATTCATAGGTAGTTTCTTTTATACTAAAAATTACTAGCAAAGAACAAAATAAGAAGCATACAAGATAAATTAATCATGAATATAAAAAAACCTGGAAAATACAAATATTATTCCAAGCTTTTATTGATTCATATTTTATGTTTATTTAATTAAAATTACAGTATTCTTACTACATTTTCAACAGTCTTCTCTAAGTTATCAGCTCCATTTTTCAATGCTTCATTTAAAGATTCAACGCCTCTCATTATGCTAAATAAAGCAATTATTCCTTCATCAAATAAATTTTCTGCATCTTGTGATACCTTCCCACCAAATGCAATCGTAGGAACATTATATTTTTTTGCTATTCTCGATACCCCTACAGGAGTTTTACCAAAAATAGTCTGACCGTCTATTGATCCCTCACCGGTAAATACGTAATCAGCATCCTTAACTTTATCTTCAAGATTAGTGTATTTTATAACAAGTTCTATGCCACTTTTTAATTCTGCATTTAAAAATGCAAGAAGTGCTCCACCAAGCCCGCCAGCTGCACCTGCACCTTTAACATATTTAATATCAATATTTAAAATTTCTTTTATCTTATCCGCAAAATGCTCAAGGTTTTTATCTAGTAATTCTACCATTTCTGTATCTGCACCTTTTTGTGGACCAAAAATATATGAAGCTCCGGTAGGACCTATAAATGGATTAGTGACATCACATGCAACTTCAATTGTGACATCTTTTATGTTGCTATGTAAGCTAGATAAATCAATTGTTTCTATTTTATTTAAGCATCCTCCTCCAAATGAAATTTCATTGTTATTTTCATCTAAAAGTTTTACACCTAAAGCTTGAAGCATACCACAGCCACCATCATTAGTAGCACTCCCACCTATTCCTATTACAATATGTTTTATTCCATTTTCAATTGCATGCTTAATAAGCTGTCCAGTTCCATATGTAGTTGTTATTAATGGATTTCTATCTTCTCTTTTTATAATTTCAATTCCACTTGCTTTTGCCATTTCAATTACAGCTGTTTCTTTGTTACCTAAAATTCCATATGAAGCTTTAATTTTTTCTCCAAGTGGATTTAAAACTTCAGTTTCAACAAAAACCCCACCTGTTGAATTTACTAAAGCTTCTACAGTTCCTTCTCCACCATCTGCCATTGGTACTTTTACTACTTCTGCATCATTTTTAATTTTCTTTATTGCTTTTTCCATAACATCACATGCTTGTGTAGATGTTATGCTTTCTTTAAAAGAATCAGTTGCTAATACAAATTTCATTATCATACACTCCATTATTTTATTTTTAAACAATATACTTACCAATGAAATAAATATTCAATGATAAGTATATTAATAAATAATATTTTAAATTATAAACCCAAATATTATTGTTGATATTATTGTCATAGTCAATCCAACTATAGCTTCAAAAGGTATAAGTTTTAACCTTTCATTCATATTCATATTAATACTTCCGCCTGTAGAATGGAAGAAGCTTCCGTGTGGTAGCTGATCTATTACTGTACATCCAGCATGAATCATTGCTGCTGTTGCTAGACTAGATACTCCAAGACTAGTTATTGTACTTCCAAAAACTGAACTTGCAACAGCGGCTCCAGATGTTGTGGAAGCCGTTGCTCCCGCCATTAATATACCTGAAATAGGAGCTAGCGCAAAACTTGGAAGACCTAATGTATTTATTCCAGAAATTATAACGTCTTTTAATGCTGAATTTGAAATTATTCCTGCAAGCGTACCTGTACCTATTAATAATATGGCTACTCCAGTCATTTTGCTTAATCCAAAAGAAGCATATTCATTTAATTTTTTAAGTTTTCCCATGGCAATAACACCTATAATACCACCAACTGGAAGTGCAATCAAAGGATCAATGCTTATATTAGCAATTGGTCTTAGCATTAAAAGCCCTATTGAAACTAATGGTCCAGTAATTGCTGATAAAAATGATGGTGTCATTTCATTATTTTCAATTACTTCGGCAGCTTCAACATATGTTCCTTTTTTAGTAAGTCTCTTTGAAATAATGCAAGTTATTACTACTCCTAAAATTGCTGGAATTATACCAGCAATCATAACACTTGTTAATGAAACATTTAGATTTTCAGAAACTGCTATTGTATTTGGATTTGGTGAAATTATGTTACCTGCTTTACCTCCACCAATCATTGCTAAAAGTATTGCACTTTTTGTTATATTTGATTTTCTTGCAATCTCAAGTGATATTGGTGCTACAGTTATAACTGCAACATCTACAAATACTCCTACTGCTGTAAGTACCATTGTTGAAATTGTTAATGCAATAAGTGCTCTGTTTTGACCTAGCTTTGAAATAATTGTTTCAGCTATCTTAGTTGCTGCTCCTGACTGAATAAGAACACCAGCTAAAACACCTGCTGTTAGTATTCTTAAAATTGCTGTCATCATTCCCTTTGCACCATTCATCATTAGAGTTACTGTATCTGTAAGATTTGCACCTCCTATAAGTCCTCCAATTAGTGCTCCTATTATTAATGCATACGCTGGCTGTATCTTCTTTATAATAAGAAAAATAGAAATTGCTAAAGCCAATACAGCACCTAATGCACTTACCTGTATATCCATATAATTCCCTCCTGATATTTGTTTATTAAAATAACACAATTGATTGTATATGTTTACAGGTGTTATGTCATCGTTTAAGCAATCAAAAATAACAATATTTTTTTGTGCATTTGAACAATTTTAAACATTTTTCATTCTAATGCAAAGAAAAAATAGTATTAATTGGTATAAATCCATGTAATCATTTAACTTTAACCCTGTAATTTCCTCAATATTATTAAGCCTATAATTCAATGTATTTCTATGTATATGAAGAATTTCTGAAACCTTATTTTTTTCTCCATTAAATTCAATAAATTTCAATAAAGTTTCTAGTAACTCTTTACCTCCATTTTGCTCATATAATTTATTTTTCATCTTTTCGATTTCAGAATAATTTAAATTCATTATAGAGTTATTAATTAGTCTTATACTATCAAAAAATAATATCTTTTTACTTTTATAAATAGCACTTATTATATTTAAGGTATCCATAGCTTCTATAAATGATTTATTGAGATTCTCATTTGATGAACTAACAGCAATTTTTACGCTATACTTCTCCATGTTATCACTTATAAGTTCTATTCTATTTTTAAAATTTTTATTATCTTTTAAAATCAAAATTAATTTCTCATCAGATAATTTAATATAGTAGTCATCTTCATATATATACCTTTTTACTTCTCTTAAAATAGTGCTAGATTTAATGTTTTTATGTAATATAAGAGCCACTCTTTTTGGTTTTAAAATATCAATATTAATAGACTGCCCCTTTAAAATAAATTCATTGTTATATTTTTCTTTTAAATATATCCATTCATAAAGAAATTCTTCCTTTAGCATTTCTTTTTTTAATGCTGATTTCAATGAATATTGTTCTGAAAGAAGAAGTTCAGATGTAACCTTTATTATCTTTCCAAAAGCTGAAATATCTTCTGGATTGCCTGTTATTCCTATAACACCTTCTATTTCATCTTTAAAGAATATAGGAATATTCAATCCAGGTTTTACAAATTCATCTTCATTATAAATCTCAACTTCCTTTTTTTCTGTAAGTGCCTCTGCTGCACCATAATGAATAGTTCCAATTCTATTTTTATTACTACTACCTATTATAATACCTTCCTTATCCATTATATTGATATTATATGGAAGTACCGTTGATATTTTATCTACTATTTTCTGTGCTATTTGTTTATTTAACATTAAATTCTTCCTTCTATCTTTATATACTAAGTTTTAACAATAACTATAAAATAAATACCCAATAATACAAAAATTTATTATTGGGTATTTATTTTATATATAGATTCTAATTTATTCTTTTATACAACCTGGAATATGAAAAATTTCAAGTAGTATGATTCATCAGAATTCCAAAGAATTGGGTGGTCACAACTTTGAGTTCTCACTTCAATTTGTCTTAAAGTTCTTCTTGCATCATGTGCTGCTTCACATACTGTCTTCTTAAGCTGTTCTTCACTCATATAATGTGAACATGAACATGTTGCAAAGTATCCACCTTTTTTAACCATTTTTATTCCTCTAAGGTTTATCTCTTTATATCCTCTTATAGCTTGATTAATTGTATTCTTAGACTTTGTAAATGCTGGTGGGTCAAGAATTACAACATCGAATTCTCTTCCATCCCTTGACCATTCCCCTAAAACATTAAAAGCATTATGACATTCAAATTTAACAATGTCTTGTAAATCATTCAATTCTGAATTTCTTATTGCACAGTCTACAGCATGTTGAGAAACATCAATTCCTAAAACTGATTTTGCTCCAGCTATCCCAGCATTTAGTGCAAATGAGCCTGTATGAGTAAAGCAGTCAAGTACATCTTTACCTTTGCATATTCTATGTATTGCAGCTCTGTTTTCTTTTTGATCTAAAAAGAAACCTGTCTTTTGTCCATTTTCTATGTCTACTATGTATCTAACACCATTTTCTATTATTTCAACATTAGTATCAAAAGGCTCTGTAAGGAATCCTTTTATCTGTTCAAGACCTTCTATTTCCCTCGTCTTAATATCGCTTCTTTCATATACACCCTTAGCATTGTATTCTTCTACAAGTATTTTTACTATTAGATCTTTGTATTTCTCCATTCCTAAAGTTGAAATCTGTATAACATAATAATCACTAAATTTATCTATTGTTAGTCCAGGAAGGAAATCTGCTTCACCAAAAATAAATCTACATGAAGAGGTATCTATAAGAGTTTTTCTATATTCCCATGCATCATTAAATCTTTTCTTGAAAAATTCTTCATCTATTTCTTCATTTATGTTACGAGTCATTATTCTTATTGATATTTTGCTCGCATCATTTATATAACCTCTTCCTATAAAGTACCCCTTATGATTATATACTTCTACAATATCTCCGTTTTCATATTCTCCATCGTATTCATTTATTTCATGTCTATAGACCCAAGGTCTTCCTTGTTCGATTTTTTTGTTTTTTCCTTCGTATAAATAAAATTTGCTAAACATATTTTATCTCCTTCCTTATTGTATGCTTTATAGATTATAACACATTAATCTAGTATTTTAATATACAATACTATTAATTTGTTAATTAACAAAGCTCTACTATTAATAATAGAGCTTTTAATTGTGGTTATTATTTTATTATAATAAAAATTATTATTTTAGTATTTCTAACATTCCTATTTTTTTCAATTCAATTATTATATTATCATACATAATATCTATATCTTCAAAAAGTTTTGAAAAAATATTATCATAATCTGGATTTTGGCAGTGGTATAACATATTAACAAATGATGCTTTATTAGTCTTTAGTACTTCACAACCTTGGAATGGATTTGCTGTTCCTACATATAAATCATTTTTATCAACCATAAGAATTCTTCCACCATAGTTATTAGGATTTCCAAGACCAGATAAATTTAATGGTTTAAAGTGTATCCCATCAATTGATGCAAAAAGATCAAATCCTTTTGGATAATCAAACATATCAAATAAATATAGTATTTTATCGTATAATTGTAATATTAACTCATATAAAATCAAACCAACTTTTTCAACTATTAGGTCTTTATTAAGAAGCACTACATCACGTAAAGTTTCCATATTGGTTCCATGATCAAAAGTTGCAGCAAGCAGACATCCGCAATATTCTTGTAGCTGCCATACATATACATTAAAAGGATTAGAAAATCCTGATAAATATCCAGATAAACTTCTATTTCTTGTACCAGTTGTTGGATCTGATGGTATAATTGCATTTCCTCCAACAACAATTTCCCAATTATCATTTTTATCTATTCTAACAATATCTGCACCCATTGGAATTAAGAACACAAGTGGTATTTGCTTTGTAGCTGTTATATAAAGATAATCACCATATACTTTAATTGCCATTGCATTTCTATTTAATGAATCTCCAAATCCTTTGTCTGCAACAAGTGTCCAATCATTTAATTTAGGAACTGAGGAATTTGATCTCCAAACTTGGATTCCATCATCCTTACTTATACATACATATAATCTGTTATTAAATATAGCCATATTATCGATTCCACCCATTGGATTTTGCTCTGGGATTAAATCAGGGTCATTTGGATCAAATACAAATTTAAAATCAAAAAATTCTGGATCTTCACTATAGTATAGTAAAGGAACATTTCCACCTATGGCTGTTGAATCATCAATATCTGCAACATATAAGAGACCATTAAATGATAACATTGCCCTTGACGAACCACCTTTAAGAACACCAGTAACATTGGTCCAGTTACTTCCATCTGTTGTCTTTAAAATAGTTATGGTACCTCTTAAAGAAAAAGAGGCAGCATATAAAGCTTTTGATGAATTTTCAGCTGCATGAATTAACATAAATCTAAATCCATTAATATCTTCTGAATTATCTGCTTTATAAACACGTTCCCATGGTAAAGACTCATCTTTTTTATATCTCCATATTTCACCATTGTTGTTTTTCTCAGTTGTTCTTATTAAAAGAGGGGACTTAGCATTCTCTCCTAATAACGAAACTGTATTCCAAGGTATATTTCTTGCTGTTCCAACATAAATATATCCATTAAATTCAGCCATACACCATGAATAGTTGTTTTGTTTAGCATTTTTTAAATCTTTGAAGTCGAATCCATTTATTTTATTTAACTTTTTAAAAATAGACATCAAAACACTCCTTATCATAAGTTATATAATATAATATATGATAAGGAGTATAAAAATGATATTATTTAATTACTCAAATGACTTTTTTAAAGCCTTTAGCAGAACTTTTGCATCTTTATTATATGATGTTACAGGACATATTTCTTTATTGGTTACATTAAATAATGTATAAATAGCAATTCTTGCTGCACGTACTGAATATTCCTCTGTAAATACCATATCATCAGATATCTCTACGAACTGACTTATCATTGCAAAATTAGTTGACCCTTTTGGAACTACGTCAGGTCTATCACTCATCTTCCTTGGCTGGAATTGTGAATCTATATAAGGCATCATACATGGAATAACATTAATTATATCCTTTAATATCTCTTCCTTTTTATCTATTAAATGAAGATGATATAAAAGTTCTATAAGTATCTCTTCTCCTGTACACTCCATCATTGGTTTATTTATATAATCACCGTTTTTATCCGTATATAGTCCATATCCCCAAAATATTGTAGTATCCATAGGTTGATTTTTAAAATGTGGCTGGGCTGCTACTACTATACTCATAAGCCAGCTTGAATCTTTAAATGTCATAAGTGCTCCACTGCCTGGAATATTCATAGAAAATTGTTCTATATATTTAAGAAGTGTATTTCCTTTGCATGTAACAGTAAAGCTCTCCCAGTTTGTCATTTTTGGATAATCAAAAAACGGTTTTGGACATCCAAGTCCTGGTTTTTTCAAACTTATTTTTTCCCATAGTTCTGATCCCATTGGTTTTGAATCATCAAATTTAGGCGCAGTATAATAATCTCCAAGTGTTGCATTATCTGTCATACATCCATTTATCATAATGCACTTATCATTATCATTTAAATAAATAATTTTCTCTTTTGAATTAGTTTTCTCATTATTAGTGCTGGATTTTTCTTCACCATCTGTTATATGAAGTGATTTCATAACTTCACTTACTATAGCACTATCATGTTTTTCATCATTATCATTAGGATCTTTTTCCACATTATTAGATTTACTATCTTCTTCATCAGAACCATCTAAATGTGATTGGTTTTCAAGATTATCTATATCAGATATTACACCATCTGTAGTATCTGTTTTACTGTCATAATTTATTGGTGAACCTTCTTCTAAATGTATTGCACTAACTGTTATACCACGACCTGCTTTAAAATCTAAATCTGTAACTTTTGTGTTGACCATAAAATCCACACCAAAGCCTTCAAGGTATTTTTTTAATGGAAGTATTACAGAATCATATTGATTGTAGGGAGTTCTTGTAACACCCTCTAAAGTTTCTATTCTTGAAAATTCAAAAATCATTCGATTCATATAACGCTTAAATTCAAATAAACTAGACCATTTTTGAAAAGCAAATGTAGTCTGCCACATATACCAAAAATTAGTTGTAAAGAAATGATCGTTAAACCACTCCTCTATTGTCATTTCATCGAGATTTTCTTCATTAGTCATCATTAATTTAAATAACTCTAATCTATCAATATTGTTAAATCCCATTGTGCTTACATCTACTATGTCTCCATATTTATCAACTAAACGTGCTTTTGCATGTGTTGGATGATGGTGATCAAAGTTTAAAATTTCTTCAGTAACACTTTTATTTGGATATTCCAATGATGGAATAGTTGAAAATAGTTCCCAAAAGTTCTCATAGGTTTCTTCATTTAGCATTCTTCCACCTCTACATATAAACCCTGTTTCAGGTGATCCTGCTCCATCATTACTTCCACCTAAAATTTTTAATCCTTCTATTATGTGTATATTTTCTCCTTTGAAATTACAATCTCTTATAAGATATGCAGCACCAGCTAAAGATGCAAGACCACCTCCAATAAAATATACATTACTATCTGTATCAGAATTAAAAACTCGTTTATAAGTAGTATAGTCATCTTCTTTGTTCTTCTTATAAATATAATTAGCTGTAAGTCCTGCCGCAATACTTATAGCTCCTATACTTATAATCTTTTTTAACTGTTCTTTTTTTAGAATTTTTTCATATTCTTTATAATCTCTTTTTTTCATATATTCACCTACTCCTAATTTTCTAAATTGTAATCATATCTCAGAAATTAAATTCTTAAAATATATTAAAAAATATTGCATATTATAGTATGGCAATTTTTAATACAATTAATTCATTAAAAATATGTGTTTAAGATTACTTTTATTCTTAAATAAAAATAACCGCCATCCTTTCATTTTTAATGGCGATTATTCTAATATTAATATTTATAAGAATTTCTTAACAATTCTATTTCTCTTGCATAACCATCAAGTTCATTAGGTGTTTCTAGATAGAAAGGTATATCTTTAAGTTTAGGATGATTAATAATATTTGTAATTGCAGTTAAACCAATACTTCCTTCACCTATCTTTTCATGTCTGTCTTTATGACTGTTAAATGGATTCTTACTATCATTTAAATGAATAGCACATAATCTATCAAGTCCTATTATTTTATCAAATTCTTCTAAAACACCATCTAGGTTATTCACTATATCATAGCCTGCATCATGAACATGACATGTATCAAGACATACACCAATATGCTCATTAAATTCTACCTTACTTATTATCTGTGCAATTTCTTCAAAACTTCTGCCAATTTCTGTTCCCTTTCCAGCCATTGTTTCAAGAAGTACCTTCGTTGTCTGTTCTTTTTTTAATACTTTATTTAAAAGCTCTGCAACAAATTCTATTCCAACTTCTGTTCCTTGTTTAACATGGCTTCCTGGATGAAAATTATATAGATTATTAGGTATGTACTCCATTCTCTTTAAATCATCTGTCATCATTTCTAATGCAAATTCTCTTGTACTTTCGTCTTTTGAACATGCATTTAATGTATAAGGAGCATGTGCAAGAATTTTAGAAAAATTATTTTCTTCCATAAGCTTAATTAACTTATTAACATCACTTTCATCAATATCTTTAGCTTTTCCCCCTCTTGGATTACGTGTGAAAAATTGAAATGTATTTGCACCTATTGATAATGCTTCTTTTCCCATATTATAAAATCCCTTTGTAGTTGATAAATGACATCCTATGTTTAACATATTTATATATCCTCCGTCTAATTTTTATCTTAATCTTATAAACTTCTATTTTATATCTAAATATCAAAAGTAAATCTACTCTAGATATCCTTGTTGAATAATAATTATTACATAATAATATATTAGCACAAATCACATAAAATAAAAACATTTAGTTGATACTATTTATTAATCCTTTTATTAATAAAACTTATACATAAAGCTGACAAATTCATTGTCAGCTCATATTAATGTATTTTTTAGTTTTTACTACTCCAGTATTTTTTTGCTTCATCTTCTAATTTTAAAAGTCTTGTATAATAATCAGGAAATTCAAGAAGGTGTGCAAGTGCTATCATTCCAGTTAATATTGGATCATTATTTGTTACATTTGCCACTGGAAATCTTGTTCCATGCTCTAATTCCACATTCATACCCATATAAAATTCTTCTAAATCAAATTTTTCTTTATCAAATTTTATTCCTAATTTTTTTGCAGTATCTGAACTTTCTTCTCGTGTGAAGAATAATTTAATATTTTCTCCTCTATTTTTACCTTTTATCCATCTACAATATTTCATAATAATTCCTGGCAAAATTGATATACATCATTATATGTCTATTAAATAAAAAATGTACAGCCTTTATCTTTAAGACTGTACATTTCTATTAATATTCCAAATTTTCAACTACATCTGAAGCATCAAATATTTCTTTAAGAAGTCCTTTACTAACAAGCCAATCAATATTATTCTGCCATACTTTCGTATCCTGGTAGAGGAACTTTGCATTCTCTGTTTCCATAACAGGAATCAAAAATTCCATACTCTTCTTTTCAACACTCTCACTAAGAGGAAAATTTTCTTTATTTTGATTATCAAGAAGTATTTTTAATGATTCATCAGGATTATTTTTCATATCTTCAAATCCTTTTTTTGATGCTCTTAAAAATTTAGAGATCTTTTCACTGTTTTTATTTAATGTATTTTCACCAGTAACAAAAACAAGTTCATAATAATCTGGTACACCGTACTCATTAGGGAAGAAATAATTTAATTGCATTCCTTCTTCCTCCATTTGTGGAACCTCATGATTAACAAGACATCCAATTGTTGCATCTACTTGATTTGTAGTCATTGAACTCATTAAATCAAATCCTACATCAACTGTTTGTGCACTATTTGGATTTTCACCAACATTTTCAAGCATTGTAGAAATAATACCTTCTGAAAGAGCAGTTCCTCCATATCCAATTTTTTTACCAACTAAATCCTTGGGATTTGTTATATTTTTATCTTTAAGTGATAAAATAATGCTAAGCGGTGACTGAACTATTGTTCCTACTGCTTTTACAGGAATATTTTCATTTCCTCTAGCCATTGCAACATCTTGAAGATAGTATACTCCAAGGTCAGCTTTACCAGATGCAGTCATTGAAATTGCATCATTTGTATTTGAAGGAAATTGAATATTTACTTTAAGTCCTTCTTCTTCATAATATCCTTTTTCAATTGCTGTATAAATGAAACTGTGAACAGCATTTGGATACCAGTCAAGAACAACATTAACTTCCTCTAATTTTTTTCCATCTACAGATTCATTATTCATAGATGTATTTTTACACCCTAAAATTCCAAATGCCATTATTCCTGACATTAATATTGATAAAATTTTCTTTTTCATAATTATTGATTCCTTTCTATATGTAAATTAGATTGGTTATTTGTAAAATTAAATATTTTCCTAATAATAATTAAATAACACATTGTTTATTAATTTATAATTCTTTTCTCCATTTCACAAAGTGTTTCTCTGCAATAGCAACTAAATATACTAATACCATAGCTACTACTGATAATAATACAATCGGTGCAAATACACCTGCCCCATCAAGTTGCGTCATCATTCTCTTGCTAAAATATCCAAGACCACTCTGTGCTCCAAGCCACTCCGCAATGGCCGCCCCAATAATACTCAAAGGAATAGCCATCTTTATAGATGAAAAGAAATATGGTAGTGCACTTGGAATTTTTAGTTTTATGAAAATATCCTTTTTATTAGCACCATATGTAATTAATAATTCTTCCATTTCTCTTTTTGTTGATTTAAACCCATCATAAAGAGTTATAGTTATTGGGAAAAATGTAATCAATATAGTTACAAGAACTTTACTCCATATTCCATAACCAAACCATAAAACAAAAAGTGGTGCAATTGCAGTAGTTGGAATTGTTTGTGATGCAATTATTATAGGATATAGTGCATTAGCTGCTTTTTCATTAATATCCATAAATACAGCAAGACTTACTCCAAGAACTATGGATATTATAAGTCCTAAAATTGTAACTCCCATTGTTGCTGGAAGATGAACTTTTAAAAGTGGCTCTCTAAGTTCATATAATTTACTCATAATTTGGACTGGTGATGGAAGTATATAATGTGCATCAATTATCATTGCAATCCCCTGCCAAATAATTAGAAGAATTGTTGTAAGAATAATTGATGGTAAATTCTTTTTCATATAAGCCTCCTATATATTTAATTTGTAATTAATTATTATTGATAGATCTAAGCTGTTCAATTAAATTTTCCTTTAAAGATATTATTTCAGGCTTTGAAAGAACCGATCTATTTCTTGGATAATCTAAAGGAATATCAACTTTTTTCAAATAAGTTATAGGTCTATCACAAACTACAAAAACTGATTTAGATAATAATATTGCTTCTTCAACATCATGTGTTATAAACAAAATTGTTTTATTCAAATTCTGCCACATATCTAATAGCCATTCCTGCATAGCCATTCTTGTCAATGAATCAAGTGCACTAAAAGGCTCATCAAGAAGAAGAATATTTCCTCCAGTTAAAAGTGTTCGTGCAAATGAAACCCTTTGTTTCATTCCTCCTGATAAATCCTTAGGAAACTTATCTTTATATGATTCAAGACCAATTTCTTTTAGCATATTTTTTATGTTTTTTTCTCGCTCGCTCTTATTTACTTTATTTATTTCAAGAGGAAGAGCTAGATTTTCACCAATAGTTCTCCATGGAAAAAGTAAATCTTTTTGTGGCATAAATGCACTATAATTTTTAATTTTCTCTATTGATTCTCCATCAATCAAAATATTACCATGCTGCATTTTTTCAAGACTATTTATAAGTCTGAATATTGTACTCTTTCCACATCCACTTGGGCCAATTATAGAAATGAATTCTCCTTCATTAACTTGAAATGATAAATTCTTAATCATTTCTTCATTATCTTCATTGTATTTAAATATTACATTTTTAAATTCCAACATGATTTTTCTCCTAAATTTTTAGTTTAATAAAATAGAATTATTCAACATATGTTTGTCCATTATTATAAGACATATCCCAAAACATATATTCATATTTACTACAGTTTATAAATATAGTTTTTAACGTGTTTATTCTTGTATCACTGCATTGTTCACCTAATTTATCTACTAAATCTATCAACTTATTATTACATTCTTCATATTCCTTTGATATATACCCATTTATCCATTCTCCAAAAAATTCATTTTCTTTAGCTAAAGGATTATTATTAATTTTATCTGCAATAACTTTATAGCTCCAACTGCATGATAGAACAGAAACCAATAAATCTAATATATCTCCATTTTGAGATACCCATAACATATAATTTGTATATGATGTATTAGAAAGAGAAGGCTTTGAATTTTTGATTATATCTGAAGTTATATTCAATCTTTCCATGTATTTTTTATGTACACTCATTTCAAAGTTTAAAGTAGAGTGAACAAGTTCTGCAAAGAATCTCATAATTTCTTCATTTGGAGCTTTTACAATTCCAAGTGCAAATATTTTTGAATAATCTAAAAGATATATATAATCCTGTATCATATAATATTTAAATTTTTCTAAATCTAACTCTCCATTTTCAATACCTTTTACAAATGGATGTTCATTATATGAATTCCATATGTCTTCTACACTGTCATAAAGTACTTTACTAAGTTTCATCTTGTTACCTCTTTTCATCAAATATTAAATTTTTAGACACAAAAAGTAACTAATTTGATTTAAGGAAAACTTTTTTTAAGCAACAAAAAAAGCCATCTTATAAGAAAGACGGCTTTTTAAATATAATCATAGTTATTTTCAAAATATACTTACAAGCTCACTTCCCTACGTTGGAATTACCCAAGACAGGTTCAAAGGGTTAAGTAAATTTTACTCTCTCAGCTTTTTCAGCACCCCTAGTTATTTTTGGTCTATCAGTATTATACAATATATCCTTTATTATGTAAAGAATTTAATCTTAAGTGTGAGTTATGTTTAATATATATACTATATTTTCGCATATTATTTTATAAGTATACTTTAATAACTTTATCTTTTTATATTATGTTTGTAAATAATTTCAAAACCTGAAATAAGCACTGCTATTTTAACAGCGCTTTAATTCAATTAAATACTTATTCAGCTATTAGTTCAAATTCAACTCCCTCAGCACAATCAGGACATCTAAACACTAATTCTTCAAATCCCATTACATCTTTTGAGACTCTCTTTCTCGCCGCATATATGAATGGATAAATTGCATTTACTGCTGTTAGGCATATATTACCTGATTTTTCTTTGTTTAATAATGCACCTTCAATATAAATCTCATCCCCCTTCTTATAGAATTCACAGTTAGATTTCCTTACAACTATTTTTATCTTGCTTTCTTTAAATTCTCCCATTTCTTTATCTCCTTAATTATGCCTAACTATCCATAAAGCGTTTTAAGAATTCTCTAGTTCTTGGATTGCTAGGATTATTAAATATTATTTCTGGTATATCATTTTCAACGATAACTCCATTTTCCATAAAAATTGTTCTTGTTGAAACATCCCTTGCAAAAGCCATTTCATGAGTTACTATTATCATTGTCATCCCATCTTTTGCAAGCTCTCTCATTACTTTTAGTACTTCTCCTACCATTTCTGGATCAAGAGCACTTGTTGGCTCATCAAATAAAAGCACTTCAGGTTCCATTGCAAGTGCTCTTGCAATGGCCACACGTTGTTTTTGTCCTCCTGAGAGCTGTTTAGGCTTTGCATTTAAATATAATCCCATACCAACTTTTTCTAAATATTTCAAAGAAATTTCTTTAGCATATTTTTTATCCTTTTTTAAAACTTTTATAACTCCAACCATGCAGTTTTCAAGTACTGTCATATTATTAAAAAGATTAAATGATTGAAATACCATTCCTACTTTCGATCTATATGTTGTAATCTTGTTTTGCTTATCCATAATATTGTTATTATTATGATAAATTTCTCCTGAAGTAGGTGTTTCAAGCATATTGATACATCTTAAAAGTGTAGACTTGCCTGACCCTGATGCACCTATTATACATATAACATCTTTGCAGTTTGTATTAAAATCTATATCCTTTAATACTTCATGTTCTCCAAAGACTTTGCTTAAATGTGAAACTTTAATTACAGGCATGTCATAGTCATTGTTTGTTTTGCATTTGAAAGCTTCCATCTTTAATTTTCCTCCCTACTTATATATGTTGCAAATATATATTTTTATTAAATATATAAACTTTCTATGTGTAACTTCTAACATAATTTATCCATCTTAAATTGCAATATATTAATAAACTTATAATATTAAATTCATTTATATGCTCAATACTTACTTTTAATATATTTATAAGCATAATCATTAATAAATATCTAATATTTGTGTATAAATTAAAAATATTTATTATATATCTCCTGACATAAAATCACTTTCCGAAAGTTTATAGTCAGAAGGACCATCCATTTTTTTCTCTATTAATCGTAAAATACGTGATACAACAAAGTTCATTACAAAATAAATTACACATATTATAAAAAATACTGGAAAATACTTATAATAAACCCCTGCTGCTGATTTCCCAACAAAATATAATTCAGATACAGATATTACATTTAATACAGATGTATCTTTTATATTTATGATTAAATTATTTCCTATCTGAGGCATTATATTTCTAAGTGTCTGAGGTAGAATTACATAAAGCATTGTCTGAAAATGAGTCATTCCTATTGCTTTTGCACCTTCTGTCTGACCCATATCTATTGATTTAATACCACCACGAACTGTTTCAGCCATATATGCTCCTGTATTTATTGATACTACAAATAAACCAGCTGTAAATGGAGCCATATCAATATTAAATGCCTCCATCGCCCCATAATATATAACCATAGCTTGAACAATCATTGGAGTTCCTCTAAAAAATTCAACATATCCAGTTAAAATAACCTGAGATAATTTTAATGTATACTTATAAAATTTATTACAATCTTCCTGTACTTCAATCTTTCTTACAATTCCAACTAAAAATCCAATAATACATCCAATTACTGTTCCAATAAGTGCAAGTATAAGTGTATATGCTGCACCTTTTATAAATAATTCTCCATATTTTTGTATTAAAAATACTACCCATCCAAAAAAGTCATCTGGTAAATTAGATGTCATAACTACTCCCCCAAATCAAATTCAATAAATTATTCTGATAATGGCTGGCATTTTATTGCTTCGTCCATCATTTTTGCCCTATCCTCATCACTTATTTCAGCAAGGGCAGCATTAATTTTTTCTTTTAATTCTGTATTACCTTTTTTTATTGCAATTCCCATATTCACATCTTCATCAGAAGCATTAAATCCTTTTCCGTCTTTAAAATCAAGTAAAACTAAATCCTTATTTGAATATGCTGCTGCCATTGCAGTAGGTTTATCAGTTGTTACAACATCAACCTTACCAGAATTTAAAGCAACAATCATTGCTGGAACAGTATCAATTGCAGCCTGTTTTTTTGCTTCTGGAATCTGATCAAGCATATCATACCATACAGTATTTAACTGTGAAGTACACGCTGCTCCTTTTAAATCTTCAACATTCTTCGCATTTTCATAAGCAGTTCCTTTTTTGGTTAATGCTACTATATCAGCTTTATAATATACATCTGAAAAATCTACACTTTCTAGTCTCTCAGGGGTAATACTTTGCCCAGCTATAGATACATCAATTTTCCCTGAACTTACTCCAGTACACAATCCATCCCATTCCATCTTATTAATCTGAAGTTTATATCCTAATTTATCTGCTATTTTTTTTGCCATCATAACATCATAACCATATGCATACTCATTATTTCCATCAATTTTTATGGCTCCATTACTATCATCAGTCTGTGTCCAGTTAAAAGGGGCATATGCACATTCCATACCTACTTTAAGTACTTTTTCTCCGTTATCAGAAGAGCCTGTACTATTACTTTTGCCACATCCTCCCAATATACTTAGCATCGATATACTCAATACTACTGATATGATTTTTCTTAATCTTTTCATACTAATTCCTCCATTAAAACAAAAAGAAGCCAACTTACAAAAGTTGACTTCTTCGCCATTTATTATATTTTATTTATTAATTATACATCAATTTATTAGAATTTACCAATAAAAATTATATGAATATGAAAATATTTTTTCCTTTATATAACTTTTATTATATTTTATCAAAAGCACTTGCAAGCATTAGCTTTATTCTATTATTTTGATTAACTTCGCTAGAGCCTGGATCATACTCTATTGTTACTATATTAAGCTTATTATTAAGCTTCTTAAGAGCTTTTATGGTTCCACGTGCTACAGCATGTGATGGTAGACATCCAAAAGGCTGCATACAAACAACATTGTTCACTCCCCAGTTTTCAAGTTCCATAATTTCACCTGGAAGTTTCCATCCTTCTCCAGACTGATTTCCAAGAGAAATTATTTTACTTGCATTATGAGCCATTTCATCTATTTTTTCAGTAACATAAAAAATTCTGCTCTTTTTAAGTGCATCAATATATACTTTCTGATATTTTTCTATAAGCTTTATTGTAATTTCTCCTTTAAGTTTGCTTATATACTTTCCATCAAGATGTTTATAGTTAAATATCTGATTTTTTGCTGATGATAAGAATAATGAAAGCAAGTCATTATGAACAACTTCAACACCTTCTTTTTCAAGCATATTTACAATACTATTATTGGCAATAGGATTAAACTTAACTAAAAGTTCACCAACAAGTCCTACCTTAGGTTTATATACATCAATTCTTGGAAGCTCTTCAAATTCTTTTATTATACTTGAAATAATACTCTTAAAATTCTTCTTTAAAGGTTCTTCAAATGATTCTCTACATATACGTGTCCATTTTTTGTAAAGTTCATCTGCACTTCCTTTAATTTTTTCATATGGTCTTACTCTATGAAGTACTCTGCTTAAAAGATCTCCATATATTACTCCTACTATGGATTTTTTAACAAGATCAAGATTCATTCCTTCCAATGAATTTGTTTTATCAACACCTGCAAGACTAAGAGATAAAACTGGAAGATCTTCATATCCTGCTTCCTTTAATGCTTTTTCAAGTACACTTGTGTAATTTGTAAATCTACACTGTCCTTCACTCTGTGCAAGAAGAATGCTAGTATTTTCAAGATCATATCTACCACTCTTTAATGCTTCTATAACTTGCCCAATAACAACTATAGCAGGATAACATATATCATTATTTACATATTTTAACCCTTCATCAATTGCATTATCACCATTATTAAGAACCACTAAATCATATCCACAAGCTCTAAATGCAGATTCTAGTATATTAAAATGTATTGGTGAAAACTGAGGTACTATTATAGTTTTATTCTTCCCTGGATTTATGAATTTTTTAGTATCCTTTTTTGTAATTGATGTCTCAATATTTTTATTTCTTCTTTCTTCTATTGCAGCTTTAAGTGATCTTAACCTTATTCTTGCAGCACCAAGATTGCTTCCTTCATCAATCTTTATATTAGTGTATATTTTTGATCCACATTCTAATATCTCTGCCACTGCATCTGTAGTAATAGAATCAAGTCCACAACCAAATGATGTAAGCTGAACAAGATTTATATCATCGTGATCAATAATAAAATTTGATGCTCTATATAATCTTGAGTGATAAGCCCATTGATCAACAACATTTAATTTACCATCAATTTCTCCAAGATGTGCTACAGAATCTTCTGTAAATACGGCAAACCCTAAGCTGTTTATAAGTTTTGGCATTCCATGATTTATTTCTGGATCAACGTGATATGGTCTTCCACCAAGAAGTATCCCCTGAATGTTATGATCCTTTATGTATTTTAAAGTTTCAACACCTTTTTCTCTTATATCCTTTTTGAAATTTTCTTGTTCATCCCATGCCTTATCAACTGCATAATTTATCTCTCTTTGAGAAATATTAAATATAGAAAGTGCATCTTTTAATCTTTTCTTAAGTTTGCTTTTATTAGCTATTGGTAAAAATGGATTCATAAAGTTTACATTGTTTTCTTCTAAGCTATCCATATTATTTTTAATTACTTCAGCATAAGATGTTACAACTGGACAGTTAAATGTATCAGTTGCATTTTTAAATTCCCTGCTTTCATGAAGAATGCAAGGGTAAAATATATTTTTAATACCTTTTTCTATTAAATCTTCAACATGACCATGTGTCATTTTTGCTGGATAACAGGCTGTTTCAGATACTATAGAAGTCAGTCCCTTTTCATAAACTTCCTTGGAAGATTTTTCTGATATTTCCACTCTGAATCCAAGGTTTGTAAAGAGTGTAAACCATAATGGATAATTTTCGTACATATTAAGCACTCTAGGAATACCAATAATCCCTCTTTTAGCTTTATTTAATTCTAAAGGTTCATAATTAAATATTCTGTTATACTTGTACTCATATAAATTGGGTATGTTCCTATCTTTTGTATTATTTCCAAGAGGTGTATCACATTTGTTTCCTGCAATAAATCTATTTCCATTTGGAAATCTGTTTATTGTTAAAAGACAGCTATTTGAACATCCCCTACATCGGCTGTTAGTTGATTTCATTTCAATGTTATCAACATTTTCCTTTGAAACTAACGTTGATATATGTATATTATTTGCTTTAACTTCATCATTCTTATTATCTGAAATATTATTTTCAACTGTTGCAGCTGTTTCATCATCTATATAACAAGCTCTAGCTTCATAATTTTCTTTAGCTAGTATTGCAGCACCAAAGGCTCCCATAAGTCCTGCTATATTTGGTCTTATAACATTTCTACCAGATAATCTTTCAAAACTTCTAAGTACGGCTTCGTTATAGAAAGTTCCACCTTGAACTACAATATTATTTCCAAGTTCATCTGGATTTCTAAGCTTTATAACCTTATAAAGACTATTTTTAACAACTGAATAAGCAAGTCCTGCTGCTATATCTTCTACAGTAAATCCTTCCTTTTGTGCCTGTTTTACTTTTGAATTCATAAAAACAGTACATTTTGATCCAAGATCAACTGGTGATTTTGCAAAAAGTGCCTTTTTAGCAAAATCTTTTATTTCAAATCCTAAAGACTTTGCAAAAGCCTGAAGAAATGATCCACATCCTGCTGAACATGCCTCATTTAAAGTTATGCTTTGTATTGTTCCGTCTTTTATTCTAAGACACTTCATGTCCTGACCACCAATATCTAAAATAAAATCTACATCTGGACAGAAGAATTTTGCAGCCTTATAATGTGCAACCGTTTCGATTTCACCAATATCCATAGAAAAGGCTTCTTTTAGAAGATGCTCTCCATATCCAGTAACTCCACTATAAACAATCTTTGCACCTTCAGGAATATTAGAATAGATTTCTTTTATAATTCCTGCTGCTGTATCTACTGGATTTCCTTTATTACCAGCATAATATGAATATAAAATCTCACATTTTTCATTAATAAGAACAGCTTTTGTTGTTGTAGAACCAGCATCAATACCTAAATAACACTTTCCTTCAGCCATGCTTATATCAATCTCTTTTACTACACTTTTATCGTGTCTTTCTTTAAATGAATCATATTCTTGTTTATTCTTAAACAATGGTTCTAGGCTATCTGATTTATTTTCTTCTTCACCTTTTATATCTTCAAGTCTGGCTAATATACTGTGATAATCATATTCAGACTTTCCTTCACAGCTTAATGCAGCACCTAATGCAACATAAAGTTCTGAATCTTGTGGAAATATAACATCCTCATCCTTAAGTTTTAAAACTTCTATAAATCTCTTTCTAAGTTCTGACAAAAAGGTTAATGGTCCTCCAAGAAAAGCTACTTTCCCTAAAATAGGACGCCCACAAGCTAAAACACTTATAGTCTGAACTACTACAGCATGAAAAATTGATATTGCGATATCACACTTTTTTGCTCCTTCATTTATTAATGGTTGCACATCAGTTTTAGCAAAAACTCCACATCTTGCTGCTATTGGATATATATTAGTATAACTTTTAGCTTCTTCATTGAGCTTCCCTGCATCCATATTAAGAAGTGATGCCATCTGATCTATAAATGCACCAGTACCACCAGCACATGTACCATTCATTCTCTGTTCAACACCACCATTAAGATAAGTTATCTTTGCATCTTCTCCTCCAAGTTCTATTACAACATCAGTTTCAGGATTATTAATCTGTATAGCCTTTGTACTTGCTATTACTTCCTGTATAAATTCAACATTAAGCTTTTCAGCAAGACTCATTCCTCCCGATCCTGAAATAGAAAATGTAAGTTTTTTATCTTTTATAATACTTTCTGCATCTTCAAGACATGATTTAAAGGCATTTCTGATATCAGCCAGATGCCTTCTATATGTTTTAAATAATATTTTTTCATCTTGATTAATGACTACCATTTTAATAGTAGTAGAACCAATATCTACTCCTATTTTTAAAATATTTCCCATTTTTTCCTCCTAATAAGGGTATATGTATTAAATTAATTGCAATATTTTGTACAATCATATACTTGTACAGAAAAAATTATAACACACATACTCTCCCAGTATAATAGAACATTATTAACAAACTATGAATTTTATAAAATTACATCCATTTCTAAATAAGTTCTATTAATTACTGTATTTTATCCTTCAAATGTTTATTCAACTTATTATATTATATATGAAATTTTATTTATAATAAAGAAGTAATCATTTACTCAAAATCAAAATCAAAGTCAATTTAAATATTTTGTTTTCAATATATTCACATAAATACATAGTCAAAATTTTTCATCTTTCGACTATGTATTTATGTGAACCTGCTTTCATTTTTTAACATACAATACCTAGTTTCTATAGTTCTTGTTATTAAGTAATTACTTCTAGCTTTATTTATACAATTATAATAGTGATATATTCTAATTAGTGAATTTTAAATTAAACAGTATGTTTATTTAAACAATAATATACTTTCTCATTACTAACTTTAACATAATTAAAACCACACTTTTCAATAATTCTTTTTGATCGATTATTATTTAAAAAATGAGAACATATAATACATTTAAGTCTTTCTTCATTAAATCCATAACTAATAACTTCTTTAAGTGCTTCTGGCATTAATCCTTGTCCCCAATATTTCTCTGATAAAACACAACCTATTTCTTTTGAATCTTTATTTATTCTATTAGTATATTCATGCAATTCAACCCATCCTATAACTTTATTATTATTTTTTAGTTCAACTGCCCATAAAGAATCACTAGAATCTATTATAAATTGCTTTAAAATTCTAAGACTCTCACCCTTGTTCTTTTTTACTTTAAAGCCTGCTAACCTTGCCACTTGCTCGTTTGACATAAACTCATGTAAATCATCTAAATCAGAAATTTGCCAAGGTCTTAAGATTATTCTCTTACTCTCAAGTATCTTCATTTTTAAGTTTCTCCTAAACATTGTTTTTAATAATTCATTTTAAAAAGTTATTTAATCGACACATATAAGTATATAAATTTCTATGCTTACTTTTTTTCTATTTGAAGTAGCCAAGTAAAATTAGCTATATGCTTATAATTTACCATACATCCAAGCCCCTGAGAATATTTATCTATCTCTTCAATATCAGTATAATATTCATCTTCAATTATATCCCACAAATCCCTTCTTCCGCGTTTTATTAAAACTTCCTTTTGTTTTACTTTCTCCTTATTATTTAAAAACATTAAATCAGCAATAATAATTATTCCACCAGATTTTAAATACCTTAACATTAAATTTATTGCTTTCTGTTTTTCCATATAATCTAAATGATGAAATGCAAAGGTTGATGTAATAATATCAACTTTATTCTCTATGAATGGTTCATCTAAAAAATTACCTAATCTTAAATTCATATATGGATATTTTCTTCTTGCATATAAAAGCATCTCTATACTTTGGTCTATTCCAGTAAACTCAATATTATTACTGTTTAATTTGCCATACAAATTTCCTGTACCACATCCAATATCTATTACATTTAAAGGATTATTTTGAAGTACTAATTCAGCTACACTTTCTAAAACAAAATCATATCTTTCAAATAAATTCAATTCATCATCTAAATTTTTCTGTACATATACATCATAATTCTTTGCCCATGAATCAAAATCCCATTTATCTAGCCATATATTCCTTTTTTCTATATTCTCCTTTAGACATCTATCTACTTTATCAAAATAAGTATTATAATCTATAACATTTTTATTTAATATATCATTAATTCCTAGCTCTAATGTATTTTTTATATTCTTCAACTCATTAATTTTATTTTCTACAACTTTCAATTGAATATCTAATATCTTTACCATTTTGTTTTCTTCATCAAAATCTTTTTGCAATATGGAATTGATTTTTCTTAATGGAATTCCCATTTCTTTCAAAAGAATCAATTGCCTTAATTTTAACAAATCATTTTCACTATAATTTCTATAATTGTTCTTATCCCTTTTTGGAACTATTATGCCCATATCTTCATATATCCTTAATGCCTTTGATGAAACATTAAGAACCTTACAAACTGTTTTTGTATTCATTAAAATCACCTCAATAAAAATATAAACCCTGCCCCTTAGGCAAAGTCAATATTCTAAATACATTTATATTAAATTAATCTAATTTAATAGGAAAGTTCCATTTTAACAAATTCATCCTGTCCTAATAACGTATCCTTTTTATAAATGTCAAATACTTTAAATCCTGATTTTTTATAACAATTAATTGCCCTTTTATTAAAAGAACGAACCTCTAGTATAATTGTTATTAAATCTAGTATAACCGTATAATCCAAAGCATTTATTAATAACTGCTATAAATTCATTTTTTCTTTTTTCCTCTACCGTAATAGCCCAATTTTGCTTAGAAATAGCTTCCCATTCTAGATAGTTATAAACTGAATATTCATCATTATACTTCCAACTACATATTTCTCTAGCATAATTCTCATCTAGATATTCTAATTTAAAATCCACTTAAAATCCTCCATAACTCAAAATAAGTCCTATGATTTATAAAAAATGATTATTGATTAGGATATTTTTTTACTCTATACCAGTATTTATATAATCTTTTAAAACCAATAGACCTATATAAGTGAATTGCTTTTTCATTAAATGAAGCTACTTGTAAATATGCTGTATCTGCACCATTTCTAATTCCTTCATTTATAATTGTTTTACATATTTTTGTACCAAGTCCTGCCATTCTATACTGCTCCATAACATTAATATCATATAATCCTATTTTTTTATTTTCAAGTACACCAAGCCCACAAGCTATCATAATTTCACCATAATTTATACTTACACAAAATACTTTGTTTTTTATATTGGAAAGCATAAATTTTGCTGTTGACTTTATAGTTTCCTCCGTTGTTCCATTAAGTTTTAGAAAACCATCTAACCATTCTTCGGTAATATCTAAAGTAATTTTAACATCTTCAACTTGAGTATTAATATTTTTATTCAATTGATAAATCATAATATCTGCTGACTTTTCCATAGTATATCCTAGTTTTTCTAAGCTATGATCCAATTCTTTCTCAACATTTTCTGTTATCTTATACACACAAGGTAATCCTTTTTCAAAGTACTTGCATTCGCAATATTTAATTTTATCTTCTAATTCAATTGTTGATGAATATAGTGGATTCACACTATTTCCCCTATATGTATATCCATTTGAATATCTTAAAATCCACCCATCATATAGTTCTGTCAATATTGCTGGAAAAGCATTAATTGATAACTCTTCTATTTGAAGAATTTCCTTAATCATTTTTACACCTCATTTTTCATATTAAATATCCTACTTTATATGATTAGTTGCTAATTTATATACTTTGATTAACTGCTTTATCTTATAAATCACACATTTTAAGTTGTTTAACTATCTCTTCTATCCTCTAAAAACATTTGCTACTGATTTTTTCACATATTCACTTTCATAATTTCTTAATTGTAAAATAGGTTCAACCAAAAAGTATCAAAAGCCATAATAACTCTAATCGTAGTGAAACATCAGCATTTACAGTATATTTCAATATCATTTCCTTCACTATCTTTAAATTCTAAAACAAAATTATTCTTTATTTTAGTTAATGGAAAAACTATTTCAGCCTTTAATTTTATCAATCTCTCGGTTAATTTTTCTATACTATTGACTTCAAAGCTTGGAAGACAATTATCTCCCCAAAAAACATCTTCGTTTACTTTAGCATTATTAAATAGACAGAATCTAAATCCATTTAAATCAAAAACACTAAATATCTCATCTTTTACCTCTACCTTTTGCGTGAAAAATTCTTCATAGAAATTTATTGCCCTTTCCATATTTTTAACGCAAATGTATAGGGAATTTAACTTTAATTCTAGTTCCATTCTGTACTCCTTTATATAACAACCTTATATATTACATCAATCCATTTAATATGAGTTTTCTATATTCTTCAAGTAAGGGAAATTTATTATCAGTTGCTATATTTATAACGTCACTTACTGGGTAACTAATTCTTCTATTTATTAAGTTAACTTTGTTTTCATCAAACTCTAAAATTCCATAAGATATTCTATTATCACCGTCAAGTGAATTGCCTATACTTCCCACATTAAATATAATTTTTTCATCTACTTTACCAATAAAGGAAGTATGTGAATGTCCACTTAAAATAACTTCTTCTTTTACACCTTTTATTGCCTTCTTAATTTCTTCTTCTGAAACACTACTATCTATTGCTTCAAATATTGATTTAGGTGTTCCATGAACACAAAGTATGTTAATTTCATTTACATTGATTGAACACTCTAATGGTAACTTTTTAAGGAATTCTATTTGCTCTTCTTGTAAATTTTCCGTTGCATATTTATAGTATAATTTTATTTCCTTTTCTTTCATTGATCTTGGTATCCAATCATTTGTAATTTGTTCAAGCCATAAATCTGTATTTCCCTTAACCCATGCTATAATTTCTAAAGATTTATCTTTTAACAATTCTAAAGATTCAAAAGGCATAGGTCCTTTCATCACTATATCTCCTAAAATAATAATTTTTTTAATGCCTATTTTTTTAAAATCATCTATAGTATATTTTAGTGCTACACCATTACCATGAATATCAGATAAAACCGCTACTTTCATACAATTTCCTCCATTTATATAGTTGAATTATTTTCATATAAGATTTTCACCTTATTATATGATTTTTTTCATAAAATATCTTTTGTGTCTCTGTGGACATTCATCTAATATGCCAAAAATATCATATCCATGCTTAATATAAAAATCCTTTGCTTGAAAGTCAAATGTGTCTAAATGAATTAGGTAACACCCTTTATCTTTGGCAACTTTTTCTATTTCATTTAAAATTTTTGATCCAAGTCCTTCTTTTCTATACTCTTCTTTAACCCATAAAACATCTATATACAAGCAATTCCAACAATACATTTTGCTGTTTATTCCCACAATAATATCTCCATATGTATCTACAATTACTCTGTTAATCCAAATAAATGAAGACTCTTGAATAATAGGAACTTTAGATAAATTATACTCAACTATTTTGTCAACAATTAATTCTGATTCCTCTTCATTACTTTCTCTTATAATATAATTACTCATATTCTCCCCTCAATCTAATTCTTTTTAGTAAATAAATTCATTTAATTACATTTTCCAACTCTATAATAATTAATATTATATGATTTTCCGTTTTTTGAGTAGTACCACTGAGATGGAAAAAGAGCAAGTTAGTGGATTATTAAGAATAAGTAATGCCTATATCTAAACTTGGATTTAAAATATCCAATACAAACAATCCTTTGATATTTCAAATCCAAGTTTAGTTTGTAATATCATTGATTCTTTATTATCTATTTCAATTTGAGCAAATGGAACTAAGCTTTCATCAATCATTTTATTTATTATATAGCTTTCAAGTATTGTTCCATATCCCAGGCACCTATATTGCGGAAATACTTCTAATAGCCCTATGCTCCCTTCCAAATGATTTCCAACAAATCCTATCAGTTTTCCATTTTTATATCCGCCAAATATTTTCCCGTTTTTTAACAGTATTTCAATTTCATTAATAGATAACTTATCATAATGTTCTAATATTAGTTTAATTTGTTCTACTTTTAATTTATTTATTTCTAATTCATATTTTTTCACAGGAAGCTTATTTCTGCTCATATAGACTGCTTGAACACATTCAAGACTTTTGGTTAATTTAAATCTATTTAATATATAATCCACCATAAATTGTTCATGTGAAACAATTAAACTAGATTCTTCTATAGTATCTATTAATTTTCTTCCTATTTCAAAATCATCTACTGAAATCATATAAGCATTACTTTTTTTCTCTCGTATAAGTACTCCATCTATCTCAGCATATAATATTTCTGCTGTACATCTACGTATTGGTTCAATCATTCCAATATTCAGCAATATATTTTTTCTTAAATATTTAATAGCCTTATCTTTCTTCACTTTAAACCATCCTATAATACTCTATATTTATATTATCTTAATATAGAACTATTTCTCTCTATCATTTTTATAATAAGTTATACTAAGACCTATGTAAATCCCCCCCAAAAAAGCAAAAGAAATTCCCCCATAACACTTCTATTTTTTATCGCATATTACTAAGCATAATGTAGCTATCGGTCCAAGAAATAAGGACAATAAAAACCAATTCACTCCAGACCTATTTTTTCCTTGTGCAATTCCTGCATTGATCAAAGCTAATGTTCCAAATCCCACATAAAATTCTTTGCTCATATTAATTCTACCCCTTCTAAATTTATATATTAAAAATACTAATAACTATTTTCAAAATAATTTTACCAAGGTCTTTTTCCTTGTAGCCACCCTTTACGTCTCCAATATTCTTTATCTTGATGGCCGTCTGAATAACTATTCATAAGATTTTTAAAGATATAAAACAATATCTTTGTTTTTAATGGAGTATGCACTTTTTTATTTTTAAGTGATTTGTAAAAAACATATGCTTTATTACCCAAACATTTTTCATATTTCTCTTGCTTTTTTAATGACATCTCATTCCAATTTTTAGACCAAAGAGTTAAACCGCATTTATATATCTTTGGAATTCCCCAGAAACTTAAACTTCTTTCAACTGATTTTATTACATATTTTGTACCAGTACCTGCTGTTGTAGATACTATGAGTGCAGTCTTTGAGAACATTTCTTGTAATGGTCTATGGCTCATAAAAATACAACCAAAATGATCAAAAAACACTTTAATTTGTCCACTTTCGGCAAGTGAATATACTGGAGAAGCTATAATAATACCATCCGAAAGTTTCATTGTTTCCAAAATAGGATGAGTATATTTAGCATGAGGGCAACATTCACCTCCAAAGATTCCTTTGTCAAGACATTGAAAACACCCACAACAAAACAATGGTAAATCCTTTGGTAAATATAAATCGAAAAAATCATTGTTTCCAATTAAATTTAACTTTACCTTAAGTATTTCAATGGTCTTTTCTGTGTTTCCATTCCTCTGACTACCATGTATCACACATATTTTCATATTTTTCACCGCCTAACAAGTGATAAATTATATTTCACCGAAATTCATATTTAATATAAAATATAAAAGCCTCTTAATTATCGAAGTCATCATAATTTCTATTTATCCCTTATCGGTTATAATCAATTTATTTATTTTTAGGCATTAATGTTCCTTGATGGAAAATCATTTTCCATTTACCCTCAAAGCACTTCCAGATAGAGCTACGAAGTGAATATTTTTTATTTTCATTTAATTCACTATGTCTTATTAATCTATAGGTTGCTAATACACAATCATCACTTAATTGATTTATTTCAAAATCCGTTATCTCCCAGTCAATCTCATGCAGATTAGTTCCTTCATCTATCACTTGTCCTATACTGTAATTATATATGTATCCAGAACTGGTAAACTCAGTAAATCCATCTATTAATAATTCACTTATCTTTTCTATAGATTGTCTTATTTCAGGCTTTAATAAGTCATTTTCAAGTTTTAATATATGCTTTCTAATCAACTCCATTTATTTTCGCCACCTTAACAAACATTTCTTGTTAATAATATAATCTATCTACATCTTTCTATTTCTAAAAAAGCTTAATGTCAATTCTTATTTTTTTCCTATCATCAAAAATAATGAATACTTCACCTTCATCTCTTCCACAACTTTTAGATCTTCATGAAAAGTATTAGTCTCTACTTCTTTAAATCCTATCCCTAATAATACATTTTTAAGAGAATTTTGGTTAAAACCATTATGTCCATTAAAATCTTTTTCTTCTTTATGAAAACTTCCATCTTCTTCATCTAAATCAATAATACATAAATAGCCATCTGACTTTAGTAATTTATATAAATTCTTTATCGTTGTTTCTGTATCAACAATATGATGTAACGCCATGGAAGTATATATTACATCATAACTATTCTCTGGTAAAATATCACTTTCATTTATATCTATTTGATATGCCTTCATATTATCTATTTCAAATTCATTAATCTTAGAATTTAATACATCAACCATACCTTTTGACGTATCAACAAGAGTTATCATTTCAAATTTATCATTAAGGCAAAAACTTATAAGTCCTGTACCACAGCCAAATTCAAGTGCAGTATACTGTTTTTCTATCTGAATTGATTCACTTATTTCTTGCGCAATTAATTTAGCTCTGTTCTTTCTTCTTTCGTCATCCCATGTTATAGACTGTATATCAAAATTCATAATGCTAACTCCCATTTTTTAATTCATTATTCTACATCATTTTTGAATTCTTTTTGCTATTTCTTCTATATGAGTATTATCCGTACCACAGCAACCACCAAAAATTTTAGGATTAAAATACTGATTCAACTTCATCATTTCATTAGCAAGACTAACATTATCAGATGATTTTAAATCACTACAATTATCTAATTCTTCTGGTGATAATGGTGAAGTATTTGCTTGTATTCCACAGAAACGCTCTCTTACCAATTTAGTCTTATTGAATTGAGTAGACAATGCCTTTCTTAAAACTATAGGATGAACACAATTTGTCATATAACCAATTGGTTTATTTACTGTTGCCTTATCTATATTTATAATAGCATTATGAATAGTGGTTCCATCTATTAACTTCCCATTATTCTTAATCATAAAGCTGATAATATATGGTAATCCTGTACTTTCCATAGCTTTCGCCATTCCAATATCCTCAGATAAAGCGGGCATAATTCCTGCATATAAAAAATCTACACCTGAATTTTTAAATAAATTTGCTTGCCATGAATGAAATTCCTGAGCCTCTTCTATAGATAAAATCTCTGTTCCTTTATATGCATCTCCCTTACATCCCATTAATCCACCAACAAACATATTAGTTGTTGTATTTTTCTTAATTTCTTGTAAAAAGCGTACATTATCTTCAATAATTTTTTTACTTAAATTAGATTGTAAAACTCGCTCTTTATTTGCTCTTCGAGTTGGGGTTGTTGCAATAAATGGCAAGCTATATTTCTCTGCAATTTTCATATATTCTCTAAAAATAATTTCCATAGCTTGTCTTGACTTATCATCATAAATTAGATTAGCCATTGCAACCTTATCATCAAACCTAATATTATATTCCCATTTTAATCTTTCTCCTAATGCACCCTCCATTAAGATTGCTGACGATGTATTAAAACATGTTTGAAAGTCCAAATATATCACCTATTTCTTTATTATTAATAATGGTAATTCAATATAATTTCTTTATTCCTTTTAAATGTTGAATATGTATTCCCATATGTCCTATACAAAGAATAATTGTTGAAACAATCAATAAGACAACCTTTCCGTAGATACCTAATAACAAAAATCATACTACAAGCCACAAATTCCACATTGATAATTGCTGTATATTAAAATCACTAAAAATTAATACACTAACTCAATTAGTAGACTATAATAATTCTTTCTTCATACATACACTATTTGTATTTCCTATATATGGCTGGTAATTTTCAATTATTTGATACCCAATATTTTTATACAAATTAATAGCTTCATACTGTTTTATTCCTGTTTCTAACAGAGCATATTTATAGCCTTTGCATTTACCTAATTTTTCCAACTCATTAACTATTATTTTTGATAGTCCTCGTCCTCTATTCTCTTTTGCTACAAATATTCTTTTTAATTCTATAGATTTAACATTTTGTTTCTTAAATGCTCCACAGGCAACAGCTACTTGATCCTTATAAATTATAACCACATCATTTATATAATCAACTTTGTTATGCTTATTATACTGCTTTTGTAATTGTCCATATCGTTCATTAAGATCATCATCTAGTAGTTTTATAAGTTTAATAAAGTCAATATTCTTACTATCAGTATGCAATATTTCTAAACTCATATTCTATAGCCTCCTATAACACATTTGCATTTTTAAGAAATAAATACTAATTAGTAATCTTTTAAACCTCAATTACTAACATCTACTAATCTGTTCTAAACAAGATTTTACATAATCAATTGGTACGTCCATTCTTATAGCAGTATCTTCAATTGATAAACCGCTGTTTAAGAATCTTCTAACAACCATAATTATATTTTCTCCAACTTCAACAATGTGCTTATCAGGATCATAAAAACGAACAACACGTTGTCCCCACGAATGTTCTAACATTGGATGTACATAGTGAATGTCTGCAATATTATTAATCTTTTGAATAAAACCATCAAAATCATCTTCTTCAAAATATAGCTCTGCTACATTTCCTCCAAAAAGAATTTCATTTTCATCTTTATCAATAAAAGTAGACCAAGTATCTTTTGTCTGTAACGCAATTCCACCTGTTAAAGTTACATTTGCACCAAAATCAACAACAACTTCTAATCCAAGCACATCATAATAAAATTGCTTTGCCTTTTCCATATTTTTAACAACTATTAATGGATTTAAAAATTTCATTTTACGCCTCCTCATAAAAATCTATATATAATCATTATTTACTATCACTTAATATCTCTTCTCCTAATTCTAATAGATACATTACTTTTTAAACTGCATTTGTTCCTTTAGATAATCTTCTATTTCCTGCTTATTTAATTTGCGAATTTGAGCATTAGGAGTTTCAAAATATTCTTTAGAAATATAGACAGGCTTCATATATTTACATGATTTATCTCGGTTCTTTAATAAATATTTTTCTAAATCTTCTTTTGTATGAAAGATTTTATATGAAACTCTATTGTTCTTTCCTGTAATTTCATAAATTCCACAAGTGTCCTTACAACTTACTTCCGCTGTTCTCAAATATAATTTAGCAAATTCCAATGTTTTGAATGGAAAACTCCATCTGTAAACATCTCGCTTATCATCTTTATCAATACATATACATCGCCCACATGTTGAGCATATATATTGTAAATGATTTTCTAAGCAATGCTCTGGCTTTAAAATCGGAGTTATCCTTGGATTATCACTATAGCACTCCCTACATCTCATATTACTTTCCAACTTTCTTTATTGAATTTACTAAACTAAATAGAAATGATTCAAAAGTTGGCATCTTGATTCAACTATTCTTCTTTCCTCCAGCAATCTCTTTTTGAACTTTTTTACTCAAAGATTTAAATACTAATTCATAAGACATATTAATCATTTGCTTTAAAATATTATCTGGTACATCACCATATAAATATACAGAATTCCAATGTATTTTATTCATATAATATCCTGGAACAACATGCTGATACTCTTCTCGTAAAAATGAACCAAAACTTGGTTCACATTTTAGAGTTATAATTTCTTTTTTATTTTTATCTTCTCCTTGCATAGCAAACATTTTATCACCAATAAGGTATCTTGTTGCTTCCCACTCTGTTTTATAATCTTTTAATGCTCCATCCTTAGAAAGACAATATTCATCGAGCCATTCATATTTCATCTATATTACCCCTTCCATTAAATCCACTAAAATTAAGTTCAAGTTATAACTCTTATTGCCTGCCTTTAATTTGTATATTACCACTGCTTTCATTGCATACATTCATAAACGTATCATAAATAACATTATACTTTTTGATTACTTTCATATAAATTCAATTGCCTCTGAATAATTTTCTACTTTTTTCACAACAAAATATTTCGTGAATTCTCTCGTCCACATATCCATTTCTTCTTCTATTTCATTAACTTTATTCATTATAAACATAACTTATTTACAATCAGTTTTTGCTAATTCTGGCAGTAGAAAAGAAAGGCCCCATTCAATATCTGCTTTATCATAGTCAAATCCATTTCTTGCGTCAACCACAAAATTACTATTAGTATATTGTTTCATCAACCCTAATTTTAATTATATCCATAATTTTATATTACAACTTTTATTTGTGAATTTCTACTACTTTTGATTTTCGGCATAGTTTATTAGAATCTCTAACAAATCTTGTTGAAAATATTGCACCTAAAAATAATAAACGCCACTCACTCTTAATTATCTGCATGAAAAAAGAGCTGAGATTTTCTTCTCAACTCTTGGTTTTTTGATTGAAGTTTTTGTCTTAGTTGAATCCCCCAAAAGATAGCGTTTTTGTCAGAGTTTGTTCAGAATTCTCATGGATTGGTTGGAGTATTTAACCATTTATTATATTTCCACCATTTACATGAATTGTCTGACCTGTAATATAAGATGCATTTTCACTTGCTAAAAATACATATGCACCTGCACATTCAACCGGCTGACCTGCTCTTCCTAAAGGCGTATCACTTCCAAAAGAAGATACTTTATTTTCATCAAATGATGCAGGAATTAATGGAGTCCATATAGGACCTGGTGCTACAGCATTTACTCTTATTCCTGTCTTTCCTTTTGCAAGCGCTAATGCAAGTGATCTTGTAAATACTTCTAGTGCGCCTTTTGTCATTGAATAATCTATCAAAGTATCATTACCTTTAAATGCAACAATAGATGTTGTGTTTATTATACATCCTCCTGATTTCAAATGATTCATAGCAGCCTTTGTCATATAAAATGCTCCATATACGTTTGTTTTAAATGTTTTATCAAACTGCTCACATGGTAGCTGCTTTATATCTGTACACTCATATTGTACTGCTGCATTATTTACAAGGATATCTATCTTTCCATATTCACTTATTACCTTCTCTATTGTACTTGTGCAAAATTCCATACTTGTTATGTCTCCTGGAATTAATGTACACTTTGCACCTGCTTCCTCTACTTTCTTTTTGGTAGTTTCTGCATCTTCTACTTCATTTTTATAAACTATTACCACATTAGCGCCCTGGTTTGCATATGCTATAGAAACTGCTCTTCCTATACCACTATCTCCACCTGTTATTACTGCAACTTTTCCTTTTAAAGTATCTCCTTTTTTATTATATTCAGGTGAATCATATACTGGAGCTGGATTCATTTCAAATTCTAAACCTGGCTGTACATTCTGATGTTGCTTAGGAAAATTAACTGGAAAATTCATTTATATTCCTCCAAAATAAAAATGCTCACTTAATAGTCAAGCAGTATTTTCTTAAATTTTTTGTGTTAAATGCTATATGAATTAGGTTTACCATTTAATCTAAAATTATTATTTCTTTAAATTATTATTACAATTATCTTAACTGAACTTTTAACTTGTCTTATAGTGATATAATTTAACAGTAAAATAAATTTTATACCGTAATGGTATGGAGGTAATTCATGAATAAAAAAATATTAAGCCTTACATTAGCAGCAATAGCAAGCAGTACTTTAATTACAGCTTGTGGTAATTCAGCTTCAACACAAAAAAATGAAACAGCAGATTCATCAACAGAATCTTCTTCAAATACTGAGGTTACAAATCCAGTTCAGTCTTCATCAATTATTGATTCTCCAACTACTGAAGTAACTAAAATTGCTTCTGTTGATGACTTTAAGGGAAAAGATTCAAAAGCTGTTGAATCTATTTTAGGAAAGCCTTCAAGTGAAAATAATAATGTATATACTTATGAAAAAGATGGCTATACATTTGATATAACATATTTCGATTCAATATGTGGACAAATTAAAATCACGCCAAAATCTTTAATGAAGTATCCTGCTGATGCAACAAATTCATTAAAGATTTTAGGTATAACAGCTGGAGATGCAGATGTTCTTTCACCAGCAAATCTTGCATGGACAAATCAATTTAACACATATAGTATTTCAGTAATTCCATCAGAAACTGACGGAAATAAACTCGGAAGCATTAATGTTATTCTTGATGAACAATATAAATAATATGAAAAAGCTGATTCATAAATAAATTACGAATCAGCTTTTATTTTCCACTTTATTATTTTTAGTAAGATTATCTATAATTATCACAGGTACTCTATGACTTATTCCATCATCATCATTAATAGTTGTAAAACTTAGTGAGCCTCTTATAGTAACCCATTCATTTTCATTCAATTCAGCAATATTTTTGCCTTCTGCAAGTATTCCAACAATTTTTGAATCTGCTGCACAGCATGTCATTATGATTCTCCCTATTACAAATTGAGTATTTTTCAAATAGCTTTCCTTACATACAAAACCATACATTTCAATTTCTTTTCCCATAAATTCCTCTGGACTTGCTTGAATATCTTCTAATATATTAAGGTTATTATCATCTATTTTTATAAATTGATCATATTTACTACCTTCTATTATATTCTTTTGATCTTTCTCTTCCAAATCTTCACTATATTCATTAATAAGAACATTATTTAATTGTATATGTCTAAATGAATCTTGACTTTTTACAGACACAATTCCAATTACCAATGCTAAAATTATGGGTATATATTTCACTTTTAAGTTTATATTATTTTTTGGTGTAAATATGTTTCTAATTTGAAATAATGATATAATGGTTATCATAATCACTGAAAAATACACATATTTAATCATTTTGTTTCCAATATAAAATTGAATTTTGCCTGAATTAACCAAATACAATAATCCAAATGCCATAAAAATAAGAGTGATGAACCATATAAATTCATCCCAATTGAATTTTTTCACTTACACTTCTCCCTTTCTGGTTTACAACATATTTAACTTATATCAAATTAAAATAATTCTAAGAAATAACTTAACTTTTATAAACCACACATCATAAAAATACATGAAACAATAAACACAATTCCAAGTGTTACAAAACTTAATTTAGAAACAAACTCTTTATTAAACCCTCCTGAAAGCATTATTAAATTTTTTAAATCTAACATAGGCCCTATAAGAAGAAAGGCTGTTATTGAACTAAAAGAATATGTTGAATAAAATGTCTTTCCAACAAAAGCATCAGCTTCTGAACATAAAGATAGTGCAAAACCAAGGAACATCATGAATACAATAACAAGAACTTTGTTTTCACTTATGAATTCAAATCCTTTATGTGCTGCTACAACCTGAAATATGCTTGATAAAAATGCACCTAGAATTAAATACCTTGTTATATCTAGTAATTCACGATTAGTATGTTCTATAAGACTTCTAATTCTGCTTTTTCCTGCTGTAATAATTGTATTACAGCCACAATTACATAAATTATCAAAATCAGCTTGTCCTGAAATAATATTTCTATCATCTCTGCATAGCATATCCATAATAATGCCTATTATAACTGCACAAGCAAAACCACCTAAAGTTCTTACTAATACCATTGATCTATGATCATAAAATGCATAATACGTAGACATTATAACAACTGGATTTACAATTGGAACCGAAAGCATAAACGTAACACCTAACCCTACTGGAACACCTTTGCTTATAAGTCTTCTTGTTATTGGAACAATAGCACATTCACATACTGGAAAAATTAATCCAATAAGTCCAGCACCTATATATCCTAAAGCTGAACTTCTTGGAATCATCTTTTCTATAATTTCTTGTGATACAAAAATTTGTATAAATGCGGATACAAGCGAACCAATAATTATAAATGGAAGTGCATCTAATATTATACTTGTAAAAATTGTTGCAAAATCACCTATTTCATGAATACTGAATACAATGTTATACTTTTTATAAATATATGCAGTCAGTATAACAGCTCCACCTATCAAAAAAGTAAATATCCCTCTTATTCCTCTCATAAGTTTCCCCTCTTTCAAAATACGTTTATAAATTCATAAGTTTGACTTTAAATTTCTTTAAACATCCATTATTTATTACTTTAGACTGCCGTAATTTGGTGCACAAATTAAATTTATTATCTACTTTTAAAATGAATGCTTTCGGATTAACTCCTCTTAATATATTAATCTCTTTCTTCAACTCAGCATTTTTCATCTTTTCTGTATTATTTATAATTATCATATCTGAATATTTTATAAATGGAATTATATAATAACCTAAATTATCTATGTTATTTAATAATTTACTACTATCTGCCACAAAATAAATCGTTGACAATTTCATTAATTTTTTTAATTCTCTATCTTCTAACTTTTGTATAAGATCTTCAATATTGTCTGTTCCATTGAATTCAATTATTATTCTATTAGGTCTAAATTTTATAATTTCATCTCCAAAACGTTTTTTAAAATCTCCTGTATCATCAAATTTATATATTTTTACAGGATAATTTACATCATTAATCTCATATATTTTCTTATTTCCATCTTCCATCTGAATAACTAATACTTTTTCTCCTTCAACCTGGCTCTCCTTCAAAAGAGAATTGATAAAAGAAGTTTTTCCATAGCCTAAAAATCCTGTTACAACTTCAACTTCAATCTTCAAACTACTCCCCCCTTCTTATTAATTAAAAATCCTTTTATTAAAGATAGCAAAGCACCAGAGTACATCTGTAGCTATTTAAAAAGATTATCTAAATTTTTTTTATCCAAACTGCTTCCAATAATCGAAATAACTTTTTTATTTGACCACTTTATTTCTCTTATTTTAAATTCTTTTGGAACATAATCGAACTGAAAATACAGTCCTCTATCATTTTCAATAATTCCTTTTGCACGAATTATATTTCCATAAACATTTGTCTGTGATATGAATTCAAATTTACTTTTTAATTCATCTGCACTCATAAATTTATCCATATGAATCGGATAACTTTCAAAAATATCGTCTGCACGATGATTGTTGGTATTTTTCTTTATTAAAGCACTGTTAACCTTGCTAACTGACTTTACTATATTTTTAGATTCCTTAATACTATTCATTGTATTTTCTTTCATAAAATCTATTGCTTTTAATTCATCCCATGGTTTATATATAATATCTGCGTTAGAATTATTTTTCTTTATAGATTTTTTTATAGTGTCAATATAAGCCTTATTTTCAAATTGAGTTCTACTTAAAACAATTTTATGGGCATTTTTTATTTGATCTAAATAAAACTCCTTAAAATTTTTTATATAGTTTTCATAATTTTTTACATCAATTAATGTAAAAACATTTCTAATTTCAATCATATGACTAAACTTTATGTTGGTCAGTATATTTATTATTTCACTTAATTTAGCAACACCTGATGGTTCTATTATTATATTTTCTGGATTATATTTGTTGATAACTTCAAGCACAGCTTCATCAAATTTTCCTGAAACCTGACAGCATATACATCCTGAATTTATTTCTTTAATTTCAATGTTGCTTTCCTTTAGTATTTCTCCATCTATTGACACTTCTCCAAATTCATTTTCTATTATTACAGTATTTTTATTATATGCATCTTCAGTTAAAAGTTTTTTTATAAGCATTGTCTTTCCAGCACCTAAAAAGCCTGAAAATATATCCACAGTTATTTTCATAAATTTACTCCTATTAAAACACTAATCCATGTAATAATTTATACTATTCATAACCAGTATATATGCAGAAAGATTACAAAATAATTTGTTTTGGACATAATTTTTTTAAAAAACTCTTTAGTAGAACACTTATTCGGTATATAATATTTCTATAACACATATTCAAAGGAGAAAAAAATGAGTGGAAAAGAACATATGACAATAGGAACCTCGGCTTCAATTGGACTTGTTATTGGTCTTATTGGACTTGGTAACATGAGTATAAATTTTGATATGATAATTTTAATTTTAGGAGCTATTGCTGGATCATATATACCTGATATTGATAGCCACAAATCAACAGCATCTCAAGTATTTAATAAGGTACTTATGTTTATAATAATTATTATTGCTTTATTTTATACTTTTGGTATAAAATTTAATACTTCATACATATATTCCTTAAATAAAATTTTGAATCTCAACTCTAAAGGAATAGTTTTATTTTCAATACTTACAGTACTCGGAAAACTCTCACCACATAGAATGTTTACACATAAGTGGCTTGGAACTCTTGCTTTCTGCTATAGTACTACATTAATGGGGAATGATTATTTATCTTTAGGTTTTTCTCTTGGGTATATCCTTCACATAATAGCCGATAGAATAACAAAAAACGGAAAGTATTTGCGTTTCTTCCAATTTAAACTTCCAATGAAAAATTCAAAAGATAAATTTACAATAAGCTGGTAAAAAAATGCTCCTCCTTACGACAGAGATTTTATCCCTATCATAAGAAAGAGCATTTTTAATTGAATAATATATTTTTGCTATGGCTGACGCATTCCACGTCCACCTTTACCCATAGATTGAGCAGATACTCCGTCCTGTACAGATGATGTTATCTTTTCATTTATTGTAAATGACATAATTCTTTCACCATCTTTATAATTTCCACCTTCATACAATCCACTATTGGAAATTCCATCAGAGCTTCCACCAATATATACATTATATGTTGATCCTGTTTTAAATTCTGAAGAAGCAACAACTACTGATGCATATTGCTTAGCTGGAGCAAATGTAACTATTTCATTGCCATCTTCATCTTCTATTCTCACAATATTTTCTGCACTTTGGGAAGATAATGTAAGTTTTACCGAATTTATCGAAGAACCATCTGACGGTGCCTGTGCCATTCCAGTACTTCCAGCCGCAATTAATACTCCTCCACTTACTTCAAATGTTCCATCGTAATCAAGTGCACCATTACCATTATTTTCAGGACCATTGACAATTACTGTACCACCTGTCATTGTTGCGCATCCATTAACATCAATACCATCGCCAGATGCATCTACAGTAATAAATCCACCATTAATTGTTAAAACTCCAGTACCAGAGGATTCTCCAATAGGTCCACCACCACCTGGCATTCCAGATCGTGCTCCTTGTCCAGTACCTTGCATCTTAGGTGAAGCGCCATCAGAATTTTCACTTGAATCAGGTGTATTATTTACAGTATTATCTTGTGTAATACTATTAGATTCACCAGGTGCTTGTTCTTCTTTAGCTATGCTGTTTCTCTCTTGTTTCATAGCTTGATTTTGCTCTTGTGAAAACTCATTTTCCTGTAAATTATTCATATCGGGAGGTGACATATTATTTTGATTATTACTATTTCCAGATGGAGGAGTCATTTCTTCTGATGTACTGCTTCCTGATGCATTAATTCCATCATCACTTGATGTAACATATATTTCTCCATCATTAATAGTTATACTCTCACTTTCAATACCCTCATATGATTTAGACACATTAATATTTCCACCATTTATCTCCAATGTATTATCTGAATGTATTCCATCATCTCCTGACTGTATCTCTAATGTTCCTCCGTCTATTATTAGGCTATCATTTGTATGAAGAGAATCATCACATGAATTTATATTTAATATTCCTCCTTCAATTATTATTCCCGTATTAGCTTTAATACCCTTAGAACTTGCACTTTCTTCTAATGATTCTGATGATGTATTTGAGATTTCTTGATTTCTTCCCATGTTTTCACCTGGTCCTTGATTTTTATGAGAATCATTATTATCACTTCCACCTCCTGAATTTATTTTTATCTCTCCATTTCTAACATAAACATTATTTTCACCTTGAATTCCATCTTCATTTGAAGTTATATTTATGTTTCCACCTTCAATAAGAACATAACCTTTTTCTGTATTTTCATCATTGTTTGACTGCATACCATCGCCACCAGAATTTATAACTATATCTCCACCAGTAACAACAATGGAATCTCTTCCACGTATTCCATCTCCAAGGGGATTTACAGTTATATTTCCATTTTCTATTTGAAGATCATCTTTTCCTACAATACCTCTATCATAGTTACCATTTACCGTTAATGATCCATTACCTGTAAACACCAAATCAGTTTTGCTGAAAATAGCACCATTAGGTTCATCTTTATTATCATCTTCAAATGCATATGTTTCTCCATCAGTCAAATAATTATCAGTATTATCCTTCATTGCAATTACTGCTTTATCAGCTTCTTTAATATATATGGCAGCACCTTTAGAATTAGTTATATTGACTCCATTTAATACTATGTAAACTTTATCTAGCTCTGTAGCCTCTATTACTATCTGTCCTTCACTTAGTGTACCACTTATGCTATATGTCCCACCCTTTGTTATCTTTACAATGTTATTCTCAATATCAACGCCTGAACCCTCTGTCTTTATAGATGCTCCAAGCTCAATATACGTATCAACTTTACCAATACTTTCACTATTTGCAGATGTAACAGGTATTTTACTTTCATGTACTTCAGTGTTATATAAAGTTTTTGAACACCCAGTCAACAAAAAGCCTGTTGTCACTACTAATACAGTTAATATAGATACAAGTTTTCTTTTCATTTAAAACGTCCTCCAAACATATTACTACGGTAAGATTCACATAAATTGTATACATACAAAGTCCTTACCACCTTTATCTTATATTTATATTATCATGACAGTCTTAACGTTAGCTTAACAAGATGATTACTATATTTTATCAGTATTCTTCAATACAAAATTTCATTATATTTTTTATTATTTAATAAATTTTGTGATATTATATTACAAATTTTAATATAATATTTTATCATTAAAATCTAAAAAGGTGAGAATAATATATGAAATTTATAAATTCTATAGGTGATAAAGCGAAAGATACACTACTTCAGTCAATCGCAGCTTTATTAGAAAAAAATCCACAAAGTAATCTTCCCAAAATAGTAAAAATGTCAAAATTATTAGTTTCTGATAAATCATCATGTGATATGATAAAAGATTTTGAAACTTCATACAATGAAGTTCCAGACTTCAAAGCATATATTGATGATTTAATAAACAATACAGATTATAAAATATTAAAAAACTTTATAGTAAATATTTTAGGTAGCAATATTAGTGCTAAAAAGAAAAATCATATTTTTCTTTCTGAAAATTCCTCTCAGCCTCGTTCATTGATTATAAATTCCAATTCAAAAACTCAAGGTTTAAACACATTAAATTATAATGAACTTGATAAAATAATTTCTGAATCGAGAAAAATGGGAATTTTCGCCTTTATAATTAATGGCTCCGAACTATTTTCATTAAATTATCTTCATAACATTTATGAAAAATATTCTGATAGCTTATTTATTCCTGTTGCAACTGGTAATTGTATTGACGATTCTTTATGTAAAAAAATTCTCAAGTGTGGTAATGTCATTCCTCTATTTCCAAGTAAGAATAGTTGTTCAGATATGCTGAGACAAAATGGAATTCCAAGTTTCAATATAAACTATATTCATAGCTTGTTTAAAAAGGTTAAATTTAATAATGATTTCTCAAACTTAAAAACTTTTTCATTAGAATTTAATGATTCTACACAAAATGAGTTTACAACATATTCTTTATTAGATTTGGTAAAAAATAAAAGTATGTAAGAATATTTAATGCCCAATTGTATTATTAAAACAAATAAAATATCGTCGCTATAAAAACGACGATATTTTCATGTACTATAAAAAATAAAACTACTTTTGAATTATACACCTATCTAATATTTCTTTATATTTTATCTTAATTTTATATTTATAATCAAAATATAAGTTAAATAATATGATAATACTACTTACAAATTTAAAATATGAAAATAACAAATATATTAAAAACAACTGAAAAATTAATACTTTACCTCTAGATTTAGATATTCTATATGCAACTTTTGTTATAATAGAAACTGAATCCTGCAATATAAAAAAAAGTATAATATACTGTATGGATGTAATCAATATTGTAAAATACGAATATCTATCTATTACTATGTATGCATTTATAAATGCAATAGAAATTATCCCCGCTATCCCTAAGTAAACATTCTTTCTTGAACATGAAATAAACTGGCCATAATTTTTAAAATTTTTAATTATATTACTTTTATTAATTGCTAAATCATTTAAAATCTTAAATCTTTTTGCAAAAAGTAATGTCACTATATAGCCAATAATAACAGTTCCAAGTGGAAGGCATGCTATACTTAAATAAAATATTAAATCTTTATAAGAATCAAGTATTGATGGTATAAATTCCATAAGTTCTCTTGACTCCTTTAATAAACTATATCCTGTAAGTGTACTAAAATTAACATCCACAAAAATCATAATAATACATGCGGCTATACTTGAAAAAAATAAATCATCAAAAATACTTTCATCTTTTTTTATAAAGTATGCAATTACCATGCCTAAAATCATATTCTGACTCATCATTATACCTGATGGAAGATCTCCAATTACAAATATTGTCAATATTAAAGATGAAACACATGACATTATTGTATATTTCAAATTACACTTTAGCAATATTATTCCAACAAAAGCTGGAACAACAAAATCTATATAACCTAAATATCCAAATCCCAAACCTATGCATAAAACACTCAATACAACAAATGCTGAACTGAGCATTGATGCTTCAGTGAATTTTTTCACATCCACTTTTATCACTCCCTAAAAACTTTGGTGAGTTCGAAGTCTTACTTATCTTAATGTTTCCTTTGTCAAGTAATGATAAATTAGCTTAACTGTATTTTCAAGTGCTTTATAATGAGTTCTTTCCATACCATGAGAAGCTGAAACCCCTGGTCCTATAAGAGCTCCACGTATATCGTTTCCGCCTCTAAGAGCTGCTCCAACATCTGATCCATAGAATGGATATATATCAACTGCATAATTTAACTTGTTAGCTTCTGCTAAATTTACAAGGTCAGTTACCATATTATAATCATATGGCCCTCCAGAATCCTTAGCGCATATTGAAACGTCATATTCACTGCAGCTTAAGTCATCTCCAATACATCCCATGTCAACACTTATTATTTCTGTTATATCTTTTGGTATAGATGATGCTCCATGACCTACTTCCTCATATGTAGAAATAATTATTTTAGTTGTATAATCTGGAATTACATTATTCTTTTTGAACATTTCAAGAATAGTTAATAGACAAGCGACACTTCCTTTATCATCAATAAATCTTGATTTTACAAAGCCACTTTCTGTTATTACAGGTTTAGGATCTATAAACACAAAATCTCCCGGTCTTATTCCAAGATCAATTACATCTTTTTTAGACGATACAACTTCATCTATTCTTATTTCCATGTTTTCTGGATCTCTTTTTTTGCTCTTTGCATCTTCAAATACATGGGCTGCAGGACTAGTACTTAAAAAAGTTCCACTATAAATCTTTCCTTCACGAGTTCTTATATTGCAGTATTCTCCATCAAGAGTTGGAACAAGGGGGCCTCCTAAAAGTGTAAATTTAAGTTTTCCGCTTTCTGTAATAGATCTTACCATACATCCAAGAGTATCTACATGAGCTGATAATCCTATAGTCTTACTATTTTCTTTACCTTCAATTGTAATTATTCCACATCCTTTATTGTTTCTTTCAAATGAATAACCAAATCCACTAACAATTGTTTCTATTTTATCAATTATTTCAAAGCAAAATCCTGTTGGACTATTTTCCTGTAATATCTCTTTTAGCGTGTTAAGTAGATATTCTTTATTTACATTAATATTCATACAATCAACTCTTTTCTCAATTTTTTATTTCATAAAATTTAATATTCTTATATAATATTAAATTTTAACATTTCCATATAATTATACACCATTAATCATATTTATAAAATTATATAAGAAAAGCTGATTCTATTTAAAAAATCAGCTCTCATATGTTCTCATCAATTAAATATATAACTAATATTTATCTTAATTAGGATAATAATAAAAATGTGTTGCCCTATCAGTTATAGATGTGTCCTGATATACTTGTCTTTTGTGTAAAACTTTATTATCAAAATTATAAGATTGGTTGTCCACAATATAAGCATATCCATCAGTATCCCAGCACATAAATATATAAACATGACTATAGTTATTTGTAAATACTATGTCTCCTGGCTTAAGCTGTGATAAATCATAACAAGGAACAAACCCCATATACTTAAGTTCGTTTTCAAGTTCATAAGTATTACATGTAGATGTTGGTATTCCAACTCCTACTCTTCTTAAAGCTTCTGATGCAAAATATACACAATTATTACTTGTAATTCCTCCATGAAGAGCTACAGCAGTTCTATCTACACTAATTTGATTTCCTAAATCAGTCATATATTTAAATAACTGATAGTTTGTATTAGAATGAGAATAATCATAATATGTATTAACAGTCTGTCCATTAGCCTGTATATAAGTATAGTTATCTATCCATACGTTGCTTTTTATTGAACCTGAACCATCAGCTGCAAAAATATATTTTTTCCCATTTATAACTTTTTCAGTATTTGTAGCCATTATACCTGTTGTTTCATCAAAATAGTACTGTTTTCCATTAACATTAACTAATCCATACTGCATCCCACCGCTTTCACAGAAAGAATAATTATATCCTCCTATGTTTTGAAAGCCTGTAAGCATTTCTCCACTAGGTGCAAAACAAAATTTAGTTCCTTGTATATTCTGAAGTCCTGTAACCATTATTCCATCAGCATTAAAGTAATACCATTTTGAATTTATTAGTTTCCAATCATTTTTTATCATTCCTGAAACTCTATCATAATAGTGCCAAATATTATCAACTTGTTCCCATCCTTCTTTTATGAAACCTTGTTCTCCAAAATCATAAGTTACTTTATCTATTGTCTGAACTCCAGTAAGTCTCTCACCATATCTGTCAATATATGTCCAATTTCCTTTTAATAAATGCCAGCCTTTTTCAAGCCTTAATTGATTTCCTTCTACATCACAATAAGGATAATCTCCATCAATAATTTTCTTTTCTAAAGATTCTGGCAATTTCCCCAATTTATTATCACCTAAATCTAAGTGTGTAAGATTAGTCATATTTGCAATTTCTTCTGGAATATCACCATACAATCTGCAATAGTTTAAATCTAAATACTGCAAATTTTTAAGAAGTGCAATTTCATCAGGTATTGTGTCATCTATTTTTTTATATCTAAAATCTATTTTAATAATATGTTCAAAATCTTCAGTTGTAAGATCTTTAAAATCTTTATTTAATTGTGATGCTACCTCTTCTGTTAACCAGTTACGTTTTATTTTGTAATCAGATTGAGTTTTTTCCTTAATAGAAGTATCATTTGCTAATAATTTCTCATTTTGCATTGTCTCTTCATAAACTTCTGTTTTTTTTATTTCAGCATTAGCATTTGTGGATATAAAACTCAAACCTATAGTAATAATTCCCAATGCCAATAATCTATTTTTTTTGTATGTCATTTGATATCCCCCCATTTTTCAACAGTAATAATTATACCATTTATTACATTCAATCTCAATTAATTAGTAATTTTTCCAAATAAAAAATTAATCCTACAATTATACTTAAAATAATTGTAGAATTAACTGATATTTTCATATGTTTTAATATTTTAATATTTTTTTTAGATTTGCAATAAGTAAACTCATTTCTTCATCTGTTCCTATTGTAATTCTAAGATAATCTTCTATTCTTTCTTTATTAAAATGTCTTACAAGAACTCCATTTTCTTTTAGCGTTTCATATAAATACTTTCCACTAAATTCTTTATGTTTTACAAAAATAAAATTAGCTTTTGAATCCAAAATTTCAAAATTAAGATTTTCTAATTTTTTTACCGTATCTTCTCTTGTTCTTATTATTTTTTTAGTAGTTACATCAAAATAATTTTTATCTTTGATAGCTTCTGCTGCACCAATCAGTGCAAGTCTATCAATTGTATATGAATTAAAACTATTTTTAACTCTATTTAATCCTTCAATCAGTTGACTATTACCAATTGCAAATCCCACTCTAAGTCCTGCAAGAGATCTTGATTTAGAAAAAGTTTGTATAACAAGGAGATTAGGGTATGTTTCTATATACTCAACCATTGATTTGCCACCAAAGTCAATATATGCTTCGTCTACAATAACAACTGAATTTTTATTTTTTTCTAAAACCTCTATAATTTTATTAGTCTCAATATATTTTCCAGTTGGTGCATTAGGATTAGGAAATATAATTCCTCCATTGTCTTTATAAAATCCTTCAAGTGGAATATTAAATTTATCATCAAGTTTTATATGTTCATAATTCACATTGAACATTTCAGCATATACATTATAAAATGTGTAGCTTATATCTGGAAATAAAACTTTTCTGTCTTTTTGAAAAAAAGTCATAAATACAAATGCAAGTATTTCATCTGATCCATTCCCTATGAATATTTCATCATCATTTATATGATAATATTTTGCTATTTCCATACTTAAATTACTACATGTAGGATCAGGATATAATTTCAAATCATCACAAACTGCATTTTTTATAGCATCTATAACCTTAGGCGATGGTCCATAAGGATTTTCATTAGTGTTTAACTTAATATATTTTTTATCTTTTGGCTGTTCCCCTGGAACATAAGGTTCTAATGTCTTTACATGGTCATTCCAATATATGCTCATTGCTCTACCCCCAATATTTTTTATTTAATTATCAAACATATTTAATTTAAAATATAACATTAAAATCCCCAAAAATTAATTTTAGGGATTTTTAATTGATTATTATTTATATAAACGATTAATAGCACTCATCATAGATTTAATTGAAGCTCTTGTAATATTACTATCTGTTCCTACACCAAAAGTCTTCTTTTTATTATCTAATCTTTCCATATATACATATGAAGCAGCTTTTGCTTCTGATCCTGTACTCATAGCATGTTCAGTATAATCTATAATTTTAACATTAATTAAACTACTTTCTGCTAAAGCTTTTTTAAATGAATCTATAGGACCATTACCTATACCTTCTAGAACTCTTTGCTCACCATTATAAACGACAATTACATCAGCTTTAGTATCTTCACTTCCATCCATTTCTGAAATATCAGTGAATGTACATTTTAACAATTTAAAAGGAACATCTAAATCTAAATATTCTTTAGTAAATGCATCCATAACCTCTGATGGAGATATTTCCCCTTTAACTTCTGACATCTTCTGAATTATATCTGCAAATTCCTTCTGCATAGTTTTTGGAAGTTTAAATCCATAGCAATGATCCATTACAAATGCAACTCCACCTTTACCTGATTGAGAATTTATTCTTACTAAAGCTTCATATTCTCTTCCCAAATCGCTAGGATCTATTGGTAGATAAGGCACTTCCCATATGTTTCCATGGCGTTCATTGTATTTTTTCATACCTTTATTAATAGCATCTTGATGTGATCCTGAAAATGCAGTAAACACAAGATTTCCCGCATATGGATGTCTCACGTGTACAGGTATTTTCACACATCTTTCATATACTTCTATTATTTCATTTATGTTTTCAATATCAAGCTGCGGATTAACTCCATGGGAAAACATGTTATAAGCAATGTTTAAAACATCAACATTACCAGTTCTTTCACCATTACCAAACAATGTACCTTCAATTCTATCTGCTCCGGCAAGTAGTGCAAGTTCACTGTCTGCAACTCCTGTTCCTCTGTCATTATGAGGATGTACACTTAATATAACTCTCTCTCTATCTTTGAAGTTTCTGCACATCCATTCAATTTGATCTGCAAAAACGTTTGGAGTATCCATTTCAACTGTAGCTGGCAAGTTTATAATAACTTTATTATCTTTAGAAGCTTCCCATGTGTCCATTACAGCTTCACAGACATCAAGAGCATAATCTACTTCAGTTCCTGTAAAACTTTCTGGTGAATATTCAAGAAGAATTTCTCCTTCAAAATCTTTTGCATATTCTTTTACAAGCTTTGTTCCCTCGACAGCAATTTCTTTTATTTCTTCCTTGCTCATATTAAATACTACATCTCTTTGCAACACTGAAGTTGAATTATATATATGAACAATTGCTTTTTTTACATTTCTTAAACTTTCAAAAGTCCTTTTAATTAGGTGTGGTCTTGCTTGTGTTAAAACTTGAACCATAACATCATCAGGAATAAGATTTTCATCTACAAGTCTTCTTAAAAAATCATATTCTATTTGTGATGCTGAAGGAAATCCAATTTCAATCTCCTTAAATCCAAGTTTAACTAATAAATTAAAAAATTCAATTTTTTCTTCAACAGTCATTGGATTTATAAGTGCCTGATTACCATCTCTTAAATCAACGCTACACCAAATTGGAGCCTTTGTTATCTCATTATCAGGCCATGTTCTATCCTTTAATTTTATTGTTTCAAATCTTTTATATTTTTTATAATTTAACATCTATAGTGCCCCCCAATATATTTATTATAAATTTAATTCTAATGTCCACATTCATTTTTATATTCTCAGATATAGCCCCTCAACTACACCTCTTATCTTCATAATAAATATAATTACTTTATCTACTTTCTTGTTAACCCCACCAAAATCACCTCTTTGTAATTTTTAGAACATTAAATGTATTTTACCACAATATTGATTACATGTAAATATTTCGAGGTATTTCTATGCATTTTATTAAAAAATACAAACATTTTTTAAACATTTATTAACCATCACAATCTTCAAACTTTCTTTATTTACTTAATTAATAAATTTAGAACATTTAAATACTTGATTGTATATATTGTAATAAAGCTATTTTTAGGAGCAGATTATGAATTTTTTATCAGCATTATTATTAAGTACAGCCATTAATATAGACACATTAAAAATTTCATTTTCTTCAAAAAACGATAGTTCAGTGCCGCTAAATTTAAAAATACTTTTTGCTTCTATTTTTACGACCTTTATTACTTTTCTTGCTTTTTGCTTTGGAAAAATAATAGATATATACTTTACACATAGCTTAAGTAATATTTTTGGTTCAGTTCTTCTTGGATTTGTAGGTGTTTATTATCTTATTGAACATATAAGGATACAAAAAGATAATGATGGATATGATACTTCATTTTATGTGAATAACTTCAAAAAACACAAAAATCTTATTGAGTTAAATAATCCATATATTTATTCTGATTCTTTTAAAAATCTTTTTAATATTTCTATTGCACTAAGTCTTAATAATATATTGCCATCTATTGCTGGAAGTCTCACTAATATAAATCTTCCTTTAACAATTTTATTTAATTTTCTAATCTGTATATTCTTTTATATTGCTGGTAACTTTATTTATAATAAAAAGTTTATAAAATATATAAAGACTAATCATTATATAATTACAAGCATTTTACTTATTATATTGTCGGTATTTGAAAGTTTCCATTAATTTAGATATTTTTCGCAGGCGCAACCGTGCCTGCTTTTTAAATATTTTTCTTAAAATTCAATAATATTTATTGAATAACTTCTAAAATTTATTTATAATCTAGTAAGTATTTAATTATAAAAATTAAGTTATTAATACTATTTTCAAGGGGGAAAATAAATTGAATAATTACAAAGGTATAATTTATGCTATTTTATCTTCAATAGCATTTGGTATTATGCCTATTTTTGCGAAAATAGCTTACAAAAATGGGTCTAATCCAACTTCATCGCTTCTTTTTAGATTTCTTATTTCTGGTTTAATACTACTACTATATTTAAATTTTAAAAAAGTTAGTATTAAGATTTCAGTCAAGCAGTTTTTGCTTCTGTTTTTCATTGGAATGTTTGGATATACTATAACAACAATAACGTTATTTGTATCATACAATTACCTTGATTCAGGTCTTGCTACTGCTCTACACTATATTTATCCTGCACTAGTTTGTATATTTAGTTTCATTTTATATAAAGAAAATATAACAAAAGAAAAAATTTTTTCACTAGTATTATCAATAATTGGTGTTTATTCTCTAATTGCATTTGAAAGTAAAACTCTTAATATTTTAGGTATTCTTTTAGCGCTTTTTTCTGGATTAGCATATGCTCTAAACGTTATTTCTTTAAGTTTTAAATCTATAAAATCCATAGATAATAGAGTTGTAACTATGTATATATGTTTTGGTGCATCTTTAGGAATGATAATATATGGAGCTTTTACTGAATCTTTAACTTTTACAATTAATTTAGAAATGATGATTTCCTATCTTGGTCTTTCAATTATTTCTACTATTGCATCAATGCTATTTCTTCTAAAAGCTATTAAACTCATTGGCTCAACTTCAGCTTCTATTTTAGCTACTTTTGAAGCTGTGGTCAGTATCATAATGGGAATAATATTCTTAAATGAAAAATTAACTTTTGCTTTAATTTTAGGAACTTCACTTATTATAATATCAACAACCATTTTAGCAAGAGAAAAATCCCCTAAACCTTGTGATCAATACAATAAACTATCTAATGCTATAGACATTAATCATTAAATAAGAATGAGATATCCAAATTAGGTATCTCATTCTTATTTTATTTAATCTGTATCTATATTCAATATTTCAAGACTATCTGCATTTATTGATATGTTACTTCCAAGAGGAATGCTCATTGTTGGAAGAGTATGTCCACATGCAATATTCATAATTGTAGGCCTCTTTTCAGGTATTATTATTTCATTAAATACTTCATTAAGACTTAAACTTCTACTTGTATCTTTAACATCACAACCTGTCCACGAACCTAAAATAATACCAGCTGCATCCTTAAATTTATTTGCTAGCCTAAGCTGAGTAAGCATCCTATCAATTTTGTATGGTGATTCATCAATATCTTCTAAAAATAATATTTTATTTTTAGTATTAATTTCATATGGTGTTCCCATAAGTGATGCTATAATAGATAAATTCCCCCCAGTAATCCGTCCACATGCATTTCCTTTAACTAAACCTTCAAAACTCTTGCACTTATCAGGATTAACTACTTTTTTTGTATAATTTATTTTAAATATACTATCTTTAAATGATTCCACTGTATAATCATCTATATCTGTATAAAATTCAGTACATGGCATAGGAGTATGAAATGTTATCATTTTACACTTTTGATTTATTGCTATATGTAGTGCAGTAACATCACTATATCCCGCTAGTATCTTAGGATTCTTTTTTATATTATCATAATCAATCATATTGAGTATTCTGGCTGCTCCATATCCACCTCTTGCAATAAATATTCCCTTAATATCTTTATTGTGGAACATATAGTTAAGATCATCTGCTCGTACCTTATCTTCTCCACACAAATATCCATGATTTTCATTTACACTTCTTCCAATAACCACTTCAAGCCCTAGTGATTTAATCCATTTTATAGCAGGATCTATTCTTTCCTTTTTAGGAGGACTGCATGTACCTATTATTCCTATTGTATCACCTTTTTTTAATGGTTTTGGTCTAATCATAAAAATCCACTCCTAACAAACAATATTTGAAAGCTTACTATTTTATATATTATTAATAACATAGCAAAAAATATTCAGTTAGTTACAAATTTTATAAGTAACTGAATATTTTCAGACTACAAAAATATAATTATAGTTTAGGAATTCATGAATATATCAAGAAGATAACCAGCCTCATCAAGAGATATTTTTTTAGACTGTGCTATTTCATCTATTAGAATTCTTTTTGTATTTCTTAAGATAGTTTTTTCCATGGAATTTAAATCATGAATTGTCTTTAATTCTGTCAAGTTACTTATTATCTCTAAAAGATCTTCTAATGTACCAGACTTAACTTTAGTCGAATATATTTCATTTCTTTCTTTATAATTGGTTTTAGCAAGTTTATCAACCTCTTTAACATAGTATTTTATATTATTTAATTTAGAGTCTAAAGTTTTTGAATCACTTATATGTCTCATATTAGCTGATTTTACTCTACTAAGCGGGAGTGATAACTTCATTGTATTATTAATTAAATGAATTTTATAATATTTTTCCTTTTTGCCTTTAAATTCTTTTTCCTCGATGAGATCTATAACCCCTACACCCTGATTAGGATACACTACTTTATCACCAATATTAAATTCAAACAAACTTACACCTCTTTTTCTTTTTTATATTTTTAAAATCAGAGTAATTAAAATAACTGATTATTTTAAAGCTTTACAATAATCAATAATTAAATTCTTCTTATTTATAAATTTTGTACAATTTTTATTAAAATATTCATTATCTAGATGACATATTTTTATTAAAACATTTTATAAATTATTATTTTTTTAATTTCTATATTTTTTGAATATTTTATAAAAATACGGCAATAATTATAAAAAAATATGCTTGGAGATGTTTAATTTTGAAAAAATATTATTATCTATTTTTATTTACAGCACTTATTTCAATATTACTTTTATCATGCCAATTCATACCTTCACTTAAAAGTAATAAGTCAATAAGTCCTAACAATAATTCATTTGATATACATTCAAATGATGCAAATCAAAATAGTGATTCAACCAATAATTATGAAAACTCTAATAACAACAGTGATGATTTTGTAATTCCATGCTCAAATGCGGTTCATATAACAATACGTGAATTTATAAACAACCAACAATGCTCTAGCTATTTAGTGAAAGAAAACGAAACTCTTAACGATATTTTAATGAAGTATAATTCAACATGTGCTCCTAATGCATCCTTAAAGCTTATAAAGGAACTTAATAATATTACATCTACTAATGATGTGAAAGCTGGAACTACTTTAAAAATTCCAGAAACAACAATGAAAAATGGAAGTATATATACGATTTCGCAAGGAGATACATGGAGTAAAATATGCGAAAAATATTATCCAGTATACGATATAGATTCTATTATGAAGCTTTTAATTTTTATTAATGATTATAAAAATGACATTCTTCCATTAGGTGATACTATATTCCTTCCTAAAATATAATAAAAAACAGCCTGCATATTTTACAGGCTGTTTCTTAATGATAGAAAAAATTCTAATTTAAAATTAGTTATTATTTTTAGTGTCCTCACTATAACATATAATAGGTGTGTTTGATTCAATATTTTCAAATATTATCTTTGCAAGATATTGAGGCATATTTACACAACCATGAGTTCCATTAGTCTTATATATATTTCCTCCAAAAGAACTTCTCCACCTTGCATCGTGTAAACCAATATTACCATTAAAGGGCATCCAATAAGAAACTTTTGAACTATATCCATCACCTTTTAACGTTGCATCCTTCTGTTTGTAGTTCAGAGCATATACACCTTCAGCTGTAGGTGTATTTTTACTTTGACATCCAGTTACAATATCCCCCTGTGTTAAAAGCTTTCCATTTTTATAAAACCATAAATGCTGTCTTGTTATATTGACTTCAACATACGTATCCCCAATATCATCATCACTCCTTGATAATCCCTTCTGAGAATATATAGGCTCTTTAAAAACAGATTGCCCATGTTTTATATTTTCAATAAGTGCTTTAACCTCTTCATTAGAATTAATTTTCCATCCATAATATCCTCCCTTTACAATAACAGTTTTTCCAATGCTACTATCAAACTTACGTTCTTTACCTACTGTATTGTATTTTTCACATAAACTATCTATATATTCTTTAACTTTTTTTTCATTTATAGATGGATTCATATCATCATCTATATCAATCCATTTATTAATTATTGATCCATCTACTGTTTCCATAAGTTCATCAAAAGAATATACTATCTTTGAATAAACATACTTATCAATAATATCTTTTACTTCTTTTACTTTTTCTGAATCCTTTGTATACTTAGGTCTTTCATAACATCCAGTAGTATTTAAATCCACAACTTTATTACCATGCTCAATTGCACTTTTTATAGCCTTAACTGTTTTTTCATAATTTAGTTTATTTCCTTTTACCTCTTCTAAAACAATATATTTTCCATCAGTATATTGGAATTGAGGATTTTTAGGTTCAATTACATCTAAATTTTTAAAAAAATTTAGATCTTTCACTTTTTCCTCAAGCATTGATTCATCATATGTAAAAATATCCAAATTTTCATATTGCTTATTGTAAATTAATGCTGAGGCCCATTTAAAAAAACTTTGCTTTTCCTTTATTTCCTCTATTTTTTTATCTCCGTTATACTCTAGATTAATATCTTTTGATTCAATTTTATCTTCATTGCTATCGTCTTTTATTACAACTTTAAAATCAGAAAGTTCATTATATACTATATCTTTTGCTTCATCTACTGTCTTAAATGATATATCAATACCATTTACTGATGTTTTGAAAAAGAAATGAGTTTTAAAATAAAATGCTCCTAAGAAATATATTAAAAATAAAACAATTAACAAAATGCAGCTTATTTTTGTACTCTTCTCATACATAAATTCCTTCATTTAATTATTACATCCTTTCTTTGTTTGAAAGAAAATAATTTTAATGCTATGCTTATAAAATAAAACTTCTTTCAATCTTATATTGAATATGTTATAATTCCAAATCTTATCTCCATTAATATAATTATGTTATTCATAATGAATTTAAGACATTTATTTTTAATTCTTAAAATTAAGTTTTATTTTTAACAAAAACTAAATAGAATCATGATTATTATGTTAAAAACTATATCTTCATAAAACTGACTGAAATTACAAATATAAATCAATGTTAAGTTACTAAATATATTTAAAAATTCACTTTATTTTTAAAATAAAAATAAACCTAAGAATAAGTTGAATGATACTTATTCTTAGGTTTTAATTTATAAATTACTGATTATAACATACTTTTTCCATCATTATAGATACATTTTTTATAATATGTTTATTATAAAGTTTTTACTCACATACTCCATCGGGTCCAAGTTTATACCCATCAATAGTGGCATTTGTTACCATAGCTCCATATTCATTTAGATAATACCATGAATTATTACTATAAACCCATCCTCTTTGCATTATTCCATCTTCATTTAGATAATACCACAAACCGCCATCTTTTATCCAACCTTTATGCATGTTACCCCACTGGCCTACATAATACCATGACCCTTCATTTTTTATCCATCCAGTTGCCATTTTTCCATCATCTTTAAGATAGTACCATTTTCCCCCTACTTTACACCACGATGATTTCACAATGTCACCTAAACCATCATAAAGATAATAGCTTCCATCTGAATTTTGTACCCAACCTACATTATATCTGATATTTTCTTCGTTCTCTTTGGAAGAATTAATTTCAGAATTCTTTTCAATACTACTTGTATTAGCTTGTCCTTTTGTATTGCTTACATTATCATCAGCAAAAGCTGCAACTGGAGCTAATGTTATTAGTGTACTCAAAAAAAGAGCTATATTTTTATTATTTCTTTTTATCATAATATCCCCCTTAACACACAAAAAAATTTAGTTATATTTATAGAAATCAACCAAATTTAAACTCAAAAATGCAAATCTTATTTTCTATCATATTAATAATTATATCAAATTTATCCAGTTTCTTAAAGAAATATTTATTATCTTTTACAACTCTCTATTAAATCTTGAATAAAATATTGCTCTACTTACATAAAATATATATTATCGCATAAAGATATGTACGAATTTTATTTTATTATAAAAAATACATTATAAACTACAGCTTACTATAAAAGAAATCTTAGTTCAATTTGATTAAATATAACTTATATTATGGAGGTTTATATATGAATAGTAAATATACTGATTTATTTCATGAACTTATTCAAGCATACTATGATGGTAATTTTGATGAAACTCTTTCACGTATTATGGTATGTCATGAATCATCACCTCAGGAAACTTTTAAAATCATAACATCACTTTGTGGCGTAAATATTGAATTTGATAATAATTATATTTATAATCTAAAAAAAGCAATAACAATGTACTCTGTGAATAAGCGTATTGTTGAGAAACTTGAATGTTCTGGAGTAAATTGTATAAAGAGCAAGGACGATAAATTTACATGTGAAGCAGCCTGTCCTTTTAATGCAATAAAATATGATACTACTAATAAAACCACATACATAAGCAAAGATATCTGCATTAACTGTGGTATATGTGTTGACAGTTGTAAAGGTGGAAGAATCTTAGATAAAGTTGAGTTTATACCTGTAATGAATTTGATAAAAGAAAATAAGACCGTAATAGCAGCAGTAGCACCAGCCATTAATGGTCAATTTGGCGATAATGTTACAATGGATATGCTTAGAGAAGCATTTATTAAAATTGGATTTTCTGACATGATTGAAGTTGCCTTTGCAGCAGATATATTATCTATAAAAGAAGCATGTGAATTTGATAAACATGTAAATAAAGATGGAGACCTTATGATAACATCCTGCTGCTGCCCTATGTGGGTTGGCATGTTAAAAAAAGTATATACTTCATTAGTAAAAGATCTATCACCCTCTATTTCACCAATGATTGCAGCTGGACGTATAATAAAAAAAATAAATCCTGATGCAAAAGTTGTTTTTATAGGTCCTTGCATTGCAAAAAAAGCTGAAGCTAAGGAAAATGATTTAAAGGATGTCATAGATTTTGTTTTAACCTTTGCTGAACTTGATGAAATTTTTAAAGCGTTAAAAATAGATTTATCATCTTTAAAGGGAATACCATCAAAAGATTATACTTCAAGAGGTGGTAGGATGTATGCTAGAAGTGGTGGTGTATCAACTGCTGTTTCAGACATTATAGAGGAACTTTATCCAGATAAATTCAAGTCTTTTAAATCAAGTACTGCTTCAGGTGTTAAAGAATGTAAAGAAATTCTTGAAAAGGCACTAAATAAAGAACTTGATTCAAATTTCATTGAAGGAATGGGATGCAAAGGTGGTTGCGTTGGTGGTCCCAAAACCCTTATACCTCTTGAAAAAGGAAAACAACAAGTTGATAATTTTGCATTTGATTCTCCAATAAAAGTACCATTACACAGCGAAACTCTTGATAATATCTTAAAAGAAATTGGAATCAATTCAATTGATGATTTTAAAGATAAACAAAAAATGTCACTATTTGAGCGTGATTTTAATTCAAATAATGTTAAAAAATAAGTTAAACTAAAAACAACTTCAACCTATATAATTTTTTAACTAAATAATAGGTTGAAGTTGTTTCTATATTTAAATTTTTTCAACTTTTTCTTTTGGCTGTTTTTTAGGAAGTATTATTGTAAATTTGCTTCCTACATTTATTTCACTCTCTGCAAATATCCTTCCATTATGTAATCCTACAATAAGTTTTGTTATTGTAAGACCTAGTCCACTTCCACCTTTTGTTTCTTTATTCGAGTCAATTACTTGATTAAATCTATCAAATACAGTTTCAAGATGTTTTTCATCTATACCTATTCCAGTATCACTTACCATAATCTTAACTTCATTTTCAAGTTCAACAACAGATACTAATATACGTCCACCTTCATCTGTAAATTTAGCAGCATTATTAACAAGATTTATTATACATCTCTCTATTTCATTAGAATCACATTCAATGAAACATTCTTCTACCTCTGGATCGATTATTAATTCTATATTTTTACTTTCAACATAATCTTTAAGTGATAGTGCTGTATCTTCTACAATATAAACAATATTATACTTGCCTATATTTATATGATAATTGCCATGCTCTATCTTTGATGAATCTATCAAGTCATTTATCAATTTAAGAAGTCTATCAACGTTCTTACCAAATATGTTCATGTAATAATCAAGTTTTTCTCTTTCAATACCTGCTTCACTTTTATTTAATTGGTTTATAAGTTGATGAATAGACGATAAAACATTTAATGGTGTTCTTAAATCATGAGATATGTTTACTAAGTATGCATTTTTTCTTTTTTCTAGATTTATGATCTTATTTAGTAATTCTGTATTTTTTTCCATTTCATCACTTAATTCTCTAGTTCTCTTACTTACCATATCATCTAACAATCTCATCTTAGTATTTTTACTTTTAACTATTAATACTACTAAACTTACACCTATCAATATATATATTAATATAAATTCAGCACTTCTCCAAAATGGAGGTTTTATAGTAAATTTGAAACTACTTTCTTCACTAAAAATCCCACTGCTATTTCTTGCTTTCACCCTAAAAATGTAAGTGCCGCTTCCAAGATTGCTTAAGACAAGTTCATTAGTATTAACTAGAGACCAATCATTACCGGCTCCTTCTAATGAATAATAATATTGTATATTTTTTATATTTTTATAATCCGGTAGAAAAAATTTAATTCCAATTGTATTTTCATTATAATTCAACTTAGCATCTTGTAATGTATCTATAGTTCTACCATTTACTCTAAATCTATCAAATTCAACTCTAGGTATATACATATTATTCAATATTTCATCTGGATTAAATATATTTAATCCATTTATACCACCAAAAATTAATTCTCCACTTTTTAATTTTCCATAAGAATGACCATTGAATTCGTTACTCTGTAAACCATCAGTTATATTTAAATTAAAAAATCTATCTTTTTCTCTATCTAATTTTGAAATACCAAGATTTGTACTCATCCATAAGTTTCCAGTTTCATCAATTACAATACCATATATATTATTATTAGCAAGTCCATCACTTGTTGTATACGTCTTAAACTTACCAGTTTCTTTATCTAATTTATTAAGTCCTCCACTTGTACCAACCCATATATTTTTCTCATCATCTTCAATAATTGTTCTTACAGTATTGTTAGATAAATCACCATCTTTTCCTTCATGCTTATATTGAATAGCAGTATTATTGTATGGATCTATTTTTATTAATCCACCATTTAAGAAACTACCAAGCCAATAGAATCCTTCGCTATCTTTGAAAATACATTCTGAATATCTATCATCTAATGAGTATTTATCCAAAATATAATTTAAATCTGTGATTTCATCAGTTTCTAAATTCAATATATTGATTCCATTTGTTGTACCAATCCATAATACACCAGAATCATCATATGTTATATTCCTTATCTTTTTTGCATTAAGCCCCTGCTTTTCATTATACACTGAGATTTTTCTTGTATTTTTGTCATATATATTTAAACCATTGTTTGTTGCAATAAAGATTTTATTTGCATGTCCACTAATATCATTTATTGAATTACTGCTTAATGCAGTTCCATTTGTAAACTCTGATATATCATATATATTTTCATTTTTTCTATCTAATACATTTACTCCTTTTGTATTTGTTCCAATCCATATTAGTCCATCATCATCTTCATATATACCATGTATAAGATTTTCATTTATACTTGAATGTGATAATGGATCTACTTTATAGTGTTCTATCTTATTTTCAGGTTCAAACATACTTACTCCAGCATAGGTTCCCACCCATATAAGCCCACTTCTATCTTGTATCACTGAGTAAACATAATCGTCAACTAAAGAATATTTATCGTAAGCTTTATTAACATAGGTATTATACTCATCATTTTTAGAATCATATTTTACTAATCCAGAATCCGTACCAATCCACATTATTCCATTTTTATCTTTCATAATAGTATGTATGTTATTGCTTGAAATCTTGCTATTACTTAAATTAATGGTTTCTGTTTGGGAAGTTTCAATGTTAATTTTATACAAACCATTACTTATTGTTCCAACCCATATATATTTATCATCACATAAAACTTTATAAGCACAGTCATTAATTTTTTCATACTCTTTATTTATATCAGAAAAATCCTCACAAGTATTATTTTTTAAATTTATCTTTGTAATATTCTTTGAGCCACCAAGCCATATATCTCCATTAATATCTTCATCTAAAGAATAAATTTCTTGATCTTTAATATACTCATTATTAAATATTCTTGTAAATCTATCATTAGTCTTATCATATATATTCAGTCCATCAATTGTAGCTAATAGAATTTCTCCATCTTTAGTAACAAGTATTTCAGTTACATTATTGTTAGATAATCCACTTGAATTTTTATAATTTGTTATCTCATTGGTAGACAAATTAATTTTACTTGCTCCATCTATGGTTCCAATCCATAAGTTTCCATCCCGGTCTTCATTCATACATACAATATAGTTATTTACAATACTATTGTCTACACCAATTTCGTTTCTATATACTTCAAATTCATGCCCATTATATCTGCTTAATCCATCATTGGTTCCAAACCACATATATCCCCTGCTGTCTTGAATCATACATTCAACAGTTGCCTGTGCAAGTCCGTCTTCAATGGTTATATTTTTAAAGACTATGTTGCTATACGCCTCAGCTTTTATAACACTAATACTTGTAAACAGATTTAAAATAAAAAAAATAACTGATATTTTTAAAATGGTATTTTTCAATTTATTAATGATTATCACTTCCTTTTCTTATATCATAATCTGAATCTCTTATGATTTCCTGACTAAACTTAAGTATACTGACTGTCACTAAAAATATGTAATATTACTAATATTAATTTTTTATTAACAAATATAATAATATCATACCATTCTACATTTTTCCACAAATTTTGTATATTCTCTTTTTTATAAATTACACTTTGTTATAGACATTTTTCTCTTAAATTTAAATTATTTTTATAATGCAAATTATAGTAATATTTCAAATATTAAATATCCCCTGCAATATAGAAATTTACCTAATCTATATTACAAGGGATATTATAAAATCTTCTATTTACTGTTTTAATGACACACTTTCTATCACATCTTTTACCTTAGGAACAACATAATGACTTCCGCCTCTTCCTTTTACATCCTCAATCATCATTGTTACAAGAACCTTATTATCGCCTTCTGTTGTCATACCTACAAACCATCCAAGCTCAGTTCCACTGGTATCAGTCTGACTATTTTTAATTTCTGCTGTTCCTGTTTTTCCTGCAATTTTTAATTTTGAATTATATGCTTCATGTCCTGTTCCTACAGGATTTTCTACTATCTGTATAAGATCATTAAGTACTACCTGTGCACTTTCTTTTGAGACTGCACTTTTTTTCCATATGATGTTATTATTTTTATTATCTATAACCAAATGAGGTTCAATGATATTTCCTTGATTAAGAAACATACTATACATTGATGTTAAATGAACAGGATTTACCATTACTTCTCCCTGCCCATATCCTGTATCTGCAAGCTGAGCACCTTCTTTTATTTTTCCATCATTTGAATATTGTGAGTTATATAGTGCAAATTCAAATGGTATTTTTTCTCCAAATCCAAAACCTTTTAGTTTTTCCTCTATAAGATTGCTCCCCATGTCCATAGCAATTTGTGCAAAGTAAATATTATCTGAATAAACCAGTGCACTTTCCAAATTTACTTCTTCTATATTGCTTGTCCTAGTTACATAATAATTTCCAAAGCTTTCATCTTTTTGCCATGCTAACCCACTAATCTTCCTTACTTGATCTGGCTTTACGCTGCCACTATCAACTCCAATAGCAGCTATAATTGGCTTTAATGCTGATCCTGGTACTGATGTAGCCTGAAATCTATTAAACAATGGTTTATCTTCATTATTGTTTAAAGTGTTCCACTTTTCTTGTGACATTCCCAAAATAAAATCATTAGGATCATATGATGGTGTACTTGATAGTGCTAATACTTGACCATTTTCTGGATTCATTACAACAGCACATCCCTTATCACTTCCAAGTTCCTCATTTACTTTTTTTTGAACATTAATATCTATTGTTAATTTTAAATCCTCACCATTTCTGGCATCTTTAGATAATACCACACTCTTTTTTTCGCCTTCACTATTTTGAATGTATATTTCAGCACCATCTATACCTCTCAAAAAATCTTCATACATTTTTTCAAGACCTGATTTTCCTATAAGTGAATTTTCAGTATAGTCTTTATCTTTATTTTGTTCCAATTCATCACCATTAATAGATTGTACATATCCTGTTATATGTGCTGTATCTTTTCCTAAAGGATAAACTCTAGAATCTTTTTCTTTTATCATTACACCTGGGACTTTTAATAAATCAACTACTTTAGCATCTCCATATGGTATATCTTTAATTGGCACAAACATATCATCGGTAATATAATTGGCACTTAATGCTTTATTTATAGTTTCAGTACTACATTGAAGTATGTTTGCAATCTTAGTTATACTTTCTTCTTTATTATCTCCTAATTTCCCTGGAACTACGCCTACATTTGATAAATATGAATCTGTAGCAATGAGTTGTCCATTTCTATCAGTAATATTTCCACGTCGTCCTTTTAATGTTTTTACACGCACCTTATCATTTTCACCTAAATCAGGAAAAATGTTTTTAGACGTCCATTTTATTGTATGGCCTTTTCCAAGTTCACTTGCAATTTTCACACTATTGTCAAATTCAAGTTCACCTGCTATTGTATCCATTTTAGTATTATAATTTATCAATGTATCGTTATCTTCTTTTGAGATAGATTTAATTGTTATATTTATATCTTTAGCTTCAATTCCCTCATAAATATTTTTATTTCTTGCAACAAAATCTTCCCTGCTTATTTTTGCCTGAGCAGTACTGTCGATTAAATCGTACATTTTATCATATTCTTTATTTTGAAGAAGTTCAGTATATTCCTGCCATTTATTTTCAGGTTTATGAGTGTAGCTGTACCCCATATATATTATTGTACAAATCACAAGTGGAACTACTACTATCAAAACTCCAACAAGCATATATAGATTCTTTTTTTTATCCATATAATATCACCTCATAATATAGTACTTACAATATTTACATTTAATTATATAACTATATAAAATAAATAAGCTATTAAAATAGGAATAACCTTTCATTTTAATAGCTTAATTCAAAACTAAACAGACCAAATAAAATTTATACACTCCATAAATATTCATATTAATGTTTAGGGGACATGTGTACCTTTTTAATAGCTTTTGTGACTTCAACAACTATATTCGCTTCACTTTGCTGTTCCATGTTTTTTATTTTAGTTATAACTTCACCTAAATGAGTAGTTACATAATATGGTTTTAAATTATTTAAGGCTATTGCCATCATATCATATCTGCACTTTTCGCATTTGCATCCATTACTCTCTTCTAACAGCTTATCTAAGCATTCTTCGACGCTTATCTCCATACAATTGGTAATTTTTTTCATTGATCTTTCTCCTAACATAAATATCCAGCCCAATATAAAACTTAACTTTTTTCCTTATATACTTACTAATAATTTCACCAAATTATAGTATTATTATAATATAAGTCCAACTATTTTTACATAGTTTATATCTAAATATTATTAAAATGTAATATTTAGATATTCATACTTAATTTATCTTCTGCCAATTCTAAAAGCTTTTTTTTATAATTAAGATTATTATCTTCAATAACCTTACAAAGAAGATAATTCAGCATTGTTCCAACATCTTTACCTTTCTTTACTCCTATTTTAATTATATCTTCACCATTAATCTTCATATCCCTTATACGAAAACATTCGTTTTTTTCAAGAATGTCACAATAAAGCTTTTCAATATTCAAAGACTTAACTTCTTCAATGTTTTCAGACATTATGTGAGCCTTTTTAACTTTAATAAGATCTTCGAATAATTCTACATCTATTATATTAAGTAATTTTTTTATTGAAACTTTATCTTCTAAATCACTATGCATATATGTTATCAACGTCTTTACTTTCTTAATTGTTCCATTATCATATTTCAAAGACCTTAATATTTTTTCTGCCATACAAGCACTTTCTAAAAAAATATTATCTACTTTTTCTAACTTGTTATTCCAATCCTTTAATTTTCCTAAGTCATGAAAAAGCATTGTGAGCCTTAAGGATAAATCCTTTTTTATATTGCACGATGATAAAATTAAATGTTCATATAAATTATAACATTTAATTTTATCATTTATATAGTAATCATAGGCCTTATCCAAGTCATCAGCAATATATTTTAGAATACTACATTCATGTAATAATTTTAAACCTTTTGGATCTTTAAGAATTATTTTATTAAATTCTTCTCTGATTCTTTCTTTTGATATAAATTCTAGATTATTATTAAGAATTTTAATTGACTGTATAATAGATTCTTCAATTTTAAAATCAAGTTGTACAGCAAACCTTACTGCCCTAAGCATTCTTAGGGAATCCTCAGTAAATCGTTTTTCAGGATTTCCAACAGTTCGTATTACTTTATTCTTTAAATCAGACAATCCATCAAAATAATCAATTAGTCCCTTTTCTTTATTATATGCCATTGCATTTATTGTAAAATCTCTCCTAGATAAATCGTTCTTTATATCAGTAACAAATTTCACATTTTCAGGATGCCTGCTATCTTTATACTCTCCATCCTCTCGATACGTTGTAACCTCATATTGCACCTTATTAATTATAACTGTCACAGTTCCATGCTTTAATCCAGTTAAAATAACTTTATCAAAAAGACGTGCAACAACTTCTGGCTTTGCATTTGTTGTAATATCATAATCATTTGGTTCCCTATTTATAAGAAGATCTCTAACGCAGCCTCCAACCATATATCCTTCATATCCATTTTCAATCAAAACATTAATTATATATTGAACATCAGATGGTATTTTCAACTTATAATTCATATTGTCACCTCTTTCATCTTCACAGTTAAAAAGGTTCTAAAGCTGCCATAATCTAGCATCCTTTAAAACCTTTTTCTACTCATATTTAATTAATCATCTGCTACATTTTTATTATTTATTGAATACACGTTATAGTTCTTCCATATAAGCTCAAGATTTGAAAATACATTAGAGATATTTTCTTTTTCTCTCATTCCAACAGCTATTATTAAAGCATTAATAACAGAAAGAGGTGCAACAAGTGAATCAACAAATGATGCCATATTACTTTGTGCTATTAATGTATAATCCGCTTTTGTTGCAAGTGGAGAAAGAAGACTGTCCGTAAGGGCAACAACCTTCGCACCTCTATCTTGAGAAAATTCCAAAGCATCTATTGTTTTTGCTGCATACCTTGGAAATCCAATTCCAATAACAAGATCCCCTTCTCCAACATTTATCATCTGTTCAAAAACATCTGAAATTCCATAACTCACAACTTTAACATTTTGAAGAATTATATTTAAATAAAAACCTAAAAATTCTGCTAGCGCTGTTGAACTTCTTAATCCTATTATATATATTCTTTTTGCTTCAAAAATATGTTGTACAACATCTTGAAATGTATTTTGATTAATTTTCTCCAATGTGGCTCTTATATTTTCCATGTCTGCTTTTAAAACACCTTTAAGTGCATCTCCATCTGAAAAATAATCATTTCGTAGTTCAAGCCTTTGAACTGTTGTAAGTTTATTTTTTATAAGTTCCTGAAGAGCCTTTTGAAGTTTCGGATAACCTGAAAAACCAACTTCTATAGCAAATCTTACCACAGTGGATTCAGATACCCCAACTGCATTACCAAGTTTTGCTGCTGTCATAAAGGCTGCTTTATCATAATTTTTTAGTATGTACTCTGCAATGAGCTTTTGACCTTTACTAAGTCTTATAAACTTTCCTTGTATTAGTCTCATTAAATCTTTGCTGTTTTCATTATTTAATTCTTCCATAATTTGCCTTCCTAATAATCAATTGAATACTTTTAATTTAATTCTATCATTATAATCCATAATATTCAATAAAATAAGTTATTTTTCGCTTTTTTATTAATCATATGCAAGTTTTTATATAATCACTTTCAATTACTGTAAAATTGACTTTAAGATTTAATTATTTTTTTATAGTGACATTAAATATTTCATTTCCTCATCATTTAAATATCTATATTCACCTTTCTTTAACTGACCAAGCCTAATATTTCCTATAGATACTCTTTTTAATGACATGACCTCATGATTTATTGCAGAACACATTTTTCTGATTTGTCTATTTTTTCCTTCATGAATACACACCTCAATTGTCGATAAATCTTTCCTATGACTATATTCAAGCATTTTAAGTTTTGCAGGTGCAGTTATATAACCTCCAATATCAATTCCACTTTCAAACTTTTCTTTATCATCAAGTGATACTTCACCTTTTACAACTGCTACATATTTTTTATCAAGTTCTACTCTTGGATGAATTATCTTATTGTATAATTCTCCATCATTAGTAAGAAGTATAAGCCCACTACTGTCATAATCCAATCGTCCTATTGGAAAAATTCTTTCATTAACTTTTACTATATCAATTACAGTTTTCCTATCTTTTTCATCTTTAACAGATGTTATTACATCTTCAGGTTTATTTAGCATTATATAAACCTTTCTTTCTTCCTTAGTTATAACCCTTCCATCATATTCAACTATATCTTTTAAAGGATTTACTTTAAATCCTAATTCTTCTATTATATTTCCATTTACTTTTACTTTTCCAAGAAGAATAAGTTCCTCACATTTTCTTCTTGATGCAATTCCGCACGATGCCATATATTTTTGTAATCTTTCTTCCATTGTTTTCTCCTTATACTTTCCTTTTAATTATTATTTATTTAATAGCTATATATTTATTCTAATTTCATTATATTACTATATTTTATTTTATCAATTATTCATGAAAAAAAGTGCCTCTGATTAATAAGAAATCAATCAGAGGTGTCTTCATAATAATATAAGCCATAAGTTAATTTTAGTGATTCTTTCTCCATATTGAAGGACTGAACATAATTAACATTGGATATATTTCAAGTCTTCCTGCAAGCATACAGAAAGAAAGCACTAATTTACTAAGTGGTGAAAAAGCTGCAAAATTCCCTGCTGGCCCTACAACTTCAAGACCTGGACCTATATTACTCATAGTTGTTATTACTGATGTTACAGTTGTAACAACATCAAAATTGTCAAAGGATATTATAAAAATAGCTATAAGACTTATTATTATGTACGCACCAATAAATAAAAACACTCCATGTATTATGTCTTCATCTACAGTTTTTCCATCTATTTTTACACTGTTTACTCTCTTTGGATGTATTATCTTATTAATCTCTCTTTTAATAGCTTTAAGCATTATTACAATTCTTACAGTCTTAATTCCGCCTCCAGTTGATCCTGCCATAGCTCCCACAAACATAAGCATTACTATTATCAGCTTACTTAAAGTAGGCCAGAAATTAAAATCTACTGTAGCAAATCCAGTAGATGTTACTATTGATGAGACTTGAAAAGCAGACTGCCTTATTGAAAGTATAATATCTCCACCATTTAAACTTATTATATTTACAGTTATTAATATAAATGCACTTACAATAATTAATAAATAATACCTTAATTCCTCATTCTTAAAAAATCCTTTAAAATTACCTTTTAAAATCTGAAAATATAATGCAAAATTAATACCAAATATAAGCATAAATATTGTTATTATCCATTCTATTGCAGGACTATTAAATGCAGCAATACTTGCATTCATATTTGAAAATCCACCGGTACCTGCTGTTCCCATTGCATGTATAACAGCATCATATAAATTCATCCCTGCACACATAAGAAGAATTCCTTCAATTAAAGTTAGTGCAAAATATATTAAATATAATATCTTTGCTGTTTCTTTTATTTTAGGAACTATTTTACCTGGTGATGGTCCTGGACTTTCAGCTTTAAGAAGATGGATTGAATTACTTCCAAGAGATGGAATAAGCGCAAGCATAAAAATAAGAAATCCCATTCCTCCTATCCAGTGAGTAAAACTTCTCCAGAACAATATACCTTTTGGAAGACCCTCTATAGCTGTTAATATTGTTGCTCCAGTTGTTGTAAAACCTGAAACTGTTTCAAAAAATGCATCTATAAAACTAGGTATTGCACCACTTATCACAAATGGAAGTGCACCAATAGCAGATATTATTATCCATGCAAATCCAACAATAAGAAATCCTTCTTTTGCATAAATAGCTTTCTTTTCTGCTTTGATATTACTTAATATGAAACCTATTGGTGCTCCTATAAGAATAGTTAACAAAAATGATTTTGCATCACCTTCACCATAATATAAAGCTATTAATAATGGTACAAATAAAAGTGCAACCATATATTTGACTACATTGCCAAGAATACTCAGTACTGCTTTATAATTCATTATTCTTGCCTCCTCCGACAAATATACCGCTAAGGCTTAAAAGATTTGTATCTTTTGTTACAACAACAACTCTATCTCCTGGTTTTAAAATATCATCTCCACTAGGTATGATTGTTTTATTTTCACGTACAATTGTTGCAATTAAGCTATCATACTTAAAGTTAAGATTTTTAATTTTTATATTTATGTATTGTGCATTTTCTTTTACAATAAACTCTATCGCTTCTGCTTTTTCATTACATATTTTATATACATTTTCGATTGGACATTTCTTTCTATTTTTAAGAGTTCTAACATACTTGATTATTTTATTTGCAGTAACTGATTTAGGATTAATTGTTGAATTAATTCCTATTGTCTTTGCAATTTCATTATAATTATCTCTTGTTACTTTAGTAATTATATTTTTAACACCATTTTTAGCCGCAAATAAAGAAGCTATAAGATTATCTTCATCTCTTCCTGTTAAAGTAATGAAACTGTCTGCTTCTTCTAGACTTTCAGATAAAAGAAGCTCCTGATCAAGGCCATCTCCATTTATTATTACTGAATTAGGAATCAGTTCAGCAAGTTCTTCACATTTATTAAAATCATTTTCTATTAATTTGCAATGTACACCTGCTTCACTAACAATCTTAGTAAGATAGTATCCAATTCTACCTCCACCGATTATCATAGAACTTCTAACTTTTCTTCTATACTTTCCGAATTTCTTGAAAATTTCCTGTATATCTTTATGTTCTCCAATAACATATACATGATCATCCTTTTCAAAGATATAATCTCCTTTAGGAACAATCATTTCACCATTTCTTTCGATTCCACAAAAAAGTACATTACCTCTTAGATAACCAAGTTCTGAAATTTTCTTATTTTCAAGTCCAGTATCTTCAGTTATATCAAAACCCACCATATTTACTCTGCCATTAGCAAAATTATCAATGCTACATACAGATGGATATTTTATTAATTTTGATATTTCTCCTGCTGCTGCTTTTTCAGGGTTTATTACAAGATCAATACCTACAGCTTCTGTAAGAAGTGTAATATCCTCATCATATCCAGGATTTCTAACTCTTGCAACAGTATGCTTTGCACCAAGTTTTTTCCCTGCTAGTGAACAAAGCATATTAAGTTCATCACTATTTGTTACAGAAATTAAAAGATCAGCTTCTTCTATTCCAGCTTCATTAAGCACCTTCAAACTTGTACAATTACCTTTTACGCACATTACATCTAAATTATTATTTATTCGCTCTAAAGCAGTCATTTTATTATCTATAATAGTTACATTATCATTTCCTGTAGAAAGATTTTTCGCTATTGCATAACCTACTTTACCTGCACCAACTATAATAATATTCATCATGTTTTCTCCTCGTGTTTTAACCTTAACTTAAATTTCAAATACAATTATACATTAAGTACTCCATTAACTCAAAGATATTATTTACTTTTTCAACTTTATTTTACGTATTTTTTTTAAATATAATCATTTTTTTAATTTAACATCTATAAATTAAATGAAGAAATTCATAATATAATGGTTTTAGTCTTCAAATTTACTTTCTATATACTTTAAGTAGAACTTATACAACCTAATGCATAGTATATAAAAAGTAATATTTTTAGGGTATGAAATGAGATACATCTTAGATATAAAAGAATGTGAATTTTTAGGCAAAGGCCATGAAGGTTCTGTTTATTTAACTCCTGAAGGCTATGCGCTTAAAATCTTCCTCAAAAAGAAAAAAGCTAAAGAAGAAGTATCAATATTAGAGCTGGTTAAAACAAGTAAATTTTTTCCTAAAGTAATTTTTATCGCTGGCAATATGATTCTTAGAGAATATGTTGATGGCGTTACATTATTTGAACATTTGAAAAAAAATGGTATTTCTTATAAACTTTCTTGTGAAATAATCGATCTTATAGAAGATTTTAAGAAAATGAAATTCAAAAGATTAAATATCAGAAATGCACATATTTTCGTAGATAAAAATGAAAATATAAAAGTGATTGACCCAAGAAAAATCTTTACTAAAAATACACCCTATCCCAAAGACATTATAAAAATTCTTGTTCATTTAAATATATTTGATGATTTTTTAAAAAATGTTGCTCAGTATAGATCTGATCTTCTTCAATATTATGTAGATGCATACAATTACTATGTATATATGTCTAAAAAAAGCATGCACATTGATATGCATGCTGAAATATGCTAGTACTTTAAACAGAGCTGTTCTTTTAGAACTGCTCTGTTTAAAATTATATATATAACTTATTTAAAAATTCAATTCCTGCTGCGGTCTTAAAATATTTATCTTTTATTACTGAAATACTACTTTTGTTTATTTTATCTTCAAAAATATTAACAAGAAAATCAGCTTCTACTAATATTTGATAATCAATATTATCTATACTGCCATATGTATGATGATGACCAATTAAGAAGCATACTCTTTCTATTACATCTTCATCTTCATTAAGTTTTTCAAGCATAGTCCTTGCTACTTGCGGTCCTTCTAATTCTTGATAATTACCTGCAGATGAGTTATATTTTTCTTCACTTATTTTTATACCTATATCATGCATTATAGCTGCTACTTCTAATACATACTGAGTATTTTTATCAAGTGCTTCTAATTCACCAATTGATTTTGCAAAGGAATATACCTTCAAAAAATGATTTATTCTTTTAACATCCTTTGCATAATAATTAATCATTTCTTTTACTATTATGCTTGTATCACATTTCATTTTAATAACACCCCAATCTGCTATTTATCATTTCCTTTAAAAGAAAATGGAATGAGTATGAGGAAATGCAATCATATTCATTCCATTTTTATAACTACTAATTATTTTTAAATGTAGTTATATTAATTATTTCGTTTTGGAATGCTTTTAATAATGCTTTTTCTAAAACTTTTTCAGTATCAAAGTTTGCAACATCTTTACATTCTGCAAAAACTTTATTTAATGCGCCATTAGCATTAGTATAAGTTAATGTTACATATGGTTTTTCAAACTTAACATCAACTATTTTTAATCCCCATGCTATTTGAGCATAATCACCATCAACAGTAAGGTGAGTAAGTTTTTTAAACTTTTCAGTTTCTTTGTTTGGATCTGTTACAACGATTAATTCTTCTCCTACTTTATACTTTGACATAATATCCCTCCATTAACATTCTAAACGATGTATATCATATTTATTATGATATATTAATAATTTAACACAAAGGTACATTTTTATCCATATGATTTAATATATATGTAATATTTTTTATTTTCTAATAATTCATACTTATTACTCATATTTCGATTTTTAATATAAAAAATAAACCTGAATATTCAAAATAAAACATTCAGGTTTATAAAGAAGTTACACTACATATTATTTTTTGAATAATCTAAGTATATATTTCACAATTTCATTTACTACTACAATACTTGCTCCTACTATAAATATCTTACTCCAAAGAATAAAATCTAAATGAACAGAATTAAAGAAATCTCTAAATATTTCCACACACATAATTTGTCCAATTCCAGTTAATATAATAACCTTTATAGCAAGTGTATTTTTCATGAAATTTGGGAAAATACTGTCTGTTCCAAATTCTCTACTATTAAATGCATTAAATAGCACGCTAAAAGCAAAAGTGCAGAACATAACAGTTGTCATTTGTTCATTAGAAGCTCCAAGAATATTATAGTTCTGCTGAACAAGTAACACACCTGTAATATATAGAGCATTTAATACTATTGTTGTAATCATCTGCTTTGTTATAATACTTGCATTTCTATTTACAGGTTTTCTTTTTAATACATGTCTTCTTACTGGCTCTAATCCAAGTACAAGGGCTGGAGGACCATCCATTATTATATTAACCCATAAAAGTTGTATTGTTGTAAACGGCATTTCTTTCCCAGTAATCTGAGATAATATTGCAATTAAAAATGCTATTATATTAACAGTAAGCTGAAATTGTATGAACCTTTGGAAATTATCATAAATTCCTCTTCCCCATTGTATTCCTTTTACTATTGTTGAAAAACTATCATCAGTTAAAATTATATCTGCTGCACTTTTAGATACTTCTGTTCCTGAAATCCCCATAGCTATACCAACATCTGCTTTTGATAAAGCTGGAGCATCATTTATACCATCTCCTGTAACAGCAACAACTTCACCATTATTTTGGAGTGCATTAACTATTCTCATTTTTGTATCAGGCTTTGAACGTGCAACAATTGATATTGTCTTTATTTCATTTTGTAGCTCTTCATCTGATAATGTATCTATAAATGATGATTCAACTGCCCTCATATTATTCTTTAATAATCCAAGTTCGTCTCCTATCGCCTTAGCTGTTACTATATTATCACCTGTAAGCATTTTAACTTCTACATGAGCTTTATTTGCTGTATAAACAGATTCTTTAACATCTTCTCTTAAAGGATCTCTTATTCCTACAAAACCAGTAAATACTAATCCATCATCACTTTCTTCAAAAGAAGCATCATTTAACGTTTCTGCTGCTGCTTCTAAACTGCTTGCCTCAATCTTTTTGTATGCAAATCCTAATGCTCTCATTGATTTTATCTGAAGCTTTTCTATTTCCCTTAAGATTTCATTTTTTACTTCAGATGTTAATTCCATTACTTTGTTTTCCTTTTGTATGTATGAACATCTATTTAATATTATTTCTGGAGCACCTTTTGATAATAGTATATAATCGTCATTTTCTCGTATTATTGTTGTCATTCTCTTTAATTCTGAACTAAAAGGTTTTTGAGATACTATTTCTGATGAATTTCTATACTCTCTGTAATCTTCATCTTTGTTATAAAGAAGCAAAGCACATTCAGTTGCACTTCCAATATATTTATAAGTTCCATCAAGGTCTTCAATATCTGCTGTTGAATTAAGCAGACAATTTTCAAGAAAATATCCTTGTCCACTTTTTTCGGCATCATCCATATATCCACCGTTATTATATACCACTTCAACTGTCATTCTATTTTGTGTAAGAGTACCAGTTTTATCTGAACATATGACAGATACTGAACCTATAGTTTCACAAGCTTCTTTCTTTGTAACAAGTGCATTTATTTTTGCCATTTTATTCATAGTTACTGCAAGTGTCATATTGACTAATGTTGGAAGTCCTTCAGGTACTGCTGCAACAATAAGAGCAACACATACTGTAAATGCTGTTTTCACTGGTTCTATTGATTCTAAAAATGGTATTATTCCTGACGCATCTATATTAAGCACATTTTTCATTACCATATTTACAATCATTAAAATAAATAGTAACCCTGCAAGAGCACCAGATATTTTAGTTATTTTTCCACCTAAGTCTCCAAGTTTAACTTGAAGAGGTGTCTCAATGTCATCTTGTGAAAGATTTTCAGCTATCTTTCCCATTTCAGTGTTGTCCCCTACAGAAGTAACAATCATTGTTCCTCTTCCATAAGCAACTAAAGTCCCACCAAATAGCATATTTAATTGTTTTGCAGGAACAGGATCTTGTAAAATTTCCTTCCCCTTAACATCTAACTTTTCCATTGATACAATAATATTTTCATTTTTTCTAACATCATCAGATTCACCAGTAAGCATATCTTCTCTTATTTTAAGATTTATACTTTGTACAAGTCTTCCATCTGCTGGAATCATATCTCCTGTTTCAAAAGATACAATATCACCAACAACAATTTCATTTTTAGAAATCTGATGAACGCTTCCATTTCTTATTACTTTTACTTCAATGTTTTCTGTTAATTTAGAAAGAGCTTCAGCAGCCTTTTTTGATTTTCCCTCTGTTATCATGCCTATTCCAACACCAAGAACAATTGCCCCAACTATCCCTACTGAATCAGTAAATTCTCCAATAAGTGCACTAATTAATGCAGCTGCTATCAATATTAGTATCATAGGTTCGCTTAACGCTTCTTTTAAATCTTGTAAAAAACCTCCTTCTTCTTTAACTGTAAATTCATTTTTTCCGTATTTTTCTTTTCTTTTAGCTACTTCTTCATTTGACACACCCTTAGAAATTTCAACGTCTAATTCTTTAGCAACTTCTTCTGAACTTTTACTATAAAATTTCAAATCTCCACACACCTTTCCTAAACATGTCCTAAACTTTGCAGTTTAATCTTTATAATCTTTATTTTAAATTTATGCCACACTAAACAAAAAAGCGAGATTCATGTACAACAAAAATGCTGTACATGAGTCTCGCTTTTTAAGATTAGACCAGATACATTCTAATGACGTATCATGATTGTTGATCTAATCACATATTATATATGCAAACTACTCCCCCAGGAACATGTTTAATTCAAAATACATTGTTTTTTATATATTATCTTATTTATATATACTTGTCAACACATAGTTTTATGCCTCATATGCTTATTATTAATCAGTTTTTTTATTCAGTTGAAATTCTTTATGAAATTCCCATGTATTTTTTACCCATTTGTATATAGTAACATTATCAAAATCACATTTAAATTCAAATGGATATTTATTCACATATTGCCATACTTCTTCAAAAATAGGAGGAACTTTTTTGGATGTTAGAGTCACATGAAACTTTTTGTCTCTCCCATCATTTTTATTGAAATTTATATATGGATATTTTTCTAAAACATCAATTAATTTATCATGAAATTTTTTTCCTTCCTTGGACATGTTAACATCCATATAAACTACCCGGTTATCAAAATGGTTGTATTTTTTCATTGTAAAGCTTTTTATTTTTTCCTTGCTACATAATCCCTCAAGATCTTTCTCTAGAGAAGTTATATCTCCTTCATACTCAAATGGCGCCTTTATTGTAAAATGTGGTGGAAGTTTCGATGATTTTGCTTTAAATTTATCATAAATATCCATTCTTAAAATATCATTAAATTCCCCCGCTTCTCCCTTAACTACAGAAACAATAACATATCTCATAATATACTAAGCAGAACTATGCTGAAATTTATTATGTCCATTTTCTTCATTATCTGCTTTCCTCCTTTTTATAATAATATATACTTTTATAAATAAATATTAGTTACTACAAATTGCAATATATATTTTTAACTTTCTTACAATTTATTAATTACAAATTCAAATATATATTATTATAATTCTTTTCTTCTAAAAATATATCTGTTTTTAGAAGAATATTATTTTTAATCATATTGTTATTTTACTCTTATCTATAAAAGCAATAAATCTAAATAATTAGATAGTTTAAAATAAGATTTTCTATACAACTAAAAACACAGAACTCAAAAAAAGTTCTGTGTTTTTATGAAATTAATTTTAAAATCCTATTTTTCGTCTTTTAAATATCCTGCAATATTAAATGCATGATCCGAGACTCTTTCAAGATTTCCTATTATATCCATGAAAAGTACACCACTTTCAATGTTGCACTCTTCATCTAAAAGCCTTGATATGTATCTTTCACGTATATCCTGTTCTATTAAATCTACCTCATCTTCATATTTCAATACATCTTTTATAAGATCAGTATTTCCTGATTTTCTCGCTTCAAGAGATGCATTTAAAGATTGAAGAACTTTTTCATTCATTCTTTCTAGTTCACTTATTACTTTATCTGAAAATTTCAGATTATCATTTTTCATAGTTTCTGCAAATTCAGCTATATTTTTAGCATGATCCCCAACCCTTTCAAGATCATTAATTGTATACAGAAGATTTTTTACTGTTTTATGCTGTAAATCATTCAAACTTAAATTATTTATTTTAACAAGATAAGATGCTATGGATTTTTCATACTTATTTATTTTCTTTTCATTTTCATAGACCTTCTGTATATCTTCATAATCTCCGTACATTGCAGCATTAATTGAAAGACGTGTATTTTCATAGGCTAGAATTCCCATTTCATTAATTTCCTTCAAAGTTGCTTCTATTGCAAAAGAAGGAGTTTTCATTATTCTATCATCAAGATGATTTTCTAATGATAATTCTGAAGATTCATTCTCTACCTTTCCCTCTTTCACTATGATACAAGATACTTTAACCAATAGATTAGCTATTGGAAACATTATAATCGTATTAACAACATTAAATATAGTGTGGAAAATGGAAATCTGAACACTATCAATAGTTGCATTGGCAATTGTCTTATTAACAGTAAATACACCAAATCCGATTAATGCAAATATTAAAACTCCAAAACAATTAAATAGTAAATTTATTATTGCGGCTCTTTTTGAATTTTTTGAAGCACCAATACTTGAAAGAAGCGCTGTATAGCATGACCCAATATTGGATCCAAGACATATATATACAGCAGCATTAGTTGTAACAACACCATTCATTGCTAAAGTCTGAAGTACACCAACAGATGCTGATGAACTCTGCATTACTGCAGTAACAATTGCTCCAACCAAAACTCCAAGGAAAGGATTACTTCCTAGCAAAGCAAAGGCTTGTGCAAATATAGGGGCATCAGTATATGGTTTTATTGCACCTGACATCCAGTCAAGTCCTACAAATAAAAGACCTAATGATATTAATATCTCTCCTATATTTTTCTTTTTTTCCTTCTTTGCAAACATAACAAGCATAGCACCTATACCAATCATAAGTGGTGCATAAAAACTCGGCTTCATTACAGTAAAAGCATCTCCAAGCTGACCTGCTGATACAATCCATGCTGTTATTGTAGTACCTATATTAGCTCCCATAATTACTCCAACGGTCTGGAAAAGATTCATCAAACCTGCATTAACAAATCCTATAACCATAACTGTAGTAGCTCCTGAGCTTTGTATAATTGCTGTAATCAATGCACCTACCAATATTCCCATAAATCGATTGTTAGTAAGAACACCTAATAAATGTTTCATTTTATCTCCAGCAGTTTTTTGAAGACCTGTTGCCATCATCTGCATTCCATAAAGGAACATTCCTAGTCCTCCGACAAACTGAAACATCATTGAAAAATCATCAAATGTCATAATTTCTTCTCCCTTAAAAATGAAAAAACTTTTTATTTAGTAAATAACATTTACTTTTAAAATTACCCCTCGATTTTCTATTATAAGATAAATAATAATTTTATTCTATATTTTTATTAATCTATTCGTTAATTTTCTACATTTTTATACATTTTATATCTCTGTTAAAAATATGTTAAAAATTCTGCTTTCCATTTGACTATTCGAATAAATTATAATCATAAAATCAACATAATCTATTCTTTATATTGATCTTTTTTGTATATATCGTTTCTCATTATAATTAATCAACCTTAATTTTAGCTTAATAAATAAAAATTCCAGAATCAGTCTTTATAAAGTATACTGATTCTGGAATTTAATATATTTTTAATTTTTCTTTCTGAATACACCAATTCTCATATCCACGGTTATGCTTAAATCTTTATATTCTTCAAGCTTTTCCTTGTTTTCTGGAGTTGATTTCCAATAATGAGGTGTCATTTTTAAAAGACTTGTAAATTCTTCATTATTCAAATCCAGATCATATGTAACATTAACTTCCTTAATGTAATCATCTTTTTCACTATCAGGTTTATAAACTTTCTCATTAAGATTAACAACAGAGTATATAATATTTCTAAGTTCTATAAGATGATTTGTTCTTGGAAGAACTCTTACAAAAATGCCATCCTTCTTTAATACCCTATTTATCTCATCTATATCAATTGGACTAAATACCGATAAAATACAATCAACAGAATTATCTTTAGCAGGTATATGATAGTTATTGCCAACCACAAATAAACATTCTTTTTCGCTTCTGCTTGCATATTTTACCGCTTCTTTCGATACATCCATCCCGTAAAAATCTGCTTCTATATTATTTATTTTTATAGCTTCTTTCAAATTAGTAAGGTAATATCCTTCACCACATCCCACATCAAGAACATTTATCTTTTCCTCTGAATCTTTGAAATACTCACATATTACTTCATTTATTTTATCACTTATTTTTTTATAAAATCCTCTTCTAAGAAAATCTACTCTTGCAAGAACCATATCTTTTGAATCACCAGGATTTTTGCTTCTTTTCATATTGCTTATTAATAAGTTTACATATCCTTGCTTTGCAATATCATATGAATGATTTTGTTCACACTTATAAACTTTACTTTCAGATTCTTTTTGTAAATTCTCCCCACAGATTGGACACGTTAATAAAATTTTATTATCTATATTCTTCATAAATTGCAACTCTCTTTCTATAATTCACTAATTACTATACACTTTTTCTTTAGTGTTAACAATACAATTGTCTTTATTGCACCATATAACTCTTATTACTTAAGATTATAATTCATATAAAACTAATACTAGAAAACATATTTTTCTCAAAAATATACACTACTATAAATAGAACTGCCCTTATAAAATTATTAAGGCAGTTCTATTTTTCTATAGTTTTTTATAATAAATCTTTACTTTTTAAATATTTAAATGTAAGCATTGTTATGTCATCTGTTTGCTTTTCATCTTTACAAAAATTATCAATATCTTTTCTTACCATTGGAATCATTCCATATATATCTACATACTGCATACTTTCTTTATTCAATACATCTTTAAGTCTATTCATTCCATATAAATTTCCATATGAATCCATGGCTTCTGTAACACCATCAGTATATACAAACAGTATATCATCCTTCTGCAAATTCATTTCCTGCTTTTCAAAATCGGCATTTGGTATTATTCCAAGGATACAGTTATTTTTTATGTTAATGTACTCAAAAGTTCCAAAGTCATGCTTTAAAAGCGGTGGCGTATGTCCCGCATTAACATATGTCATAACACCTTTTTTCAAATCTATTATTCCTAAGAATGCTGTCACAAACATTAAAGCTTCGTTGTTTTCACATAGTTCATTGTTAACTTTTCTTACAACTTCTCTTATATCTGAAGAAGATAAAAAAGAATTCTTTATAACACTTTTTGCAGTCATCATAAATAATGCTGCTGGAACACCTTTTCCTGAAACATCTGCTATAACAAATGCTAATTTATCTCCAAAAAGATAAAAATCATAAAAATCTCCGCTGACACCTTTTGCTGGTCTCATATTTGCAAATACCTCAAAGTCATCTCTTTGAGGAAAGGCTGGAAAAATATTAGGAAGAAGCGAAGACTGTATCTTCGTTGCTGCCATTAATTCAGCCTCAGCTTTTTCTTTTTCTATAGCAGCTTCTTCAATATTTTTAACATATTCTTGTATATCACTCATCATCTTGCAAAAAGCATTTGCAAGCTCTTCTATTTCATCACCAGTTTTTATAGCTTCACATTGGGTTTTTAAATCCTTTTGATTAACAATTTTTTCATAGTCACCTTTTGCAAATCTCTTAACCACGTTAAATAAAATCTGAATAGGAACTGTAATTGTATTCTCCACATATTTTAAAGCTAAAAGAGCAACTGCAAATATAAAATAACTTGCTATACCAATAATAATATAAACCTGACTACAACGCTCAGAATCAATATAATTATTAAGCGATACATATCCTAGTATATATAAAAGTCCTATAAATATAATAACAAAAATTAAAAGTCCTATGGTAACTTTTCCTTTTATAGAAAAGGCTCCTTTTATCTTTGAAATTTCAATGGTATTTCCTTTATTTATTATTGGTGTCACAATAAACAAAATCATAAGAGCATATGAAATTAATAATATTGTTATAACTTCAATATTTTTACTTAATGATAAATCACTTTGTTGCAACACTATTCCATATATCCCCAAAAACGAACTGAAATACAGAAGATATTCATAATGCATATTCTTTAGTACAGTAGATTTTGTTTTAGGAATATGAGGCCGTATTTCTGTTGTAGAAAATATAATTAATATAAGAACTCCTATTATTGCTTGAAAATTATAATTATTAAAAAATTCAAGTAATACAATTTTCAAGTTTATACTACTTTTTTCTACTAAGCCTATTGATAGTTTTGATAGTAAAGTTACTGTTATAGAATCTAAAAATATGATATAAATATATCTTAAGATCCCCTTAATATCATTGAGGTTTGGTATTTCACACTTATCTTTTATATTAAATGTATACCATAATTTATATGGTATATATGCATATAAAAAATCAAAAAATAAATTTATAAGATGAACATTAAAACTACTTCCATCTTTTACTATGGCAGCAAAAAAATTTCCTGCTGCACAAGCCATAGCACCAACTGCACCAAAATACAATCCTATAACAGGAGGGAAAACACTTTCTACCTTTATTTCTATAATGCTAGGTATAAATCCCCTCATACTTTTAAATAACAATGCACATATAAATATAAATAATGAACATATTATTCCTTTTTTAATTTGAATCTTATTTATATTTAATGAGAAATTTTTATTCAAAAAATTTCACTCCTCCAAAACTTATAAATCACAGTAAATCATTTTATCCATTTTAGCTTATAATATGCTATTCCAAAACAAATATAATAGTATATATTGCTTGACATGTGCTGCTCCTTGTGAGCAATTATCACTTTTGGTTGATATCATTATGTCATTTCTAGATTATAAGTATAAAATTTATAATGCAACATATATATTTTTTAAGCATACTACATTTATTCGGCTACTTTGATCCTTTTATAGAATTGTAATGCTTTTTTATTGTAAGTATATTCATGCCTTTATTCCTCTCATATTGAATGAAATCAGAAATTTTTTTAATTAAAAAAACCCCAAGGCCTCCTATATCCCTTTCCATAATATCACATGTAAGATCTGGATCTTTTTCTTCTATGGGATTAAATTTCACTCCATAGTCACACATTTTTAAGACTACATAATTATTATTTTCATCATATTCATATCCAATAAGCATCTCACCAGTATCATCATCTTCTTCATATGCATAACTGATTATATTCATAAGAACTTCCTCACATAAAAGCCTAATCTCCATGTCAATATGCTCTGTCACCATTACATCTTTTTTAAGGTTATTCAGTATAAAATCGATCATTGTGTTCAAGTTATTTAATGTGGCTTCTTTTCTTAACCATTCCATAAAATCACCTACACTCTTATTATATAAGCTCGTTTAAATTATTTTTTTCATCTTAAGGTCTGTAGGTTATTTTCCAAGTAATATTATTATACTCCTTGGATTTACAACTATATGCTTTTGGTCATCTATTGGTATTCTTATCTTTTCATCAAAAATGTCTTTTCCATATTCACACGAAGTATTACAGAATATATACCACTTTTTATCTTCTGGTATTATAGGAAGTTCATAAACATGCATTTCCCAATGCATGTTTATTGCCATATATATGAATGTATCCTCTTCAACTTTATACTTCTCTTTTTCTTCAACATACATAATGGCAAGTGAAAGATTATCATTTGAAACATTAAAACTCCATGGTTTTTCACCATGCCATGAAAGTTCAGGATATCCTGTCTTATTGTTTTTCATATCATATGTGGAATTTTTTAATACTGGATGAGATTTTCTAAAATTTATCATAGCTTTAAAATAATTATATATATCATCATATATTTTTAAGTTATCCCAATTAATCCATGAGATCTCATTATCTTGACAATATGCATTATTATTTCCAAATTGTGTATTACAAAATTCATCTCCACACAAAATCATGGGTATACCTCTACTCATAAGAAGAATAGTTATTGCATTTTTTATCTGCTTCTTTCTTAATTCATTTATGGAAACATCATTTGTTTCACCTTCAAAACCACAATTCCAGCTATTATTATCATCAGTTCCATCCATGTTATTTTCACCATTTGCTTTGTTATGCTTTCCATTATATGAAACTAAATCATATAAAGTAAAACCATCATGACATGTTATAAAGTTAATAGATGCATTTGAAGTTCTTTGGCTATATAAATCTTGAGAACCTTCCATTCTTTTCATGAATTCAAGAGCTACATTATCACCTTTTAAAAATTTTCTAACAGTATCTCTGTATTTTCCATTCCATTCTGCCCATCTTCCCCATGAAGGAAAATTCCCAACCTGGTAGAGTCCTCCAGCATCCCAAGCCTCTGCTATAAGCTTGCTCTTTGACAAAATAGCATCATGTGCAAGAGTTTCAAGAAGAGGTGGATTCTTCATTGGAGCACCATTTTCATCTCTTGATAAAATTGAAGCAAGATCAAATCTAAAACCATCTATATGATACTCCGATACCCAATATCTTAAGCAATCAAGTATATAATTTCTAACAATTGAATTATTACAATTTAACGTATTTCCACATCCACTAAAATTATAATATTGTCCTTCTGGATTTAATAGATAATATGTCTTGTTATCTATTCCCCTATAAGATATATATGGTCCCTTTTCATTACCTTCTGCTGTATGATTAAATACAACATCTAGTATTACTTCAATTCCAGCCTGATGAAATTTTTTTATTAAATTTTTAAGTTCATCTGCTTCCATTCCATATTTTCCTGTAGCGGCATAGCCAGCTTTTGGTGCAAAAAAATTTACTGTACTATATCCCCAGTAATTAAGCAGTCTTTTTCCATCAATAGTTCGTGCATTCTCAAGTTCATCAAACTCAAATATAGGAAGAAGTTCTATGCAGTTAATACCAAGATTCTTAAGATAAGGTATCTTTTCACTTAAACCAGCAAAAGTTCCACCATGCTTTAGACCACTTGATGAATGTTTAGTAAAACTCCTTACATGAGTTTCATAAATTATTAGTTCTTCCATAGGGGTTTCAAGAGGCTTGTCTCCATCCCAATCAAAATCATCGTACATAATTTTTCCTCTATGTTGAAATTTATTCTCTTCATCAATTTCTTCACACCATATACTTCTTCCCGAAACAGATTTCGCATATGGATCAAGAAGATATTTTTCTTTATTAAACCAAAATCCTTCAGATGGTGAAAATTTCCCATCCATTCTATACCCATATTCTACATTTTCATAATCAATATCAAAAACGATCATTGAAAAAACGTCACCAATTCTAAATTCATCTGGGAATGGTATTATTGCATATGGTTCCTTTTCCCTTTTTCTAAAAAGAACAAGTTCACATGATGTAGCATATTTTGAAAACACAGAAAAATTAACACCATTAGGAACAATAGATGCTCCATATGGCAGAACCTTTCCTATTCTATATTTAATTCCATCTTTTTCATGAGTAGGATAGCTATCAACACGTATCATTTATGATCCTCCCCTTATTTTTGAATAACTTTTAATGCTCAAATCCTTTGAAAATATTACTAAACCCAGTCATTTCCATAACTTCTTTAACTTCTTCAACTAGATTTACAATATTCATATGTCCGCTTTTCATCTTTATGCTTTTTCCTATTGTTAAAAGTGTCCTTAATCCTGCACTTGAAACATATGAACATTTGCTCATATCTATTGTTATATCACTTTCATCTTTTATTACATCTAAGATTTTTTCAGTGACCTCATTACTTGAATTGCTATCGAGCTTACCTTTCAATTCTATATATTTTTTATGGTTAACATCCTTTATACTTACTTCCACACTAATCACAACCTTATTTACAACATTATTAATTTCATCTTATTATTCCATTTTAAATTAAATCTACCTATACTAGATTATGGCCACATAAAATTAAAAAATTCAATTTATATTAAATTAATTATTTTTTCTTTATTTAATGTTCATTATCAATTATAACACATTTTTTAAAATTTCTACCAATGTTTTTTATAAAGTGACACAATACAATATTGTCTTTTAATATAGAATTTATTTATATTATATCCTCATATAATAATTATTCATTAACACAAGATTTTACCACACAATATCCTCTTACAAATATATCTTTATTGTTTTCTAATTTATAATACGTTATCTAATTTCCTATTATAATTTATTTATTTATTTATTTATTTATTTAGATGATATGTCAAATTATAAAATTGTTCATACCCTAGTAATTTTATTCAAATAATTATAGATACGCAATATACAAAAAACTACCTCATATAAATAAAAATTTATATGAGGTAGTTTTTTTATATAAATTACGCTGTAACTTCTTCTAATTGCTCACTTTTACCATCAACAATAAAGTTTACAATTTTCTCTCCTACTGGAAGACATAATTGTATGAATGGTCCGATGGATATTAATGAAAGGACAGTTCCTATACCAATTGTTCCGCCTAAGAAAAATCCCCCAATTAAAAATACTGCATCAAGGCATATTCTAACCCATCTATACTCAACTTTAGTTTTATCTACAATAATGAATGGAACTATGTCATTTGGTGCTACACCTAAATTACTAGCAGATAAAACTGAAAATCCTACTGCTATTATAAAACATCCAAACACTACTAATAACATTTTTACAAATAAATTATAAGATTCTACTGGGAAATATGACATTATTTTTATACCTAAATCAATAATTGGCCCTACACCTACTACGCATATTAATGTTCCAATATTAATACGTTTTCTTTCCGTGCATAATATTATTGCAAACATTACTATAAGTATAATCATATTAGCTACACCAGGTGTTACTCCCTGATTCCCTGATATCATATTGACAATTGTACTATCTTTTAAAAATGTATTATCCAGTGTCGTCGCCAGTCCTTGTGTGAAAACAGTAAAAGTATCCGAACCGATGTTAGTCTTTAAAAATAAAGCTACTCCTAACTGAATAATACTCATTCCTATAAAGAATAATATAATTCTTTTAACTAAATTAATTCCATGTTTCATTTTTCTCTTCCTTTACTATGTATATTGCTACATCTATTTTCATATTTAATAAATAATAAAAGCAGACTAATAAAAACTAGTCCACTTTTATTATTCTACAATCAAACAGTCATTTTGTCAAACGTTTGCGCATAATTTTTTAAATTTTTTCATCCAAATACATTCATATTCCTTCATTTATACTCATTTTTTACCAATATATAATTATATTTACTCACAATCTGTATCATCTAATTTCACATTTTCTAAGTAATCTATAAACTCTTTTGTTTTTGACCAATATTTTATTCCCCAATTGTCAAAATTCCATTCTTCCATATAATCATTACACTCATAATCTATATAGTAAAGTACATCATCTTTCACTACAAAATTTGTAGGAAAATAATCTATATTAGTCTTTGATGCATATAAAACCCTGCACATTTCTTTAACATCATCAATATAACAGTCCTTCATTCTATCATTTAAAATAATATCAAAAATAGTATCACCTTCAATAAATTCTTTTAATATCCTTTCTTCTTTTATATCTACGTCTATCATCAACGGCATTCTTATTCCAATTTTCTTTAATCTGTCATAATCATTTAATTCACTTTGTATCTTATCTCCAAACTTATAATAAGGACACGGTTCATGATGTATCTGTTTCAAAACATAATATACACCTTTATTTTCTACTAAATATGAATATCCACCCTTTCCTTTTCCAAGTAACTTGATAATCTTATAATCATTATTATTAACATTCATATTATTTCACCTCACAAAAAAGACTTTCTATAATAATAGTATATTTATATATACCTTATCATAGAAAGTCTTTTTATATTATTTATTTTTTTCACTATTAAAAGATAATACAGAGCTTAAGAAAATAGTTATGCAAACCACACTTGTAGTAGATATTATAATACTCATTATTTTTGCCAATACTGTTACAGGTACAATATCACCATATCCTATGGTTGTAAAAGTTATTATTGTATAATAAAATAAATCAAAATTATTTGGATTTCCAGTATATGAATTAATATCTGCACTGTTTATAAAACAAACAGCTAAGAATAAATTTAAAATCATCATTATCAAAATGAGTATTGCCAATGTTGTTGTACTTTTAAAATTTCTATATTTCTCCAAATGAATATTTATGTGTTCTGGATTTTTTATTATTTTTATAAGAACCCTTAAATTCATCATATAACAAATTGCTACGCCTATCAATCCTATAAAATAGCACTCTTCAAACTGTTTAGGAAATACAATAAGTACCGTAAAATAGGTATTTAATACGAAATAACTTATTAGCAAATCATACTTAATATTTGAATCTTCAACTTTACTCAAAAGTTTAAAAATCATTGATGATGATAAAAGGACATATCCAACAGCAAGATATAGCATAAAAATCATTGCAATTATAATTATAATTTTTATAATTAAGTTTATTAGATGATTTGAACTAAAATTAATATAAATACTCACAGCGGAAATTACATTAAAACTCATAAATATTTGAGCTAAAATGAGCAATGCTGTTTGAAGAATACTTCCAATACTTGTTCTTGTTATGTCTTTAAACAACCCTAAATAATAATGTGTTATTTCGATTATAAGAATCTTAAAACCTTTTAATATTTTTTTATAATATATATTTCTAATTGCAACAATTAGTATTATTATTAAAGTTGCAATAATCATAACTAGTTTTCCCAATTTAATCTCCTCAAGCTATAATCATAGTATTTTTTAAAGAAGCTCAATACATACAAACTTCTTTTTACCTATTTGTATTATCATTTTATCTTCAATTTCGACTTTACTTAAATCAGAAATTTTATTTTCATTTACTTTTAATCCCCCTTGATTAGATATTCTTCTTAATTCATTTTTACTTTTAACAAAATTGTTATTTACAAGTATTTCACTTATATCTAAATTATTTTTATTTACTTTTATTACTTCTATATTATCAGGAATCTGTCCTTTTTGGAAAACTTTTTTAAATCTTTCTTCTGCTGACTTTGTTTTTTCTTCATTGTTGTACAATAAAGTTATTTCTCTTGCAAGCCTCATTTTTATATCTCTTGGATTAATACTTCCATCATTTAACTCTTTCTCTATTCCCTCAATTATATCAGGATGTATATCTGTCACTAAATTAAAGTATTTTATTATAAGTTCATCAGGAATTCTCATTGCTTTTTCAAACATTACATCTGCATCTTCATCAATTCCAATATAATTACCAAGACTTTTACTCATTTTTTCTTTTCCATCAAGTCCTTCTAAAAGTGGCATGAATATTGTAGTTTGTGATTCTTGACCATATTCCTTCTGAAGCATTCTTCCCATAAGCACATTAAATCTTTGATCAGTTCCCCCAAGCTCAATATCAGCATTAAGCACAACAGAGTCGTATCCCTGCATAAGTGGGTAAAAGAATTCATGTATAGATATTGGAATCTGACTTTCATATCTCTTTTTAAAATCTTCCCTCTCAAGCATTCTTGCAACTGTCATTGTTGATGCAAGCTTTATAGTTTCTTCAAATGATAGCTTTGATAGCCATTCACTATTAAATCTAACATCAGTCTTTTCCTTATCTAAAATTTTAAAAATCTGTTTTTCGTAAGTTTTTGCATTTTCTAGAACCTGTTCAGTTGATAATGCTTTTCTGCCCTTAGCCTTACCTGTAGGATCCCCTATTTTACCTGTAAAATCTCCTATTATAATTACTATTTTATGGCCTAAGTCTTGAAGCTGTTTCATCTTTCTAAGAACTACTGTATGACCTAAATGTATATCTGGTGCACTTGGATCAAGACCTAATTTTACTATAAGTGGTCTGTTTTCTTCATTAGATTTTTTCAATTTCTCCTTTAATGTATCAAGTCCAATTATTTCATCTGCACCTTTCATAATTATTTTTATTTGTTCATCTATATTTATCATATTTACTTCCTCCAATATTTCTTTTTTTATTTTTATAATTAACATATAAAACTCTTAACATAGATTATTTAATAAATTGGTATAACTTTTCTTCAATAAATTCAATCTATGGACTTTATTAAATTGTAATAACTAATAACGAAATATTTTTGGCGCCATATATTTTTTAATAATTATCAAGCAAACAGATTATCTTGATCAGAGATAATTTAATTTTTAAAAGCTACTTTGCACATATTTTTATACAAAACAAAAAAGCCTTCGTCCTTAACTGTAAAGGACGAAAGCAATACTTACGTGTTACCACCTTATTTTATCATTATTTCACAATAACAACCTCTTCAAGTACTCAGATATAAATTTAATAATAATCTGGTTATACTCTAGCACTATAACGTGTGCAAATTACGACATCTGCCTACTGGTTGTTATCTTTCGGAGTGCTGCTCAGAGACGTATTCAAATTAACTTGTTATGTTCCTTTCACCACCCGGAACCTCTCTTTATAACTCTATTAATCTTACTCTTTCTCTTCAAAGCTTTAATATTTGTTTTACTTGATGTCTCATATTCTACACATATTCTTCTATTTTGTCAACATTCATATTATAATTTTATAAAGACTAAAATATATTTCAATGAAAATATTATAAATAATGTTAAAATTCTACTGTAAAGTTTATATATTATACTTAAATCTTTAATAAAAATTATTAAAAATAAAAAATGCAGATTTAAACTTTAACTCTGCATTTTTTATTAGTGTCTAATTTTAATATAAATTATAATTAATTAAAGTACATTCTCCACATCATCAAGCATTTTATCAAGAGCCTTAAATCCTGCTCCCCCAACATACCATGCTACTGAATCAACATATACTATCTTATCATTAATATAAGCATTAGTTGTTTTAACCAATTCATTTTCAACTGTTTCTTTGGCTGGATTTCCACTTCCAGTTACAGCACCCTTATCTATAACAAATAAGTAATCTGGATTTTTTTCTGCTAAATATTCATATGATATACTTTGTCCATGATTAGATACCTCTATAGAAGCATCAGTTGGTTTAAATCCTAATTCATTGTAAAGTATATTAAATCTTGATCCAGAACCATAAACACTCATTGAACCATCACTAACCATTGTTGCTAAAGCATTTAAATTATTACCTGTAACTTTTTCTTTGATTTCATTAACTCTCACATCAATAGTCGATAACTTTTCTTCTACTTCTTTTTCTTTATCAAATATTTGTCCAATAACTTTTGAATTATTTTTAACACTATTTAAATAATCTGAACCTACAGAACCAAGGAAAACTGTTGGCGCAATTTTTGATAATTCTTCTAACGAATCTTCCTGTCTTCCCTCTATTATTATTAAATCAGGATTAAGTTCATTTATTGTTTCAAAGTTAAACTCTTTAACTCCTCCAACATCTGTATACTTTTCATCTTCATATTTATTTAAATATTCTGGTAGCCCCGATTTAGGCACTCCCACTACATTATCAACACCAATTTCCTCTAGTACATCCAGTGTTCCATAATCTAAAACTACAACTCTCTCAGGATTTTTAGGTACTTCGATTTCACCTTTTCTATCTGTAACAGTTATTTTTTCTATATTTGTACTACTATTTTCTTTTACCTTACCACATCCAGCTAAAAGCCCTGCAGCCACAACCGTAGTCAATAATGCACTTAATAATCTTTTCTTTTTCATTTAAAATTCCTCCTAATTATGTATATGATTTTCATTATCACTCTTTTATTATAATTAATTATTATTTATCTTACTTTTTAGAAATAGATACAAATTTTATTACCATTAATATCCTTAATGTCAAAATCTATTTCATATATATCTTCTAATATTTTTTTATCTATAATATTATCAGTTTTATCATCTTTTGCTAACTTTCCATTTTTTAAAACAACTATATTATCAGAATATACTGAAGCAAAATTTATATCATGCATTACTATTACAACTGTTTTTCCAAGTTCATCAACAAGTCTTCTAAATACCTTCATCATTGAAACTGAGTGTTTCATATCCAAGTTATTTAATGGCTCATCAAGTAATACATATTCTGTATTTTGTGCTATGACCATTGCTATATATGCCCTTTGTCTCTGCCCTCCACTTAGTTCATCAAGATACCTATCTTCAATATCTTTAAGTTCCATATACTCAATGGCCTCATTAACATACTTTTCATCTTCTTCTGTGAGTCTTCCTTCACAATGAGGATATCTTCCAAAACTTACAATTTCTTTTATAGTAAGTCTTACATTTATATTGTTAGACTGCTTTAAAATTGAAATCTTTTTTGCAAGTTCCTTTGAGTCATATTTTTCAAGCTCACATCCATCTATTGTAACAGTTCCAGAATCTTTATCCATAATGCGTGAAATCATTGATAATACTGTACTTTTTCCAGCACCATTTGGACCTATAAATGAAGTTATCTTTCCTTTTTCTATATTTAACGAAACATTATCTACTACTATTTTGCTTCCATACTTCTTCATGAGATTTTTTACTTCAATCATTTTTTTCCTCCATAAAAAATTACTATACTTAATAGAAATCTTTATTTTTTATTATATTAAAATTTAAGATTCACTCGAAGCTAATTTCTAGCCTGCTTTAACAATAGGTATATAAAGTATATTCCACCTATGAAATTTATTATTATACTTACAGTAGATGAAAAATTTAATATTCTTTCTACTATGAATTGTCCTCCAACAACTGCACTCATACTTATAAGTGAAGAACCAGCAATTAGATAGCTGTGTTTATATGTCTTGAATAAGTGATACGATAAGTTCACAACCAGAATTCCTAAAAACGTAATCGGTCCTACAAGTGCTGTTGATACTGATACAAGAATAGCTACAATAAGAAGTATCTTTTTAGATAATCTATCATGATCAACACCTAAATTTATTGCTTGTTCTCTTCCAAGCAGCATTACATCAAGCTTACTTAGATCTTTATAAATAAAGCATCCAGTTCCTATTATAATTATTACTGCAATAAGCAGTATGTCAGTGTTAACATTGTTAAAACTAGCAAACATCTTATTTTGTAGTACTATAAAATCATTAGGATCAATAAGCACTGACATGAAAGAACTCATGCTTCTAAATAAAGTTCCAACTACAGTTCCAACTAAAAGCAAAGTAAATATATTCTTACCCTTCTTAAAAACCAAGTTATATAATAATATTGTTCCAAGAAGCATTATTGATACAGAAGCAAAAAAGTTCATTTTTTTATCTGTCATCATAATACTATTTATACCAAATGCAAATATGCACAATGTCTGTCCAAAATTATACAATGAGTCCAAACCTAAAATACTTGGCGTAAGAATTCTATTATTTGTAACTGTCTGAAATAGCATCGATGATACAGCAATGCTTGTTCCAGTTAGGCACATTGCTATTATTTTAGGTATTCTTCTGCTTATGTTATAATCAAAATTTCTAGAATTTAATCCTTGAAAAAGAAATAACCCTATACATATTATTGTTAATGCTGAAAGAATTAGTATTTTCTTCTTATCTCTCCTATGCTTCATTTCTATTTCTCCTTAATATTAAATAAAGGAATATTATACTTCCTATAACTCCTACAGTAAGACTTATTGAAACCTCATATGGATAAATTACAAGTCTACCAATTATGTCACATAAAATCACAAAATTTGCTCCAAACAAAGCTGTAATTCCTATATTTTTACTTACATTATCTCCATTAAAAAGTGATACTAAATTTGGAACAATTAAACCTATAAATGGTATATTACCTACTGTTATAATAACCAGTGCACTAACTAATGCCACTATGGTAATTCCAATATTACTGACTTTCTTATAATCAAGACCTAGATTTTTTGAAATATCTTCTCCCATACCTATTATTGTAAATTTGTTTGCATACATAAATGCCACTATAAGCAAAGGAATAGTGAAATATAGCATTTCATAATTTCCTTTAATCACAAGTGCAAATTTACCTTGAAAGAAAGATCCCACATTTTGAACAAGGTTATTCTTATAGGCTATAAACTCTGTAAGTGATCCGATAACATTTCCAACCATAATCCCTACAAGTGGTATGAATATGGCATTTTTCATCTTTATCTTTTTTAGAATTCCCATAAATAAAAATGTTCCTATAAGTGAAAATATAAAGGCTACAATCATCTTTTGCGTTAAAGATGCAACTGGGAAAATCATCATAGCTACAATTACACCAAATTGTGCTGAATCAAGAGTTGCTGCTGTTGTGGGTGATACAAATTTGTTGTTACTTATCTGCTGCATTATCACTCCACCGATACTCATTCCAACACCAGCAACAACAAGCCCAACAAGTCTTGGTAATCTGCTTATCAATAAAATATTTATTTTCTCACTATCAAAGTTTATTATATCCATTACTGATATGTCGTTCACTCCAATGAACAGTGAAATTATACACAATATAATAAACATCGGTATTAATATTTTTTTACTCATAATCATCATAACTTCTCATTTTACTTTTTGCTTAACTTAATACTAAAAATATGATTTGCAAAATAAAACTTTGAAGTAAATTCTCCTTTCAAAATCACAATCAATTAATAACATATATTAACTGAAATATACTATCATTATGTTTATTATAATACTGATAATCTTTTTCAATGTCAAGGATTTCTTATCAAAATAATATGAATTAGCAATTTCTATGAAAAATTCATTTAAAAAATGTTATATTATGACTAATTTTGCAGATTTAACAGCTATTAGTCAAAAAAGCACCATTAAAGAAATTATAATTTCTTTAATGGTGCTTTCTTAAAATCTGCTATTTATTTTTAATCTTTGCTTTTATTCCATCATAAAGATACATAAGATATTCTACGTCAAAGCCGAATTTTTCCACTTTATCAATTCTTTCTTTTGCCATAGCTATAGTATGTTTCGCTTCTCTATAATCTTTATCTTTAATGCAGGTACTTGTATATTCTAATAGATAATCTGCTTTTAAAACATCTTCTGCCAAATCCTCTCTGTCAGCATTAACTAGTTCAACTAACATTGAATATATCTTAGGTGACGTTGTATTTTTAGTATCTGTTAATATGTCTGTATTTCTACTACTTTTTCTTGCCATAATGATTCCACCTCATTCCAATGGAATTATAACAAATTTTATATATTTTTTGCAATAGATTTAATTTAACAGCAAGTCTCTTGAATTTCTGATACTTTTTCTTTAAATATAACATTCGAAACAAAAAATACTGCAAAAGTAACTATAAACATTGGATAAGCTAAATCTGCAAATATTACATTTAATACTGGCATCTGTGAAAAATATGATTTAACTGGTAAAGCAACCCATATAAGAACCATCAAAATTCCACTTAATACTGTGTAAAATGCTGATTTTTTTGAAACATAATTTTTAAACCATATTCCACCAAGAACAACAATAGATACAGGTATTGAAAGTGATAATGCAGTTTTTATTGTTGTTATAATTTGTCCCTTTTGCATGGCTAACACATAAGTAATAACTCCAACACCTAATATTATTAGCTTATTCCATAGTAATGAATTTTTTTCAATTATATCTTTAAGCTTTGTTTTAGCTAATATATCTTGACTGACAGTAGTAGAACATCCTATAAGCATACTACATGCTGTTGACATATCTGCTGCCCAAAGTCCAGCAAGTGTTATTCCTGCAATAAATGGAGATAATGATAAAATTATAACTGGTAGAGCTCTTGTTGCTGGTTCTAAGTCAGGATAAATAGCTTTTGCACATATTCCTAATAAAGCACATAAGAATCCAATTGGTATCATTATTATAGCAGCTAATTTAAATCCTGTCTTTGCATCTTCATCGCTTTTTGAAGTAAGACCTATTTGAACCACTCCTTGTAGTGAGGTACAGTTAGCTGTCATGGTTATAATTAATGCAAGTATACTAAAAATAACAACTCCTTCCCTTCCTTCAAAAGGACTGAAAAAGTTCTGAGGATTTTGAGAATTAAATTCTATGGCAGCTTGAAGTCCATTCATTCCAACATTGGGATTATTAGTAAAAAGTACAATTCCAGTGGTTACTATAACTCCAAAATATATAAGAGCAATATTTAAAATATTGCTTATACTTGCAGAACCCATTCCTCCAATAAGGGAAATAAGCATAAACATAATAAAACTAAAAAATATTCCCATATTCGCATCAAACACATCTGGAAGTAGACTTGCAAGAATAGCCCCACCAGCTTTGTATTGAAGTGATATTATTGCACACTGCATAATAACCTGAGCTATAATAATTATAAATGCTGCCTTTTTATCATAAATTACTTCAAGCATTTTTGCTATTGTATTAAATCCACTTTTTCTAAACTTAGATATTACAAAATAAGCAGCTGCAAGTGCTCCACTTGCCCATGCTACGTTATACCATCCTGCACTCATGCCATCTGATACTGCATTTTCTGCTATTCCTATTGTAGATGCTCCTCCAATGGCAAGGCCTGCTACTGTTACTGCTGTAATAATTGCATTATTTTTTCCTTTATATAATAAAAACGCTTCCCCATCTTTTTTTTGTTTTTTTGAAATAATAACACTTATAGCCATAAGCACACCAATGTATACTAATACTATTATAAGTGGAATCATCGTCGCACTATTATTCATATTTACTCCTTCCATGCAGAATAATCCTACTCTGCAATAACCTTCTTATCCTACTTAAAAAAAACTAAATTTCTTTTGATTTTTCAATGTAACTTCTTATAATATTGCACGAATTATTAAATTTTTCCTTTTCATTATTTGTAAGATTTATTTCAATAATCTCTTCTATACCATCCTTACTCATAATGACTGGTACACTTGCAAAAACATCAGTTTGTCCATATTCACCATTTAACAATGTTGTTGCCGGTAGAATCTTTCTTTCATTATGAAGAATCGTTTTTACAATTTCAGTAAGTCCAACGCCTATACCAAATTCTGTACATCCTTTTCCTGCTATTATTTCATATGCAGCAAATGCAGCTCTTTTTTCAATATCATCTAAATCTAAATTTCCAAATGTTTTAGGCTTTTCTTTTATAAGATCAAATATTGGCTTTCCACCTAAAGATACATGAGACCATGGAACCATTTGTGAATCACCATGTTCCCCCATAGTATACCCTTGAATTGACTTTGCATCTATTCCTGTTTCATGTGATAATATTCGTCTAAGTCTTGATGAATCTAGAGTTGTTCCTGTTCCAAATACTCTATTTTTAGGTAATTTCGTCTTTTCCAATATATAATTCGCAACAACATCTACTGGATTTGAAATAACAACTATAATACCATCAAAACCACTTTTCATAATAGGCTCAATAATCGTATCCACTTCTCTTATTGTTCCTTCTAAAAAGTCTAGCCTGCTTTTATTTGGTTCTGGAGGCACCCCAAGACTAACTACTATAATATCTGCATCACTACAGTCTTCAAATGTTCCTTTTCTGCTTGTAACATAATGAGGAAGATATGAAACAGTATCACTTAAATCAACAGCTTCAGCATTTGCTTTTTTTTCTATTTTGTCTATCATTATTATTTCATCACATACTCCCTGAACTGCTAGTGAAAAAGCACAATGTGATCCTACATTTCCACTTCCTACTATAACTACTCTTCTTGTTTTAATTGACATGAATTTTCCCCCTTTTATTCATTGCTCATATGCATACTTTAATAAATATTGCCGAGTATTTTTATCAAAGTAATAATTAATTTTCTAATTATTAGTCATATTTTAATTATTGTACTTTATTTTTAATTATTAGTCAATTCTCCCTATTATTTTCATTTTATATCGTATCTTTTTTATAATTTCATTAAAAACACAAAAGTCTATACATAAAGTATAGACTTCGTTAGCATTTTTTCGCTAAATATATTTTGTTTTCCTAGGAAGCATCTGAAAGTTTTTCAATGATATTATTTCTATTATCATCTTTAATCTTATTGAATACACTATCTAATATGACTCGCCTTAAGTTAGGTGATGATTTATATATTTTATCTATATCATTAAATCCTTCTTCATAATTATAAAGAATTTCACCAACAAATTTACTTAAATATAAATCATTAATATTGTACTTGCCATTATAGTTATAAACTTCTTCAATTATCCATCTGTTTGTATCATTACCTATAACCTCTTCAAGAATACTGAAGGTATCGTTTACAGAAACTCTATGTTTCTTTATTATCTCAAAAAACTTAGTTAATTTACTGTTTATTTCTGAAATACTGTTAGATTTCTTTATTTCTCCAAAATATGATACATACTGTGCATCACTCATTAATTCACTTGAAACAGTTTCATCTATAGATTCTTTATTTTTGTCAAGTTTCTTTTGTATACTTTTATGAAGTATATTTAAAATGTATATTATCATAATTAACCCCCGAAATTTATCAAAATTTTTAAATTATACGCTTTATTAAACCTTTACATATTCAGTTTACATCATTTTTTCTTTTATTTCAAATATTTTTTTATTAATTTAAACATTATTTAAGAAAATTTAAGTTTAAATTAAGATTATCTTATGATATCATTTTATGGTAATTAATACTATGAAAACTATTTTATTACACTAGTATTATTTTTAGAATTCGGAGGTAATAATAATGAATTATGAGATTTTACATGAAGGTACTTTTCCAATGGTAAAATGTCACCTTGAACACGGTGAACAAATCAAAGCTGAATCAAATGCAATGATAACAATGTCTCCTACAATAGATGTAACTGGAAATACTGAAGGCGGAATATTTAAAGGCATTGCAAGAATGGCTGCTGGTGAAAAATTCTTTTTCCAACACTTATCTGCTAATAGAGGAGCTGGAGATATTATTTTTGCTCATTCTCTACCAGGAGATATTGTACCTATAACATTAAATGGTACAGGCCTTAAAATTCAAAAGGACGGTTTTTTAGCCTCAACTATAGATGTAGATCTTGAAACAAAAGTCCAAAATCTTACTAAAGGATTATTTTCAGGTGAAGGTTTTTTTGTTCTTGGCGCAAGAGGACAAGGTACTGTTTTTGTAAGCAGTTATGGTGCTATACATGAAATTAATTTAAATTCTAATGAAGAAATAATAATTGATAACTCTCATCTTGTTGCTTGGGATGAAACACTTGAGTACAATATAGAAAAGGCTTCTAAAAAAGGATGGATAAGCAGTTTCACTTCTGGCGAAGGACTTGTATGTCGTTTTAAAGGACCTGGGAAAATATTTATTCAGACACGTAATCCAGATGGAATGAAAAATTGGATAGCAAAAATGGGCTTTAAAACTTGTTAATATTTTAAAATTACATAAAGTTTAGTTATATTGAATATATAATCTATTATATTAAAAAGAAAACTAAAACAAGGTACAAACTTGTTTTAGTTTTCTTTTTAAATATGTTCTTATTTTTTATATTATTTTACCTTTTATAAGAATAAATGAATAAGAAATTGTTAATTAACTCATAATAATGTTATTAAGTATTACTAGAACTGCTGCTTGTACTTGATTCTAAAATTCTTCCTGCATACTTCATATTTGATGTTGATAATTGACTTATCTTTACAACATCTCCAGTATGCGGTGCATGAATATACATATCATTCCCTATATACATGCCAACATGTGTTGAATCAGAAGATTTATTAAATACTAAATCTCCTGGCTTTATTTCAGACATAGAAATCTTTGTACTAAAACTTTGCTGATCTTGTGAAACTCTAGGAATTGATATATTTTTTGATGCAAATATATACTGCATATAACCAGAACAATCAAATCCATCAGGAGTTGTCCCCCCCCATAAATATGGAACTCCAAGATATTTCTCAGCTTCTAATATAATTGCTTTTGCTTCTTCTGAAATATCTGATGGCAATGTTACAGGTATTATATTATTAGTACTTAAATCTAGAAGACTACTATTTTCTTTTACATAGTCTATCAACTTTTCTTTATCTGTTTCTAATGCTTTTATTTCATTTTCTAAATACTCTTTACTTTTTTCAAGTTCTTTTTGCTCTTTTTCTATATTTTCCTTTATTTGTGTAAGGTTATCTTTAGCATCTTTGGCATTTTGAATAAGTTTTTTATCGCTTGTACATATCTTAGATATAAGATGAACTTTTTGAACTGCATCTAATATATCCTCAGATGATAAAAGTGCATCAAGATACTTCATAGGTGTAGATTCAATACCACCATTTTTTTGTATAATATTTAATCTCTCTGCTAATGCATTATCTTTTTCTTCTATGTCTGCTTCTGCAAGTTCAATTTTTTGTTCATTTTCATGTATCTGATTTTCTTTTTCAAGAATTTGTTCTTTTAACTCATTTAATTTTCCCATTTTATATTCAATTTGACTATCACATTCTTGTATATTCTGAATAATTTTTTCTATGGATCTATTATCTGTACCATCGTTGGCTGTTATTTCAGTATCAGCAGCTACTGTCTCATTTGGAGCTGCAAAAACAGGCATTCCACTAGTTACTGTCATACATGAAATTACCATTAGCGCCACTAGTGTCTGTATCTTTCTACTTCTCATACTAATCTCCTCTAATCTTATGGACTCTCATCAATAAGACTCACTTTTGTCTGTATATAAATTAATTATTTCAAATTAATTTATATCTATTTACATATTTTATATTATAATATTTTTCTTCTTTTCTAGTCAATAACATATAAATTATATATTTATTAAAAAAGTATTACTTTGTTCATATTGAATTCACATTTCACATTTAAATATATAAGCTTTCTAAAAGTAAAATGATTCTTTTAGAAAGCTTATATATTTAGTACTTATTATATTCTTATTATTTGTTTTATATTACCAAAACAAAAAAACTGCCTCAAGAAATTAATCTTAAGACAGTTTTCTTAACCGAATTATTCATTTAATAAGTCATGTATGATTCTTGTTGCGTCCATATATTTTGATATAGATCTACCATGGTTTAATCTGTTGATTATTCTTGAACAAAGTTCTGATATATCAACGCCATGGAACCAAGGTGCATCATTTAATTCTGGTGAAACATATGTTAAGTTAGAGCAGTATATTCTGCTTATTATTCCTTCTTCATAGAATTTGTTAAATCTTTCAACACCTTCTGTAAAGAATCCAAATGTTGCAGCAACATATACGTTTCTAGCATTTCTCTTCTTTAATTCTTTAGCTATATCAATAACTGATTCTCCTGATGCAATCATATCATCAACTATTAATACGTCCTTATCAGCAACATCTCTTCCCATGTATTCATGTTGAACTATTGGATTCTTACCATTTACAATTGTAGAATGGTCTCTTCTCTTATAGAATAAACCTACATCTACTCCTAATGCTCCTGCATAGTAGATGGCTCTGTCCATTGCTCCAGTATCTGGACTGATAACAAGTAATTTTTCTTTATTTAATTCTAAAGACTTTTCATGAGATACAATAGCCTTTACCATATCATATGTTGGATAAATATTTTCAAATGATAATAATGGAATTGCATTTTGTATGTTTGGATCATGAACGTCAAATGTAATTATTTCATCTACTCCAAGTCTTTCTAATTCTTGAAGTGCTAATGCACAGTCAAGCGATTCTCTTCCTTTGCGACGATGTTGTCTTGATTCATAAAGAAGTGGCATTATAACTGTAATTCTAGCAGCCTTACCTCTGATTGCAGCTACAGTTCTTTTTATATCTTGAAAATGTTCATCTGGACCTTTGTGGTTTTCTATTCCAAACATTTTATATGTACAGCTGTAGTTTCCTACATCACATAATATGTATATGTCTCTGCCTCTTACTGTTTCAGAAATCTTTACCTTTCCTTCCCCATTTGAAAATCTTATTTCATCAAGAGGAATTAAGAATGAATCACTACATTCTCTCTTTTTTTGAATATACTTGTCTATAGCATCTCCTAAGTCTTTACAGCTTTCTAATGCTATAATTCCAAGTTCATGGTTTAATTCAGTCATTGGTCGCTCTCCTTTGGGATTATTTTAATATAATTAATATATCTTTAATCAATTAATAGTATATACTAAAAAATAAAATTTTTAAACATCATTTTGACTTTTTTAGCAGATTTGTTGATACTTTTTTTCATTTCATACAAATTTAAATCTTCTTATGTCGCATAATTACTATATTCTCAAAAGAATTTCATTTATTTCTTGACTAATCTTTATTCTTTCTTCATACACCCACTGCACATCAAATTTTAAGTTAAATATTTTTGAAAACGAATAATACATGTTTATTTTTTGATAGTATATCTCAAGCTCATCTAAATTTCCCCCAAAACATTGTGGTTCGAATAATTTCTTTTGCTTATTCACAAAAAGTTCATCCACATAGTCCAAAAAAGTATCCATAAGTTCATCACGTGATACGTCAAATGGCACTTTTAATAAATCCCATTGAACTTCTTCTAAAAGCTTATATTTTTTTATTTTATCTAAAATATACAGATACTCACTTATATCCATTTTTGTATAATATTCAACTTTTTCTTTTCTTGTACTCCACAGTGCAAGTTTTTCATTTAAAGGAAGGCTTTTTATAGAAAGTATAGCATCTGAAGGACCTATAACAGCTCTTTCTATAGGTGCATCTTCTCTCTCAATCTTTTCTTTTATTATATGAGAATTTCCACCTACTGCAGCTACATATCCCACATCATATATTCCTATTCTTCCAGCTCTACCGCCAACTTGTTTTATTTCCTGAGATGTAAGTTCACGTACTTCTTCACCATCAAATTTTCTTATACTCATGAATACAATCCTCTGTATAGGAAGATTTACTCCCATACCTATTGCATCGGTTGTTACAAGTACTTTTGTTTCTTTATTTACAAATTGTTCGTACTGCATTTTACGCACCTCTGGAGGAAGGTCACCATATATAATACTACATTTTATTCCTCTTTCTGAATACTCCTGTGCTATTTCGAGAACTCTTTTCTTAGAGAAAACTACAAGGGCATCTCCATCTTTAACATGGTTGTAACTAAAATTCGTATCTTCAACAACAAGAGGAATTGCTCTTTTATATTCCTTTATTTCATATTCATCTTTGCAGTCCTCTATCATGTCTATAAGTAAATTTTTCGCATTTAATGCTCCACATACATGTATTTCATCACATTGAAGCCCAAGAACTGATTTACTCCATGCCATTCCTCTAAACGGGTCACTTATCATTTGAATTTCATCTATTACAGCAATGTCATAGTGTTCTTTTAAATTAACTCTTTCAATTGTACATGATACATGTGTTGAGTCAGCATTCACAATTTCCTCTTCACCTGTAAGAAGATCACACTTTACACCTTCGTTGTTTAGTTTTTCATAATTTTCAAGAGCAAGAATTCTAAGAGGTGATAAATAAACGCCTTTTTTAGCTGTCTTTAGTCTTTCTAACGCTGTATAAGTCTTTCCTGTATTTGTATCACCAAGATGTATATAAAACTTTCTCTTCATGCTTCTAGCCTGTTTATATTCATCTTTTGGATTATCAGGGAAAGTTTCTTCAAATTCTTTACCTACAAGCTTTGGAATATGCATTTTTGTCAACACTGTCATAATTCCAGAATTTAAAAATACATTATAATTTCCACGTACAACTTCAAAAAAATCAAAATCAGTATTATTCTTTTTATTATACTCTTCAAGAAGCCTTTGAGATACATACTCTAATAATTCTTCGTACTTTTCAACTACCTCACTGTAATCTTTCAAATCTATTTTTAGTTCATTTAAATGACGTAATTTTTTTCTTACTGAACTCTCATGTTCTATAAGCGCTCCAGACTTTGAATGTTCTATAATTTCCTCTATCTGATTTATCTGACTTTTATATTTTTTGAATTCTCTTATAGCTGCATTATTTTTCACTACGACACCTCCTGCAATTATTATGTCCATATGATTTTGTTTTATTTCTTCTTAATTACTTTTATTGTTATAAATACATTCCTATTTAATATAGTAATATAAAATTGACAAAAAATAAAAAAAGTCACCACAACTTTTTTAAAGCTGCTAGTAACTTTTCATTGTTGCACTAATTATAAAAATTTTATAGAAAAACAAACTTTTATTGTTTTTTCAAGGTATAATTATTCAGCTATAAAATTTTCCATTATCAACTTGTCTATATCTTCAAACTCATACTCACTAAGTTTATTTTTATTAACCCATTGAGCATCATCATAAGATTTATCTAGAACAAATCTGCCCTTAATTTCACCTTTATACACTCTAATACCTTCGTCAGAATCACTATCTAACACAAACTCTTTATAAGGTTCTAAATCGAATATAATTGTCTTTAAAATCTTATTGCTGGCTTTATTCAAGCATTTTTCATCGCTTTCCTTACCTCTTAAGTTCTGACTAAGAAGTGACCATTTTCCTATTTGTCCCTTTTTTACTTTCTTTTTTAAAATAAGTACATTTTCAAAATCATCTTTAATTATTAGTGTGCAAGCAGTACATTTCATCATTACATTCTCCTTAGTTATTAAATTTAAGATAATTCTTTTTTATTAATTATACCGTAATATTAATCTTTTTTAAATACTATTATGAAAAAATATACTGTGTAGTGAGGATTTATGCATAGTTAAAATAATTTAAAGTCATAAAATTATCTATATTATATATTTAACATAAAACTCTCACAAAACATCACAATTTCAAGTCGAACTTGTCGAAACACGCATTATAATTTTCCAATTAAATTACTTTAAAAAGCCACTTACAATCTGTTCTTCTGCTTCTTTTTCTGTCAGACCAAGCGTCATAAGTTTTATAAGTTGCTCTCCTGCAATCTTTCCTATAGCAGCTTCATGTATTAGACTTGCATCAATATTATTAGCTGTTATTTCAGGAATTGCTTTAACACATGCATTATCCATTATTATTGCATCACATTCAGTATGACCTGCACATTTATTATTTCCATTTATTTTAGATAAAAACACTTGTTTTGAATTATCTTTTGCAACAGATCTTGAAATAACATTGGTACTAGAATTTTCACCATTTAAATCAACTTCAAATTCCGTTTCTGCAAATTGACTGCCATGAGTCATTATTTTTTCCTTTATAACTAAGGTTGCATTATCTTCTAATATTGCCTTTGTAGTTCTTTTTGTTGAGTCTACACCTTTAATTTGAGTGGTTTCCATTTCCATGTAGCCACCATCTTCTATATTAACTATTGTTTCAGGATTCAATACTCTTTCTCCAGTTCCATCACCTTCACCATAATGTTTTTCAACATATTTTACCTTTGCATTTTTCCCTATATAAAATGTATGAATACCATCATGTTCAGATTTTTCACTTCCTTCATTATGAATTCCACATCCTGCAACTATAGTAACATCTGCATTTTCTCCTATATGGAAATCATTATAAACAAGTTCCGTCATTCCTGTCTGACTTAAAATAACTGGAATATGAACACTTTCATTTTTAGTATTTTCCTTTATATAGATGTCTATTCCACTTTTATCCTTCTTAGGTACTATATCTACATTAGCAGTTGTATTTCTAAGTGCTACAGCTCCATCAATTCTTATGTTGAAAGCACCTTCTGGAATACTATGTAAATCTGAAATTTCCTTTAGTAAATTTTTTTGTATATCATCCATAACTATTCTTCTCCTTTATAAAATTTACAATTTCCTGCTGCTGTAAGTAGCTTAGGTAATAAGTCATCCTTTTTTCCATGAGATTTAATTTTTCCACCTTCAATAAGTACAATCTCATCTGCAATATTAAGGATTCTTTCTTGATGAGATATTATTACTATAGATCCATCTATTTCTCTTCTCATCTTTTCAAACACACTTATCATATTATTAAAGCTCCATATATCAATTCCTGCTTCAGGCTCATCAAATAACGAAAGCTTAGTACCTCTTGCAATTATAGTCGCGATTTCAATTCTCTTAAGCTCTCCCCCTGAAAGACTTCCATTAACTTCTCTATCTATATATTCTTTAGCGCACAATCCTACTTGATGTAGGTAATTACATGCTTCCTTTTTAGTAATACTTTTACGTGCAGCAAGTCTTATAAGATCATTAACTGTAATCCCCTTAAATCTTACAGGCTGCTGAAATGCAAAGCTTATTCCTTTATTTGCTCTTTCTGTGATAGATAAATTTGTTATATCTTCTCCATTTAAAATAATCTGACCCTTTGTAGGTGATTTAATTCCTGTAATTATTTTTGCAAGGGTTGATTTTCCCCCACCATTTGGTCCTGTAATAGCTATAAATTTCGAATCATCAATGGTAAGATTAACATCTTTTAAAATTTCTTTATCATCTTCTACTGTAAAGCAGATATTTTTTAACTCTAACATATATTGTTTCGCCGCTGTTTATATACACTAATGAACCACACATTCATATTCTAAAATAATTTGCATACTTAATATATTTTATAACAAACAGTCTTAATTTCTGTATATTAATTATGCCATTAACAGCAACTTGCTCCTTTCTATTTGACTCCTTTTATTTACACATTATAGCACATAATTACATAAATATCATTATTATTGTATTTATGAATTTTAAGTAATAATTATTATATTATACAACTTTACCTATAAAATTTCATATAATACTTGTGGAAGTGATATTAATGAAAAATTTCATAAAAGTTATCTTCTATCTTTATATAATTCTTATTATGCCGTTTATGATTTATATGTACTCAACAAATCATTCAATTTCTTCAAAAATGCAAAACAACGACATGTTAAGAGCAAAAATATCATCACTTGATCAATTCAAAGAAAGCATTATAGATATGGCAATAATGAGTAAATACTATCTTATTACAGGAGATCAATATTATAAAACAGAATTTGAAAAAAATTATAATACTGCATCAGATAATATAAACGACCTGTATAACTCTGAATATATAACTATATCTGAAAAGAGTAATTTTCAGAGCAATTTAAATAGTTATAAAGAAATTGCTGAAGATAATTCATATATAGTAAATTCAGACAATATTGATCCCAGTTTAAAAAAACAAATTCGTAACCTTACCGAAATAGAAACTGGAATTATAGACAACACATCTAACGCTCTTTATTCCAGTATTAAACTTTCAGATGATAATAGCGGTTCTACAATGACCCTTGTCAGTAGTCAAAATAATATTCTCGAAATCTTAGGTGGGTTTTTTACTATGATTTTCCTATTACCATTATATTTTGTAAATAAAAATTCAAACCTTTTTACAGGTATAATCAAAAATTTTATATCTGATCATTTTAAAAAAAAGTCAAAATCTCCTTCAGTAAAAAACGAACCCTGTAATGATGCAATGCTTCAATGTATAAATGATAGTATAATTCAGAATTTACAAGAAAAGATTAATGACAGAAATATGCTTGTTTCTACACTACGGATAATATATTCACACAGTGAATTTATGGAAAGAGAATGGACAGAAGGTAAAAATATTTTAGATTCAGTAGAGGATGACCTATCAGAACTTCGCAATGATCTTAATTCCTTATTAAATAAATCTGAAATTCCTTATGAAAAATTTAACACTATAGAAAATAAATTGTTGGAAGTAAAGTTTCTTCTTGAAAAGCTTCCGGGATACCATGACTTCATAATGAAACTTACAGAACCTTATAAATCAAATAATTCAAGGTAGATTAGCAAGCTAATCTACCTCATTCATGTTAATACTTATATAATCTTATTTTAATAGAGAATTTTAAATTTACATATCCTAATCATCAGCTTCTGCGTATTTCTTTAATATGTTAACTATTATATCAGTAGCCATATCCATACCTTCAACACTTATATGTTCAAATTCGCCATGATATGCAAATCCCCCAGTACCAAGATTTGGACATGGTAATCCCATATAACTTAATGTTGCTCCATCTGTACCACCTCTGATTGGCTCTATAACAGGTTCAACACCTAACTCTTTCATAGATTCAACTGCATTATCTATTAAATGGAAACATGGTTTTATGTGTTCAACCATATTTTTGTATTGTTCTTTTAATGTAACTTTTACAGTTCCATCGCCATATTTTTCATTAAGAAGTTTTTCAGCAAGTTTTATAGTATCTTTCTTAACTTTAAATTTCTCTGAATCATGATCTCTTATTATATATTCAGCACATGCATTATCTGTATTACCATTAAGTTTTTCTAAATAATAAAATCCTTCATATCCTTCTGTATATTCAGGTCTTTCACATGCTGGCAACATAGAATTAAATTCAATTGCAACATTCAATGCATTTACCATTGTATTTTTTGCACTTCCAGGATGAACTGAGACACCGCTTATTTCAACTTTTGCCATAGCAGCATTAAAGTTTTCATAAGAAATTTCACCTTCAACTCCACCATCTATTGTATACGCGAAGTCAGCTCCAAATTCTTTTACATTAAATAGATGAGCTCCAAGTCCTACTTCTTCATCTGGAGTAAATCCTATACATATCTTACCGTGTGGAATATTTTCATTTAATATTATCTCACATGCTGTAAGAATTTCAGCTATACCGGCTTTATCATCAGCTCCAAGAAGAGTTGTTCCATCTGTAGTTATTAAAGTTCTTCCTACTAAGTTTTTTAAATGTGGAAATCTTTTTGGAGAAAGTATGCTGTTATTTCCCTTTAATACGATATCATTTCCATCATAATTTTCTATTATCTGTGGTTTTACATTTTCTCCACATGCAGCAGGTGCAGTATCTAAATGAGCAATAAGTCCTATTGCTTTTTTGTTTTCATATCCTTTTGTTGCAGGTATATATCCATATACATAGCAGTTTTCATCGCATCTTACATCTTGTATTTTTAGTGCCTTCATTTCTTCTACCAAAATCTTTGCAAGATCAAACTGTCTTTGTGTAGTAGGATGACTTGTAGATTCTTCATCTGATGTTGTATAAACTTTTACATAATTTAATAAACGTTCGTATGCTTTCATTTTTATCTCCTCTTTTCATAACTGTACTCTGTAAATATCTTTTCTTTGGAATTTTTCCTCTTATTAAATTGTACACCTATAATTTTATGTGTCAAATATTATGTACTACAAACCTGATGATACTATTTGTATTTCACGTATTTCATAATTATAAAATGCATTGATATTTTCCATATCTCTTTCTATTGTAATTTTTTTCTTTCCAAAACAAAATGTAGTGTTTTTATATGCACCTGTTGCTGTAATTTTACCTGTCAATGGTACATTAAGTATGGTACTTACAGATGCAGCACTTCCAATTATTCCCGCACTTATATTTCCTCCTGCAGATAAAATACCACCTCTTGCAACTGAGTCTCTTTGGGTAAATAGAATATCTTTCATTGCATTTAAATTAGAAGTATACTCTCCTCTTCCTCCGATTATTATGTTTCCAGTTGATTTTATCTCACAATCTTGACAATAGCCTATTCTTACATCTAATGGAACAATTATATTCTTATCATAAAATTCAATTTCATTATCGACTATTTCAAGAAGTTTATTTAATTCATAAATAGATTTCAAATTTAATATATTATATCCCAAAACATGGTCTTTTATATAATCAACAAGCTTATTATGTTTAATTTTATTTTTTATGTTCAATGAAACTATATTTAGTGCTATTTTCTGAAAATCTACAAATCTTAACTCTGTAAGGGACTTTATCATTTCAGGGAAACTAACTGATTGGTCACTTCTATTTGTCTGCACTACAATCTGAACTATATCATTAAGAATTTCTTTAAATTTTATTAAAACTTCTGAATATTCTTTTTTTTCAATATCTATCTGACCTGAAAAAATATTTGATTTTATCGCATTTCCAAGTATTGTAATAGTTCCTGCAGTAACACTTGACGTATTAACATTTCTGCTCACATCCAACGAGCCTCCAGCCTTAACTGCCATATTATCGCTTACACTATCATATACTTCAATATCTCCTGAAAATTTTATATTACAGGTTTCCATATTTACATTTTCAACTGCATAAACCTTGTTTACACTTATTGTATTATTAGAAATATGAGCTTTTCCATCAATTAAAGCTATAACATCATTATTTTCAATTTTGCATCCTGATTTAATATTTATAGGTAAACTTCGAATGTATTCACGTTTACATACTTGTCCTAATACATTAATTCCATCTTTTCCTGGAACCTCTGGAATTATTTCAGCTATTTTATTGCCTGCATATACATTAGATATTCTAAAAAGATTTTTATAATCAATCTTCTCATCAGAATCAGGATCTGGAAAAACCATCTGTGACGGAGTAAAGAACAATTTTATGTCACTTGGTATGTTAGTAACTGGAGCATCTCCTCGTGCTACAAGCATCTCTTTACTATTCCCAAAGGAGGCTTCATATAATGCCTCTTCATCTAAACCATAAATAATCCCATTTTCTTTTAATATATTCTTAAGTTCTTCTACAGTAAAGTGAGGTGGTTCTGTTAATTCTCCCTCTTCTGCAGCAACAGCAAGATTCATAAAGACATCTCTATCTTTAAGCTTATACTGTATTTCTGGTATATAATCAATCTTTATATACGCTTTCATCTTATCTTCAGATATTCTTATATGGACATTCCTTTTGCCTTCTGTTTTTATACATTCACATTCAATTTTATCCTTTGATGTAACCTCATATATTCCAAAAGGTTCACAATCAATATCATTTATTTTCAAGCATATATTTTTCCCTGCTTTGATTGTGATTTTTTCATCGGCTTCACCATCATTTATAATAATTCTACCTTGAAAAACCTTTGCACCAACTTCCATCTTTATTATCTCCCCTAATAAACAATACTACTTCTTTTTCATCATTTTACTATATTATAACAATATTTTTATGTATAAGTATAGTGATTTTTAGTTTTTCAAATAAATTATAATTTCTTCTATACTTCTTCTTAAATACCAGGTATTAGATTGTTATTCTAATACCTCTTTAGTATAATTTCATATTTTTATTTCCATTTTCCTGTTTCAATTTTTCTTATAATGTCATATACTCCAAGACTATGATTATTTTCATAATCAATCTTATCTTCTTCACTTAAACTATCCAAAAGCATTTCGCTGTATTTTGATGACACTGCCCAGCATCTACGTTCTTTTTCAAAATCATCTATACACCATTTATAACCATTTTCACTATGATGACTTTCACAGACATTATTAAGATTAAACTCACATGTTTTGCATCCTTTAATAATTTTCATATTACATCACCTCTATATATTCTATTATTTTTATTATTTTTTTATTATATATTTTATAAAAGCATTTATTATGGATGCATTTTTTTAAAATTTTTTAACGTAATATTACAAAAACAATTTAATTCAATTCTTTGTTAATAACATTCAATGTTGTATAATATAAAATAGCATAAGTTAATGGAGGAAAAATCAGTGACAAAAAGTATAATATTCTTTGATATCGATGGAACACTTTTAAGTGAAACTACGCATATTGTTCCAGAAAGCACAAAATTAGCTTTAAAGAAAGCTAAAGATAATGGACATCTTCTTTTTATAAATACAGGAAGAGCATCTTCAAATATAGACAATTACATAAAAGACTTTGAATTTGATGGATATGTTTGTGGATGTGGTACATATATTGAGTTTAAAAATAAAGAACTCTTTTCAAAAACATTAGATAACGCATTTTCAAAAGAGCTAGTAAAAAATATAAGAGAATGCAAACTAGACGGAATTATAGAAAGTAAAACAGCAACATATTATGATGATTTTATTTATGGTCCTGAAGTAAAAGAAATTAAAGAACACCATGTTTTAAAAGAAGGACAAGTAATAAAAACCTTTGATGATGATGATATTGATTGTGATAAATTTGTGGTATGGTACAATGATGAAAGTGATTTCGATAAATTCCATAATATTTATAAAAACGACTTTGACTTCATCCATAGAGATGTGAATTTTTATGAAATAGTACCAAAGGGATTTTCAAAAGCTTCAGGTATTGAATTTTTAATAAATGAACTTAATATTCCTTTTGAAAATACATATGCCATAGGTGACAGCACAAATGATTTGCCTATGCTTAAATATGTAAAAAACAGCATTGCAATGGGCAACAGTAATCCCCTTCTATTTGATCTTGTCTCTTATGTAACAACTGATATAGAAGAAGATGGTATTTACAAAGCGTTAAAACATTACTCATTAATCTAAAATCAAAAAACATCACTAATGCAATCTACATCAGTGATGTTTTCTTATTCGTCTATCCAGTGATCTTTTAGCCATTCCATGTAAAGAGGATTTTCCCAAGTTGATCCATCCTCATATTCTACATATTCAATACACGCTTCAATTTTCCTTATATTATCATTCAAAACGCTCCATCCATATTCGTATCCCCATGTATCACCAGAATTGATACTTATATTGTCCGCAAGTCCTAGAAATGGATATGCTTCACTTTCTGATTCTTTATTTTTAATTTTTACTGGATTGTTATTTTCATCATATCCAAATATGATAATCTCAAATTTTCTTATATTTGAATTTCCATTGTTTTTTAGAATAATCTGTAATTGATCAGGATAAAGATCTTTGTGTGTTCTACTGGTTACAATTACTTTTCCTTCAGTAACACTTAGTATTTCATTATTCTTAAGTTGTTCTTTTAAATTTGAGATTCTACTTTGAGCTTCTTCATAATTATCAGTATCGTCTTCATTAACGAGATGATATGATTGAAGAGCCATTTTGTAGTCCGTATCATTTTCAAATTTCACACCATCATCAAAAGCTTTTTTAGAATTCATACGCATATGTATTTCTTCATTTACAGAATTAACAGAATCATTTATCTCTTGATTTTTACTTCTTAGCTTTTCAATATCTGATATTGCAAGGGCACCATCAATTTCACCATCAATATACTCATTCTTAATCTCTTCAATCTTATTTTTAATAAGATCATTTGCCTTCGCTATATCTTCATCTTTTGTAAGACTCTCTGCCTTCTTTACTGCTTTAACATACTTATCATTACTCAAATAATCATCTATTGTTTCTACGTTGCTTTTACATCCTGAAAGGCAAATACTAACTGAACTTATAGTAATAGCCATAGCAATATATTTTACGAACTTTCTAATCATATATTCACCCCTTAATAACGACCTATTTTACATTATATCACTGCTTCAAAATAAGGTAAAATAGCATAAATCAAAAAAATGAACATAGTGTCATGTTATCATCCACTATGTTCATTTTACTTAACTATTATTGATTACTGCTATTTTTTTCTGCAAGCTTAGGCATAATTAATCCTAAACCTACTAGTACTATTGGTGTAACTACATTCAGGATAAGTTTGAATTTATCTTCTGAATACATACCACCTATACATGCAAATGCTGTAAATGCAAAGCACCATGCACCAAGTACCATTCCAACTATTTTATTTTTAACAAAGAAATAGTCTCTTCCAAATTTTTCTCCTGCTTTCTTAAGAGCAATGTATGCTACAAATACCCAAAGGTAACGAAGAGGCATACATACTGCATTTAACTTAACAAGCCACTTAACTAAATCATCAACGCTTCCAATACCAAATGCTGGTACAATAATTAATATAGAAACAATTACAAATATAAGCTTATGTCCGTTTACATATGCACCATTTTCATTTTTAACAAATAACTTTTCTGGTATATAAAGTTTATCAGCACTTCCAAGAAGCATTCTTAAAGGTGCATCAATTGAAATTATTAACACAGCAAATTGTCCAATCATGTTAGTTATTGCATAAAGTATAACAAAAACATTTCCAACATGATAGTATTCACCAAGTTTTTGGAATGCATAATACGCTCCATTTGTCATTAAATCCTTTGGTACATTGTTTGAATCAAACATCATTCCAAGTGATACAGTTCCAAGAATGGCACATACTGCAACCATTATAGCAAGTGCTATCATACCTTTAGAAAATCCAGAAGATTCTTTCATTTCGTTTACATAAGGCGATATCTTTTCACATCCACCTACTGCAAAAACTAAGATAGATAAACTTGTGAAGAATTTAACATCAAATGTTGGCATAAAACTCTTTAATGACCAATCAATACTATTTAAGCTTGCATCTGTTATAGCAGGTGCAGCTATCATTAATACTATAAATAAGATTGACATTATAAACATTGATGTTCCTGCAAGTGCAGAAAGTTTTTTAAGTGGATTTAATCCCTTAGATGCAATATACATCCCTATTATAAATATAACAAGACAAGCTAATTGTAACACAACTGTGTTCATACTACTTATTCTGTTATCTTGAAATATAGCCCAACTTGATGCAATCATAAAACCAGATGGTTTTTGTGAAATATAAGGCATATGTACAACCCAGTATGTCCAACCGGCGTAATATGCAAGTTTTGGTCCTATAGTTTCATGAATCCATGAACTAACACCACCACCATGTTCTCTGAATGCAGATCCTAGTTCCCCTACCATAAGGGCATATGGTACAAAATATATAGCAAATATGATTATCCATGATACAATTGCTTTTAAACCATTGTATTCAGAGAAACCATTAATAACATTTCCAAAGCCCCAAACTGTTGAGAATGCCATAAATGCCAGAGTATACCACATAATTTTTTTATCGTTGTTTTGTGACATGGTTTTCTTTCTCCCCATTTCATTATTTAATATTTTACACTAAAAATAATAACTTATTTTTAATAAAATGTATATACTTTCGACATTTTTCCTAAATTAATTATTTTTTAATATTATTTTTTCAATTTAACTATCCATTTGATAAATATGTAATAATCTTTTTACATTCAATGACAAAAGAAAAACAGTTATATTCCTTGCCTTTAAATTAGTTATTAAAACATAAAAAGCCATGGAGTAAACTCCACAGCTTTCATAATTGTTAATTTATTTTGTTTCATCAGAATTTCCACTGCATTTAGATTTTGCATGACATTTTGAACATCCACCATTACATTTTCCTTCTGATGAATTCTTCAATGATTTTACAATCACATATGCTGCAAATATAACTATCAATGCCGTAATAAATATTTCCATGATTTTATCATCTCCATTAATAACTATAAGACTTTTTTAACCAATCAGTAATGTTCCAACATTAAATACTAAAAATGCTACACTCCATGCAACTATAAGTTGAAATAATACTGACATAATAGTAAACTTTCCACCATATTCTTTTTTCATAGTACCTAAAACTGAAATACAAGGTGTATACAGAAGTACAAATACTAAAAATGAATAGGCTGATAAAGTTGAAAAATGCATAGGAAGCACACTGCTTAAATCCCCTGCAAATATTATTTCCATTGAAGCTAAAACTGATTCTTTTGCAAGAAGTCCAGAAAGAAGTGAAACAGCACTCTGCCAGTTTCCAAATCCTAATGGTGCAAAAATTGGAGCAATAACATTACCTATTGATGCTAAAATACTCTCGTTAACTTCTTCAACCATTCCATTAAAATTGAAATTAGATAAAAACCATACAACAACGCTCATTGCAAAAATTACTGTACCTGCTTTCTTTAAAAAGCTTGATGCCTTGTCAACTGTCTGTTTATAAACAGATTTAAAAGTAGGCATTTTATATTCAGGAACTTCTAAAATAAATGGTTCTTCATCTTTTTTAAAATATGTACTTTTTAATAACATTCCTAATAAAAATGCAACTAAAACTCCTCCTGCATAAAGAGATCCTACTACCAGCCCTCTATGATTTGTGAAAAATACAGATGCAAAAACTGTATATACTGGAAGTCTTGCATTACAAGACATAAACGGTACTAAAAGGGCCGTAAGTTTTCTATCCTTTTCGCTTTCAAGAGTTCTTGCTGTCATTACAGCTGGCACAGTACATCCAAATCCTATTATCATTGGAATAAATGCCTTTCCTGAAAGTCCCATTTTTCTCATAAGCTTATCCATCATAAATGCTACTCTTGACATATATCCACTGTCTTCTAAAATTGTTATACATATAAATAATACAAGAATTATTGGAAGCAGTACTATTATTCCACCTACTCCGGATACTATTCCATCCACAATAAGTGAACTAAACCAAGGCGATGAATTCTCAAGAATATGAGATAAATAAGGAAGTATAGAATCATTAAGTACACCATCAAGAAAATCCGATAACGGCTGTCCAACCCACGAAAAAGTTAGTTCAAACATAAGAACCATTATCCCTAAAAATATAGGATACGCAAACACTGGATGAAGTACATATTTATCAAGTTTTTCGCTTATAGTTTCTCTTTTATCTTCTTTTTCAGTTATGCATTTTTTAAGAACATTTTCTATAAAATCATATGCCTCTTTTTCAGTTTTAAAGTTAAACTTCCTTTTATCATTTTCTTCTTTTTTAAAATTCCCTTTTTTAAGTCTTTCTTTTACTTTATCAACACCGATTGATTTTCCAGCAGTTATTGGAATAACTTCAACTCCAAATTCTTCTTCAAGTTTTTTATAATCAATCTCAATACCTTTTGCTTCACAAATATCAATCATGTTAAGAGCCAGTATTATAGGCTTGTCAAATTGTTTAAGTTGTGTTGTAAGGTATAGATTTCTATTTAAGTTTGATGCATCCACTATATTTAAAATAACATCAACATTTTCTTCTTCTAAATATTTTTTTGATACCTTTTCTTCATTTGAAAAAGTATCCATAGCATAAATCCCTGGAAGATCAGCTACTTTAACATCTTCAAAATATCCTTCTTTTTTATCAACTGTAACTCCTGGCCAGTTCCCAACATATTGATTAGAACCAGTCAGTTCATTATACAATGTTGTTTTTCCTACATTAGGATTTCCTAACAAAGCAACATTTATCATATATATTTTCCTCTCCATTTATATATTTACTACAAATTATACAAAATATTTTACTTCTATTTTTAAGTTGTATAAGATTTTATATCATTTAAATTGATTATTGTTATCAATTTAAATATAAAACACTATTCTATAACTTTTTCAATTAACACTATCCAATATTTTCAAGTATAATACATTCAGCATCTTTCTTTCTTATTGCAAGATCAAAGCCTCTAAAATTTACAATCACCGGATCTCCTAAAGGTGCTTTTCTCTTAAATTCTATTTGAGTTCCTTCTATGCAACCTAATGCTGAAAGTCTCTTTGTAAGTTTTGAATTTCCATTAATACCTGTTATTATTCCTCTTTGTCCAGGATTTAAATTAAAAATACTCATATATTTAATACCTCCCAAGGTCCCTTATTAGCTTCTTATCACTACATATATAATACAATAAAATCTTGCAATTGTAAATGAAAATATCTATCATATAACTCAGAATATCATTCCTGTTAAACTTATATAGAAAAGAACTCATTTTACATCATAATTAGTTTCCTACTTTGCTAAAATAACGTAAAATAAGTTCTTCTATAAATTCTAGTTAATAGTATTTTCTTGTGTCTTATTTACATGAATACTCATCTGAGGGTATGGTATGCTTATATTCTCCTCATCAAATTTAATCTTAACATTTTCAAGAAGACTATAATACACTTTCCAATAATTATCTGTTTCTGTCCATACTCTTGTAATAAAGTTTACTGAACTATCAGCCAGTTCGGAAACAGCAACAAATGGTTCTGGTTCATTAAGTATAAGCTCTTCTTTGTTTATAACGCTAAATATAGCATTTTTTACGGCCCTTATATCTTGATCGTAACCTACACAAAAAGTGAGATCAACTCGTCTCATTTCTTGAGCTGTATAATTTCTTACAATTCCATTAGCTAGTGTACCATTAGGAACTAAAATTTGTTTATTATCAACAGTTGACATATGAGTATAAAAAATTCCTATTTTGTCAACCTTCCCACTTTCACCTGCACCTTCTATATAATCTCCCACATTAAAAGGTCTGATAAAAAGAATAATAACACCACCTGCAAAATTTGATAAACTTTCCTTAAGAGCAAGCCCTACTGCAATACCAGCTGAACCAAGAAGTGCTATAATTCCGCTTGTAGATAATCCAACATAATTCATTATCATTAAAACAAGCAATAACTTTAGACATATATTCATAAAACCATCTAAAAAAGAAGCAAGTGTAACATCTACATTTCTTCTTTCCATAACCTTATTAGCAGCCTTAATTACTCTAGTTATAATCTTAAAACCTATCCATACAAGCAATAGTCCTATTACGATTTTCAAACCGCTTGTTGATAACCACTCATAAAATTTTTCCAAAGCTTGTTCATATATTTTCATTCGTACCTACCACCTTGTAATTTTTTATTAAAATCTTAATCTATTATAGTAGGAATATGGTGTTTCGTCCATTTAAAATTTTTTATTATTATATATAATTTTGTACTTTTATGAATTAATTTACATTAATTCTAGACATATTGATAAAAATATATCTGTTAAATTTCAAAATTATACTTTTTTCACTATGTTAACGTGAAACTTTTACAAGAACTTTTTTACTTTTGAACATTCTCCAAGAGCACATCCTAGTCTATGTCCATCTTCTATAAAAAATATAGCATAATCTCCTGAATAATGTACCTCTATCTCCCATGTTCTCTGGAATAAAAGTCTTTCTCTTATTGAAGCATCAAGTTGTTCTCTTTTTTATCCACTTCAGCCAATGATCTCTGCCTTACTTGGATCTCTGCTCTTAGGAGAAATAATTAACTTGCGTTTTATTTGCGGAGCATTATTAATTATCTTTGGAATAATTTACAGCGTATTTTCAGATAGTCGCCAACCATTAACTAAAAACTCTGTTCCTAGCAACTATAACTTAAAAAATAAAGCACACTCTATGTAAAGGTATCTTTATACAGAATATGCTTTAACTCTATACTTATCTCGTCTTTACTATTCTAGTCATTTTATAATCACCATGAATTTAATATTAATTTTAATTAATTAAGATAATACATCTCTTACATTCATTAAAATAAAGCCTAATAAATTGTCTCCTCTCCATTTTAAAGGATTGTCTATATTTTCATCATCTTTTGCCAGTCCTATTCCCCATATAAAATCATATCCATTGGTTTTTACAAGTATTTTTGACTTTGTATTTATAAGATACTTCTTTAATCTAGGATTCTGCGAAAACTTAGCCATATTTCCTATTTTGACAATTCTATTTTTTTCTTTATTCCATATTTCTTCATTAAAATTGTTTACTTTACTTCCTATTAACTTCATCTGATTGGGATGATATGCTTTAAAAATTTTATCAAGAGCTTCCTCATCACCAAATAGTCTTGCCTTTTCAGCCATCATATACTGTTCTGAACATGAATATCTTATGTTATTCATTTCAAAAGGTGATTGATACCACTGACTTAGACATGACTTTGTTATATTACCATTATTTGTTTTTTGATGTCCACAAAAAAATAGAAATTCGAGAGGCTCACCCTTAATATAAAGTTCCTGCACCTCTTCTTTGCTATACATGTTTTATTCCTCCTATAACACACTTATAAATTATTTGTGTCAATTAAATACATGGTCCTTCGTATTACTTATATTATATTTTACAGCAAATTTTGGAAAATATAAACACTTAATTTTTTCAACTACAAACAACATATTAATTTTCTTTTCCATGTAAGTTTTAGCATGTAATTCAATTAATATCTCTTTTTAGGTACTCATTATTAGTAATTGTTATACATACAAATAAAAGGTGCCATACTAAGTGACACCTTTTATTTATATAAACTTTAATTCAATAATTTGCAATTTTAAATATTTATTAGACTTTCTTTTATGAATATTCGTTTTTTAACACTACCAATCAGGATTTGGAAACATCTTCATTGTATAATCATGGATGTTATCATCATCATTTTTTCTAATATCAGGACCTTCTTCATCTGTAAAACCCTCTATATGATCATTAAAATCATATTCCTTTTCATAACTTGTGCTTATAATTTTATTTTTCTCATATTTTTTTCTCATGATATTATCACTCCTTAAAAATAGTCATTATTAAAAGTATCTCCTCACAAATTAATTATATTCTCTTGAAGAATGTAAATTTACTTCAAACCATTCAGTAGATCTATTGTGTATTGTTGTATACACCTTTCTATAAAATTAATTAAATACTACTCACATTAAATATTCATAAAATCTATTTTCTCTCATTGTTATACAATTGCTGTATAATAATTATATATAATCATTAGAGGAGGATTTATTTTGGAAAATAATATTATACCTAGATTTGAAAACTATAACTGGATTGATGAGATAAGAAAGTATATTCCTTATAATACACAGGAGGAAAAAGATAAAGAACTTATTTTAAAATGCATAAATGATTATGATAATCTTCTTTTTAGAGAAAATCCAATTGCTCATATTACAAGTTCGGGATACATAGTAAACAAAGACCGTACAAAAGTTCTTATGATCCATCATAATATCTACAAGACTTGGGCTTGGACCGGAGGACATGCTGATGGAGATCCTGATCTTATACATGTGGCTATAAAAGAAGCAATTGAAGAAACTGGAGTAAAACATTTTGATGTTGTATCTGAAGAAATCCTTTCATTAGATGTTCTTACTGTTGATGGACATATAAAAAAAGGACACTATGTTTCAAGCCACCTTCATTTATCCTTGGCATATCTTTTAGAATGCAACGAAAATGATAAACTTATAGTAAAAGAAGATGAAAATAGCGGTGTCATGTGGATTCCAATAAATGAAATAGATAAATATTCTAATGAACCTTATATGATTAACTTATACAATAAATTCAATGAAAAAATAAAAGACAATCCATCTTTTAAATAACTATTCAGTAGTTAATTTTTTGCTGCTATTAACTTTGAGTAAAATTTGCTTTATTGCTAATACTATTTAATGATATTTAATATTTATTTAGGAGATGAAAAACTAATGGCACAAAATACAGGTACTGTAAAATGGTATGATCGTGAAAAGGGTTATGGCTTTATTTCATGTGATGAAGGTAATGATGTTTTCGCTCATCATTCACAAATTAAAGATAATGGTCCGGAAAAAGACTTAAAAGAAGGTGAAAGTGTTACTTTCTCAATAGAAGAATCTGACAAGGGTCCTATGGCCATAAATATTCAAAAGCTCTAATAAAAAAAGAAATATGGATGATTAGATTTATCCATATTTCTTAACACTATATTAATTTATTTTTTAAAATTATTTTCAAGATTTTCTTCAACATATCTAATAAAATCATCAAATGTTCCATGTATTATTGCCGTTCCCTTTGAAATCTTATCTGTAGCAAAATTATATTCTATGAAACCATAATTAAATCCTGGACTTGATACAACTATATTGCTATCAAAGGTTCTATAAATAATCTCATTTTCCATCATTCTCTTACAGAACTTTAATATTTTTTCATATTCTTTAAAGTTTCTCTCTATTAGTTCCATTATAAAATCAAATAATTCATATGCCCCCAAAAGCGGAGTCATTGTATTATCTGAAATATAGAAGATCTTATTTGATCCAAAGAAATATTTCATATTCTTATATGATATAGTTTTATAATCATTATTTATTTCAATGTCATCATTTTTAAATCTAATAACTCTCTCAAATATGTTTTCCCAAGAAACCGAACTAACTGCTGGAGTATTATCTTGAAATATCTGCTTAAATTTATCTACTACTGAATCCATATTTGTTCCAGCAGCTACAACTTTATCATTTATGTATACTTTAAATAAATTATTTTCATACATTAGCACAACTTTATTTCCCATAATTTATACCGCCTTAATCAATTAATAATAATTATTATATCATATTCTATATTATTAAACAAATTTTAATTTATATACTTTGGTAGTTGAAAATTCATAATTCAAAATATATCTGTCCATTCTCATTAATTAAAAATAATCTTGCGTATTTATTTTTTTATATTATAATAGAGACGCTCAAACCCTAAGCGCCCCTATTATATCATAACAAGATTACTCTATAATTACTACCTTATTAAGATTCAGATTTTAGAAGAATCCTGGATAACCGCATCCTCCACCAAATCCTCCGCCAAATCCAGTTCCACCACAGCAGAAGAATAAAATAAGAATAATCCAGATCCAAGAACATCCACCAAATCCAAATCCATTACCATAACCATTGCCATATCCACCACCACAGCAACAAGGTTGTTGACAGCAGCAAGGTTGACATTCACAGCATGGTTGAGGACAGCAACATTTATTACAACAGCAGCAATCACAAGATTTTTTTGACATGTTTATCAACTCCTATTCCTTTGTTAGTATATCTTATTCATAGAAGCTGATTTTTGTTCTTAAATATATTTTAAAGATTATCTGCATTTTTTGTAACAAGTTATAAATTTATATTCCGCTACAATATTACTTTCCCAAGATATATAAAAGCGGTTTGTTATTGAATGTTATTAAGAAGCTTATTTATTAACTTATATACTACAAATGATATAAATCCAATAATTCCTATATCAAAAGCAAGTGCCTTTATAAGATTCGTTCCACTCAAAACACCATAATAGTAGTAATATCCCATTAAATTATTTGTATAAAACTCTGAAAGCATTGTTAAAATAAATGATCCAGCTCCAATTGAAGATATTATAACTATTATCTTTTCATTTAATTTTGAAGTAAACATCTTTGTATTACTTTCAACTTTAAATTTCCTTTGTATAATCAAATATATAACTGATAATACTGCTATGATTACAACAGCTACAATAAACTCAGATATAAGATTTCTTTTTTGTATAAATACAACATTTACACTATCAATAAGGTAAGTGCTTTGTCCTTTAAAGAAATTAACACTAATGATATCCCCTATTTTTTCAAGAAAACTTTTTCCATTTCCTCCTGGTATATAATCTAAAATCATGAATACTCTGCTAACTATAAATAGTAATGACACAGGCAAGATACTTATCATACATATTATTCCCATTATAGTATTTGAAAACATTGAATCAACTATAAGTAAAATAAATATTCCGATTGTTCCAAATAAAATTATTTTCAAAGTTTCTATTCCAAGTACGGTAAAATAACCGTCTATTATGGACATAAGATCATAATTTCTTAAATAAGCCATTATACTTATATATATAAATACAGCAGTAAATATTACAAGACTAATAAGCAAACATATTAATTCATTATATTTAATCTGCTTTTTAGTATATGGTGCGCTTGTTAAAAACATATTGTTATTTCTCTTATTTATCCCCTGGGACATGAAATGTATCATTGCAAATATTATCCCTAAAATTATATAAGAAAAAATTGTATATGTTGAGTAACCATTATTAAAATTCATTGAAATATCATTTGAAACCATATTTATATGGTTCTCAACTAATCTATTACTTGCAAATCCCCAGGCTATAACTCCAAGAAGTATCATCATCTTAGCAGAATTAAACCACTGATATATTAGCCCTTTATTTAAATATTTCTTCATCCTATTAATCCTCCTTATCAACCTTGTATATGAAGATATCTTCCAGGCTTAAATCTACTTCTTCTATAAAAAGTGGTTTGAATTTATTTAACCCTTTTATAAATTCATCGTCATACTCATCAGTAATAATTGTAAATACCCTTCCGACTTTTGAAATTTTGAATATTCCTTTTAAATTTAAATCTTCTTCATAAACTGGTTCATCAAAGGCAATTTGAATTTTTTTAATCTTATTTTTCATATTTTCAAGTGAATTTTCATATGAAATAGAACCATTATCTAATATTGCCACATCATCACATATTCTTTCAAGTTCATTTAAATGATGTGAACTTATTATTATTGTTGTATTATTATCATAAACTTCATCTGCAAAAATCTTTAGCAACTTATTTTTAAGAATTGCATCAAGTCCAGAAGTAGGTTCATCCAATATTAAATATTTAGCATGAATTGAAAATGCAAGCATTATTGAAAGTCTCATCTTCATACCTTTTGATAGTTGAAATATAAATTTTCTTTCTGGTATTTTGAATATCTCATTTAATTCTTTAAATTTCTTCTCATCAAATTTTGTATATGAATATTTATAAAATTTAATGAGATCTTTTACTCTGAAATTTGGATGCATTATATTTTCATCTGCTACATAACCAATAATTTCTTTAACCTTTGGATTGTCATAAACATCTTCTCCATCATACTTAACAAGTCCTTTAGTAGTCTGATATATTCCTGTAAGACATCTAAGAAGTGTTGTCTTTCCAACTCCATTAGGACCAATTATGCCATAAATCTTTCCTTCTGGGATTTTTAAATTAATATCATTAAGAATTGTCCTGCCATCTATTTCAAATGAAACATTATTAACCTCTATCATTTTCATTTACCCCCAGTTCCGAAAAAATCTCTAGTACTAGCTTCAAAAATTCCTCCTTTGAAATTCCTCCGTAGTTAGCTTCAAGTATTATTTTTTTTAATTCCCCCTGAATATAATCCATTTTCTTTTCATCCACCTTCCCCTTAAAGTTATCTGTAACAAATGTACCTTTTCCTCTCAAGGTTTCAATTATTCCATCTCTTTCAAGTTCTCCATACGCTTTGCTTATCGTATTTGGATTTATTGTTAATATAGTTGACATTTCTCTTACTGAAGGCAACTTATCATTTGATTTCAATCCACCTTTTAATATGAGTTCCTTTATTCCAAGCTCTATTTGTTCATATATAGGAGTACTACTCCTAGGATCTATTTTAAGCATTGTTTTCTACCTCTTCATGTGAATCAGCTTGACTTTCAGATATATTTTCTCCACTTTTAGCATCATCACTCATATTTTCATGTCCATCATAGTAAATTCCTTCATTTGCATTTATTTTTGAATAGTCAGGAGGATATTCACTATTAGACATATTTACAAAATCAATAACATAGCCTTCACCTTCATCTATTAAAACAAGGTCTAGCACTTCATAAGAAGAATTGTCATATTGATTTTTCTCAATTTCTCCTGTTCTTGGATTACTATAATAGTACGTATTTACTTTTAATCTCACTGCTTCCTGTTTGCTTATTGGAAGCCTTTTGCTGAATCTTTCTCGAAGTTTGCTGTAATAATTTAAAAGATCATTTTCACTCTTTTCATCTAACTTCACCACTTCTTCAACATCAATCTTTGCATAATGAAGATCTGACTCAGTAAGTCTCTTTCTAACTGAAAGACATTCAGAAAAGTCTTCTGTTTCCTTTAATTCACCCCTTGTACCATCTTTCATTCTCAAGATAGGTTTCGTTTCAAGTACTTGTATTATTTCTTCTGGACTATTAAAATTTTTCTGCTTTTTATACATCTTTTCTGAACTAACTGGTCCAAGAAGCGCTGTAAGCAGTATAAAGCCTCCAATTAAAACTACCAAAGTTGACTTTTTCATATTATTCCCTCCCAATTGTATTAGGTGTACCATTTGAACTAGTACACCTAGATTATATTACACACTTTTTGATTATGCAATATAATATTTCCTTAATATTTTCTTAAGTACATAATTAGTATTAATATTAATGGATTAAAATTTGTATTAAAAGTTATACTCAAATTTGACTGTATTATAAATTTCCTAAAGAATAAAAACCGGACTTTATGAATCCATAAAATCCGGTTTGAAAAATATTAATTTTCTTTTTTGTCACCTATATAAAGAATAATCAATGCTATTATAGTAAAAACTAAAGGTCCTGCAATCATAGCAATTGTTGATGTATAATCGCCATTTAAAGCTGGTTCAATTATAGTAAATAAATTAGCAAATCCTACTGTTGCAGTTACTATTATTGCTACAATTATTGCAAAGGCTTTACTTTTATAAACCTCAAAAGGTTTTTCAATATCATCTTTTTTCTTGAAGGAAATAAACGCTATTGATAAGAATAAATATGGTATTGTCATTGCTACATTAGTCATTAATACAAGCATTTCAAAAAATGCTTTTGCATTTTTACCACCCATAGCAATTGCTAAAACCATAACACCAACTATTGCAGTCTGAACCATCATCGCATTTACTGGCATTCCACTTTCATCAAGCTTTGAAAATTTCTTTGGCCAAAGCTTAGCTGGAGTACCTTCAATTAACTGCTTAAGTGGTGAATATGACAATGTAAAGAATGCACCTGTTAAAGCAAGGAACATTGAAAGTCCAACAAATCTTGCAACCCAGTTACCCATTTGAACAGAAACTGCACTACTAAGTCCCATTGAATCACCTAAAGTGTATCCAAAGTTATTCATAACTACATACGCAACATTTGCCATATTTACATTATCTCCTGATAATGTACTACTCCAGTTTGTAAATACACCTACACAGAATATTCCTAAAGAATAACCTATTGAAATTATTATCGCTGCTACTGCTACACCCTTAGGGAATGTTTTTTCTGCATTTTCAGTCTGATCAACAAGTCCTCCAACTGCTTCAATACCACCATAAGCAAAAATTGCAAATACTAGAAATGAAAGCATTGACGTTACAGTTTGATAAGCAGGATTAGGTGAATTCACAAATGACATTGCGCTTTGTACTGGTTCAGCTAGCTGTCCTTTGTTTAATACAAGTACAATTACCGCACCTAAAATTAAAACTACATTTAATAAAGCACATGCTATACCACCAACAGATGTTATTTTAGTTATTTTACTCATACCTTTTCTAGATATTATAAAAACTAAAACTACCCAACACACTCCAAGTATTCCAAGACTTTGAGTTGAGTTTAATCCAAAAAATCCTAATTCTGATGTTCTATCTACACCAAATATCATATTTGATAATGGCACCCATATGCTTGAACAGATATTTATCATCCAAATTACATATGATGCATACCACATGAATAATCCTACGAAAGCATATTTAGGTCCTACACTTTTTTCCATCCATGAATAGATACCACCTTTTTCTTCCTTAAATGCAGCACCATATTCAGCCATCATAAAAGCATATGGAAGGAAGAAGAAAGCTGCTCCTAATATAAACCATGGAATTGCTCCATAACCCATTAAATAGAATGATCTTGGCATGTTTGCAAAACCAAAAACTGATGTGAAAATCATAAGAATTAATGTTATTAAAGTTAATTTCTTTTGTTTTTCATTGTTTCCCATTTTAATTTCTCCTTACGTTATTCAATTTTTAATGCAGCTTTTTGTTGTTCCCTATAATCAATTATTCCTTTTGTTTAATTCCAGATTTATTATTCCCGTTTTTAAGTAATCTAATAATTATAGTACATTGTAAATTTTAACAAACATATCTTTTGAATTTATTTTTAAAATAATCAAAATTTGCAAAATAAAACTTTCTTTTTAAAGCATCTGCATATATTTATGTATAATACTATTATATTATTGTCAAATCAAGTCGTTTTTCATGATATATATATATTTATATAGGTTGTTTAATATTAATTTTTTACTTTTTTTATTTTTTTTATACTATTTTATCATTTTTCCTATATTCTTTTCATTTTATTATCATTATTATATAAAAATTGCTAAAAGAACTTTTATATTTTTTTCTTTTCTTATTTCTGAATTTTCTGATTTTTTATTTATTATATTTTGGAAGATATATTTCAAATGGAAAATCATATGAATTTTATTTTTTTATTACGTTAAATGCTAAATTAATTATACCTTCTTTCATAAATAATCTAGATTAATTATGAATTATTTATATACAAATTTATTTAAATAATAACAATATTGTAGTAAAATTATATTCGTAATCGTAAACAAGCTTGAAAGGAGTTTATTATGAAATTTAGAAAATGTGGAAATAGTGGTCTTAAACTACCAGTAATATCTTTAGGTTTATGGCATAACTTTGGTGCAGGAGATGTGTATTCAAACAGTGAAGCTGTATTCAAAAAAGCTTTTGAGTGTGGAATCTCATACTTTGATCTTGCAAATAATTATGGTAGACCACACGATGGGTCAGCAGAAGAAACCATGGGAAAAATTCTAAATAAAAATTTCACATCAAATGATAGAGACAATATGATTATTGCAACAAAGGCAGGATATGACATGTATGATGGTGGTCCTTACAATGATGGCGGATCAAAAAAATATCTTATTTCAAGCATAAATCAAAGTCTTAAAAGAATGAACCTTGAATATGTTGATATTTTCTATCATCACAGATTCGATCCTGAAACTCCTCTTGAAGAAACAATGTCTGCACTGGACTTGATTGTTAAACAGGGAAAAGCTTTATATATTGGTATATCAAATTACAATCCTGAACAAACAGAAAAAGCGTGCGTTATTTTAAAAGAGCTTGGAACTCCATGTATAGTAAATCAACTTCCTTATTCTATGTTTAACAGGGAAATTGAAGGTTCTCAATTAGAAACTCATAAACAAACAGGAATTGGTACTGTAGTATTTAGTCCTCTGGCTCAAGGACTTTTAAGTGATAAGTACATACATGGCATACCAGAAAATTCAAGAATAGGACGTCATAGTTTATATCTTCATGAAAATGATGTTACAAAAGAAAAAATAGATAAAATCATAAAACTTAATGATCTTGCAGCAGAAAGAGGACAAACTCTTGCTCAAATGGCACTTGCGTGGAATCTACGTGATGATGTAACCTCAGTTATAATAGGGGCAAGCAGTACAAAACAAGTTGAAGATAATGTAAAAGCAATTGAAAATCTTAATTTCTCTTCTCAAGAACTAAATACTATTGAAAATATATTAAAATATTAAATTTAAAATTAATAAAAACAGAATGTATCGTCCTAAGCTGCACATTTCTCAAGGCACAATACATTCTGTTCTCATTTTTGCTAGTATACTACTTTACAATTTTTAAATCATAAATTCATTTTTAGTGTTCAAAAACGACTTTGTTTTTTCCAGTTGTTTTTGCAATATATAAATTTTTATCTGCTACATTTAAAGTATCTTCCTTATTATCACAAGACATTGCAACTCCTATACTAAGTGTGACTTTTACATTTTGTTGAAATGCAATTTTCTCAACTTCTACTCTTATCTTTTCTGATATTTCTTCTAATTCTTGTCTTGACTTGTTAGATGAAACTACTACAAATTCCTCTCCTCCATATCTGCAAAGTTTACTATCTTTATCAATTATTTTTGAAATAGTATTGCATACATTTATAAGAACAGTATCTCCAAACTGATGCCCATATGTATCATTTAAACTTTTAAAATTATCTATATCAATCATCATTATAGAAAAGTTAGTATCTTCCCTTATAAAACTCTCATATAATTCGTTAAAATAAAATCTATTATAGGATTTTGTTAGCCCATCTTTCTGATTCTGTACTCTTAATTTTTTTATTTTTGTATATGATATTAAGAAAATTATTAAACTAGACACTAAAGTTAAAGATAAAACCTTAAAAATAAATTTATTTTTATGTTTCTCTCTTTCGATAGACACTTCTGATTTTACCGTTTCTAAAACATAATAAGAATAATCACTATAAATAATATCTTCAGTATTATTTATTAAACCTGCAAGTTTTAATATATACTCTTCTTCTAGCTTGTAGTCTTTACTATTTATAGCTACATTCATAATCTTTTTCATTATTTTCCTCTGATTGTATATATCATTCTTATCTACACACCATTGTAATATTTCATTATATAATTCTATGGCTTCTTTGTAATTTGTTGTCTGTTCCAAGTAAGTTCCATGTAATGAATTATAATTTAAATAAACATCACTACTGATATTATTTTTATTCTCTTTTATTAATTCATCAGCCTTATCTAATAATTTCTTACCTTCATCAAGATTATTTTCATAAAAATTTTTATCTGCTAGTATTAAAATTCTTCTTATTTCTATATTTCTAAATTCTTCTTCATCAAAGTATACTTTATATGAAGATATATTTTCTACAGTCTTTTTTGCTTCTTCATAATTTCCACTTTCTAAATATATTTCACCTAAATTTATGTACGCATAAACATCTCTATATGCCTCATGACTTTTATCTTCTATTGGCAGTTCTAGAGCATCTTTTATTAATTCAACTGCTCTATCTCTATTTTCAATTTCTCTTAATATACGTCCAAGATTAATCATACATCTTGAAAGACAGTAATTATCATTTAAATCATAAGCTAAATAACATCCTTTTATTGCATATTCAGATGCTTTTGCATAATTTCCATGTTTTATATATAGTTCTTTAAGCTCTAAAATAAAATACAATTTGGCTTCATTTGATAAATTCTTATGGCTTTCCAAAATATCTGTACCCCATAAAATTATTTTACTTTGTCCTGACTCTTTATCTGATATTGTATCCATAAGCATCCATATTTCTTTATAATACTTATTATAATTTTTGCTGTTTATATTAGCCAAACAATATCTTACAACCTCTGATGCTTTAAAGAAATCGTCATTAGCTAAATATATTTTAGAAAGAAATGTACCTGCATAAGTTTTTAATTTTATACTTGTAAAGGGATTAACACTTCTTAATGATTTATTAAGATTATCTTTTGCTTCATCATATTCATTATCAGCTATATTTACACACGCTTTTAACAGATATGCCTTATTCAATCTATTATGATTTTGAAATTCAATGATCATTTTATTTATCTCATCTTTGCTTATGTAATCATATAATTCTCTATTTCTACTTTTCTTGTTATGATCATATAAATCACTTTTAATGGTTTCTGAGGTTATAAGTAAAACTTCATCAATCTTATTATTTTTTGAGTTTATTTTCATACTATATAGACAACCTATAATAGTTGCTATAATTATTGTAATGTAAAAATATAATAAAGGTTTCTTTAATGATTTTTTTATTACAATCACCATATCTTTCTTTAAAAATAATTTAAATTAGTTTATCAATTTAAATAGTTTATCAAACTAATTACAATTATTTTAAACCCTTTTCTATTTCATTGTCAATTATAGTCGAAAAAAGTGTTTGCAATACATATTATTACAAACACTTCGGATAATCGACAACTATATCATATATACATAGTAATTAAATAATGTACACATCTATATAAATACATAATCATCTTATTATTTTTTTTATTTCTTCTATAATAGTCTCTACACTTTTATTATCTGTGTTAATTTTTAAAGTTTCCATTCTTTCATATAATCTTAAATTATCAACACTACGTTTTATACTTTCAGAATCACGTATACCTTTAGATATATCTCTCGCTATTCGCTCTATAAGTTTTTCCTCTGAGCACATAAGAGTAATTTTATGTACATCTACTCCTTTTAATTTAAGACTATCTAAGACTAAATTCATTATTTCATCTGTCTGTATAACCCAGTTAAATATAATATACTCTGAAAAAGAATTCTTTATAAAATTATTTAATATAAAACTTATATTCTCAATTACCATTTTTTTATTTTCTTCATTAACCACAAATGGATTCATGTACCAGCAGCTATCTCCATCCAGCCAGAAAGAATTCTCAAGGGATTTATATAGCCTTTCGCTTACAGTTGTCTTTCCAACTCCCATGGTTCCATTTATTATTATCAACTTTTTCATAATTCCTCCACATTTCAAGCTGTTAATTAATACAGGCTTAACAGACTATTACCATGTATAATTCATTTTTTAAAATGCAGATTGATTATAGGTCATTAAGAATCTAAGTATTTTTTCTTTCATAATGCTAAACTTAATATAATCATTATTACTTAAATTATTCTTAAATCAGCCCATGTTTTATAAAGCTTCTATAAATTCCACCCTCATCATGAGTATCTGTAATCTCATCTGCAATTTTCTTCAGACCTTCTTTTGCATTTCCCATAGCAATTCCTACATTACAAAACTTAAGCATTTCAGCATCATTCATACCATCTCCTAGTGCTATAGTATCTTCTATTCTAGCATTTATGCACTTTAGTAAAATATCTATTGCTGTTGCTTTATGAACACCTGGAACACCAAGTTCACCACTATTTTCACCAAATGCTTCAACTGTACATCTGTAAACTTCAAATTCATTTTCAAATTCTTTCTTTATTTCTTCAAATGTAATTCCATCTGGTTCAAGAAAACACGCTTTGTTCACATCATCTCTGTATAAATCTTCTCCCGTAATAAGGCCTTCAATAAAGTGATGTGGATTCTTTTCTTTTCTTTCTCTAGCCTCAATATCATTATCTATATCACCATAAATGCATCTTTCAAGTTGTGGAATAAGATTTTCGCTTGCATATAAACCACCATTAGACTCAATATAAAAATTCACATTGTGTTTATTAAAAAAATCTACTAAATGTCTTACATTACTATGAGAAACTCTTTTATGGTAAACCATGTTATCTTCTATTTGAAGGTAACCTCCACCAGCACCAATAACACCATCAAAGCCTATTTCCATTATAAAATCATAAATTTCAGCTTTTGAACGTCCTGTACATAAATAAACCTTATGTCCATTTTTTCTTGCAGATCTAACTGCTTCTTTTGCTGATTCAGGAACAAAACCTTCATCATTACATAAAGTCCCATCTACATCTAAAAAAATCACCTTATTATTCATTCAAACTCCTCCATTAACTATGCTTTAGTAATTAAATCTTATATAATCATAATAAAATTCATAAATTTCATAATAAAAATATAACATATAATTTCTAAGATTAATTAGAAGTTGGAAATAATGTAACAGCATATCTCGTACTGTGATTTGTTTTTTTATATAACACTCTGTTTTATATAAATTTATTTTATAACTCATTAATTATCTACTAAATCGACTTAGTTAAAATACCTTTAATGCTTATCTATAAGTTTTTCATCTACTGTCCAATTTGCTTGAAATGAATAGGCCTGTAACCCGTATTAAATTTAAATTTTGATCTTACTCCTATTATATATTCACTATAAGGTATATAATTAATCAACCAACTTATAGCTATACTTATAGATGATACCATAAAGAAATATCTTAAATAATATATTATATGTGGACCAGTGGCAACATATAATGTAAGCCTGTTTAGTATCATAACATGAATAAGATATGCCGGAAAAGAGTATCTGCTTATTACTGTCAATATGTTTAGCATAATACTAAACTTCTCTGCTATAATGCATGAAACAAGATAAAAAAACAAGATAGACATTGTTCTGTATAAAATACTCATTTCTATACTGCTTTTCAAAACAGGAAGTCCAAGACTATACCTTTCAGTTACTGCTATATAAAAATAAAATCCAAAAGTAATAATATAAACAACACTTATTAAATACTTAAACTTTAATACTTTTTCTTTGAATTTCTTATAATTGCAGATAGCGTAAACTCCTATAACAAAATAGAAATAATAAAAAATAGGCGATATATTTACAAGCTTCTTTTCCAAATCACTTGGATTTTTAAATAAATGTTCAATTACAAATCCAGCTATACCATAATGATTAAGTACATAACTATATAAATAAGCTAACAATATAAATACTCCACTTTTAATATATATATTTTGTTTCAATACTTTTTTAGTAATCCACAAAATTATAGGAAAATACAAATATATCCTTAAAATCATTCCCATATACCACAGATGATATTGTGCATCACCAGTGAATATAACTAAAATAGACTGAACATTTAAAGTCTGTCCATTATTAATCATTATAATTATTGACCATATGACAAATGGAAGAACTAGAAATTTCAGTTTCTTAATATAAAAATCCTTTATATCAAATTTATTTATATATGTGTAAATAAGACTTGCAGCAGTTAAAAATATAAATAGTTCAACACCTGTTTCTGCTCCTATATATATAAACTTTGATACAATAAAATTGTTAAATGATATATCATCTCTATAGGAAAAACCTCCTATTGTATGCTGAAGTACTATAAATAAGAATGCTATTCCCCTCATAACATCAAGTTCCAGCAACCTTTCTTTTTTCATAATATAAATCTCCTTATTTAAAAACTAAACAAAATATTTTAAGTTAATATTATTTCTTCAAATACTATGACTGCTCATAGTTTTCATCCCCTTCCTAAATTTAACACCACTTATTATAGCACAATCTTTATTTTTATTTAACTTATGTACCTATCTATAAAATTACATTTTTATTAATAATTTTTAACCACCTATAATTTCAATATTACATATACTTTTCTTTAACATAAAATAATTTTATCCATGAACTGTAAAATATAACTTATATATTTACTTTTTATCATATTATTTCTAAAACATTATATTTTTAATAGTTTTTCACCTATATAAAATTTAGTATTAGCCTAATATTACTATATCTTTTATACAGATATTTTGTTATAATAATGTAATGCTTTCTAAGAAGTATAAACATGTATAAGATTATCATTATTTGTCAATAATATACTCTTATAGATAAAATCATGAAAGAGGTGCTTTACAATTAATACTAATTATAAAACTCAGGAAAATGTATATATTACAAAAGACGTTATGACTGAAATAAAGGTCTTAAAGAAAAACGGAAGTGAACTAACTTGCAAAATAGATACTTCAGACTTAAATAGAGTTAAAGAATTCGGACCTTGGTTTGCAGAATGGCACAAAGATTTTAACAATTACCTTGTTCAAACATTAGTTAAAACTAATGTTAACGGTAAAGTTAAATACATAAAAAGAAGCATTCAGACTGTAGTACTTGATGTTAACCCACAGGCTCCAATAAAACATTTAAATGGAGATACATTAGATAACAGAAAATCTAACCTTGAATTATATAACAGAACTCTTAAAAATGACTGTGAAAAAGTAGATCATGAAACTATGGCTGTTATTCTAAGAGATAAATTTGGTAACCCAAAACATAAAGCATTAATTTCAATGTCTGATGTAAATAGAGTTGTAAGAGACGGATACAACTGGGTTGTATACTATAAAGGTTCTGAAATGATGGTAGTTGCTAACACTAAAAATGGAAGAATACGTCTTGATGAATACTTAATGAAGCCTGAAGAAGGTGCAAAAATTCATCATATTAACTTAAATCCATTAGATAATAGAAGAGATAATTTAGAAATTAAAGAAGATTAATTAAAATTTCTAAGGACTATCCTATAAAATATAAAAGAGCATGAAACTTTTTTTAAAAAGTAATTCATGCTCTTTTACTATTTAATACAGTGTGAAACCATAATTATATTTTTTCTTACAATTAAGATAAATTAAAACTTTTAATTATTATTAAAATTCAGTATACATTTTCTTTCTTCTATGAGCTTTTTATATTCCTCTTCAAGCTTTTTATATTTTTCACTTTCAGGAATACACTGACTTAATTCACTTAATACACAAGTAATCCTGTTATCAATTAAAAGTTTTCGCTGCTGTGCTTCTTTTTTTTCTCTATTATTTTTTTCTTCATTGACTTTTGACATTGAATGACTTTTTAAATTCAAATACTCAGTAAGTCCATATTCATAACGGGTTATTTTATTATTATTGAAAACAAGCAACTTGTCACAAGTCTTTTCCATCATATATCTATCGTGTGTTACTAAAATAAGAGTACCTTCAAATTCCATAAGAATCTCTTCAAGCTGCTCTCTTACATGCAGATCAATATGATTTGTAGGTTCATCCATAATTAGTATATCGCACTGTTGTTTCATCATAATAAGAAGTTTTACTTTCATTCTTTCTCCAAGGCTTAGACAGGCAACCTTTTTATATACAGATTCATTATGAAATCCAAGAAGATCAAGTTTTGTTCTTATCTCTCCCATTTCTTTGTTATTTTTAATATCAAACAAATCTATTATAGATATATCATCATCTAAATCAATAACATCTTGTGAAAGATATCCAACTTTAGATGACTTTGATAAATATACTTCTCCATCATAATCTATATTACCTAAAATGGCTTTTATAAGAGTAGTTTTACCACATCCATTTTTTCCAAATAGCCCGACTTTTTCACCTTGTTTTATATAAAAAGATGATTTTTCAAAAATAACTTTGCATCCATAGCTCTTTGATATTTCTTTTACATACAATGCAGTATTTCCTTTTTTTACAGTATTATCAATGTTAAAAAACACCTTTGATTCTTCTTTTGGCTTTTTTATTCCATCAGTGTCTATCTTCTCAAGTCTTTTTATTCTAGACTTTATCTGCTTATCCATTCTCTTAGCTTTTGCTCTGTTGAATTCTTTACCACCAAATTTATTTCCAGTTTCTATGGCTTTTGCACGTGATTCTCTATGAGCTTTTCCTGACCAATTTTTTGTCTGTTCTATCTGCTTGTTTATCTGCGTTTTCGTCTTTTCCTGTTCATTATATAAATGAAGCATATTTTCATATTCGTCAATCTTTACTTTTCTATAAAATGAGTAGTTACCATTATACTCCTGCACTGATTTATCATCAATTTCAATTATTTTTGTAACACATTGATCTAAGAAATGTCTGTCATGTGAAATGATTATTACTGCCCCTTTAAATTTTTTTATTTTATTTATAAGATACACAGATCCTTCATAATCAAGATGATTTGTTGGCTCATCAAATATTAGTACATCATTTTTTCCATAAAGCACTTCATTTAATGCTTTTTTTGTTTTTTCACCACCACTTAGAGTATTGTTTTCATCTATATTTTTATAGTCAATTGATTGCTTCATATATCCTATTTTCAGATTGTCTTTATGAAAAATAACCTTTCCAGAAGATGACTCAGTAACACCACATATAATATTAACCAATGTAGTTTTTCCTGCTCCATTGCTACCTACTATACCAATTCTTTCTTTATCATCTATGCATAAATTTATATCTTTTAAAATAAGATTATCTCCATATTCTTTATTAATATTTTTACATTCAAGTAAAACTGCCATATATTATTCACCTCATACATAGCGAACCTACTTTATCTGTTGCAAAACCTAACCATTATCATTTATTTTATAAACAATAACTAATTATAGCTGATTTTAATATGTCGTTGTGTTTTGTGTTTTTAGTGTTCATTTAAATATTCAAAAATAATAATATAAATAAAAAACAAAAGAGACCTATAAATTAATTTTCTCATTTATAAATCTCTTCAATCAAATTTAGAATATTTCTTAACAAAAACTCAATAGAAATATCCATTTATATTTTCAAAATATTAAAGAAGAACTTAAATGAAATAAACAGCTTTATAAATTTTTGCATAACAAATAAAGGTTCACTTTAATTTGTTAATTAAACATTTAATAAATTCATAAATTAAGCTGTTATCTTCATTTCTTTCTCCCTTCTAATACTTATCTTACTTTAATATAAATACTACTCTTGTTAACAATACTTGTCAATAAAATAACTCCTCATATAAAATATATTCTAGCATAATATTAAAAATAATAATAACCATACACATTTCAAAGTCATATAATCATTAAAATGTGTATGGTCATATTTTTACTTTTATTCTTCTAAATATGGATTATAATTAGAACGAATAATCTTATCAGATATATCAAGTGATTTTGATACTATGGCTTTTTCTTCCTCCGTAAGATTTTCTTCTCCTTTTATACTTCCATTATTTATTACTGCAAATGATTTTTCTGTATTTAAAAGATTTCTTCCAATACAAGTTTGATCATATTCGTCAGATGGAATTCCTAAAAGATACAGTATTGTTGGCATCATATCAATCTGTCCACCAAAAGTTTCAAATGTTTTTGCCTTTACATTTTGTGAAGGATCGTAAATAATAACAGGAACCCTTCTTCCTCCATTATCCTGGAACCATTCCTCTTGATTTGAAAGCTGTGCAATATCATCGTTGTAATATTTATGAATTCCTGTATGATCTCCCATGAATACAACTATACTATTTTCAAGTATTCCTTCTTCATCAAGTAAATCCATGAACATTCCGATTTGTTTATCAGTATAATGCACACTTTCTATATAACCGCCAAGTTTGTTGTCATTCAATTCTGACTCAAGATTAAGTTCTCTATATTCTTCAGGAATATTAAATGGTGCATGACTTGTTAATGTTATTGTCATAGCATAAAATGGATTCTGCATTTCCTTTATCATAGGAATAACCTGAGTAAAATAGCTTTTGTCGCTTATACCCATTCCTATTGATTCTTCATGATTAAATGAATAATAATCTGTAAACTCCTGGAATCCTATTCCGCCACTTAAAGCGATTTCATAATTCCAGAAAGATCCTTTATCTGGATGAATTACTCTTGTTGTATATCCATTTTTTTCTAAGATTTTAGGCATTGAATTATAATTATTTAAAGGATATCTAAAGAATGTTGCTCCTCTTCTTACTGGTAAAAGTGATGTATTTGCTATAAAATCACAATCTGCACTTGTACCTTCATTAACCTGTTCAAATATATTAGGGAAATATATTGATTTCTCTACTAACTTATTTAAATTAGGAGTTATTTCTTGTCCATTTATTTCCTGATTTATAACAAAATCCTCTAATGATTCAACTTGAACATAGATTAGATTTTTTCCTTTTGCAGATGCAAAATACTCATTATCTGGAAGATTTTCATTTTTAAATTCAAAATAATTGTTCATTTCAGATTTATCTTGCTCTGTAAGTTCATATGGCCTTGTATTATAGTATACAGTAACCGCATCATGTAGATGATACCCTATTGTTGATAGATATCTATGTGTATATGTTGGGTCAGTTCCTGCGATTATATATGCATTTTTTACATACGGATTTTTTAATATGTAAATGTTAAATGGCACATACGCTATAAATATAAAAGGAATTACAAACGTACACAAAAAACCTTTTACAGCTCTTTTACACTCTTTATTGAAATATTTTCTAAATCCATATGCATAAGCTCCTATAATTACAAAGTCTAAAATAAACAGCCAATCAAGTGAACTTACCATTGATTTTATACTATCTGACAGGTTGTCAAGATTTGATGTTTGAGTTAAAAGAAAAACTGAAGGTACTGTATTAAACCCTCTGTAATACCATACATCGATAATAAATAAAGCAGTTACTATTATATCTAGTACAAAAACATAAATTATTCTCCCTTTTCCTTTAAACAAAAGAGAAAAACTTACAAATAGTAATGCAAAAGCTATATAATATTCCATAGAAACTATGGATACAGCAGAATATCCTGATGAAAAACTAAAAGAATATGGATTATCGCTTGTTACAAATCCCTGAAATACAATTCCCTTCAATACAATAGATATTACAGGAAGTAAAAAGAAAATTAATCTTATCATATTATCTTTCTGCATATTTTTTTCTGCCAATTCTTTGAGTTTCAACTTAATCGTGCTCAAAACCTCACCTCACTTAATTTATATGAACAGCACAAACAGAAATTATTTATTTTTTGATTTATTTTATTAAATTCATAGCATTAAGCAATAAGTTATGTTTAGTGCCTTTCACATTATACCACTTTTATTTTTATTGATAAACATTCTTATAAAACCTTAATATTTTTATAAGAATATTTTTTTAGTTATTTTTCTTCAATACTTCTTATTCTCTTACCATTTTCACTATAGCTCATATCATTAACTGATTCTACTTTAAGATTTCCATTTTCATAAACAACTTTACAGATACATGAATTATTAATTTCTCTTATGTTCAAACTCTTATCTAGATAATCTATAATCAGTCTTAAAATACCTCCATGGATAACTAAAAGTACATTACATTCATCTTTTTCACTGTGAGCATCACATATTTCACTTATGGATTTCATGACTCTTTTAATAGCTGTTTCATAATTTTCTGCTTCTTTTGTTTCATCTAAAAGTGCACATGTATCGCAATATTCTTTTTGAAAATCATATTTTTCTTCGGCTTCTTTAAATGAACTTACTTTTAGATAAGACATAATATCATTAAACATGACACTTTCAAGTTCACCTTCATACTTTCCAAAATATACTTCCCTTAATCCTTCAAGTTCTTGAAGCTTTATTTTTTCATTTGCTTTATTTTCATTAATGACTATTGTTGCAGTCTTTACAGCTCTTCCTAAGTCACTACTATATACAGCATCAAACTTTATATCCCTAAGGCCAACTCCTGCATTAATTGCAACTTCAATTCCACTTTCTGTAAGAACTCCATCACACCATCCTTGAGTCCTATGAGCTCTGTTTATTATTGTTTCCCCATGTCTCATTAAATATAAATTTATTTTACCCTGTTTATTGCATGTCATTAAATCGTTAACATTTTTATTTCCTAATCTTTTCTCATGAATACTCATTTTATTCCTCCAACATTTTAAACTCTTCTATAAAATATATTCTTAAATTATATAGTTTAATTATTCAACTTCTTAAAAAATTCACAATCAAACCACCTGTTTTTAGATTCTTTAACATGGATAATTATACAATATATATTATTAAAAGTTAATTATAATATATA
>OGTG01000022.1_pt1 | contig 175583 bp, 164 predicted proteins | sample 1574571 | NCBI WGS metagenome assembly OGTG01 (sample SAMN03295826, study PRJEB24534) | human gut metagenome | isolation source: fecal sample 1 from infant 4 | host: Homo sapiens | place: USA: Pittsburgh, PA | collected 2014-07
TATGAATTCTCTTTTTTTATCGGCTAGTATCAAAATTGTTTTGATACAGCCCCTTTTTCTTTTTTTAAATTACAAACATATGCTAATATTTGTTAGAATTATTCAATTAATTAGAGTTAGATTCTACTATTGAAAAAGATAAGTATATGGTATAATTTAACTATAATGTTTACAATAAATGACTTCGGAGAAAAGAGATGAGTGGTATGAGAACTGTTAATAATAGGTACCTAATTGATGAAGAAATAAGTAATGAAGAAAATTATTGCAAATACACTGTTAGAGATTGTGAAAGTTATGATAGATTTATATTAATCATATTAAAAAATGATTTTACATATGAAAAAACTCAAGAATATTTATTGAACAAATTCAAAACCATAAAAAATCTTAACTGCTCAAATGTAATTAATTTATTAGAATTTCAGATTATTTATAACATAGATGGAATAAAGCTTGATAAATATCAGTATGGATATCTTATGGAATACATTGATGTACCAGTTAGTGTACAGGAATACATTGGAGTGTGCACAACAAAAGAAAAGATTGATATATTTATGGAGTTATGTGCAGTAATTAATACTTTAAACATTAAAGGGTATATATTTAAGGATATAACATGGAAAGATATAGTTTTATTTTATGACAAAACAAAAAATGTACATTTAAAAATTGATAATATTTTGCAAAATGAAATAAGCAAGGTTAGTCTTATTAATGTTTCAAGAAATGAAAAGCCTTACCCTTATAATATTGAAAATGTAGATGAATCAACAATATTAAAAGATAATATTAGTGAAATAATACAGTTTTTAGATAAAATGTTTACGGATGAAGAACTATATGGAGAATTGAAAGAACTAAGTGATATAAAAAAAAGGTTTAATCAAGTTCATACAATAAATAAATCATATAATTTGAATTATTTTATAAAATGTGTTAATAACGCCTTAGGCAAAAAGTATGATTATTTTTTAAAAAATACTTTAAATATAATAGAAGATAATATAGATATAATTGGAAGAGAAGAAGAAATAAAAATTATAGAAAAGAATTATAAAAACATACTTGAAAGTAAAATCAAATATAAAGTTATAGGATTTAATGGTGATACTGGTAGTGGAAAAACAAGATTACTGAATGAAATAAAATATATCCTTGAAAATAAGTATTTTAAAAATATAACTTATATTGATAATTTTATAAGCAAGTCAAAGAATGAGACATATAAAAATATATTAGGGTATATAAAGAATAAATGTGATGGAGCTCTTTATGATAAATATGATATTTACATAAAGAAATTTATTTCAACATGCTTAGAGGGTGACTATGATAACGTTTTAAATTATGATAATAACCAGCAGTTTCAACTTATAAATAGAGTAGGAAAGTTTATAAGAGAATATACTAATTCAAATCCACTTGTATTATTAATAGATGATTTAGATAAAAAGAATAAAGGGTTAAAAGAATTGGTGAGATATTTATCATTTATGGGAAATAGTCTAGAAAATATTATGATAGTATTTTCTTTAAATGAAAATAGTTGTGATGATGAATTTTTAGAATACCTTAATGAATTAAAAATGGTTGAACAATATGAAGAGTATAAAATAAATTTTTTCAATCAATATGATACTACAAAAATGATAAAGAATATTTTAAATACAAATAAATCTTTAGGAAAACTTTCAAATAAAATATATTCAGAGACATTAGGAAATCCACAGTATATACGTGAAGTAATAGAAGAATTATATAGTAATGATATTTTGTATTTTGATGAAGAAAGTTCAAAATGGAGAACACATGTAAATATTCGAGAAATTTTAATTCCCAAAACACTTGAAAAAAAACTTGAGACAAGTCTCTCTTCATTGAATGAATATGAAATAGGTATATTAAAACTATTATCAATATATGAAACACCATTATCAGAAAAAATAATTTTTAAAATAATAAATAATATAGAGCAAATAAGAATTTATAATACATTGAAAAATAAGGGATATTTTATAGATAAAATAAGTGACCAAGGATTACTTGTTGGGTTTTCAAATAATCTTTTAAGAAATATATTGTATTTAAAATTAGATAAGGAAAAGAAAAGATGTATGCATAAAGATGCTGCAAATCTGTTAAAAGAGACTTTACATTCAACAGATTATTATATGGAGGAATTTTTGTTTCATCTTGAAGAATGTTTTGATTTTGAAACATTATGCATATATGCTTTGAAGTATGCAGAAAAACTTAAATCATGTGCAAATTATGAAAAAGCATTATCATATTATAAAAAAGTTTTAAAATATTCAAAGAGTGATCGTATTGAAGCAGCAATAAGAATTGCTAAAATTCATGAAAAACTTTCAAATCATAAGAAAAGCTTTGAATATTATGAAAAAGCAAAAAAAATTGCAATTGAAGAAAAGAATATTAATATAAAATCTTATGTAATGCTTGAAATGGTAATAATACAGATTAATTCATCTATAAATATAAACTCAGATATTGAAAAAACTTTAATTGATATAAGAATTAGTTTAGACAATATAAATTCACCTAAAGAAGAAGCATATTATAATTATGCTTTATCATTAAAATACAGAGCACAATTTAATTATAAAATGGCGATAGAGTCAGCTAAGAAAGCACTTAATATATGTAAAAATAATGAGATAAATGGGGATATATATGCTTGGAGTATGGTAACCCTTGCGACTATATATATTAAATATTCAATGTATAATGAAGCAAAGGAACTGTTTTTAAAGGCACTGGAAGTATTCGCGAAAAATAAAAATAATAATGGAATTATAATAAGCAGAATTATGAGCACATATATCGATTCAGAAGAAGGAAAGCCATACAAATCTATACTTGAAGAATATCATGATATAGAGAGATTGAGTAATAAATTAAAATTATATAAGAGAACAATATTGACATTAATATATATATCTAAATTTTATATTAGCCAAGATAAATATCAAGAAGCAGAAGAATGTTTATTAAAAGCGTTAGCTATAGAAAGAGAAGAAGGAATAGATTTTTATTCGCTTAATATATGTACTAATTTATGCATTGTTTATTTAAATATTGGAAAGCTTAAGTTAGCAGTTAAATATTATTCATTAGTAAAGCAGATGCAAAAAGTAGTACCACTTTTAGAGGAGGATATTATTAGTATAAATAGTACAAATACATTCTATAATATGTTTATACATAATAATATAAAAGCTTATGAATATTTAAATGAAGAATTTAACTTTAATAAAATTACTAGATGTGTGTATTATATGTTAAAGCTATATATATGCAATAATGACGGTGAAATAAGAAAAACTTATAAAGAATTATTAGAAAAAATTAATGGTTTGAATAATAATAATAGGAAATTGAAAATTAGAGTTTCATCAATAAAAACTATCTTAGATTTAGGATACTATGAAACGGCAAAAGAGTTTTTTTATGAGATGAATGAATATCCTAAAGATTATAATACAGAGGGGATATATGTTTATCTTGAATTTAAGTTTAAAAATAGGAACTCATATAATTTTTTAATAAATAAAGCATTAAGATTATGTACAGTTATTAATGACAAAAGAATTTGTGCAGATTTATATGGCGTAATTGCAGAAAAATATGAAGAATTAAGTTGCAATGTTTTTGCATTAAATAATTATTATGAATCTATAGGGCTTCACATAGATATAATAAATATATTAAATGAAGAAGATAAGATAATATATGCAAATAATAGTAGATTTTTAGATGTAAGAAAAAAACTTATATTTTGTTTAAGAGAAAAGATGAATTATAAGATGGTGTATTCTAATATTGAAAAAATAAATTATATTGAAGAATTAAATTTAATAATTGATGAAATAAGTATTAAGAACACATTAAGTGATAGAAATATGTATAAGTTGATGCAGAAAACTTATGAAAAATGTTACTATAATGACTTTAGCAGTTCATATGATTTATTTAATTCATTTACAAGCGATATACTTGAAAATATGGAAAATGTAATGAAACATATGGCTAGAATTACGTTGGCAGATAAAGCAATACTTGTTATTGAAAATAGTAACGGAGAAAATAATATAATATGCACATATAGACTCAGTGACAAGAAAGAGACTGATAGGTATTTTTCTTTGAAGCTAGAATCAGAAGAGGATGTAATTGTAGTAAGCAACAATCATAATAGACTTGATCATCTTAATGATGAAGTACTTAAACATGGGATAAAATCGTGTATATATATGAAATTAAGAAATAAGGATAAAAGTATAAATAGTGAGAGCAGTGTAAATGGACAGCTTATATTAATTGCTACTAATGCAGTAAATTATATAAATTCAGAATCAAAAAAGAAAATTGAAAAGTTTAAGCCTTTTTTAACATTTTTACTTGAAAAATATAAATTAACAATAAGTTCTACTTTAGATAAACTTACTTCTGTATATAATAGAAAATATTTTGAAGAATCACTTGTATATTTACTAGAAAAATCAAGCTTCAATAATAGTGAATTTGCAGTAATAATGTTTGATATTGATGATTTTAAAGGAGTTAACGATAAATATGGTCATCAAGTTGGTGATGAGGTTTTAATTAAGCTAACAAAAGAAGTTAAAAGGAGTATAGGTAGAAGTGATATTATAGGAAGATATGGAGGAGAGGAATTTGTAGTTCTTCTTCCAAGTGTTGATAAGTTAAAAGCCATTAATATGGCTGAAAAAATAAGAAATAACGTGGAAGATGCTCGTATTTTAGGAGATAAGAGAAAGGTTACAATAAGTATAGGAATTGCAATGAGTGGCCATGAAAGAATAAATAGTGAAGAAATTGTAAATCGTGCAGATCAAGCATTATATATGGCTAAGCATGAAGGGAAAAATCGATATGTTCTTTGGGATGGAGAAAAAATTATAAGTAAAAATACCAACACCAATAATGAGCTTTCAGGAATATTAAGTGGTAATTCAGCAAAGGATTATAATTTCATTTCTATAATAAAGGATGTTGCTGTCATAGTTAAAAGTAAAAATAGCAAAGAAAATAAAATGTATGAATTTGTACTGAAAATTATGCAGATAATAGAATGCGATAGTGTAACATTATTTATTATTGATAATAATACTATAATTAATATAATGAGTAAAGATAGGTTAAAAGATGGTTGGAATATAAGTGAAAAGTTTAATTTCAAACTTGTATATCAAACTATTGAAAATAAAAAGGGAATGTACAAAGTTGATTGGGACAATATAGGAAAGCAAGATAAATATGGGATACCGGATTGGAAGTCAGTTTGTATAGTTCCAGTAGTTTGTAATGAAGAAATTATTGCGCTAATATACCTTTCTGTTTCTGTAAATAAAAAGGAATTTACTGTAATTGATTTAAATAAACTTAATTTTTTTGCAGATATGGGAATTCCAATATTTGAATAAATTAAATCAGAGTAAAGAATATCATTTTAAGAAATCACAATCACATAAAAGTATTTGAAGCCATAGTATATATAGAGATACAAATTAGAAAGGATGCTTTTATGAGTGGAGATAAATACACTGTAGATAAAAGTCAAAAAGGTGATTTAAGAGTTAATTTATCAGCAGGAGATAATAAAATAAAATATTATGAATGTGGCAATGATAGCTATGTGTTTGAAATTTTAGATGATCAAGTATGTCATGAAGAAGATAAATGTGAATGCTGCAATATTGAACCAAAAGAGAAGGAAATAAAGCATGAAGAGAAAAAAGAGACTTTTAATAATGGAAGAATAGTGGTAAAGTCAATAATTGATTGTGGTAAACAGGAAGTTTTAAAAGGTGTAAAAATCAATTTATATAAAATAAATGGCTTATCACCAATTCTAATTGAATCAAAAGTTACTGATGATGATGGGGAAGTTGTGTTCTCAAATATTGAAGAAGGTTCATATAGAATAATAGAACTTATTAATAAAGAATTTTTTGAGAAACCAAAGTATATTAACTGGAATGAAATAACAATTGATTGTAATAACAAGAAAGAAAAAATATTAATAGTGAATAAGCTAAAAAAACATAAAAGTACAAGTAAACATAATTAGCTTATAAAATCTACATTAGATATTTTAATATATTTAATGTAGATTTTTTATGCTGTATTAAGTTATAATCTATATGTTGTAATTGCAAAGCAATGTTGAAAGAACTATATGATTTCTAGATTATAATTGTAAAGTTTAGAGTACAACATATATCTATTAATGAAATAAAATATTATATAATAAATCATAAAGTAGAGGAGAAAAAAGATGGAATATACATTAAAGATAAAAAAGATAAATGAAAAGGCAGTAATTCCTAATTACGCTCATGAAGGAGATGCTGGTCTTGATTTATATGCAGTTGAAAAATTAGTGTTAAATCCAGGTGAAAGAGGTCTTGTTCACACAGGAATACAAATAGAACTTCCTAAAAATACAGAAGCTCAAATAAGACCTAGAAGTGGATTAGCATTAAAAAATGGAATAACTACATTGAATAGTCCTGGAACTATTGATGAAGGATATAGAGGTGAAATTGGAGTTATACTTATAAATCATGGACAAGAAACTTTTGTTGTTGAAGAAGGTATGAAAATAGCTCAAATGATTGTAAAACCTGTTTATAGGGTTAATATTGTGGAAGCAGAAGAGTTAACTGACTCAGAAAGAAAAGCTAATGGGTTTGGGTCTTCTGGAACTAAATAACATATTTATCCACAGAAATAATAAAAATACATATTGAATTAAGAAAAACTGTGGATAAAAAAGTTGATAGTTAGGAGTAAATTAATCCAGACTATCAACTTTTAATTGTAATTTTTTAACAAAAATTATTCTTCCATAGAAAGTTCTTCCCATTTTTCATACATTTCTGAGATTAAGTCTTGAACAATTTTAATTTCCTTATTTACACGTTCACTTTCAGCAGGATTTGAATAAATTTCTTCTTTGCATAAATCTTCTTGAAGAGAAACAAGGATTTCTTCTTTTTTGCTTATTTCATCTTCAAGTTTTTTTATTTCACTCAATTTAGCTTTAGCTTCTTTTTCTAAGGCTTTTTTCTTCTTCTTTTCATCTTTAATAGCAGTTTTTGTTTTTCCGTTTGCTGTTCCCTCATATGTTTCAAACCTTAGTGGATTTTTCTTTTTTTCTACATAATAGTTATAGTTACCAAGATATTCGTGTGCCCCATCTTCTTGAAGTTCCAATATTCTATTTATAACTTTATTTAAAAAGTATCTATCATGAGAAATTACAATAAGAGTTCCATCATAGCTTAAAATAGCATCTTCTAAAGCTTCTCTTGAAGGAATATCAAGATGGTTTGTAGGTTCATCAAGTAAAAGAAGATTTGACTTTGAAAGCATCAATTTTAAAAGATTTACTCTACATCTTTCTCCACCACTTAGTTTATTAATTTCTTTAAATACTTCGTCATTTCTGAATAAAAAGCAACCAAGAGCTGTTCTAAGTTCTGTTGTAGTCATTTCAGGGAAGTCATCCCAAACTTCATCTAATATTGTTTTATCCAGGTTAAGATTTGACTGTTCTTGATCATAATATCCTACATTAACATTTGCACCAAGAACCTTTGATCCAGAGTCAGGCTTTATTTTATCCATAATTATTTTGAATAAAGTTGTTTTACCTCGTCCGTTTTCACCTATTAGAGCTATTTTTTCACTTCTTTTTAAATCAAAAGAAAGATTAGAGAATAATTTCTTTTCACCATAACTTTTACTTAATTTTTCAACATGAAGAACATCATATCCACTTTTTACAGATGCCTCAAACTTTATTTTTGATGCATTTTTTTCAACATCAGGAGCATCTAAACGCTCAATTTTTTCTAGAGCTTTTTCTCGGCTTTCAGCTCTTTTTATACTTTTTTCACGGTTAAAGGATCTGAATTTTTCAATTATTGCTTCTTGTCTTTTAATTTCTGCTTGTTGAAGATTATAGGCCTTAAGTTTTGCCTCATAATCTTTTTTCATAAGTTCAATAGAATTTGTGTATGAAGCATTATAACAGTTAACATGACCATTTATAATTTGAAATGTAGAGGTTGTGACAGAGTCTAAAAAATATCTATCATGGGAAATTACAATAACAGTTCCTTTATAAGCTTTTAAATATTCTTCAAGCCATTCAATTGCATCTAAATCAAGATGGTTTGTAGGTTCGTCAAGAAGAAGTATATCAGGTTTTAATAAGAGTAGTTTACAAAGTGCAACTCTTGTTTTTTGCCCACCACTTAATGTAGAGATTGATTTATCAAAATCACTTTCAGTAAATCCTAGCCCTTTGATAACACGTGAGATTTCAGCTTTATATGTAAAACCACCACGATTTTCATAAAGGTCTTGAGCCGTTCCGTAATCTTTTATTATTTTCTCATGATATTCAGCATTGTTAATATCATAAGGTTCATTCATTTTTACTTCTAAATCAGCGATCTTCTTTTCAAGTCTTTGGAGATCATCAAAAACAAGAAGCATTTCATCATAGATATTATTACATGAATCAAGTGATAAATGCTGAGATAGATATCCAATAGTCTTATTCTTATCAATGAATACTTCGCCATCATCATAGGAAATTTCTTTTGTTAGAATCTTAAATAGTGTAGATTTTCCTTCACCATTTGATCCGATAATTCCAACCTTATCACCTTCATTGATGGAAAATGTTATATTTTTTAATACTTCAGTTATACCATAACTTTTGCATATATCTTTACAGCTTAGAACAATCATATTTTATCCTCCAGTTTTTTATTCTATAATAATCGCATATGTAAATACTAATAAGACATATTACATAATATTTTTAAACTTTAAAGTTTTAGCTTATAAAGCTTAAATCACAATTAGATTTAGTAGAATTGACATTAACAAAATAAATAAGAATATATAGTAGAAAAGTATATATTCTATAGAAAATTACAATTATACTTGCCAAGTGCCAATTATAATAATTATACCATTTTATTATAGGAATATTAATAAGACATGACAAGTAATGTAGTGTAGTTTACATTTTTAAAGGAAATATTTAAAATTATATATAAAATATCATGTTAATTTTGAATTTATTATTTTAAGAGGATATAATTTATAGTGGGTAATATTGGAGGTGTTTGTATTGGAAAATAAAAAAATGAATATTACCATGAAAAAAGAATTAAAAGAAAGAGAATTACTTTCAGCAGCGTATAAACTCTTTATTAGTAGAGGAATAGAGAAAACATCCATTGATGATATAGTTAAAATGGCAAATGTGGGAAAGGGGACTTTCTATTTATATTTCAAAGATAAGTATGAAATTTTAAATAAGATAATATTAAAAAAGAGTAATGAGGTTATAAAAGATTGCCTTGAAAAAACAGATAAGCTTGGAATTATAGATTTTAAAGAAAGAACATTGATATTCATAGATCTTATAATTAAACTTTTTGAAAGCAATCAGTCACTTCTGAAACTTATAAATAAAAATATATCATGGGGTTTATATAGAACAGCAATGATGGATCAAAAGGAGTATGATGAAGTAAAACATGTATTAGATGTTTTCATAAATAATCTTATGAATGAAGGAATGGATAAAAAAGAAGCAGAGTTAACTTTATTTATGGTAATAGAATTAGTGGGAAGTATATGTTATACGACAATTATATTTAAAGAGCCTACAGATATAAACACTATCAAGCCTATTTTATTTAAAAAAGTAAGAGCAATGATAGAATCATAATTTATATTTAGTATATGAACTATAAAGCTGATAATTAGTAAATAAACTAATTATCAGCTTTACATATCTAGAAGTTAGAATTACTTTTTATGTCTTGGAGTTTTAAGACCATCTTTTACAAGAATATATCCTAAAGGTGGTGTTTTGTCATATAATCCAATCATATATATTGTTATATATAAATTAGGGGTTAGATGTATATCACTTATATATTTGCTGAAATTACCATCAGAAGTAGATACTATAAAGTTATAGACTCCAGGTGATGTTGGATAGTAATTATTTGTTTCAAGATATGAGGTTTCATTAAATAAAACTCTGTCATCTGGAAGTCTAAGAGAAAGTAACGGTGCTGTAGGAGCTAAATTAATAAATCTAACATAAGATAAAAACGGATTATACATCGTATGGGAATCATCCACTGAGAAAAATGCTATTTTATTGTCTTCAAAAGTTATATTAATTGTAGATATACTGTCTGGAAGAACCTGGAGAGGTTCATTTATAAATAGTTTATCCTGACTTCCAGATTTGAATAATTTTACAGAATATGTTTCTGGTGGTACAGGTATATAGTGTGTGACATTCCCAAAAGATAAACCAGTAAATATAATTTTATCATTAAAATATATATCGATATTAGGTGCGTCAGGAACATTATGAATAAATCTAACATATCCCTTTATTTTAGGGAGTGAATCTCTGAATAAAAACATATTATCACCTACTTTTTATTATTGTATAGTAAAGAAAGCTTTATGAGTCTTTTGGTAACGACCTTTATTATAGGAGAAGGCATACCATATAAAGAAAATGAATGGTTTATTCCTGGATTTTTATTAATAATTTCTGCATATATTTTGTTAACATCATTTTCGCTATAATTACTATTTAAATCTGAAGCTTCATCAATATCAAGATCTAATCCTCGTAAAACTTCAAATGTTTCTGGATTCCTTTTTAAATCTTCTTTTTTATTTTGATTATTATTACATCCTCCTAAGCTGTTATAGTAACAGTATAATTGGTATTCATCTGTTTCATCTGGATATAAGTCTAAAGATTCACTTTCTTCATCATAATCAGTATTAATATCATCATCCATAGATAGGCTTCTGTTAAAAGATGGTGGTATAAACTTGATTGTGTTTCTTAACTTGGCTTCAGACATATATTTTTCATCAGGTTTCATTAAATTTCCTCCTTATATATTAAAATTAAATATCAACAAAAACAGTTGCTGCTACTTCTATTAATATGAATTTATGAAGATATATAGTACATGCACAATAAATCTTATGATGGAATATTATATAACTGGAGGAGATGCATTATGAGGATAAATAGTAAAAAGAACATCAGAGATTTGTTCATTGGATTAGATGAAAAAGTGTGTGATTCTGAAGGGCGTTGCATAGATGGAATAAATTTTGATAATGCGGCTACCACTCCACCTATTAAATCTAGTATTGACTGTATTTATAGATTGGGCAATACTTATGCTTCAATAGGAAGAGGAACAGGTCAGAAAGCAGAAATAACTACAGATTTATATCATGCGTCAAAAGAGTTTTTGATGGATTTCTTTAGTGTAAAAGATAAGGACAAATATGTTGTAATATATGTTAATAATACAACTGAAGGAATCAATAAATTATCAAAAACTCTTTTAAAGGAAGATGAAGATGAGGTAGTAATATCTTCTAGAATGGAGCATCACTCAAATGATTTACCTTGGAGGAACAGGGGAAAGGTTGATTATATTGAAGTTGACGAAGATGGTCGTCTTAAAATTGATGAATTAGAAAAAAAACTAAAAAATAATTTTGGAAAAGTAAAATATGTATCTCTTACTGGGGCTTCAAATGTAACAGGTTATGTAAATGATATTCATTATATAGCTAAAATAGTTCACCAATATGGTGCTAAATTAATAATAGATGCAGCTCAGCTAGTACCCCATAAAAAAGTAGAAATAAGTGGAGAAACAGAAGCAGAAGACATTGATTTTTTAGTATTTTCATCTCATAAGATATATTCTCCTTTCGGCGTTGGTGTAATAATCGGACTTAAGGAAGAGTTTGAAAAAGCAGATCCAGATTATGCTGGAGGCGGAACTGTGGATTTGGTTTTAGACAGAGAAGTGACTTATTTAAAGCCACCTGATAAGGATGAAGCCGGAACGCCTAATTTTTTTGGAGTAATGTCATTAATTAATTCATTAAGTCTAATAAATACAATAGGATATGATTATATAGAAGAACATGAAAAAATTCTATTAGATCATATTTTAAGTGGACTTAAGAGCATTCCAGGAATAATTAATTATGGAGATGTAGAAGATATTAGCGATAGATTAGGAATTGCCACCTTTAATATAGATAAAATGTATCATCGTGATGTTGCTGAAATTTTGGCAAAGAAGAATGGAATATCAGTAAGACATGGGTGGTTTTGTGCTCATCCATACTGTAGAAGATTGATGAATGTAACTGAGGAAGAAGCCAAGTTGTTTTTAGAAAATCCAAATGAAAAAATGCTTGGTATGATAAGAATAAGCTTTGCAATATACAATTCAGTTAATGAAGTAGATACATTTTTAAATGTTATAGAAGGTATATGCAAAAATAATATTAAAAAATAATGTAAAAAGGGATGTATAAATTTAATACATCCCTTTTAGTTTTATAATATTGGCTTAATCATCAATCTTAAATTAGTTAAATACTTTATATTTAGGAAGGTTTCCTTCATAACTTAATTCAGGTACTCCGTTTATAAGTGGTTCAAAATATGAAAAGGCTTCATTTGTAATAAAATTACCATCTTCATTTATCCATTCAGTAGGGAAGTATCTTACATTATTTGCGATTTGATCTGCATCAACTAAAGAATATGATACTTTATAAGGAGAATCACATTCTCTTTTTATTGTAACCATTTTTCCAGTTTCACCTTCATAAGCATATCTAAGTGCCATTTCGCCAACTGTATAAGCTTCAATTAAATCCGTATCAGAAGCACAGTGCATTGCACATCTTTGAAGAATTCCAAGTTCTAGTGCCTTAACTCTTGTTGTTATGTTAGCATCAAGTATAAGGTTTCTTAAATAGCCAGATACTCCTCCAAGTTGGGCATGGCCAAAGTTATCTTGAGATATACATTCGAATTCAGAAACGAATTTACCATTTTTATCTCTTAAACCTTCAGAAGCTATTATGTATACTTTATTATTCTCTTCAAAACGTTTTTTAACATCTTTTAAAAATTTATCTTTATCAAATGCAACTTCAGGAAGATAAATAAAATCAGCAACTGGTTTATTGTTTAATTTTGCAGTACATGCTGAGGCTGCAAGCCATCCAGTATCTCTTCCCATAGTTTCTAAAATGAAAATTCCATTATTAATATATACTGATGCATCAAGATATGTTTCAAGTACAGTAGTACCTATAAACTTAGCAGCACTTCCAAAACCAGGTGTATGATCAATATATTTTAAATCATTATCAATAGTTTTTGGTATACCTATAAATTTAATATCTATATTATTAGCTTTTGCGTATTTTGCAAGCTTTGCAGTAGTATCCATAGAGTCATTTCCACCAACATAAAAGAAAGCTTTTATATCATATTCTTCAAGAATGCTCATTAATTTATTGTATTCATCTTTACATGTATGTGCATCCTTTAATTTATATCTACAAGAACCTAATCCAGAAGATGGTGTAAATCTAAAAGTATTAATTTCTTCATCAGATTTTGAAGAAAGATCAATAATATTTTTATTTAATATACCTTCGATTCCATTTAGTCCTCCATAAACTTTATCAAATGCCATAAGTTCTTTATTTTCATGAAGAAGACCTACAACGCTAGAATTAATTACAGAAGTTGGACCTCCAGATTGGGCTATTATACAATTTGACATTAAACGTCCTCCTTATTTGATACACTATAATTATAAATATAGTATACTGTTTAATAAAAATAATACTCTGTTTATTAATATACAACAAAATAGTAATTAAATAAAGGCTTTTTGACAAAAAATGAATATAAATATAGTATAGTACAGAAAATAATATGATATATTAAAATGAAAAGCTTTTAAATGATGCTAATAATAAAAAATACTCATAATAATATAATAATTCAAATAAGTTACTTTATATTCCAATATTAATTTTATAAAGAATGTGCGGTTAAGTAGTCATTAATAGAAGACATATTTAATATTAATTAATAAGCAGAAAATATGGCTGTAAAATTACGTATTATTTATAAAGAGTAATTAATAAAGGAGTAAAAGATGAGTATATATTATGTTTTTATTATAGGTATAGCACTAGCAATGGATGCATTTGGAGTATCTTTAGGAGTTGGATTAAATCCAATATTAAAAAAAAGAAATAAGATAAAGTTTATAGTATCATTTGCATTTTTTCAATTTTTGTTCACTTTTTTAGGTGGAATTGCAGGACACTTATTTGATGTTTATATTACTAGCATTCCAAGTATTGCTGGAGGGATAGTAATGAGTGTAGTAGGTATTGTTATGATAATTGATGGATTAAAGGAAAAAGAAAGTGATCTTCTTATTAAGGATAGTACATGTATTATCTTAGGAATATCAGTAAGTATAGATGCTCTTGTTATTGGATTCACTACATTTTGTAAGTTGAGTAGCATAATAATACTATTAGTAAACTCTATATTGATTGGGTTAATAACATTATTTTTATGTACACTTGCATTTTTCTTCTGCAGATACATAAAAAAAATTAGTTTTATAAGTAAATATGCAAATTTCTTAGGTGGAATTGCCCTTATCATTTTTGGTATAAAAGTGATTTTCTTTTAAAATATTTGTCTATATTTATGTTATAATATAGATAATATTTAATTGTTAGGAGATATGAAAGTGGAATCACAGGAATTTCTTAAATCAAAGAATATAAAGGTAACAAGAGGAAGAATTGAAATATTAGATATATTAAAAAATGCAGAAAGCAGTCTTTCAGCTGAAAAAATATATATATTATCAAGAGAGAAGAGTATAAATATTAATTTGAGTACAGTTTACAGAACATTAGAATTATTTGAAGAAAAGCAGATAACAGAAAAAATTACTCTTACAGATGGAGTATTCGCATATAAATTAAAGAAAAAAACTCACAGACATCATTTAAGGTGTGATGTTTGTCATAAAGAAATAGATATTCCATGTCCAATGAGTCAGATTGAAGAAATGGTTCAAAGTGAAACTGGATTTACTCTTACAGAACATGATTTGGTGATGAAGGGTGTATGTAAAGAATGCAAAAATAATAAAAATAAAAAATAATTTAAAAGACACACAATAAATTCATATAAAATTTATTGTGTGTCTTTTATTATTCTTCTGGACTGATTAATCTTTTTAAAATCAATGTTAATATTAAAATAATAACAGAGGTAAGGGCGATTGTTCCACCAGGCGCACTGTTCATGTAATATGATAGAACAAGTCCTGACATAACATCTATAAATCCAAAAAGTATTGAAAATATAAGTGTTTTTGTAAAGCCCTTTTTTAATTGCATGGCAGTTGCAACCGGAACAACTATTATTGAGGATACAACTAAAATTCCCATAACTCTTATGGATAATGAAATTGTTGCTCCAACTAGTATTGTAAATATGTAATTAATGAGTTTTACATTAATACCAGCTGTGTTTGCACCGCTTTCATCAAAAGTAACGTATATAAGTTTATCGTATATAAATATTAGTGTTATAAGACATATTACACCAACAATACCAATTAAAACTATATCTGAAACTGTGACAGTTAAAATACTTCCGAATAAAAATGAATCTACTTTAGCAGTGGCTTTTCCGCTACTTGTTAATATAATTGCAATACCTAAACTTAGTGTAAGAACAATAGACATTACAAGTTCTGCATATTTTTTATAGTATGTTCTTAAATATTCTATAACAATTGCACATATTGTTGTAAAAACAAATGCAGTTAAAAGTGGATTTGTTCCAAAAACAAGACCAATTGCGACTCCAGCAAAGGAAGAGTGAGATAATGTATCACCAATCATAGAGTAACGTCTAAGTACAATGAACAGTCCAATGAATGGACATAATATTGAAACTATAAAGCCAGCAGCAAATGCATTTTGCATAAAACCTAATTCAAACATTTTTTTATTACCTTCCTAAATTTATATTATATTGGATATAGAATTTTCATGTTCTAAATACTTAATAAATTCATCCTTTGTATATAATTTCATACTACCATTCTGTAGTTTTAATATATGAGTAGAATATTTTAATGCTGTTCGTGTATTATGTTCTACAGATATAATTGTCTTACCATGATTTTTATTTAAATCTTGTAATAATGGATAAATTTCCATCTGACTTTTTTCATCTACTCCTGTTGATGGTTCATCAAGTATTATAAGATCAGGATTACCAAGAAGCGCTCTTGCAATAAAGATTCTCTGTTGTTGTCCTCCTGATAAATTTCCTATTAAATTATTTTTAAAGTTATCCATATTTACTTTTTCTAAAACATTAGAAACTGCCTCTGGATCTTTTAGTTTTATTGCCTTTGCATGAGAAGATAAAACTTCTTTTACTGTTATAGGAAATTCAGCATTAAAGTTATCCAGTCTTTGAGGCACATAAGAAATTTTTTTTGTATTTATTTCAATTGAACCACAATCTGGTTTTAATAATCCTAGTATGAGCTTTATAAGTGTACTTTTACAGCTACCATTTTCACCAAGTACAGATAAATAAACTCCATTTGGAATATTTAAATTTATATCTTTTAATAAATCATTTCCTTTAACATATGAAAATGACATATTTTTTATTGTAATCAAAAAAATCAACTCCCTGAATAAATTTTAAATTGTAAAGAGTATGATTGATTATATTAATTTAAAAATTAATATAATTCAATAAAATACCATTGTTTATTATACATCTATCTGCAAATGATTTGCAATATATATAAAAAAATAAAAATCAGATATATTTAAGATATTTATAAGATTATTTACATTGAATAATAACAATCATAGGTATACAATAATTAGGGAAAAATTGAAAAAAGGAGGAAGAAATGATAAAGAAATTTATTTATCTCTTAATTCCTTTTTTTGTAGCTGCAATAACCGCAATTATATTAAATAATTTTTTAGATAAGAATATAAACAGCATGCTAGAAAAAAAGGCATTATCATGGGCAGGAAAAGAGTATAACAGTGTATATAAGGATAAAGGTGTAATATTTAATAATTATTTTGCTGATAATGATTATGTTTTATTGCAGGCGACATCAGAGTTAAATGCACCTGTTCCGCAGGCACCTATAAATTTTTTCCCTATAAAAGGAATGAATGATGTTGAAACTGTAGGGGTACAGGGATGGCAGAGCCTTACTCATTTATCTATACTAGGAAGTCAAAGTACTAAAAATAAAGATAGAAAAGTTGCTATTATAGTATCACTTCAATGGTTCTATAATAAGGATGGAATACCACCTCAAGACTTTCAATCAAGTTTTGCACCAGTTCAATTCTATTCATTTTTAGAAAATAATGAAATTAGTGATGAACATAAGAAAGAATATGCCTCTAGAATTAATGCTTTGTTGACAGGTACATTACAGTATTTACCTGAAAAGCTTTATTCTCGTTTATATGTAAAAGACGATATTATTTCAAAGGGAATTAAGCTTGTATTTGAGCCATATTTTTTTACAAGGGAATATATTGTTAAGTTAAAAGATAAAGGACTCTTGTATAAAAAGTTAAAAATACTTGGAGACAAAAATAATGAAGAAATAAGAACTGTAAATTGGAATGAAGAATTTAAGAAAGCTGAAGAAGAAGGTAAAAAGCAAGTAACTAATAATGATTATATGGTTTATGATGATTATTATAATAAATATAAATCAACCCTTAAATCAAATAAAGATTACTTGAAGGATAGAAATATATTGGATTCAAAAGAATATGATGATTTTAATTTGTATTTAGATATATGTTCAGATTTAAAAATAAAACCTTATGTAATTCTAATGCCTACAAATGGAAAGTGGTACGATGATCTTGGAATGAAGAAAAATGAAAGACATGAATTTTACAAAACCATACAAAAGATGGCAGAAAGTAGAGGTTTTAAAGTATTAAATTTTTATGATGATGAATATAAACCTTATTTTATGTGTGATGCATCTCATTTTGGATGGAAAGGGTGGCTTGATGTAGATGAAAAACTTTATGAGCATTTTAAGAATTAATAAGTTTTTAGCATTTTCTATAATGAGTTCGATAATTATAATATTAGCGATACTGATAGCGGTTTTTGAACCATTCAGTGAAATACCGTTTATTTATAATCAGTTTTAAAGGAGTAGTTTTAAATGAGAATTTTAAGAGCTATAAAAAAGTATGCAAAAAGCAACAGAATTGCATTAAAGTGCGATGGAGAAATTATGACTTATAGGGAATTAGATATGTTATCGGAAGCAGTAGGATGCTTTTTATGTGAAGAAATAGAACAAGATAACAAACCTATAGTTTTATATGGAAATAAAGAGAATATAATGATGGCTGTTATGATTGGAGCTCTAAAATCAGGAAGAGCATACATTCCAATAGATATAAGTTATCCGAAAGAAAGAGTAGATCGAATAATTGAAGAAGTTAAACCAGATGTACTATTTGATTTTAGTGAAGGAAATACATTTAATGATATTAAAGTAATATGTAATTCAGATATAAAAGTAATATATGAAAAATACAAAGAAACAACTGTAGATAACAGCAAATGGGTTAAAGGTGATGAAAATGCTTATATATTATTTACATCTGGAAGTACAGGAAAACCTAAAGGTGTACAAATAAGTAGCAATAATTTAGATAATTTCGTTGAATGGATTGGAGAATATTTAAATTTAGATGATAGTGAAGAAATATTCATGAATCAAGCAGCGTATTCCTTTGATTTATCAGTTACATCAATATATCCTGGGTTATGCTATGGAAAAACACTTCATGGATTTTCTAAAAAAACACTTTCGAATTTAAAGGAAATGTTTAATGATATGAGTGATTCAGATATGAATCTTTGGGTATCAACACCTTCATTTGCAGGAATGTGCGTAGTTGAGGATAGTTTTAATTGTGATATGCTTCCTAATTTAAAAGCAATGGTATTTATAGGAGAGGTATTACCAAAAACATTATGTTCAGAGCTTATAAAAAGATTTCCGCAGACAAGGATAATAAATGGATATGGGCCAACAGAAGCTACAGTTGCAGTTTCAATAAATGATATGACTAAAGAAATGCTTGATAAAGATGGAAGTTTACCAATTGGATTTGCCATGAAAACATCAGTAGTAAAGATTGTTGATGAAAATGAAAATGAAGTTGAAGAAGGCAATAAAGGTGAAATTATAATAGTAAGCCCAAGTGTAAGCAAAGGATATTTTAACAATGATAGTATGACACAAAAATCATTTTTTTATGATGATTATAATGGAGAAAAATGCAGAGCGTATAGAACAGGAGATTTAGGTTACTACAAAGAGAAAAGATTATATTATTGTGGTAGAAAAGATTTCCAAATTAAACTCAATGGATATAGAATAGAAATAGAAGATATTGAAAATAATCTTATAAAAGTTACCAATGTTAAAAATGCAGCTGTTGTACCTGTAAACAAAGATGATAAAATAGCATATTTAACTGCATTTGTTGAACTAAAAGAGGATAATGGATTAAGTAATTTAAAAAATGGAATTTCTATAAAAAAAGAACTTGGAAAGCTTATACCATCATATATGATTCCTAGAAATATAAAGATAATAAAGCAGTTTCCAACTAATGTGAATGGAAAAATTGATAGAAAGAAATTGTTAGAGGAAATAAAATGAATTTAACTCAATATGGTGATTATTTTTATCTTTATATATTATTTGTTATTTCTGTTCCAGTAATAATATTAAAGTCTTTAGGATTAAAGACTAAATATTATGGTTTGTTGGTATCTATAGTTTTAGACTATATTGTAATAGGTGGAACTATAGGTGTAAAATTATTTGCTTTATTTCTTATTGGTGAAACAGCAGTTATATATACGTATTTGTTTATAAGAAAAAGAACTGATAATAAATATCTATACTTTCTATTTTTATTTTTTTCTATACTTCCATTAATAATAGTAAAAATTGCTGGACTAACAAGATATGCCAATATACTAGGTTTTGTAGGCTTATCGTATATTAATTTTAAAGCTATACAGATTATTATAGAGATTTATGATGAAAGAATTAAAGAAATGAATTTTTTATCATATATGTATTTTATATTATTTTTCCCTACATTAAGTTCAGGACCAATAGATAGGTGGAAGAGATTTGAAGAAAATTTATCACAATCTATTCCGACTTCAGAATATCTTAATGATTATTTGTTTGAAGGTATTAAAAAGATAATTATAGGGGTTTTGTATAAGTTTGTAATATCTTATATAATTCATACCTATTGGATTTTAAAGATTCCAAAAGATATAAATCTAATTAATAGTGTAAACTATATGTATGCCTATACTATGTATTTATTTTTTGATTTTGCAGGATATAGTCTTTTTGCAATAGGTGCAAGTTATATTTTTGGAATAAAGACTCCAGAAAACTTCAATAAGCCATTTCTAAGTAAAGATATGAAAGAGTTCTGGACAAGATGGCATATATCATTATCAAGATGGTTTGGAGACTATATTTTTTCAAGATTTGTACTTAATTCAATGAGAAAGAAAAGATTTAAAAACAGATTTATAGCATCTCATGTAGCTCAGATAATGACAATGCTTGTAATGGGACTATGGCATGGATTAACGCCATATTATATTTTGTATGGATTATATCAAGGGTGTGCATTAGTTCTTACAGATATATATCAGAGGAAATCTAAATATTATAAAAAGCATAAAAAAGACAAATGGTTTCAAGGTTTACAGATTATAGTAACATTCCACATTGTATGTTTTGGAATGCTAATATTTTCTGGATACTTATTTAGTTAAAAGTTTAAAAGTGATAGTTGAAGGAATTTGTTAAGTTAAGAGGAATGTGTAGGTGATAAAATTAACTTAAGCTTTTGATTGTCAATTAAATAAATAAAGGAGAAGATTAGGATGAAGGAAAAAGTATTAGAAATATTTATTGAAGTTACAGGAAATGACGAAATTGCAGAGGATTTAGATTTAAATTTATTTGATGCGGGATTATTAGATTCTCTTGCAATTATAGAAGTATTATTAAAAATTGAAGAAAATTTAGGAATAAAGCTTCAACCAACAGATTTAGAGAGAGAAGATATGTCTACAGTTAATAAAATGACAGCATTTTTAGAAAACAGATAATAAGAAAAATAGTAATTTAAAAATAAAATTAGATTTAATTTTTAGTAAATTTAATTTAAAATAATTAGAGTTTAAGACACTAGACTTTTGATCAAGCTTTTTATAGTTATAGTCCTAATAACAAAACTGTAACTATAACAAGAAAGATTTATTGTTTCTAGTGTCTTCTATTATTTTTGTGATATTTCATTTACGTGCCAGCTTTTATTATCATCTTTTGTAAAAGTACCTTCAAGTGAAATTGTATGATGAGGTTTTGTTTTTGATAAACCTGAAACCTCAACTGTAGCAGTGTTACCATCATAATTAATAAGACTCATATGCTTAACTCTTAAAAGAGAATCTGCCTCGTTATCATTATTAGTAAAGTTATATTCAACGGCGAAATATAAGTCTTTTGAATTTAATAATACATAAAAATTATGTGTGATAAAGTATGAACTCATAACTATGATACCAATGGTAATAATAGAATATATAGATCTATTCTTGCGAGGTTTGCCCTTTGTTTTTTTTATCTTTTTTGGCTTTTGATACTCATATGTCATAGGCTTTTGTTTTAATGCTAAATTAGTATTCATGAAAACCTCCAGAATTATTTTGTTTCTAATATTTTGTTAAATAATAGAAGCGTATGATTAATTAATTTTGTATTTGTAAAAGTATAAAATGAATAAATTGGGCCTTAAAGGCATATTAACATAATTTCAAATAAAATAAAATTAAAATCGTACGAACAAATTTATTGATTTACGATAAATTTTACCTACAATGGATATGAAAGATATTTTTTTGATATAATCTAAGATATACTCAGAATTATAAGCCAAAAATAGTATATTTATGTTAGAATTAGTTCAAAAAGAGTTATAGAAAAAATAAAAATAAATAGGATGGTGTAAATATTATGGATTTTTCAAGTTTAGTGTTAATGGAAAAGGATAAAGAAACAGGATTCATAAAGAAAGAATTAGGAAGTTTTGAAGTGAATGAAGGCGCTTTATATGTGAAAAAACTTTTTGTTTTAGACGATACAGTAAATTTATATTTTGATACAAATAAAAATGTAGAAGAATGGGAATACTCAGCAATATATGATTTATTTAATGTAGAACCTTTTGAAGAAAAGGGATATGAAATTACAGAAGATTTAGATGAATATAATCCAACATATATAATAAGCTTTAAATATATAGAGGATTATGAACCTATGAAAGAAAAAATTAATGAATGTATTTCATTAATTTTACAAGAAATGAATGCTGTCTTTGAGGCAATCAAAGGCAAGGAATCAGAATACTTAGAGTAGTTAACAGTTACAATCAACAGTTAGAATTAAATAGGAAATATCCCAAGGAGATTTATAGTAATATAAACAAAACTAAAGATATTTCACAGAAATGTTAATCTGAAATGATAATTGTACGGTGATAGCTGTAAATTGAAAAAAAGGGGTGTAATAAATGAGTGAATTAAAAAAAAGAGAAGAAATCGATGACAAGTATAAATGGAAAATTGATAAGGTATATAAAAATATAGCTGATTGGGAAAAAGATTTCGAAGACTTAAAAAAAGAAGCTGTAAAGCTCAAAGAATTTAATGGTAAATTAAATAATGGAGAAACTATTTTAGAATATTTAAAATTAAATGAAAAAATATCTAGAAAAGCAGAAACACTATATATTTATGCTCATTTAAAATGTGATGAAGATACATCAAACTCAACATTTCAAAGTTTGATGAGTAAGATTGATATTTACATGGCTGAATTTTCTAGTTATACAGCTTATTTCGTGCCTGAAATATTAAGTCTTGAAGATGGATTCATTGAAAAAGAGATTGCAAGAATTGATGATTTAAAACCATTTAAATTCTTGTTTGATGACATATTAAAAGAGAAACCACATGTATTAACCAAAGAAATGGAAGAACTTCTTGCAGCAGCATCAGATTGTCTTGATGCACCATCAGCAATACACAATATTCTAACTAATGCAGATATGACATTTGGAAAGATAAAAAATGAAGAAGGAAATGAAGTAGAACTTACAGAAGGAAATTATTCTTCATTCATAAGAAGCAAAGATAGAAATGTAAGAAGAGCAGCTTTTGAAAAATTATTTGGTGAATATGATAAATTCAAAAATACCTTGGCTACATCTTTAACTTGCTCAATAAAAAACTTTAATTTTATGAGTAGAGTAAGAAAATATGAAAGTGCGCTGGATGCATCTTTAAAACCTAACAATATACCTTTGGAGGTTTATAAGAATGCTGTAAAGGTCATGAATGACAATATAGAGTCACTTCATAGATATGTTTCTATAAAGAAAAAATTATTAGGATTAGAAGAAATTCATATGTATGATCTTTATGTTCCTGTTATTGAAACACCTAAGGAAAAGGTGGAATTTAATGATGGCGTTAATATAGTTTTAGATGCATTGAAGCCATTAGGAGAAGAATATTTAAATATATTTAAGAGTGGAATTAAAGATGGCTGGATTGATATATATGAGAATAAAGGTAAAAGAGGTGGTGCATATTCATGGGGTGGATATGATACAATGCCATATGTATTGTTGAATTACAACAACGAAATGGAGGATGTATCAACTTTAGCTCATGAAATGGGTCATTCAATTCATTCATATTACTCTAGAAAAGAACAGCCTTATTATTATGCAGGTTATACATTATTTTGTGCAGAAGTTGCATCAACAACAAATGAATCTTTATTAATTCATTATTTGATAAATAAGGAAACTGATGAAAAGAAAAAATTATTCCTAATAAATCAAGAATTAGAGCAGATAAGAACAACTGTATTCAGACAGCTAATGTTTGCTGAATTTGAATTATATACACATGAAACTTTAGAAAAGGGTATTCCTTTAACATCAGAAGATTATAGTAAAGCATGGCATGATTTAAATGTAAAATATTTTGGTGAAGATATGGTAGTTGATAAGGAAATTGATGTGGAATGGTCAAGAATACCACATTTTTATTCAGATTTTTATGTTTATCAATATGCTACTGGATATGCAGCAGCGTCAGCTTTTGCAAAGTCAATATTAGAAGGAAAAGAAAATGCAGTTGAAAAATATAAAGGTTTCTTAAAGGCAGGAGGAAGTGATTATCCTATAAATATACTTAAAACTGCTGGAGTAGATATGACTACTTCAAAGCCTATTGAAGCTACTATAAATAGATTTAATGAATTATTAGATATGATAGATATTAAGTAAAATTTAATAATTTTAATGCATACTGCATGGTACAATATAATGTATAAATAGAAAATATATTTATATTATTATATTGTACTTTTTTATTAAGAATAATAAATAGTTATTTTTTATAAGTGAAAGATAGTGCTGTAAATGATAGGTTATTATAAAAGTGGGTGAAAGTGTGAATAATTTTTCAGATAGTTTATATAAACATCTAATAAACAATGAAAGATTTTATATGAAACAATATTATAGTAAATTTTTTTCAAAGGAAACATATGTAGCTGTTAGGGATACTGAAGGTGGATTGTATTGTGTTTTAATAACAGATGATAGAAATGAAAATATAAACATAGTGGAGGCATCAGAATATTTAAAAACATTAAATAAACCTTTTTCGTTAAATACAGTTGTATTAACGGATGAAAGCTATATAAATAGTAATCTTTATAATGTGAATAAAATTATAGTACATAAGGGAAATTATAATATAATGCATTTTGATGCAGCATGTAGGCCTTTAGCAGGTATTATACAAAACATAGGAAAAAGAATAAAAATGTCGCCTAGAGAGATTAGGGAAAGATATTTAAAGTATAAAACATCAACTTTGATTATTATTGCACTCAATGTAATAATGTTTCTCATAACAAGTTATATGATTTATTCAAATCTGAATGATAACGCTATTTCCTGGGGAATAAGTGTTAATTCAATACCAGATTCCATGAAAAATAGGGTGAGTAATCTTGTTTTGATTTTTCTTGGAGCTAAATATAGTCCTTTAATTTATGATGGGGAAATATGGCGTCTTATATCCTGTGCATTTTTACATGGGAGTTTTCTACATATAGCCTGTAATATGTATATGCTTTATATAATAGGACCACAAATAGAACGAATTTATGGAAAAGTAAAATATATTTTTATATATTTAATATCATGTATTACATCAAGTACATTAAGCCTTATAATTAATCCGGATAGTATATCTGTAGGAGCATCTGGAGGTATATTTGGGCTTATGGGAGCACTCCTTGCCTTTGCATTGATAGAAAGAAAAAATATAGATAGAGAGTATACTGTCGGCTTAATAAAGACAATAGGGATAAATCTTGTTATAGGTCTTATAATCATTAATATTGATAATGCAGCACATATTGGTGGTTTTTTAGGAGGAATAATATTAGGAGGTTTATTGTATAAATTCACTAAATGTTTAAATATATGATAAAATCAATTTTAGTTATAAAAACGATACTTTAAATAATCATTGAAAGAAGGAACTAGAATGAGAGAAAGTTTGGAAAAAAAGAGCACTATGAGAAAACTAACTTATGATAATTATATTACAGGTGCTTTTTTGATTTTACTTGGAATAACATTAGCATTTAATATTTTTTTTCAAGATGGTAATAAGTTATTTAGAATAATTCTTACTGCAGTGGCTGTAATAATTATGAAAGTTGTATTTACAATATCATTTCTAAAAAAATCTAAGGCATCTTATACTTCTACATTAACTTTTATTTTTTTTGCTATGTATCTAGGCAATGTTTGCAATTTTTATACGCTAATAAATCATTATGATAAAATACTTCATCTATTATCAGGAATAATAATAGGAATAATTGGTTTAATAATATATGCTCATTTTACAAAAGAGTATATGAAAAAGTTAAATCCTAAACTTATGATTATTTTTGTATTTATATTTTGTGTAGCTTTAGCTGGATGCTGGGAAATATGGGAGTTTACAGGGGACAGACTTTGGGGATTTCAATCTCAGAATAATAGTCTAGTCGATACGATGACAGATATAATCTGTGGAACAGTAGGAGGAATTATTTCATTATTTCCTATTTATGGTTTTGCAAAAGGAAAAAAGAATAGATTTTTAGAAAAAGTAACAAAAGAGGTTATTTAATATTCAATGAAAAAGTACATTTTATTATGAAACTAATTATAAAATGTGCAAATAAAAGATAAATGAAAAAGATTTTACAAAAAGACTGATAAAATGAAAAAATAATATGGAAATTATTATTATTTTACGGTATTATAATATATGGTAATAAGTATATAAGAAATAAGGAGATGTAAAAATGAAGGGCAATGAATATATTTCAAGTGTTTTAGAAAAAGTAGAAAAAGTTAATCCAGGTCAAAAAGAATTTTTAGATGCGGTAACAGAAGTATTAAATTCTTTAACACCAGTTTTTGATAAGCATCCTGAATTTATAGATGCTGGATTATTAGAAAGAATTGTTGAACCAGAAAGACAATTAATGTTTAGAGTACCTTGGGTAGATGACAGTGGAAAAGTTCATGTTAATAGAGGATTTAGAATTCAATTTAACAGTGCTATAGGGCCATACAAAGGTGGTTTAAGATTCCATCCATCAGTTGACTTAAGTATAGTTAAATTTTTAGGTTTTGAACAAATCTTTAAGAATTCTTTAACAGGACTTCCAATTGGAGGCGGTAAAGGTGGTTCTGACTTTGATCCAAAAGGAAAATCAGACAATGAAATAATGAGATTCTGCCAAAGCTTTATGTCAGAATTATATAAATATATAGGCGGAAATATGGATGTTCCAGCTGGTGATATCGGTGTAGGTGGAAGAGAAATTGGATACCTTTATGGATATTATAAAAAATTAAGATCATTAAGTGACCAAGCAGTTTTAACTGGTAAGGGCTTAACTTTTGGAGGTAGTTTGACTAGAACAGAAGCAACTGGATATGGTTTAGTATACTTCACAGAAGAAATGCTTAATGATAATAACGATAGCTTCAAAAACAAGACTGTAGTAATTTCAGGTTCTGGTAATGTTGCTATATATGCTACACAAAAAGCTCAAGAATTAGGTGCTAAAGTAGTAGCTTTATGTGATTCTAATGGATATATATATGATAAAGACGGAATAAAATTAGATATAGTTAAAGAAATAAAAGAAGTTAAAAGAGGAAGAATAAAGGAATATGTTGATGCTGTACCAACAGCAGAATATCATGATGGTTGCAAAGGTATTTGGACTATTAAGTGTGATATTGCGCTTCCATGTGCAACTCAAGGTGAAATTGATGAAGAAAGTGCTAAGATTTTAGTTGCTAATGGAGTAAAAGTTGTAGCTGAAGGCGCAAATATGCCATCAACTCTTGAAGCAATAAAAGTATTCCAAGATAACAAAGTATTCTTCGGACCAGCAAAAGCAGCAAATGCAGGAGGAGTTGCATGTTCAGCACTTGAAATGTCTCAAAATAGCATGAGATTATCATGGACATTTGAAGAAGTTGATGAAAAACTTCATGGAATAATGAGAAACATTTACCACAACTCAAAAAATGCTGCAAAAGAATATGGCGTAGAAGGAAATATATTAGCAGGTGCTAATATAGCTGGATTTATGAAAGTAGCAGAAGCTATGATGGCACAAGGAATAGTTTAATAAAGTAAAATATAGATTAATGTACGTATAATACATTTAAAAAGTTTAATGCATGATATATTTATGCATTAAACTTTTTTTATTCTTTAGGAAATTATATTGCAGTGAAATCTGTGAATAACTTTGTAATATTAAAAACGTGTATTAATAAATTAAGAGTTCTAAAGAATAAAAAATGATTGTAGCCCGCAAAAGAATCCAAAAGCAAGTTTTGGAACCTTTTGCATGGGTGAAAAAAATCGACGGCTAAAGAATTTGTTTTATTAAAGCTAACTTTTTAGTATATGGGATATAACATAGTCGCCTTGGCGATTTTTTTATTATATTTAAGTTTAATTTTGTTTAAATATAACTTAAATATAATAAAAATGTAAATAAATATTATATTTTAATACATTAGTAACTTTAGTTTCATTTTTTAAATATTTATTTATTAATTAGTAAAATTTAAATATTAAAGGTGAAAACATATTCATAACAAGGATTTATACGTTAATTTAAAATAATGGAAAAATATTAATTTTATCGTAATAATATAGGCTTGATTTTTTATTTCTATTGAAATATCATTAAATAGGTATAATATGAAAACAAATATTTAAAAATAAATTAATGAGCTGTGCTCATTAAATATTAGGAGTGAATGTAATGGGAAATTATATTTTTACCATAACAGCAGTTTTTCAGATTTTTGTATTTGCGATAACATGCTATTACTTAATTTTGGGTGCTTTTGGATTAGTTAGAAAAAAGAATAAAAAAGTTTATGAACCTAAAAATAAGTTTGCATTATTAATTGCGGCACATGATGAAGAAGTTGTTATTGGTAGCCTTATAGAAAGTATGTTGCAGATTGACTATCCTAAAGAATTGTATGATGTATTTGTTATTGCGGATAACTGTACTGATAATACAGCCAAAATAGCACGTGAATATGGTGTGAATGTTTGTGAAAGATTCTCTGAAGACAAAAGGGGTAAGGGTTATGCTTTAGAGTGGATGTTTGACAAATTATTCAAGATGGAGAATAAATATGATGCAGTAGCTATATTTGATGCAGATAATCTTGTGCATAAAGACTTCTTGAGAGAAATGAACTCAAAGATGCAGGAAGGATATAAAGTGGTACAAGGGTATATTGATAGTAAGAATCCAAATGATTCATGGATTGCAGCTTGCTATTCTATAGCATTCTGGACACAGAATAGAATGTTCCAATTGGCAAGAGAAAATGTAGGATTTTCAAATCAAATAGGTGGAACAGGTTTCGTAGTTGAAACAGAAACATTAAAAGAATTAGGATGGGGAGCTACATGTCTTACAGAAGATCTTGAATTTACATGTAAACTTGTCCTAAATGGAGAAAAAGTAGGTTGGGCACATGATGCAATAATTTATGATGAAAAACCGTTAAAACTTGGTCAGTCATGGACTCAAAGAAAAAGATGGATGCAAGGATTTTCCGATGTAGCTTCAAGATATTTCTTTAAATTATTGAAAAAATCAATAGTAGAAAGAAAATTCTATGTTTTTGACTGTGCTCTATATGTACTACAGCCTTTTGTAACATTGTTGCTTGGTATTTCAGCAGTATTGACATTATTGCAGTCTAATACAAAAGGACTAAATATATTTATAGTTAATTATTTATTTAGTGATATTGGATTTAAGATATTTGCAGTTGTTCAATTTTTAATAACACCATTAATACTTTCGATAGACAAAAAGGTTTCGAAAGGATTTATGGCAATGATGTGTCTATATGCGAGTAACGTATTTGTAGTTCCGTATTTGACTACTAATGTTGATAGTTGGCCAATTATTATAGCTATAACATTAGGATATAATCTATTATTCTTATTAATGACAGGTGTGTTCTTAGGTAAGAAAAACCTTATTTTATTCTTTAGATTCTTATTATATGGAATTTATACATTAACTTGGATACCAATTACAGTTCAAGGTATATTGAATAAAAATAAGAAAGAATGGAGCCATACTAAACACGTTAGAAAAATTGAAATATGTGATGTTTAAAAATAACTTGAATATTTTCAACTAGTACTTCAAATATAACATCGTAGAATGATTAGCATTTTACGATGTTTTTTTGTGGTAGCAATTAGAAAATTATTTTGACAATATTTAAGAAACACAGTATATTTTTAAGAGTAATAAAATGAAACTTTTTAGGTGGAGCTTTTACTCTAACTGAACTTAGTTTAATTTATAAACTTAAAATACACAAAAGATACATTGTTTAGATGTTATCTTATAATTAAAAAGCATATATTCCAAATTTTTCAGTGATATGATTAGTTTTGAATATTTAAGGCTTTGTTACTGACTACTAGCTATTGGATAAAAGTAGCTTATATGAGTTATACTCTTTTTAAAGGGTATAATTTTGTGAAATAGTGTACAATTAATAATGTATGATGTAGAATAAAAAAAGTATATAAGATCCAGTTAACTGTAAATAGACAATAAATAGAATCCTTGTCTAGGATTTGAATGTATATGAAAATTTGTGATTGTGATATATATTATAAAGAGTTTAGGAATATATTATTGCGATACAAATAGAACTGGTGTTCAGAATGGAGGAAAAACATGGAATTAAGAAATAACAATACTTATGATGTAACAGATTTGACATCTCTTGAAAAATTAGAGCCTGTACGTGTAAGACCAGGTATGTATATTGGATCTACAGGAAGCAAGGGTTTACATCACTGTATATGGGAAATAATCGATAACTCCATAGATGAAATAGCAAATGGATATGGAAATAAAGTTACAATAACATTAAATGAAGATAAGAGCGTTACAATAATTGATAACGGTAGAGGAATACCTACTGGAATTCACCCAATTAAGAAAAAATCTGGGGTAGAAATGGTTTATACTGAACTCCATACAGGTGGAAAATTTGATAATAAAAATTATAAAACATCAGGAGGACTTCATGGTGTTGGTGCAGCTGTTGTAAATGCACTTTCAAAATGGGTTGAAGTTGAAGTATATCAAAATGGAAAGATATATAGACAGAGATTTGAATATGCTTTTGATAAAGAATTAAAAAGAAACATGCCTGGTACGCCAGTTACTGCTCTTGAGGTTATAGGTAAAACTGATAAAACTGGAACAAAGATAACTTTTAGGCCAGATGAGGAGATATTTTCAACAATAGATTTTAAATTTGATATAATAGACAGCAGACTTCAGGAGTTGGCATTCCAAAATAAAGGAATACGACTTGAATTAGTAGATACAAGAAAAGGTCAGGAAGCATCAAAGGAATATTATTCAGAAAATGGTCTTTTAGATTTTATTAAATACTTAAATGAAAGTAAAACTCCATTACATGAAATTCCAATAATCTTTGATGGGGAAAGAACAGTAAGCAATATTCAAATGTATGGTGAAATATGTATTCAATTTACTGATTCAACTACAGAATATATTGCAAGTTATGTAAATAATATTCCTACTACAGAAGCTGGAACTCATGAAACAGGATTTAAGACTGGTATGACTAGAGCTTTTAAAGAGTGGGCAAAGAAACTTGGTCTTGTTAAAGAAAAAGACAAAGAGTTCGAAGGTGATGATTTAAGAGAAGGTATGACAGCAATTGTCAGAATTAAAATAACCAATCCAGTATTTGAAGGGCAGACAAAGACTAAATTAGGAAATAGTGAAGCTTATACAATGATGAATGATTTGGTTTATACTAAATTTTCAGAATGGATTGAGGATAATAAAGAGTTAGCTACATTTGTAATTAACAATGCTCTTGAAGCAGCGAAAAGAAGAGATAAGATTAAAAAGATAAATGATGCAGAAAGAAAGAAAATAGGAAAAGGAACAGCACCACTTGCAGGTAAAGTTGCTGTATGTACTATGAAGGACAAAACTGTAAATGAATTTATTGTGGTGGAAGGAGATTCTGCCGGAGGTTCTGCAAAGCAGGCAAGAGATAGAAGATTTCAAACAATAATGCCTTCAAAGGGTAAGATAATGAATACTGAAAAGCAAAAGCTTGAAAATGTATTGGCATCAGAAGAATTAAAGATATTTAATACAGCTGTAGGAACAGGAACTTTAGATAATTATAAAGAAGAAGATTTAAAGTATGACAAGATAATAATAATGAGTGATGCTGATGTTGATGGATATCATATAAGAACACTTTGGATGACTTATATATATAGATATATGAGACCTCTTATAGCTAATGGTCATTTATATTTAGCTCAGCCACCTTTATATAAGGTATATAGAGAAACAAAAGGAAAGAGTATAGTTAAATATGCGTATAGTGATGATGATTTAGACAAGGTTAAGAAAGAAGTAGGAAAAGGTGCGTTAATTCAAAGATACAAAGGACTTGGAGAAATGAATCCGGATCAGCTTTGGGAAACAACTTTAAATCCTGAAAGTAGAACTCTTTTAAGAGTAAATATTGAAGATGCTGCAAAAGCTGAAAAAATGGTGTCTCTTCTTATGGGAGATGTAGTAGAACCAAGAAAAAACTATATGTATAAATACGGAGAATTTTAATCAGTTAACAGTTAGGATGGTGAAATCTCAACCATAACAGTTAACTGAACAGAAAGGGCGATATTATGGCGAAGAAAAAAGAAAATACTATTCCGAAAGATAATAATATCATTGGTATTCCTCTTGAAGAGGCAATGCCTGAAAATTACTTACCATATGCAATTGAAGTTGCTAAGGAAAGAGCGCTTCCGGATGTAAGAGATGGACTTAAGCCTGTACATAGAAGAATTTTATATGGAGCACATATGCTTAAGGCTTTTCCAGACAGACCTTATTATAAGTCTGCAAGAATAGTTGGGGATATTTTAGGTAAGTATCACCCACATGGAGATTCATCTGTATATGAGGCTATGGTAATTTTAGCACAGGATTTCTCAACAAGATTGCCTTTAATTGAAGGTCATGGAAACTGGGGGTCTATAGATGGTGACAGTGCAGCTGCTATGAGGTATACAGAAGCGAGACTTGCACCTATTGCAATGGAAATGTTAAGAGATATAGATAAAGATACTGTTGATATGGTTCCAAACTATTCAGACAGTGAAATGGAACCAAAGGTTTTACCAAGTAGATATCCCAATCTTCTTGTAAATGGTGCATTTGGAATAGCTGTAGGACTTGCTACTAATATTCCTCCTCATAATTTAGGAGAAGTAACAGATGGCGTTTTAGCTTATATTGATAATAATGAAATAACAACAAAAGAGCTTATGGAACATGTAAAAGGTCCAGACCTACCAACGGGTGGTATATTAATTGGTGAAAAATCATTATTATCTGCTTATGAAACAGGAGAAGGAAAGGTTCCATATAGAGCAAAAACAAATATAGAAAAATTAGAAAATGGAAGAGTTGGAATAGTAATTACTGAGTTCCCGTACAGAAGAAACAAATCTAAGATACTTCAGACAATATCTGAAATGACTGGTGATAAAAGACATGCAAAGGTTCTTGAGGGAATTACTGATATAAGAGATGAATCTGATAGAAATGGAATAAGAGCAGTAATTGAATTTAAAAAATCAGTTGATGAAGAGAATGCGGAAAAAATATTAAAATACCTGTTCAAAAAAACAGATTTACAATGTAACATAAGTTTCAATATGGTAGCACTATCTAATGGAAAACCAGAAACTATGGGATTAAAGACAATAATTAAGCATTATGTTGAACATCAAAAAGAAATAGTTACAAGAAGAACGAAAAAAGAATTAGATACTGCAACAAAGAGATTCCATATAGTTGAAGGATTTATAAAAGCTATAGACGTTTTAGATGAAGTTATCGCAACAATAAGATCTTCTAATTCTAAAAAGAATGCTAGTGAAAATTTAATAGATAAATTTGGATTTACTGAATTACAAGCACAGGCTATATTAGAACTTATGTTATATAGACTTACAGGTCTTGAAATAAAAGTGTTCCAAAAAGAATATGCAGAACTTGAAAAACTTATAAAAAAGCTTGAAAAAATACTAGCAAGTGAGAAAGAACTTTTAAAAGTAATAAAGACTGAATTAAAAGAAGTGTGTGACAAATATGCTGATGTTAGAAGAACAACAATAATTTCTGATGATACTAAGAGTAAAATAGATGTTGAAGAATTAATTGTAGTTGAAGAAGTTATGATTACAGTTTCAAATGATGGTTTCATAAAGAGAATTCCATTGAAAAATTATAATAGATCAAATTCTGATCCAGATGATATTGAATATAGAGAAGGAGATTATTTAAAATACTTAATAAGCTCCAATACTAAAGATAATCTTCTTATTTTCACAAATGCAGGATATATGTATCAGACTAAGGGGATAAATATACCTGAATTAAGATGGAAAGAAAAAGGAGAAAGACTTGATAGCGTAATTAAATCATTAAATCTTGATGATGAAAAGATAGTAGGAATTATTTCGTTAGATAACTTTACTCCTGGAAAAGGATTTAGATTTATAACAAGTGGCGGAGGAATTAAAATCAGTGGTTTAGATAAATTCCAAACTTCATACACTAAACTTCAAGCTTTAAAACTTAGAGATACGGATGAACTTATAAATGTTTCATTAATAGATCTTGAAGATGAAAGTAAGTTCTTAAAGTTTACAACTAGAAATGAGCTTGAATTTACATTAGAAATACCAGAAGTAGAAGATGCAACAAGAAATATACTTCCGACTCAATTATTTAACCTTCCTGAAGATGATATTGTTGTAGATGTTAACGATAGTGAAGAACTAGAATATTTTGAGCTTAATTTAGGGATTAGTGAAAAGGGTAAATTAAAAGCATATAGTAAAATAAAGCCAGATTATTTAAAAGTTAAAACTAAGTCAACAGAACAATTACTTATATTCACCAATACAGGATTTATTTATAAAGTACCTGTATTTATGATGAAAAATATTTTTACAAAAGACATGTCTATAGATCAATTTATAGGTAAGATTGGTAGAAATGAAAAAATTATAAGAATAGCTTCAGTTGCTTCTTATGATGAAGATAGATGTATTTATACATTTACCAAAACAGGAATGGTTAAGAAAACCCTTCTTAAGGAGTATGAAGGTGAATTCTTTAAACAACCTTGTCATAAATTCAAATATGAGTTTGATGAACTTGTATCTGTAGATATAGATAAAATTTCATTAGGATATTTAATAATGGTGACTAAAAAAGGAATGGCAATAAGATTCCCAGTTGAAAATGTTAATTCTATGGGAAAAATTGCATCTGGAGTTACAGGAATAAGTCTTAAGGATGATGATGAAGTTATTTATGGTAAGTATTACAGTAATTATATAAGTAATGGACAGAATAGCATTTCTTTGAATGAAGATAATACTGAACTTATTTTAACATCAAAAAATAAAACAAAAACAGAAGTTCGAATAAGAGATATAAAGCTTCAGAATAGAGCAGGTAGAGGAACTAGTGTGATGATGCTTGTTTTAGATGATGAAATAAAAGAAATAACGTTATATTAAATTTTTTATGATTATTTAAAAATTCATTCATTAATATTTGTTGTGATATTTGGAAATTATTTATTGTTTAAAGATAAAACAATTTGTATAGAAGTTAAAAATTAATTGATGTATAATTAGTATAATAGTAGAAAGATAGGATGAGGATGTTCTAATTTAAGAACATCCTCATTGTTCAGATTAAGGAGGTTTGGTTATGAAAAAGGTTTGTGTACTATTAGCAGAAGGATTTGAAGAGGTTGAGGCATTGACAGTTTCCGATATTATGAGAAGAGCAAAGGTAGAGTGTGATCTTGTTTCTATTAAAGATAAAAAGGTTACTTCAAGTCATGGCGTTTCTATAGAAGCTGATAAAATATTTGATGAAAGTATGGAATATGATTTGATTGTTCTTCCAGGAGGAATACCAGGAGCAACTAACTTAAGGGATGATGAAAGAGTTATAAATATTCTTAAGAAACAAAATAGAGAAGGAAAGTTAATAGGCGCAATTTGTGCAGCACCAATAGTCCTTGGAAAAGCTGGTTTGACTGAAGGAAGAAAGATAACTTCTTATCCAGGATATGAAGATGAACTTCCAAACTGTGATTATTTAGAAGATGCAGTTGTTGTAGATGGAAATATCATAACAAGCAGAGGTCCTGCAACTGCAATGGTATTTTCATATAAATTATTAGAAGTTTTAGGATATTCTCATGAAGTTGATGGAATTGCTTCAGGAATGTTATATAAAATGTTCATAGAAAAATAAAGTGAAAAAATGTGACCTCCAGAGTAATATGCTTTGGAGGTATTGTTATGAAAGGGAAAGTTAATGGCAGAAAGATGGTTTATTAAGAATAAAAAAATGGATTATAAATATATGGCACATAAGTATGGAATTACAGAACTTATGAGCAAACTTATAATAAATAGAGATATAACAGATGATTTTTTGATAAGAAGCTATATAAAACCAGAATTTAATATGCTTCATGAACCTAGAGATATGAAGGATATGAATAAAGCTGTAGAAATTATTATTAATAAGATAAAAAATAAAAATAAAATAAGAATCATTGGTGATTATGACGTAGATGGTGTAATAAGTGTATATATTTTATATTGTGCACTTAAAAGATGTGGTGCAGATGTGGATTATGAAATTCCAGATAGAATAAAAGATGGTTATGGAGTTAATGTAGGAATAATAGAAAAGGCTAAAGATGAAGGAATTGACACAATAATTACTTGTGATAATGGTATATCAGCTATTGATCCTATTAAAACAGCTAAAGAATTAGGTATGACTGTTATAGTTACAGACCATCACGATATACCATTTGTGGAAAATGAACTTGGAGAAAGAACATTTATAAGGTCGGAAGCTGATGCAATATTAAATCCTAAACAGGAAGAATGTAAATATAAGTTTAAGTCTTTATGTGGAGCAGGTGTTGCGTTTAAATTAATTCAGGTTTTATATGAAGAATTTAAAATTAGTGAAGAAGAGGCTTTTGATTTCATAGAGTTTCTTGCAATAGCAACAGTATGTGATGTTGTTGATCTTGTAGATGAAAATAGGGTATTTGTAAAGAAAGGTCTCGAAAAAATAAATAAAACAACGAATTTAGGGCTTCAGGAACTTTTAGTTGAATGTGAGATTCAAGATAAGAAAATAGGGGTGTATCATCTTGGGTTTATAATAGGACCATGTATTAATGCATCTGGAAGACTTGATAATGCCAAAAAAGGTGTGAGACTTCTTTTATGTGAAGATGAAAAAGAGGCTGTTACTTTAGCAAAAGATTTAGTTAAGCTTAATGAAGAAAGAAAATCAATGACTATGAATGGTGTTGAAGATGCCATAGAAATAGTTGAAAACTCAGATATGAAAAATAATAAAGTATTTGTGATATATCTTCCTCATATACATGAAAGCCTTGCTGGAATAATTGCAGGTAGAATAAGAGAAAAATATAATGTTCCAACTTTGATTCTTACTAAAAGTGAAAATGGAGCAAAGGGATCTGGAAGATCAATAGAAGAGTATAATATGTTTGAAGAACTTGTTAAATGTAAAGACTTATTAGATAAGTTTGGAGGACATCCGATGGCAGCTGGCTTTTCACTTAAAGAAGAAAATATAGATGAGTTTAGAAAAAGACTTAATGAGAAAACTACATTAAATGAAGAGGATTTATTAAGAAAAGTTACAATAGATACAGTATTGCCACTAGATAAAATAACATATGATCTTGTTAATGAATTAGAACGCTTAGAACCATTTGGAAAAGCAAATTCAAAACCATTATTTGCGGAGAAAGATATAAATGTAATTAAAGCTATGATATTAGGCAAGAATAGAAATGTACTTAAAATGAAATTAAAAACTAAAGCGGGAAAATCAATAGATGGAGTTTATTTTGGTGATATAGAAACTTTTGAAGAAGTTATAAGGGATAAATATGGTAATGATCAACTTATAAAACTTTATGATGGAAGTTATAATGATGTAAAACTAGACATGGTCTTTTATCCGGATATAAATGAATATAATGGAAATGTATCACTTCAAGTTATTGTACAAAATTATAGATAAAAATACTTAAACTAACAACAATTTAGTATTTATTGAATTATTAGAAAAATTAAATAATTGATGATAATTATTATAGCTAGTTGTATTACTAGAGAAAAATTATTATTCAGTATATTAATATGTAAATCTTGAGATTATTACATTATATCTACAGAAGATATTTTTGAGAAAGTAATAACGAGGAGATAAATTCTTAATAGTATTTTTTCAAATATAGAAAAATATTTAATTAGATTGTATATTGGAATTGATAACAATAGATAAACAATAAAATGATACTAGAATTTTGGATATATATGTAAATTGAATAGCTACAATACATATGTTTAGTGTAATTAGTTAAGAAAAGTGATGTTGTAGATTAGAAATTGTGATATATAATTAATTAGAAGTGGATAATTAAAGAAAGGATGATTACTTTTGTATAAGTACAAAATAATAATGACTGGTGGAGGAACAGCAGGACATGTAACCCCCAATCTTGCATTAGTGCCTAAATTGAAAGAAAATGATTTTGAAATAAAATATATAGGAAGCAATGATGGTATAGAAAAGGAGATTATAACTAAAAATAATATACCGTTTTATGGAATATCATCAGGAAAACTTAGAAGATATTTTTCTATGCAGAATTTTACAGATCCTTTTAAGGTTCTAAAAGGTGTTGGTCAATCTCTGCATATACTTTCAAAAGAAAAACCAGATGTTATTTTTTCAAAAGGAGGATTTGTTGCAGTACCGGTTGTGATTGCAGCTTCAATTAAGAGAATACCTGTTGTTGCTCATGAATCTGATATGACTCCAGGTCTGGCAAATAAACTTAGTGCACCTTTTTGTGATAAGTTATGTGTTACGTTTAGGGAAAGTCTTAAATATATAAAAGAGGACAAAGGAATATTAACAGGAAGTCCAATAAGAGAAGAGATACTTAAAGGAAATAAAAATGAAGGTTTGAAAATTTGTAATTTTGAAGGTGAAAAAGAAGTTTTATTCATAATGGGAGGGAGTTTAGGTTCTCAACTCATAAATAATGAAATAAGAAAGAATTTGAAAAAACTTCTTGAGGACTTTGATATTATTCATATATGTGGAAAAGGAAATATTGATGAAAGTTTGGTAAAAGAAAAAGGATATAAGCAGTTTGAATATGTAAGTGAGGAACTTCCGCATCTTATGAAGTGTGCAGATTATATCATTTCAAGAGCAGGAGCAAATTCTATATTTGAATTTTTAGCTCTTAAAAAACCTACATTACTAATTCCTCTTTCCAAAAAAGCAAGTAGAGGTGATCAAATTTTAAATTCAAGATCTTTTGAGAAGGAAGGTTACTCACTTGTTATTGAAGAAGAAGAATTAAAGGGAGATGCTTTATATAATAAAATATTAGAACTTAAACATAAAAAAGATGAATTGGTAAATAATATGAATAAGGGGCAATCTACTAATGGGGTGGATTCTATAGTAAAAATATTACTTAACAGTATAAAAAAATAAAAAATATAAATTATAGATTTATTTCTTAAAATAACCCAAATTATGCAATCAAATCTTGCAAAAAAAAATATGTGATATATAATAAAAGAGTAAGTTCGTTTTAGGAGATGAAAAAAAGTTAATTATTTAACAAGAAGATGAGGTGCTATTAAATGAAAAAAGTGTCAATCATTTACTGGAGCTTAGGAGGCAATATAGAAGTCCTTGCAAACGTGATTGCAGATAGTGCAAAAGAACATGGAGCAGAGGTTGTTTTAAAGCATGTTGCAGATGCTAATGTTGAAGATGTAAGAAATGCAGATGCGGTTGCTTTTGGTAGTCCTGCAAAAGATTCAACTAAAATTGAACAGAGAGAAATGCATCCGTTTATTGAAAATTTATCAGAATTGAAATTTAAAAATAAAGAATGTATTTTATTTGCAACCTATGGATGGATTGAAAATACTTTCATGGATATATGGAAGAAAGAAATGAAATCATATGGGTTTAATATAATAGGGGATTTAGCAGTTAAGGAGTCACCAACAAAAGCACAGATTGAACATGCAAAGGAACTTGGAAAGATGCTTGCGCAATAATAAATGTTTAAATTGAGAAGTGGAGTCTAAATTAAATGTTTAAATTACTAGAGAGGTATTTTGAAGTTCAATATATCTATGTTTTTGATGGATTTAACTGAGTATAAATCTTTATAATTAATATGTTATTAGGTGGTCTTTATAAGACTTACTTATATAAAAATTAAACTTAAATTATAAATTAAGTTTTAAAAATAGAAAGAGGGGTCAACGCGATGAGAAAAATGAAAACTATGGATGGTAATACTGCAGCAGCTCACGTATCTTATGCATTTACTGAAGTTACTGCAATCTATCCTATCACACCATCATCACCAATGGCAGAACATGTTGATGAATGGGTAGCACAAGGTAGAAAGAACATATTTGGACAACCAGTAAAGGTTATGGAAATGCAATCAGAAGCAGGTGCTGCTGGTGCTGTTCACGGATCTTTACAAGCTGGAGCATTAACAACTACTTATACTGCTTCACAAGGTTTATTATTAATGATACCAAACATGTACAAAATTTCTGGTGAAATGTTACCAGGTGTATTCCACGTATCAGCTAGAGCATTAGCTACATCATCATTAAATATCTTTGGAGATCACCAAGACGTTATGGCAGCAAGACAAACTGGTTTTGCTATGCTTGCTGAAGGTTCTGTACAAGAAGTTATGGATTTATCAGCAGTTGCGCATCTTTCAGCAATTAAAGCTAAAATTCCATTCTTAAACTTCTTTGATGGTTTCAGAACTTCTCACGAAATTCAAAAAATTGAAGTACTTGAATATGATGAATTAGCTAAGTTAGTAGACTGGGATGCAATTAAATCTTTCAAAGCAAATGCATTAAACCCAGATCATCCTGTAACAAGAGGAACTGCTCAAAATGCAGATATATACTTCCAAGAAAGAGAATCAGTTAATAAATTCTACGATCAACTTCCAGAAGTTGTTGAAGGATACATGAATGAAATTAACAAATTAACTGGTAGAGAATACCACTGTTTTGATTACTATGGTGCAGAAGATGCAGATAGAGTAATCGTAGCTATGGGTTCTGTAACAGATGTTTGTGAAGAAACTATAGATTATTTAAATGCTAATGGACAAAAAGTTGGTGTTGTAAAAGTAAGATTATACAGACCATTCTCAAATGAAAGATTATTAGCAGCTATTCCAAAAACAGCTAAGAAAATTGCTGTATTAGATAAAACTAAAGAACCAGGATGTGCTGGTGAACCATTATTCTTAGACGTAAGAAATGCATTCTACGGACAAGCTGACGCTCCAGTAGTTGTTGGTGGTAGATTCGGTTTAGGTTCTAAGGATCCAAATCCAAGTCATATTGCTGCAGTTTATGAAAACTTAGCAAAAGATGAACCAAAGAACGGATTCACTATAGGTATAGTTGATGACGTTACAAACACTTCTTTAGAAGTACATGAAGATATCGATGCTACTCCAGAAGGAACTACAGCTTGTAAGTTCTGGGGATTAGGATCAGACGGTACTGTTGGTGCTAACAAGAGTGCTATTAAGATTATCGGAGATCATACAGACATGTTTGCTCAAGGATACTTCTTCTATGATTCTAAAAAATCAGGTGGTATCACTGTATCTCATTTAAGATTTGGTAAGAAAGAAATTAAATCTCCTTACTTAATCAATAAAGCAGATTTCGTATCTTGCTCAAATCAATCATATGTTCATAAATATAATGTATTAGATGGATTAAAACCAGGTTCAACTTTCTTATTAAATACTATCTGGACTGCAGAAGATTTAGAAAGAGAATTACCTGCTTCATATAAGAGATTCATAGCTAACAACAACATTAAGTTCTATACTTTAAATGCTGTAGCTATTGCTCAAGAAATTGGTCTTGGTGGAAGAATTAACATGATCATGCAATCTGCATTCTTCAAGTTAGCTAATATAATTCCACTAGAAGATGCTATTAAATACTTAAAGGATGCTGTTGTAACTTCTTACGGTAAGAAGGGTGAAAAAGTAGTTAACATGAACAACGCAGCAATCGATAAGGGTGTTGAATCAGTTGTAGAAGTACAAATTCCAGAAGCTTGGAAAACTGCACAAGATGAAGAAGCAGCTCCAATCAAGGGTGCTACTAAATTCGTTAAAGATATAGTTATTCCAATGAACAGATTAGAAGGAGATAACCTTCCTGTATCTGCATTTGTAGGAATGGAAGATGGTACATTCGAAGCTGGTACTGCTGCTTTCGAAAAGAGAGGAATTGCAGTTAATGTTCCTGAATGGGATTCAGCTAAATGTATTCAATGTAACCAATGTGCTTTAGTATGTCCACACGCAGCTATAAGACCAATCTTAGTTAATGAAGATGAAAAAGCTAAGGCTCCAGCTTCAGCTAAGATAGTTGATGCTAAGGCATTAAAGAGCGAAGAAAAGTTATATTATTCTATGGCTGTAACACCACTTGACTGTTCAGGTTGTGGAAACTGTGCTCAAATTTGTCCAGCACCAGGAAAAGCTTTAGTTATGAAACCACAAGCTTCTCAAGAAGACCAAAATGAAGCATGGGATTACTTAGTTAACGATGTAACTGCTAAGAAGAACCCAATGAACAAGAATACAGTTAAAGGTAGCCAATTTGAACAACCATTACTTGAGTTCTCTGGAGCTTGTGCAGGTTGTGGAGAAACTCCATATGCTAAGCTTATAACTCAATTATTTGGTGATAGAATGATGGTTGCTAATGCAACAGGATGTTCATCAATTTGGGGTGGATCAGCTCCTTCAACTCCATACACTAAGAACAAGAATGGACATGGTCCAGCTTGGGCTAACTCATTATTCGAAGATAATGCTGAATATGGATTAGGTATGTTCTTAGGAGTTAAAGCTCAAAGAGAAGAAATTGCTGAATTAGCAAAAGCTGCTATTGAAGCAAATGATCCAGCTAAGGCTGAATTACAAGTTTGGTTAGATAACATTGACGAAGGTGCTAACACTAGAGAAATCGCATCTAACTTAGTTACTGCTCTTGAAAAATCAGGAACAGATGCTGCTAAAGCTATCTTAGAAAAGAAAGAATACTTCGTTAAGAGATCTCAATGGATCTTCGGAGGAGACGGTTGGGCTTACGATATCGGATACGGCGGTGTTGACCACGTTCTTGCTTCAGGCGAAGATGTAAATATATTTGTATTTGATACAGAAGTTTACTCAAATACAGGTGGACAATCTTCTAAATCTACACCAACAGCTGCAATCGCTAAGTTTGCTGCATCTGGTAAGAAGACTAAGAAGAAAGATCTTGGTATGATGGCTATGACTTATGGTTATGTATATGTAGCACAAGTTAATATGGGTGCTGATAAGAACCAAGTTCTTAAAGCAATTGCAGAAGCAGAAGCTTATAAAGGACCATCATTAATAATTGGATACGCTCCATGTATCAACCACGGTATCAGAATTGGTATGGGTAACAGCCCAGAAGAAGCTAAGAGAGCAACTGCTTGTGGATACTGGCAAATGTACAGATACAACCCAACAATGGTTGGAACTGACAAGAACCCATTTGTTCTTGATTCTAAAGAACCAACAGCTGACTTTAAGGAATTCTTAATGGGAGAAGTTAGATACGCTTCACTTGCTAAAGCATTCCCAGAAGCTGCAGAAGCATTGTTTGAAAAGACTCATGCAGATGCTATGGCTAGATTAGAAGGATACAAGAAACTTGCTAATCAACAATAATTTTTAAAATTTAATTAACTTAATTTGCGCGTAGTTTAATTAGATAGATCGCCTTGTGGAAGAAATTCTGCAGGGCGGTCTTTTTTAGTTAACAGTTAACAAGTAACAGTTAACAGTTGAAGGAAGAAATCTCCTTAGGAGATTTCTTAGAATATAGAAATAAAGATATTTTGAAGGAATATCAACAATAATTGTTAACTGATAACTGTTAACTGATAACTTTTTTTAACTTTGGGGTTTTAATTTTTGTGATTTAAGGGTAAAATGAATACAAGAACCAAAAGGAGGTTGAATAATGGATAAAGATTTAGAAAAATGCGGATGCGGTTCAGACTGTGGATGCGGAGAAAACAACCATGAATGCGGATGCGGTGGACATGATCACGATCACGATGACTGCGGATGTGGATGCGGAGAACATGAAAGCTTCGTTATTGATTTAGAAGATGAAAACGGAGATGTTATCACATGTCCAATAATAGATGAATTCGAATGCGAAGATAATCAATATTATTTAGCTCAAAATCCAACTGAGGATTCTGTTTACTTATTCAAATTAGTAGGGGAAGAATTAATAGTACCTGAAGAAGATGAATTTGAAAGAGTTTCAGCTTACTACCAAGACGAATTAGTAGGCGAATAAGATAATTTAGGCTTTGAAGGTATCATACTTTCAAGGCCTTTTTAATTGTTCAGCAAATTATAATGCAGTGAAATCTGTTGATAATTTTGCAATGTTAAAAACGTGTATTAGTAAATTAACAGATTTAAATAATAAATGTAGCCTGCAAAATAACCTAAAAACGAGTTTTGGAATATTTGCATGGATAAAAAATATTTTTATGATTTTAACTTTGAATTAACAGCTATGAACTATATTTACATTGGTTAGCAATAATGATATATTTTTAATGTATAGAAATTGCAAAACAGGAAATAAAAATGTTGTGAGATTGATATATTGTACAGAGTACATTTTCAATTGAAGATAAGGTATGGAAAGAAAATAATGAGACGGAATAATCTATTATTTTTTGATAATGCCTAAGTACATAATAATTTGCATATATAAATTGGAGGGAATAAGCAATGAATTTATCAAAGAAGGCGGGAAATATAAGTCCATCAATAACACTATCAATTACAGCAAAGGCTAATGAATTAAAAGCACAAGGTGTAGATGTTGTTAGTTTTGGGGCTGGAGAACCAGATTTTAATACACCACAAAATATAATTAATGCAGCAATTAAGGCTATGCAAGATGGAAAAACTAAGTATACTCCTGCAGGTGGTATTTTAGAATTAAAAAAGACAATTTGTAAAAAGTTCAAGGAAGATAATGGGCTAGATTATACAACTGATCAGATAACAATTTCTACTGGAGCAAAGCAATGTCTTGCTAATGTTTTTATGGCAATTTTAAATCCTGGAGATGAAATTTTAATACCTATTCCATATTGGGTGAGTTATCCTGAATTAGTTAAACTTGCAGATGGGGTTCCGGTTTTTGTTGAAACTTTAAAAGAAAATAATTATAAATATACAATAGAGGATCTTGAAAAGGCTGTTTCAGATAAAACTAAGGCTATATTAATAAACAGTCCTAACAATCCAACTGGAACTATTTATAATAGAGAAGAATTAATTGAAATTGCAGAGTTTGCTAAGAAACATGATTTATTAATTATATCAGATGAAATATATGAAAAATTAATTTATGATGGAGAAAAGCATATAAGTATTGCATCCTTAAGTCAAGATGCATTTGAAAGAACAGTTGTAATTAATGGTGTGTCTAAGACATATGCAATGACAGGGTGGAGACTTGGATATATGGCTGCATCTAAGGAGATTACAAAGTTAATGACAAGTATTCAAAGTCATATGACATCAAATGTGAATACCATAGCTCAATATGCTGCCATAGAAGCTTTAAATGGACCGATAGAAGATTTAAATACTATGGTTAAAGAATTTGAAAGAAGAAGAAACTTTATGGTAGATAGATTGAGTAAAATAGATGGTGTTTCAATTATAAAACCAAGTGGTGCATTTTATATTATGGTTAATATTTCATCATATTTTAACACTACATTTAAAGGGGAAGAAATAAAAAATTCTTTAGATTTTTCTAGAGTACTTCTAGATGAAGAAAAGGTAGCTGTTATACCAGGGGCAGGATTTGGCCTTGATGAATATATAAGATTATCATATGCCACATCTATGGATATAATAGAAACAGGTATAGATAGAATAGCAATGTTTATCAATAAAATAAAATAATGAAAATAGGGGGCTTGCATATTTATTATATGTAAGTCCTATTATATGTAACAATTGATGTTTTATAATTTAAAGTTAATTATAAAATTTTAATCCAGAGAATTAAACTAGTAAAATAAAAGATTTATAGTTTTACATTTGAATCTAAATTATAGATAAAGGTGGAATAATGTGTTGAAGAAATTAGCTATATTTGATATAGATTATACAATTACTAGAAAAGAAACCCTGATGGAGCTATTTAAGTATACTATTAAGAATGATAAAAAAAACTTAAAATTCTTACCTAGGGCAGCTTATTGTGGCTTGATGTATCTTATGAAGTTTTATGATGAAAAAAAAGTAAAAGAAACATTTCTCAAATTTATAGATAAGATAGAAGAAAAAGATTTAGCGTTACTTGTTAAGAATTTTTATAATGATAGACTGCAGAATATACTTTATAAAGATGCACTTAATATGATGAAAGACTTGAAAAGTAAAGGATACGATATTTATCTTATATCGGCATCTCCTGAATTTTATGTTAATGAATTTTATGCCATTAAAGAAGTGGATAAAATTTTTGGCACAAAATTTAAGTTTGAAAATGGAGCTTTTTTAAGACAAATGGATGGAGAAAACTGTAAGGGAGAGGAAAAGGTAAAAAGATTAAAATCATATCTTGATGAAAATAATATAGAAGTGGATTTTAAAGAATCATATATGTTTTCTGATTCATTGTCAGATAAACCTTTGTTAGATATGGTAGGAAAACCATATTTAATAAATTATAAAAATGGTCATAAAAATATAGAAATATTAAAATGGAATTAGGCATATAAAAGAAAATAACAAGTTTAAATATGCTGAGAATATTTTTGGGCAAACAAGAAAAGAAAGTAGATTATTCTCATATCTTGCTATTAGGCATAGCTACTGATATGTTATGTTAGATAATAGGAGTTAGGAGAATATAAGTGTTATTTTTTATAATGTCTTAGAAAGGGATGTAATAATATTATGGAAGAAAGAGTTATTTATGAGGTTTTGAGAATTATTGATGGTAAGCCAATATTTTTAGAAGAGCATGTTAAAAGAATGGAAAATTCTTTTATGATTGTAGGTAAAGAATTTCCGTTAAAATATGAAGATATTTATAGGAGTATAGATAGTACCGTTAAAAGTGAAAATAAAATGATAGGTAATATAAAGATAACTTACTGTTTGAATTCAGGAGAGTTAAAAGTATTTTTTATTCCCCATTCATATCCTACTGATGAAATGTATAGAAAAGGAGTAAAAACTATTTTGTATTTTGGAGAAAGAAATAATCCTAATGCTAAAATTATAAATGATGATTTTAGAAGTAAGGTTACTGCAGAAATAAATAAAAATAATGCCTATGAAGCTATACTTGTAGAGAGAAATGGATTTATTACAGAGGGAAGTAAGTCTAATATATTTATGATAAAAGGAGATGAATTGATTACTTCGCCTATTAAAGCTGTTCTACCTGGAGTCACTAGAGGAAAAATAATAGAAATTGCACATAGTGTTGGTATAAAAGTTATAGAAGAAGAATTTAGCTATAAAAATATTGATAAATTAGATGGGATGTTTATATCAGGAACTTCACCAGAGATTCTTCCAATAAATGCTGTTGGTGAAATAACATTAAATCCAGAAAATAATATTATTAAAATATTATCAGAAGAATACCATAAAGAAATTAAAAAATATCTATAAAATACTATCATAAGGTACCATAAAAATGTAAAAACTCATATAAAATTGTATCACCCTGTGGTATACTAAAAGTAATAAGTATTTTTATGGGGGATTAGTTATGAATTTGATATTTTCCGCAGGCAGTATTGATGAATGCTTGGAAAAAGCATCAGATACACTAAAGATAAATAAAAATGATTTAAAATATAAGATTATTAAAGAAGAAAGAAAATTCTTTAGAAAAAAAATAACGATAGAAATTGAAAACAAGGATTTAGAAGATAATAATAAAGAAGATAGTTTAAGACAAGACACTACAAATAGATTTGGTGCACAAGTTAAAGATGGGAAGATAATAGTAACTCCATTTGATAATGATGAAAGTATTACAATTAAAGGCTGTGAAGGAGTGCGCTTAATTTTAAATGGTGAAGAAACAAATATTATTGAGGATGCTAAAATTACTGACAATATTGAATATGTAATTGAAGAAAGCCAACAAGCAGAAAGAACTATGGAAATTTCGGTTTCTAAAAATAAAATGGAAGCATACCTTTCGATTAAATCGGTACCACAAAAAATATATAAATTGGAAGATTGTGAACCAAGAAAAAATTTAGTTCTAAAAAGAGTTTTAGTTGAAAAGAAATATGCACCACAATATACACCGGAAGATATAAGGAATGCTTTGAAAGAAAAAAATGTAGTATTTGGTGTGCTTGATGATGTTCTGAAAAGAATCTGTGATAGTGAAGAGGTTATTTGTGAAGTGGTAGCTAAAGGTGTACAAGCTATTGACCCTACGCCAGAAAGTATGGATATATTATTTAAAGATTATGATCAACTTAAAGAAAATATTGATACCGAGGTTAAAGTTGATTATAGAAATAGATTTATGCTTGCTAGTGTTAAAACTGGTGAGGAAATAGCAAGAATAATACCTTCTAAACCAGGAAAAGATGGCAAAGATGTATATGGAAACGATGTTAAGCATAAAGAAGCTTCACGTATAAAATTTAAAATTGGTGAAGGTTGTAAGTGTGAAGATAATAAAATACTAGCAACAATAGAAGGGAAACCTTCATTTAGAGATAATATATTTAAGGTTCATCAGGTATATGAAGTAGAAGATGTTGATTTGAGTACAGGAAATATAAATTTTGTATCAGATGTACGAATTTCTAAAACTGTATATGAAGGTATGGAGGTAGTTTCGGGAAATACAATTTTTGTTGGAAAGAATGTAGAATCTGCTAAAATTACAGCAGCAAGCAATATTAAAATACAAGGCAATATAATTAATTCAACAGTAGTTGCTGGAGATTACAGCTTTAAGAAAAAGAAATACCTATTAAATTTAAATAATGCAAGGAATATGATACGTGAATTACACTCTGCTATAATACAGATAAATAGTAATAGTATACTTGAAGGTCGAAAAGTTGGTGAACTTATAAAATTATTAATTGAAAATAAGTATAAAGACTTAATTTCATTGTGCGAAGATATAATAGGATATTGTTCGATTCAAGGGGTGTATGATTCACCACTAACATCTTTTATAAATAATAAGATAAAAGGATTTGGCCCATTAAATATAATGTGTGAAGATGAGTTACTTGATTTTATTGATATATTAAGTGAAGAATGTGACGAATTAGAATCATTTGAAGCAAATGATGCTGATATAGATACAGAATATGTACAAGCATCAAAATTAGAAGCACTAGGAAGCGTATTTATTCATGGGAAGGGACAATATAACTCAGAAATTACAGCATTAAAGAATATTGAGTTTCTACAGGAGAAATCAGTCTGTAGAGGGGGCGTAATTTCAGCAGGAAAAGAAATAAAATTAAAGACAGTTGGAAGTGAAGCAGGAGTAAATACAATACTTAAAGTACCTAAAGATGGTGTTATTACAGCTGATATAGTATATAGTAATACAATTTTTTGTATTGGTGAGAAGCAAATTATGCTGGATGTTTCGTCTAAAAATGTTAAAGCATATATGGATAAAATGGGAGACATAGAAATTGATAAGTTACTTTTATAGGAGGATATAGTAGATGGCATTAGATAATAGTAAGATAATCATTTTTGAACTAAATGGAGAGCGCTATGCAGCAGATATAAAGGAAGTTGAGAGGATACTTGGATATGAAGAACCTACAGTTCTTCCGGAAGCGCCTCATTTTGTTAAAGGGGTTATAAATCATGAAGAGAAAATTCTTCCGATTATAAGCTTATCTAACAAGTTTAATATTGGTGAAGGAACTAATTATGAATCTAAAAAAATAATAGTAGTCAAAAGAAAAGAAAAGAAATTTGGTATAATTGTAGATAATGTTTATGAAGTGAGAGATATTGATGGAGGATGCGTAGAAAATGCTCCTGAAATAACTAATACATCAGAACGAAGATATATAAGTGGACTTATTAAGCTTAAAAATAATATAGTAATACTTCTCGATTTAGAAAAGATATTATCTATAGAGGATGAAGATAGTATCTTTTAGGGGGTAAAGATGGGGAATAATGAGATTAAAGTTGGCATAGCTGATTTAAACTTAGTGCTTGATCCAGGAACAATAATGACTATAGGCCTTGGATCATGTATAGGAATTGCTTTATATGATAGATCTTTAAAAGTAGCAGGTTTATCTCATATAATGTTGCCAGATAGCACACAGTTTAAAAATGCAAGCAATCCTATGAAATTTGCGGATTCAGCGATTCCTATACTTATTGATAAAATGTATAAACAAGGATGTAAAAAACAAAATATTATCGCAAAGATTGCAGGTGGTGCATCCATGTTTAATTTTAGTGATAAAAGTATAATAAGTGATATAGGTAAGAGAAATAGTGAAGCTGTTAAAAAAGTGCTTAAAGATTTATCGATACCTATAATAGCTGAAGATACAGGAGGAGACAAAGGAAGAACTATGATATTGGAAGCAAGTACTGGAAAAGTAACGCTTAAAATTGTTGGTAAAGGTATGATTGAACTTTAGTGAGGTGATAGGATGGAAAAAGTTAGAGTTATAGTAGTTGATGATTCCGCTTTTATGAGAAAGGCTATATCAGATATGATAGAGTCTTGTGCGGATTTTGAAGTAATTGCAAAATTTAGAGATGGACGAGAACTGGTTGAAAAAGTTGATAAGTTTAATCCAGACCTAATCACTTTAGATGTACATATGAGGGATTTAGATGGACTTGCAACTTTAAAAGAATTGAAGAGAATGGGCAAGAATTATCCTATAATTATGCTTAGTAGTGCTACAACAGAAGGTTCAGAGCTTACATTAGAATGTTTAGACAATGGAGCAATTACATTTATTACGAAGCCGTCTGGAAGTATTTCATTAGATATCGATAAGGTTAAAGAACGATTAATAGATGAAATAAAAGGTATAACAAGCAATATAAGGGTTAATAAGTCGTCCAATATACATATGAGGCAAATTGCCTCTAATAAAGAATCAGAAATTGAAAATAAGATAAATGATAGACGTGTTAATACTCATTTTTCTCAAAGGAAAGAGATTGACAATAGTGAAAAACCATCACCAATGATTAATAATAAGGTTATTCCTAAAAATAAAAAAATTGATGCAGTTGTTATTGGTGCATCAACAGGAGGACCTAAGGCACTTCAACAAGTACTTACAAAGCTTCCGGCAAACTTAAATGTTCCGGTATTTGTTGTTCAACATATGCCAGAAGGTTTTACAAAAGTGTTTGCAGAAAGGCTTAACAAAGTTTGTAATCTAAATGTGACAGAAGCTGAAGATGGTATGAGTATAAATAGAAATACAATTTATATAGCAAAAGGTGGAAGCCATATGATAATTGATTCGTCAATTAGAGTGTCATTAAATAAAGAACCATCAATATGGGGAGTAAGACCAGCTGTAGATAAACTTTTTGAATCTGCATCTAAAGTATATGGTGGTAATTTATTATCAGTAGTATTAACTGGTATGGGCAAGGATGGAGCCGAAGGAAGCAAGAGAATAAAAGATTGTGGAGGGATAACAATCTCAGAAGATAAATCTACATGCACAATTTATGGAATGCCAAAGGCAGCATATGAAACAGGTAAAATTGATTTAGTTCTTCCTCTTGATCAGATATGTAATAAAATAGCCGAAATAGTAAAAGGGATATAGGAGAAAAATATGGATTTTAATGAATTTCATAGATGGGTACACAGAGAGCTGGGAATTAATTTATGTGCTTATAAGCCTGAACAGCTTAATAGAAGAATAAATAGTTTAATGACAAGAGTGGGAATCAAATCATTAGACGAATATACAAAAGTTATAAAAACAGATTCTGAGCAAAGGCAAAAGTTTCTTGATTTTATAACTATAAATGTAACAGAATTTTTTAGAAATCCTGAATTATATTCAGAACTAGAAAATAAAGTTAAGTCTGAATTACTAACTAAAGGTCAAAATCTTAAAGTATGGAGTGCTGCATGTTCAATTGGGTGTGAACCATATACACTAGCAATAATATTGGATAGAATATCTCCTACTGGAAGACATAATATTATAGCAACTGATATAGATAATACTATATTAACAAAAGCTAAAATTGGGGAATATACAAAAAATGAAATGAAAGCTGTATCAAATTCAGATTTGAGTAAATATTTTGATATAAGAGACGATAAATATTATGTAAACTCAAAAATTAAAGATAAAGTGACATTTAAAAAGCATGACCTAATCTTAGATAGGTATGATAAAGATTTTGATCTTATTGTATGTAGGAATGTTGTTATTTATTTTAATAATGATGTTAAACAGGAAATTTATAAAAAATTTAGTGAATCATTAAAAAAAGGTGGTCTTTTATTTGTAGGAGCTACAGAGAGTATTTATAACTATAGAGACTATGGATTTGAAAAAGCATCAACCTTTATTTATAAAAAGATATAATTTTATTAAAAAGGTATAAAGGAGGAATAAGTGATGGATACATCTCAATATATGTCAATGTTTTTAGAGGAATCTTTAGACAATTTACAGACCTTAAATGAATCTCTTTTAGAGTTAGAGCAAAATCCAGAAGATGTAGACAAGGTTAATGAAATATTCAGAGTTGCTCATACAATTAAAGGTATGGCAGCTACAATGGGATTTAATGATCTTGCTGAATTAACACATAAAATGGAAGATGTTTTATCAGAATTTAGAGAAGGAGAATTAAAAGTTACTCAAGATGTTGTAACTGTATTATTTGATTGCCTTGATACATTAGAAAAAATGGTAGACCTTGTTCAAGAAGGTTCAGATGAAAAAGTTGATATTGAAAGTATTATGGCTAAATTAGCATATATAAAAGAAAATGGAAATAAAAATCAACAAGAAAACATTCCAGAAGAATCTAACAGTGCTGAAGTAAAGGTATCACACAATGATTCAATAGGATTAGACTTAAATGAATATGATATATCAGTTATAAAGCAAGCCCATGAAAAAGGGTTTAATGCTGTAGAAATTAAAGTGACATTGAGTGAAAATACACTTCTTAAATCTGCAAGAGCATTTTTAATTGTTAAAGATCTTGAAGATCATGGTGAAATCTTAAAATCAGTTCCTTCAACTCAAGATATTGAAAATGAAGAATTTGATTTAGAATTAAAATTTGTATTGATAACAAAAAATACTGTTGATGAAATTCTTTCTATAGTAAATGGAATTTCAGAGGTTGTTAAGGTTGAAGCATCAGCAATTGAAATAGAAGAAACAGAAACAGTGGAAGTAGAAAAGGTAGAAGAAGTTAAGCCTAAAGAAGTTGAAGAAAAGGCTGAAGAATCAAAAAAAATAGAAAACGTAGTAGAAGCACCAAAGAAAGCAGCTACAAAGAAGCCACAACCTAAAAAAGAAGTTAAAAAGGCACATCAATCTGTTAGAGTTGATCTTGAAAGAATAGATAATCTTATGAATATGGTTTCTGAACTTGTTATTTATAGAACAAGACTTGAACAGATAGTAACTACACATAAATCACAGGAATTAAATGAAACGTTAGAACAAGTTGGAAGAACAACTTCAGATTTACAAGATCTTGTAATGAAGATAAGAATGCTTCCATTAGATACAGTATTCAATAGATTCCCAAGAATGATAAGAGATGTATCAGTAGAATTAAATAAAGAAATTAATTTCATAATTGAAGGTGCAGATACTGAACTTGATAGAACAGTAATTGATGAAATTGGAGAACCATTAATACATTTATTGAGAAACGCCGCAGATCATGGTATTGAATCTAAAGAAGAAAGAATAGCTGCTGGTAAATCACCAGTTGGTACAATAAAACTTGTTGCATATCAAGAAGGTACAAAGGCATTAATTAAGGTAATTGATGATGGATCAGGAATAAATGTTGAAAAGGTAAGAGCAAAAGCAGAACAAAAGGGAATTAATACAGAAGGTTTATCTGAATCTGATATTAAGAATTTAATATTTGCTCAAGGATTTAGTACTAATGAAGTTGTAACAGATCTTTCAGGTAGAGGCGTTGGAATGGATGTTGTTAAAACAAAGATTTCAGCACTTGGAGGTACGGTTGATGTAATAAGTGAAGAAGGTAAAGGATCAACATTTATAATAAAACTTCCTCTTACACTTCAAATAATACAAGCATTACTTGTTAAAGTAGGAGAAGAAACACTTGCTATATCATTAGGCTTTATTGATAGAGTTATAGATTATAAAGAAGAAAATATCAAGAAGAGTAATGGTAAAGAAGTAATTGTTTATAGAGAAGATGTAATTCCGCTAGTAAGATTAAATGAAAGTTTAGATATAGAGTCTAGTAAAACCGATAAGAAGTTTGTTATAATAGTTAATGTAGGTGACAAGACTATAGGATTACTGGTAGATGCATTATGTGGACAACAAGAAATTGTAATTAAACCACTAGGAAAGACATTAAAAGGATTAGATCAGTATATTGGAGCGACAATACTAGGTAATGGACTAGTAACACTAATATTAGATATTGGAGCACTATTATAAAGTGAAACTTTTCAGAATTAGTTTTATGCTGCTGAATTTAGTTGAACTTATCCAAAAGTGAGTTGCAGCCGTTATCTGTCATTTAAAGACAAGCATATATTCCAAATTTTATATTTGGAATAATTACTGTCATATAGTGGGGGAGAGTAATGCGGATGCCATCTATTGGATAAAAATACTTTTAAGAGGAGGGGTATTTTATGGACTACTCAAGCTTAAGTATGATACAATTAGATGCGTTAAAAGAAGTATCAAATATAGGTGCGGGAAATGCCGCAACAGCACTTTCAATGTTATTGAGTAAAAAGATAGATATGTCTGTACCATCAGTGAATGTGGTAAGATTAGAAGATGTTGTTGAAGAAACTGGAGAGTCTGAAGTTTCTGGAACAGTCGTAAGGGTTTTAGGAGATATTGCAGGAAATATCCTTTTGGTCTTTAAAGAGGATACTGTAAATAAGATAATCGGGAAGTTAGTGGGAACTAATGAAGGCATAAATAGTGAAATGGGTCAATCTGTTTTGTGTGAAATTGCCAACATAATTTCTGCTTCATATATGAATTCTATTGCACAGTTGACTAACCTTGCAATTGCACCATCAGTTCCGGCGGTAGCATATGATATGTTAGGTGCTATACTTACAACGACTTTTATAGAGTCAAATCAATATGATGAATATATATTAGATATTGAGACTATATTTTTAGATGAAACAGAAGAAAATATAGGCGGACACTTTTACTATATCCCTATGCCGGGATCATTAGAAAAAATATTAAAATCAATAGGAATAAGTTAATTTGGAGGGAAAAAAATGGCTAAAGTTTTAATTGTGGATGATGCAGCATTTATGAGAATGATGATAAAGGATATCTTGGAAAAGAATGATTTTGAAATTGTAGGAGAAGCAAACAATGGTATTGTTGCCGTTGATATGTATAAGAAGGAAAAGCCAGATGTAGTAACAATGGATATAACAATGCCAGATATGGATGGTATTGAAGCTGTTAAACAAATCAAGGCATTTGATCCAAATGCAAAAATTATAATGTGTTCAGCAATGGGACAACAATCAATGGTTATGGATGCTATAAGAGCAGGAGCTAAAGATTTTATAGTAAAACCATTCCAAGCTGAAAGAGTTTTAGAAGCTATTAAGAAAGTTATAGGTTAATATTTATTTAATCAATAGTTAGCAGTTAACAAGTAATAATCATTACATAAGTATAGAAGAGTTAACTGCTGACTTGTTGTGATTAGATTTTTAGTATAAATATAATGGGTAAAGGAGGGTTACAATGATGCAAATAGTAGTATTTAAATTAGGAGATGAACATTTCGCAGTTGAAACAGATAGAGTTCAAAGTATAAATGATATTATGAGCATAACTAAGGTGCCAAAGGCTCCAAGCTATATTAAAGGATTAATAAATTTAAGAGGAAGCATAAAATCATTAGTAGATTTAAATTTATTATTAGATGTAAATCATGGAAATGAACAAAATAGTATAATAATATTAACTGTTGAAGATGAAGAAATTGGAATATCTGTTGATGAAGTTGAAGAAGTATTGGATATAGATGAAAAGAATATACAAAAATTAGATAAGGATAATGATAAAGCTCAACCTTATATTAAAGGTATATTAAACTATGAGGATAAACTTTTAACTATAATAGATATAGATAAACTACTAAACTAATTGAAATGAGGGAGGAATATGGCAGACGTTTTATCACAAAATGAAATAGATGCCTTGTTATCTGCCCTGTCTACAGGTGAACTTGAGCCAGAAGAAGTTGGTAATGATGAGGAGAAACATAAAGTAAAACTTTATGATTTTAGAAGTCCTCAAAAGTTCTCGAAAGAACATATCAGAACTTTAGAATTAGTTCATGATAATTATGCGAGAATTATTTCTAATTATTTAACTGGTCAAACTAGACAAAATGTTAAAGTAAAAATAGAAACTGTAGAGCAGATAACTTATGAGGAATTTATACATTCTGTACAAAACCCTACTATTATAACAGTTTTCAAAATGCCTCCACTTGCAGGCAATATAATATTTGAAACTAATCCTCAGTTTTCACTTCAAGTAATAGATATATTATTAGGTGGAAATGGAGATAGGAAGGTTGAAGCAAAAGAATTCTCAGATATTGATAAAAATATTATGAGACAGATAACTAGTGGAATGATAAGCAATTTGAAATTAGCATGGGAATCAATTTTAGAGGTTGAACCTGAGGTTGAAGGAATTGAAACAAATCCTGCAATTAATCAGACATTAGCTCCTAATGACCCTGTAGCTTTGATTACATTTTCAGTAGAAATGAATAAGCGTAGTACTTTTATTAACATGTGCATTCCATATTTGAGTATCGAAAAAATATTGGATAAGTTAGTTGTTCAGTATTCTTTTAAAAATGATGATGAAAGTTTAAAAGCTGAATCAAGAGAAAAAATAGAAGAAGGCATACATAAAGTAGATGTTGATGTTATAGCTGAACTTGGAAAAACAAGTTTAACTGTAGAAGATTTCTTGAAATTAAATGTAGGTGATGTAATTAAGCTTGATACAAGGAGCTCATCCCCAGTAAAAGTGTATGTAGGAAATGAAGAATGTTATTGTGCTAAGCCAGGAATATCAGGAAAAAATATGGGTGTAATGATATTAGATATAACAGATAAGGAAGTGAATGGGTATGAGCAATAATTTTTTATCTCAAGAGGAAATTAATGCATTATTATCAGGTGAATCTACGGATTCAGAAGATAGCAACGTATCTTCAAGTGGTAGTGAAAATATGGAAGATGCAATTACTGAAACAGATAAAGATTTATTAGGAGAAATAGGGAACATTTCAATGGGATCTGCATCTACTGCGTTGTACCAGCTTATAAATCAGCAGGTTAACATAACGACGCCAGTAGTATCTGTAACAACATTGAAAGAAATAAAAGAAGGATTTGAAACACCAAATATAGTGCTTGATATTGAATATATAGCAGGTATAGTTGGTAGAAATATATTAATTATTAAAACATATGATGGTCTTGTGATTTCTAATCTTATGATGGGTGGAGATGGAAAAGTAACAGATGTTCATGAATTATCTGAACTTGAAATAAGTGCAGTTTCAGAAGCTATGAATCAAATGATAGGTTCAGCGGCTACATCTATGGCTACTATGTTTGGAAGAAAAGTTGATATATCGCCTCCTACATCAAAAGTAGTAACAGATGATTTAGTGCCGATATCTGATTCAATACCAGAAGATCAACCTATAGTTAAGGTTTCTTTTAAAATGACAATTGGAGATATTGTTGATAGTAATATAATGCAGATTTTTCCGATAGAAACTGCTAAAAATATTGTTGCAATAATGACTGGTGAAGATTCAGGAGATAAGACTGATGAACAACAGCCTGAAAAGCCAAAAGAAGAACCGATTGTCAATAAAGAAATACATACTCAACCAGAGCCACAAATACAGCAAACTGTATCAGAACAGCCAATGCAGTATGAACAACCACAAATGCAGATGCAACAGCAACAATATGCTCCGCAACAACAGATGCAAGGATATGGTCAGCCGCAGATGCAGTCATATATGCAACAACCGCAGATGTATGGTGGAGGTCAAGTTCAACAATATGCTCAGCCTGTAGAAGTGCATCAAGCAGCGTTTGAGCCATTAACACCACAAAATAGTGTTCCACCAATAAAGAATATAGATTTAATAATGGATGTACCTCTGGATATATCTGTAGTTCTTGGAAGAACTAAAAAAAGTATTCAAGATATATTAAATCTTGGTGCAGGATCTTTAATAGAACTTGATAAACTTGCTGAAGAACCAGTAGAAATACTTGTTAATGGAAAGCAAATAGCACTTGGAGAAGTTGTTGTTGTTGATGAAAACTTTGGTGTGAGAATAACAAGTATTGTAAGTAATGTTGAAAGACTTAAATCTTTAAAATAGAATAAAGTATAGAAAATGATAGTGATTGTATAATTTTTATGCAGTCACTTTTTATTTAGAATTTATGTCAGATGACTATATAGTTTTTTAGAAAAATAATTTTAGAAGAATTTAAGTGATTAAATAGCAACTATTTCCCCTAGATTAAATAGAACTAATATAATAATAAAAGAATGTATATAATAAAGTTAACTAATGGTCATTAGAAATAAATATGCGACTAATAACTATAAACTAAATTAATTTGTGTACGATAAATATATTAATAGATATAAGAATGGAGTAATGGTTATGAGTATAGATAGAATTAATAGGCAATCTTTCATAAACGCATATAATTCAAATTCAAATAAATGTGTTAAAAATGTTGCTAAGGCAAAAACTTTTGATACAATAGAGATTTCATCTTTGGGTAAAAGTTTAAAAGATTATTCTTCAGATAATAATATTGATAATGCAAAAAAGGTAGCAGAAATTAAAAGTAAGGTTGATAGCGGAACTTATAGTATTGATGCTAGAATTACAGCTAGAAGTATACTTAATGCAATGAAAGGAGAATAGTTTTTATATATGATAAATGACTTGATTAAATTAATGAAGGAACAGAAAGCACATTTAGATCAGCTTTTAGTTCTCCTTCAAGTACAGAAAGAAATGATAATGAAAAAAGATGCATTTGGTTTAGAAGGCTTAGTTAATAAATTAAGTGATTGTAGTAAAAAAATTGCTCAGGAAGAAGTAGCTAGAAGAAAGATGCTTAATAATAGCAGTATTAAAGAGTTTGTAAGTAATGCAAAAAACAAAGAACTTACAGAAATTTATAGTGAGTTGTCAAGTACTCTTGAAAAAGTTATTTTTCAAAAAGAAACTAATGAATTACTAATTAAACAACAGGTTAGTTTGAATTCAAAGATATTAGAGATGATGAATCCTAATAGAGATATGAAAACATATAATTCTTATGGAAATCTATCAAGATAGATAAATTTCAATGTACAATTGACAATGTAAATTCTATATTTAGAAGTAAAGAAGTCAACAAATTACATTTTGTTCAGCCAATGTACTCTAATGAAGAGTACATTGTGAACTGTGTATTGAAAATAGAATAATATGGAAGTTGAATATATAACAAGGAAGTAGAATGAAAGTAGGGAGATAAATGGCAGGATTGTTTGATACTTTTACAATCTCTAAAAGAGGGTTAAGCGTACAACAAGGAAATATTAATACAACTGCACATAATATAGCCAATGCAAGTACGGTTGGTTATTCAAGACAAAGGGCTGTAGTTGAAACAACAAGGCCTTTTGGAGGGAATGGAAAATGGGATAGTTGTTCAGCAGGACAAGTTGGGACAGGTGCTCAGATAACAACTATTCAAAGAATAAGAAATGAATTTATAGATTATCAGTATAGAGATGCTAATAGTATACTTGGTAATTCGAGTGTTAAAGCTGAGTTTCTTAGTAAAATAGAAGATATTTTGGGGGAAACGTCGGATACAGGAATCCAAGGACTTATGAGTGAATTCTTTAAATCACTTCAATCTTTAACTAGTTCATCAGATAAAACAGATGTAAAAAGTGTAGTTCTTCAAAATGCCTTAGCATTAACAGATGCAATAAATTATACATATAATCAGTTGGAAAAACAGATGGGAAATGCACAGGATCTTTTAGGGGATAATGTTGCAGAAATAAATGGATATCTAGATCAGATAAATGAATTAAATAAACAGATATCAAGAGTTTCAGCTATGGGGCAATCACCTAATGATTTAATGGATGCAAGAGATGCTCTTTTAGATGAATTAAGTTCAAAATTTGGGTTTAATATTGATAAAAAAGCTTTGAATGCAATTGATGTTAATTCTGATGAATATGATGATTTGAAATTAGTTAATGCAAATCCAAATGACTTAGACTATAATAGATTTTCTACAGTGAAGTCTGCAGATGTAGTTGAAAATAAAGATGGCACATATTCTTTAAATATTCAATATTACAAACTTGGAGATACTAATTCACAGCCGGTTAGCATAACATTATCTGGAGATAAAGATACTCTTAATAGTTTAAAAGATGAACTTACTACATGTAGAGTTTTAATAACTGATAAAGATGGTAACTTTAAAGTCGGTGGAACTAAAGTAGAACCAGGAAAGACTTTTGATATAACTAATGCTAATTTAAATGATTTTAAGAAGAATATATTTAAGACTTATGAGCACGAAGCTGGTGTTAATAATGTACCTATAAGTAATGATAAAATAAAAGGTGAAATTGCAGGAAATCAATCTGTTCAAGCAACTATTAAAGGATATATGAATGACTTAGACAAGCTTGCTGCTGGAGTAGCTTATGCTATGAATGCTATTCAGACAGGAAGTATGGATGGAAAGACTACTGTTTCAGATACTCTAATATTTGTTGCTAGTGGTACAACATCAGATGATAAGATAACTGCAAAAAATATAACTATTAACAAGGATATTTTAGATAATCCTTCATTATTAAATTGTAAACCAGCTAATGAATCAGGAGATGGAGCTAATGATAGGGCAATAGCTATGGCAACTCTAAACACATTGAAATTTAATTTTTCAAATGTTGCTGGTGACTCTTCAACATGGACAAGAGAAAGTTTCTTAAATTCAGCTGGTGTAAGTTTTTCAAATACATCTGGAAATCCAGAAGAAAATATTAATTTATCAGGAGATTCGTCAGGATCAACAATGGTAAGTCATTATGCAGGAATAATAAGTAAACTAGGTAGTGCATCAAAAGCAGCTAGTAATACAGTAACTAATCAAGAAACGGTACTTCAAGGGTTAGAAAATCAGAGAATGTCAGAATCGGGAGTATCTTTAGATGAAGAAATGACAGATATAATTACATTTCAGCATGCTTATCAAGCTAATGCAAAAATGATATCAACTATTGATGAATTATTAGATGTTGTAATAAACGGGTTAAAGAGATAAATAAAGAGGTGAAAAGATGAGAATAACAAGTTCTATGCTATCTTCAAATTATTTGAAAAATGTAAGTAAAAATATGAATTATATTCAAACATTACAAAATCAATTATCTACAGGTAAAGAAATAAGTAGGCCATCAGATGACCCTTATAAAGCATCTAGAATAGTTAAGATGTATGCAGATATATCAAGTAATGAACAATATAATGATAATATAACTGATGTTACTAATTTTCTTGATGTAACAGATACTTCAATAACACAGATAAGTAATTTATATTCAAGAGTAAGAGAGTTATTAGTATCTGCTGGTAATGCTGCCTATGGGTCTGAACAATTGCAATCAATTCAAGATGAAATGAAAGTAAAGGTCACCCAATTAGCTCAGCTCTTAAATACAAGTTTTGATGGAAAATATGTATTCGGTGGAACTAAAGTTGATTCAAATCCAGTTACTGTAGTAGATGGAAAAATACAGTATGCTGATGCAGATGGGAAAGCTATTGTAGTATATAAAGATGCAGATGGAAAGTTTACAACATCTAAATCTACAGATAACATTGCTAAAACATTAATAGATGCTGGCAATACTGCAGGAAAAAGTGTTGAAGAAGAATTAAAAGAAGAATTAGCAGGATTAGGCGCTGGTGATTCAGAAAGAAAAAGCGAAATTGAATCAATGCTTGATGGAAGCAAAGAAATATATAAAACTAAAGACGGAAAGTATACGACTTCTAAAAGTCAAGAAAATACTCAAGTTAATATAGCTGATGTCAACAGAAGTGAAATTGAAGATGAAATTTCTAAAATAGATGCTGATAATGATAGTATTGCAGATAATGCAGCTAATGCTGATAGATTAAAAGAATTAAATGATATTAAACAAGGAATAATTTATTATAATCAAATTGATGCAGATATGAAAATCGAAATATCTCAAGGAGTAATCATTGATTATAATAAAACAGCTTCTGAAATTTTAGAGTTTAAAGATCCAGAAGATCCGACAAGAAAAATTAATGTTTCTGATTTATTTAATAACATCATAGACAATTTAAATAGTAAAGATGGAAAAGATGCTTTGACAGGAGAGAATTTAGCAGATTTAGATAAAGCAATTTCGAATCTTTTGACAAAAAGCTCAGAAGTTGGTGCTATGCAGAATAGAATGGAAAGTGCAAAAACTCAAAATGAAACAGAAAATGATAATTTAACAACAATATTATCAAATGTTGAAGATATAGATTTTACTGAAAAAATGATTGATTTTTCTACACTTATGACTGTATACAAAGCATCTCTTCAAATAAGTGCTAATATACTTCCTAAGACAATAATGGATTATTTATAAAATAAATTAAATTTAAAAGTGTAGGGGAGCAGTTAATATGGAATTTATATCAAAAGTTCATGGAAAAATAAATTATGATAAAAAAGACGTTATAAAATTCAGTAAGGGAATACCAGGTTTTTGTGAATTAAGGGAATTTATTATTGTTGAGCTAAAGGAATATGAGCCATTTAAACTGCTTCATTCCTTAGAAAATTCTGAAGTTGCATTAATAGTAGCTTCACCTTATGAATTTTATGAAGATTATGAAATAAGCTTAAAAGATGAAACGATCAAAAATTTAGAAATAAAAGAAGCAAATGAAGTTATGATTATGTGCACAGTAACTTTAAATTCAGATGTTGAAAAGATTACTATGAATTTGCAAGGACCAATAGTTATAAATACTTCTAATAATTTAGGGGAACAAATAATAGTAGATAATTCTAAATATAAGGTGAAAACCCCTTTAATGAAGGAGGCATAAAATGCTGATTATAACTAGAAAAAAAGGCGAATCAATTATGATTGGTGATGATATAGAAATAACTATATCGAAGATAGATGATGGAAGTGTAAAGATAGGAATAGAAGCACCTAGAAATATTAATATCCTAAGAAAAGAATTATATGAAGAAGTTGAAAAAGAAAATAAGGAAGCAGTAAATATTAATTTAAATATACTCAAAAACCTAAAGAAAAAATAACATATTATAAATTATGATATGTAGCAGTAATTATTTATATGAAGGGCTTTCTAATTAAAAATTATTATGCAATCTATATAGTAATTAAAATGTGATGTGTATAATCAGGGAGGTAAAAAGAACATGGATGTTAAAAATAATATTATTACACATAGTAACAGTTATAATATGCCGGAAAGCAATTTGTCTCAATATGGAACTAATATTAGTGGATCAGAAGTTAATAATGATGAGATATTATCAATGAATGTGAAAAGTGATATTTCATCAGGATGCTTTGAACAATCAAAAGAAAAAGACGAGTATAATCAAAAGGAGTTAGATGATGCGCTTGCAAAGATTAATAATTTTCTTAAAGATGAAAAAACTCATGCAGAATATTCAAGACATAAGGATTTTGGAACTTTAATGATAAAAATAATTGATGATGAGACTAAAGAGGTAATACTTGAAATTCCGCCTCAAAAGATTCTGGATATGGTTGCAAGTATGTGTAAACAGGTTGGATTGTTAGATAAAAAAGTTTAATTTGTTATTAAATTTAGTTTTTAGGAGGAATGTATGTGGAATTTAAATTAAATAAAATTGACACAGATATTCGTAAGAAGATTAAAGAAGAAAGAAAAGAAAGTAAAGTTCACTCAGGGAAAGCTATCAATGTTAACAAAGACTTTTTAGAAGAAAATGATAACAATCTGAATAATAAAAATGAAGAATCACATAAGAAAAAACAATTTATTATTATAGACGGTATAAAGTATAACAAAAGTGAGATAAAAGTAAATGTTGAGAAAAGTGAGAAAATTGGTATCCAAAATTCTTTGGGAAGAATTTTAGATACTAAAAAGTAGGAGGATTTTAGATGTATTCAAATGGGTATAATGTGTATAAATCAAATAGTGTTAACTATTCATCTAAAGAACAGCTTTTATTAATGCTTGTTGATGGTGCGGTTAAGTTTACTAAAATAGGGAGACAATCTATTTTAGATAAAGATATGCAAAAAGCACATAATTCTTTAGTTAGAGTTCAGGAGATATTTGTTGAATTAATGTCTACATTAGATCAAAAAGCTGGAGACTGGGCAATTAAGATGTTTAGTGTATATGCATATATTAAAGATAAATTATTTGAAGCTAATATAAAAAAAGATGTAGCAATTATAGATGAAGTTTTTCCTTTGATTGAAGGAATAAGAGATACGTGGAATGAAGCTTATAAAAGAGCTAAGAAATAAGAGGCTATTAATTTTATAAAATACATAGTTTTGGAGGAATTAATATGACAAATAGAATTACGGGTACAAATTCAGGTATAGATGTTGATTCAGTTGTTAAACAATCTTTAACAACTCAACAGAACAAAATAGACAAAGCATATCAACAACAAAAGGTTTACGAATATCAACAGTCACAATTAAAAGAAATAGTAGAAGATGTTCAAAAGTTCTATGATAAGTATCTAGACATATTAAGCGGAGATAGCTTATTAAAAAGTTCTGCATATGAAACAGTAAGTTTTACGACTACAGATTCAAGTGGTAAAGTATCGCAAGCTGTTACCGCTAAGGGATTTGCAGGAGCTGATGTTTCAGAATATAAGGTTACTGTAACACAATTAGCACAGAAAGCTTCTGCTACATTAGAATCAAAAGATGTTGTATCAGGGAATAAAATAGCTATAAAAATGGGTAATAAGATTGCTGCTGTTGATGTTAAAATATCTGATGGAAAGATTGATATGACTGAAACAGCTAAAGCATTAAATACAGAATTAAAAAAACAAGGGATTAATGCTACTGCAAAATATAGCGAGTTTGCTAAGGGAATTGTAATTGAATCTGGAGAAATGGGAAAAGAAGTAACGTTTGAATTATCTACTAATTATGATCCGACTAGTGGTGTAGAAAATAAATATACTTCATATAGTGGGAAAAATGCAGAAGGAACAATAGTTAAAGGAGAGCAAATTTATTCTATAGATAAATCTAGCAATGTATTTACTGTTGATAATATACAATTTACTTTAAATTCAATTACAACAAGCGAGTCAACATCTAGTAATCATCTTACAGCTTTAACTCCTAATGGTAATATTACCACAATAACATCTAATGATAAAACAACTATAATAGATGGCGACACAACAATGGTAACATCTGGGGATATGATTACAAAGTTGTTTACCAATAAAGATGGTACAGTAACAAAAACAACAACTGTTAATGCAGATGGGGTAAAAGTTGAGATATCTGGAGATAAAGAAAATCCAAAAGTGACAGTTCTGTCAGGAAGTTTAAGTGCCAACATGAAAGCTGATTCTTATCCAACAATATCTGCTGATAAAGTTGTTACGGACAAGGATGCTAGTGGCGTAATTACCGCAACAAAAGATTTGGGTAATGGAATAAAAATTACTACAACATTTACTCCAAAAGCAGGAAAAGATGGAGAATATGATGAAGTCACTATTGCAGAAGTTGATTATGATAACTTTAAGCATTTAGATGCACAGAATATAACAGACAAGAATGTTGATATTTCTATTGAATCAGCAGATGGAAACAAAAAAACAACAAAGTCAGCAGATGGAATTGAGGTTACAACTGAGATCCAAAAAGATGGTTCTATTTTAACAACAACCAGAAAAACTTTAAGTGATGGTAGTGTAAGTGTAGAAAGTATTGAAAATTCAGGTGCAGTCACATTGAATGGGGAAACAGATATCTCTGGATTAAAAGATACTATAGTAGGATTTGTAAATGATTATAATAAGATAATGGAAAGTATTAACGAGAAGTTGTGGGAAACTAGAGACAAAAATTATATGCCACTAACAGATGAGCAGAAGAAAGAGATGTCTGATACAGAAATAGAGGCATGGGAAAAAAAGGCGCAGACTGGACTTCTTAAAAATGATAGTGATCTAAGAAGAATACAAAGTGCAATGAAAAGTGTAATGTCGTCTATGATGAGTAGTACTGGATTAACATTAGAATCTATTGGAATAGAACCAGTAGATAATTATACAACAAAAAATGGAATGTATAAAATAGATGAAGATAAATTGACTAAAGCACTTCAAAATAATGCGGAAGAAGTAAAGGATCTTTTTACAAGATCATCATCAACATATAAAGATGAAAAGGGGAATGAAATAACTGATAAAGGCGGAGTATTAACTCAACTACAATCAGTTTTGAAAAGTGAATTTAAATCGAGTACTTCATCACTATCAAAGAGAATAGGATTTGATGGTACATCGACAGAAAAGAATAATACTCTAACTAATAATATATCAAAACAAAAGACTTTAGCAAGCAAATTAAAGAGCCAATATAAAGATAAAGAAACTGCATTATATAAAAAATATTCTTCATTAGAAGTAATGTTACAAAAACTTAATGCTCAAACTAATTCTTTATATTCTATGCTTGGAATAAGTTAATATGGTATAGTGGGGGAAACGATATATGGACTTAGAACAATGTGTTATAGAATATAAGGCGTTAACATTAGATATTATGGAAAGAATTAATATAGATGAAAGTGTTGTATATTTACTTGAGGAGAGACAAGTCGTTTTGGATAAGATAATTGAACTTAATAAAGATACATCTAAATTTAAGTGCATATGTCAATCTTTAAATTTATTTGAATTAGAAAGGGAATTAAATTTAATTACGAAAAAAGAGCTTGTAAATACAAAAATAAAAATTGAAAGTTTAAAAAAAATGAGAAGTGCAAATTTACAGTATAATTCTATAGGATATGTTCCATCAAAATTTAATAAAAAAATTTAGAAAAACTATAAAGTATATTACAAATTACTCGAAAATATAATTGTAAGCTTAATAAGTAAAACTTATTAACAATAAAAAATATAATTACTGACAAGGATGTCAAGTAAAAATCAAGGAGGAAAATAAAATGATAATTAATCACAATTTAGGCGCAATTAATGCACAAAGAAACATGGGAATCAACAGCGGAGCAGCTGCAAAATCAATGGAAAAATTAAGCTCAGGTTTAAGAATAAACAGAGCAGGGGACGATGCAGCAGGTCTTTCAATTTCTGAAAAGATGAGAGCACAAATTAGAGGGTTAGATCAAGCTTCAACAAATGCTGAAGATGGTATCTCAATGATACAAACAGCTGAAGGAGCATTAACTGAAACTCACTCAATTCTTCAAAGAATGAGAGAATTATCAGTACAATCTGCAAATGATACAAATGTATCAACAGATAGAGCAGCGATTCAAGCAGAAATGGATGAACTAACAAAGGAAGTTGATAGAATAGCAACTACAACTGAATTTAATACTCAAAAATTATTAGATGGTTCATTTAGTGGTACATTCCAAATTGGAGCTAATGAAGGTCAAAAGATGGATTTAAACATTGGAAAGATGGATTCTGCAAGTTTAGGATTAACATCAACAGTTGAAATCAGTGAGACAAAAGATCTTACACCTGCTTCTAATATTAAGGATGGAACTTATACAGTAGAAGGAACTAATATAAAGGATACTAATGGAAATATAGTAGGATCAACAGATGGTGCTAAATTAACGTTCAATACTAAAGAAACTACATTTACTGATTCTAAAATTCTTAATGGAGCAACAGTTGAAATTAAAGATGGAAAAGTAACAGTTACTAATAAGTTAGATACAGCTACAGCTGCTAAAAATCTTACTTCACTTGCCCCAGGAAGCTATGAAGTTAAGGGGACAAATTTAATTAAAGATGGTGAATTAGTTGGTACTGTAGATACTGGTAACAAAAAGATTATTTTAAATGACAAAACAGAAATAGCTGAAGCTGATTTAGGATTTGCAGATGGAAAATTAAAAGATGGTGTTAAGTTTACTGTAAATGGATCAGATGTATCTACTCAAAAAAATGCAGCGGGTACAATTGAAACAGTGAATGCAGCTATAGAAAAAGTATCGACTCAAAGAAGTAAATTAGGAGCTGTTCAAAATAGATTAGAACATACAGTTAATAACTTAAATACTTCTTCAGAAAATTTAACAGCAGCAGAATCAAGAATTAGAGATACTGATATGGCTTCTGAAATGAGTGAATACTCAAAGAACAATATATTACAACAAGCTGCACAAGCTATGTTAGCACAAGCTAAATCAGCACCAGAACAAGTATTACAATTATTAAGATAATAATATAGTCTGAAAAGTACCCAGAAGGGTACTTTTTTTATAAGAAAAAATGTTATAAGATATATTGTTAAGAATTAGATTTCTAATTTAGTATAATTATAGAAGTCTATTTTAAATAACGATAAAACTATAAGAAATATCTAGACTTAAACTTTATGATTTAAGAATATATAATTAGTATAGTTTCAGAACTTTTTTGAAATTGGAAAATAATAATTTTAGATGTCAATAAATTTAATTAAAACTAGTAGATTTATATTATGATTTTTCTTTTAAGAAATAAAAAAATATGATAAGCTTAGGTAAGCATATACAAAAATGAATCTGTTAAGTTGATATGAGTTGATTTTTTCAGTTTAAAGAAAAGGCATTAAGTTTAATTAAGCAGCTTAAAAATAAAAGCTTTTAGCCAAAGCTATTGCTAGCGAAGCTGGTAATTTCTGCTGAATTAAAATTATTTAATTATTCATATATAATTAGGTTATAGTAAAATGTAAAGGAGTAAAAAAAGTATTAGATTAAATACTTTTTTTACTTTATACTAAGCTTTAAACATTTTGTTAAATAATTATATTAAGTTGATGTTTATTATTAAATATTGTAGCTATGGATACATGTTCAATAGTGGATAATAATATAGGATGTAGGTCGATCAAAGATATGAATTCATTTAAACAGTGACAAGTAAGAGGGATTAGTATTACCATAATTTATATACATTGTGTTTTGTTGGACTACTGATTGGTTCAGGGGGATTTACGTTTACATTTATTAGATTGATATTTTTTATTAGCCTACTTATCTAAATCTAACTTATATAGTCGGTCAGAGTAACAGTGAGGATATTTTACTTTTGTTAATTGATCTTCTATTCTTTTCTAGGAGGATAATTATTTATACGCAACTTTATTACATTTCTAGTGTTGAGAAGATCAATGATCGTATAACTTAACAGAAATAATAAGATTATTAGGAGATAAATTATGAAAGTATTAAAGCCGTTTTATTATGATAATTTTAAATGTGTAGCCAATGAATGCAAAGAAAGTTGTTGTAGTGGTTGGAGCATTGATATAGATAAAAAGAGTTATTATAAATACAAGAAAGTTAATGGAAATTTTTCTGAAAAATTAAAAAAAGGAATTTCTAGAAATCGCGCTAGTGTACATAATCAGAAATATGGAAAGATGAACATTGTGGCCAATAATGGAAAATGTCAATTTTTGAATAAAGAAAATTTGTGTGATTTGTATATAAATTTGGGTGGAGATTATTTATGCAATACATGTAAGGCTTATCCTCGTGTTATAGAAAAATATGGTCATATATATGAGAGAAATTTATGCGCATCATGTCCTGTTGTGGCAGAAACATTGGTTAAACTAACAGAACCTTTAAATTTTTTATTAACTGAAGAAACCATAAATGATTTAGATAAAGAATATTTAAATGAAAATCAAAAATATAATGTTAAATTATATGATATCTTATGGAAGGGTAGGGCACTATCTATAGAGATAGCTCAAGTTAGAGAAATTAAATTGTAGAAAAGATTAATGTTTATTGTTTTATCAGAAGAAAAGATTCAAAAAAATATTTGTGAATCTTTAGATAAAAATATTGATGATGTCATATTTACACTAAAAGATGCTATAAGCGATGTTAAAATTAATAAAATTTTGGATAATATTAAATCAGTTCCGAAAGTAAAAATACTATTTACTAATTCTATTATAAGTATGAATATTAGAAAGAATTTTTTGGGAGATACTTTTATAAGATTTATAAATGAATTTAACGAATTTATATCTAGAGAAACAAAGATAATCAATTCTAGTGATAGTATTGATAAAGAAGGTGATTTCTTGAGATGTATAAATAATTATGAAAAGGATTTTGATAATTATATTGAAAATAAAGAGTATATACTAGAGAATTATGTTGTCTATAATTTATATGGCAATTACATGAAAGCCTTATATACAAAAGATTTACATAGAGAAATTATAAGATTAGTTATTAGCTATTCGCTTATAAAGAAGATGCTTATTGGGAGATGGATAAAAAATAATAAGACATTAGAAGAAGAAGATTTTATTGATGCAATATATTCTTTTTCTAGAAAACTTGAACACAATGAGCAATTCATTAATAGGATTTATAAGAATATAAAAAATGCAGGATATGATTCCATGGCTTATTTAGTAATGTTAGTAAAGTAAATAAAATGCTGCTAATGCTGAAATTGTGAAAGTAAATTATAAAAATAAGTGGTTATTAAAAGATGTATTGATTATAGAATTAGGCATAGTAAGAAGTAGTTTTTAAAGATATTATTTGTCTTTTGGGATTTTATGAAATAATACTTTGAAATATGATATAGGTCGATAAAATAATAGCGATTTTCTTATAGCTTATGCGATTTATTTTTAGTGGTTTGTTAGTAAAGTGTTACGTTGATATTTTAATTTATATAATACAAAGATAATAGTTGTGTGAAATGATATGAATTTTGTTATATATACTTGTAATTATAGATAATGTAAGAAGTGAAAAGTATATAATTATTATAGTGTGTCACAAAATATAAATTTTAAATAACTAAATAATATGAGATTTGATTCGATAAGATAAGTAACAAAACAAATATAGAAAGGATTTGAATATATGGATATAGTAAGTTTAGCGATGAATTTAAGTCAAGCATCATTGGCAACAAAGGTTGCCACATCAGTTACTAAAATTGCAATGGATGATGGTGTTAAAGCAGCTACTCAAATGACAGAAATGATAGGAAATGCTTTAGATCCTAATTTAGGTAACAAAATAGATGTAAGAGCTTAGTTAACTATTGAAAGGAGAAATTTATTAATGAGATTAAATAAAAATATGTTCTCTTTAAATATATACAGAACATATAGCAATAATATTTCTAAAGGGTCTAAAGCTCTTAATAATATAAGTACTGGAATAAAAATTAATTCTGCAAAGGATAATCCAAGTAAAATTGGACAAAATGAAAATTTAAAAATAACACTTTTAAGCAGTAAGAAAGCAGAACAGAATATACAAGATACTAATTCTATGATTCAGACTTTTGATAGCTCTATGCAGGAAGTAAATGATATGTTAGGTAGAATGAGACAATTAACAGTTCAGGCATCTAATGGATCATTATCTAGTGACGATGTAAATGCGGTTCAAGATGAAATAGATTCATTGAGAGATGGGATTAAGGATATTGTTAATAATACTGAATTTAATGGAATAGGAATGTCTGATGAAAGCGTTACTGGATTTGATGCTAATTATAAAAAATCTATAATAGGAGCATTAGGAGATGAATCGGTTGATATCCCTTATTATAATTTAAGTATAGAGAATTTAGGTATAGATAATCTCGACATGACAAAAGGAACAGAAAATTTAGGGGCTATAGATAATGCAATTACTATGGTGTCTCGAGTTAGAGGTAATTATGGTGCTATTCAAAATAGCCTTGAAGAAACAGCTGAAAATTTAAGCGCTAAAAATATTAATTTTCAGAGTGCTCAAAGTAAGATTGGTGATGCAGATGTATCTAAGGAATATTTAAAATATTCAACATCACAAATATTAGTTCAGTCATCAATTAGTTTAATAGCTCAAGCTAATAATATTCCACAGGATGCATTGCAGATTTTAGGCAATATACCTAGATAGATTTCTTTCGATGATGATTGTTGATAAAAAGAATAATATTAAATACAAAATAAGGCAGATAAGAAAATGTAATAAAATTCCTATCTGTCTTTTGTTATGCAAAATAATAAGTAAAAAGTCAAATGGTTACAAAAAATAAAATGGGATATAAACTTGAATAATAGTAAATTAGAGTAAAATATGTTATGAAAATGTTCAAACTGTAGAAAAATAAGAGAATATAGTATATAATATATATGTTATATAATTGAATAGGCAAAATTAATGAAAGTTAATGACGCAAAGCTATAGGGACTAAGGGTTTTTTGTGAATTTATGTCAGCCAGTTGCCGGGGGAAATGTATGTACCTTTGTATTACTAGTTTATTTTATGTAAACTAGTATTAAACTTGCTGCTTTTCGAGTGGCTTTTTTTGAGAGTAAATAAATAACTTTATGTGATTTTGCATTTATTATTAAAATTAGAATCAATGGAAATTTTTTAAAATTGACATAAGTGCATAAAATATGTAAAAAATTTCACTGAAAATAATTTTGAATATAAAAAAGGAAAAAAATATAGCGAAAAAACTCATATTATTCTATAATTGTAAGTAGATTGATTATAGAATAATGACTATATTAGAGATTTGAAAGGGAATTTGGGAGGATTTATGAAAATACAGTCAGGTACTAGCGAAAATACTTATGATTTGCTTAAATCAGGATTGAAGGCATCAAATGTTAGAGCAAAAACTATATCAAATAATATGGCCAATATAAATACTAAAAATTATAAGAGATTTGGTGTTGTTTTTGAAGAAAACTTAAAAAATAATTCTGATTCAAGTTTTAAACTAAGGACAACTAATGCGAACCACTATACAGATAGTTCATCAAATTTGAAGAGAACTAAAGAAGGTCATTTATATGGTGATGAAAGTAATACATATGGAAATAACATAACAATACAACAAGATAATAGTACAAGCATGAGATCAGATGGAAATAATGTTGATTTGGAAATTGAAAAAGTTAATCAAGCTGCAAATACATTAAAATATAATGCCTTAATAACTAGTATCAATAACAAATTCAATGGGATGAAATCTGTTATTAAGTAGAGGAGGATGTTAAATGAATGCATTTAAATCAATGCAGATAAGTGCTACTGGTCTTTCAGCTGAAAGACTTAGGATGGATACAATAACTTCTAATATGGCAAATGCAAGCACTACAAGAAGTGCTGATGGAAGTGGACCATATGTAAGAAGAATAGCAGTATTTCAGGAGGCACTGGATGCAAATAAAGAAATCGCAGGAGTTAAAGCGGTTAAAGTTGAAAAGGATAATTCACCTTTAAGAAAAGAGTATAATCCAAGTCATCCTGATGCGGATGAAAATGGATATGTAACTATGCCTAATGTAAATGTCTTAAATGAAATGGCTGATATGATGGTAGCAACAAGATCTTATGAAGCAAATGTTGATACATTTAACGCTCTGAAAAGTATGTTTTCAAAGGCATTAGAAATTGGAAAGTAGGGAGAATGTAAATTATGAGAATTGAAGAGAATTTTGCAAGACAACAAGCTTTATTTAATGCTAGATTCAATAGTGCTGATGATAGTGCTCAAGTTACAAAGGATGATACTTTTAGTAATGCTTTAAAAAAAGCAATTGATGGAACAAATGAAAAACTTGTAGAATCTGATGCTGCAACCAATGCATTTGTTAGAGGAGACGACATAAATATTGATGAAGTTATGATAAAGAACCAAGAAGCTAGTTTATGTCTTCAGTTTTTAACACAAACAAGAGATAAATTACTTGAAGGGTATGAAACATTATCAAAACTGCAATTGTAGTAATATGTGAGGAGAGCTAAATAATGAAAAAACTTTTAGAAAAAGTTAAGGAACTTTTTGAGAAGTTTAAATCTCAGAATAAGAAGATTAAAATTGCAGTGATTGCCTCAATAGTAGCAGTTTTAATAGCTATTGTAAGCGCTGTATTTTATTCAACATCAAATAAATATGCAGTTTTATTTTCTAATTTAGACACGGCTGATGCAAAAACTGTAGTAGATCGTTTGACAACAGATAAAGTTGAAAACAAAATAGATAGTAGTACAAATACTATATGGGTTCCTAAAAATCAAGTTGACAAGCTTAAATTGGAGCTTGCACCAGAACTTAAGTCAGGAAGTACAGGCTATGAACTTATGGATGAGCAAAGTTCATTTGGTATGACAGATGAAGAATTCAAGCTTAAAAAGAAAAGAATGCTTGAAGGAGAAATAGAAAAAGTAATAAAAAGTTTACAACCAATAGATAATGCTAAGGTTAATATTACAGAAGCTGATAGTTCTGTTTTTGTGAAGGATAAAACACAAGGTTCAGCAGCTGTTACAATAAAACTTAAAGAAGGAGCTACTTTAACTGATGATCAAGTTAAAGCAATTGTTGCTGTAGTTTCAACAAGTATAGAAAATGTTCCAAAAGAAAATGTAACTGTTATTGATCAAAATTCAAATTTACTTACTAAAGATATAAATGAAGAAGCAAATGGTCAAGCAAGTTCTGAAACTATATCAAAACAACATAAGGCTGAAGAGGAGTATGAAGATAGACTTCAAAAGTCAATTGTTAGTCTATTAGAACCTATTGTAGGTAAAGGTAATGTTACAGCAGTTGTAAAGGCAAATCTTGATTTTGATTCTAAACAACAGACAGAAACAACAATTGATCCTAATAAGGTTATTGTAAGTCAAGAAACTTTGAAGGAAACTAACAAAAATGGTGATGGGACAGCATCTGAAAGTCCTGTTGATAATAATATGAGCAATGAAATTGTTGATAATAATTCATCTTCAAATTCAAGTAAGGAAGAACAGAAGACTAATTATGATTCTGGAAAAAGTGAAAGTAAGACAATACAAGCTCAAGGAAAAGTTGATAGATTGACTGCAACAGTTTATCTTAATAAGACACTTACACAGGAAGAAAAACAGGAATTTGAAGATGGTGTTGCAAATGCTATAGGCATAGATGCAACAAGAGGAGATCAAATTACTGTAAGTGGAATGACATTTGATACAAGTAGTATAGATAAGGCGCAAGCAGCATTAGAAGAAATGAATGCTGAAGAAGCAGCAAATAAAAAGACAATGATGATGATTGCAGGTGGAGTAATAGGTGCAATTCTATTAGGTGTAATTATATTCTTCATTCTAAAGAGAAGAAAGAAGAAGGAAGAAGAAGAAGAACAATTATTGGATACATTAATTGACGATACAATAATTCCTAAGGAACCGGATGCATTTGACCCAATTGAATTTGAGACTAAAACACAAAAATCTCACTTAGAAAATGAAATAAAGAAATATGCTACAGAGAAACCAGAACAAGTAGTAGAAATAATTAAATCTTGGTTAACTGAAAATGAGAGGTGATAGCTATGGCAAAGGAAGAACGTAAACTTACTGGTGTACAAAAAGCGGCAATATTATTTATTACTCTTGGGCCTGAGGCATCATCAGGTATACTTAAAAAGTTACCAGAAAGTGATATTCAGAAGATAACTTATGAAATTGCTAATATTACTTCAGTAACAGCAGAACAAAGAGAAGAAATATTAAATGAATTTTTACAAATAAATAAGGCTAGAGATTATATTATTGAAGGCGGAATGGATTATGCTAAGCAACTTCTATCAAAAGCATTAGGAACACAAAGAGCTAATGAAATACTTGATAAAGTATCAGAAGCAACAGCTCAGTACAGACCTTTCTCAATTGCGAGAAAGGCTGATTCTAAGCAGCTTCTTAATGTAATAACAGCAGAACAGCCTCAAACTATAGCACTTATATTATGTTACTTACAGCCTGATAAGGCTGCTCAGGTTATGGCAGAACTTCCAGAGGAAACTCAAAGTGAAGTTGCTTATAGAATAGCAACTATGAATACTACATCACCTATGGTAATTAAAGAAATTGAATCAGTACTTGAAAGTAAATTATCTTCTGTTGTAAGAACAGAAATGACAAGTCTTGGTGGTGTTGAGACATTAGTTGGAATATTAAATTCAGTTGATAGAACAACTGAAAAGAATATTACAGAAGGACTTGAAAGAGAAGATGCAGAACTTGCTGATAAAGTTAAAAGCTCTATGTTTGTCTTTGAAGATGTTATTTCTCTTGATGATGTATCGATTCAAAGAATTCTTAGAGAAGTTGAAGCAAGTGATCTTGCTCTTGCTCTTAAAGGTTGCTCAGATGAAGTTGCAAACTGTATTTATAGAAATCAATCAAAGAGAGCTGCTGCTTCATTGAAGGAAGATATGGAATTCCTTGGACCAGTTAGAATTACTGATGTTGAAAAGGCACAACAAAAGATTGTTTCTATTATTAGAAGGTTAGATGATGCTAATGAAATTATAATTTCGAGAGGTGGAGAAGATGCAATCATCGTATAGTCTCATAAAAAATGGATTTGCTAAGTCTGGAGAAAAAAAAGTTATAACAACTGAATATGTTAGCAAAGCTCAGATTGCAGCAATGGAAGAAGCTAGAAAAAATCAGCTTGAAGAAGAACTTTTAAATGAAAAAGAAAAAGCAAATAGTCCACAAATTGATCCTGAAGAATTATTAAAGAGATATGAAGAAATAGGTCAGAGAATAATTCAGGATGCTGAAAATGAAAAAAAGGCTCTTCTTTTAAGAATTCAGATGGAAGCAAGTAATGCAGAAAAAAATGCATATGAAAAAGGCTATGAGCAGGGAATGAAAAATGGATATGATGATGGCTATAAGAAAGCTTATGATGAAACTATAGAAAGTGCTCAAAAACAGGCAGCAGGTATAGTAGAAAATGCTGAAAAATTACTTAAATCTGCTCAAAGTGATTATGCACAATATTTAGATAGTAAGAAAAATGAAGTTATAAAACTTGCTTTAAATATTGCAGAAAGCATAACAAGAATGTCTTTAGATAAAAATGATTCAATGAACGATTTAATTGAAGAAGCTTTCAAAATTTCTAAAGGTGAAGAAAGCATTATTTTAAGATCTAATTCACTTCATGTTGATGAATTAAAAAAGAATTGTGAAAGATGGAAGTTATCATATGCAATAAAAAGTGAGATTTTTGTAATAAGTGATGATTCAATGGAACCTGGCAATGCTATATTGGAAAAGCCAAGTGGTATTGTAAAAGTTGGTGTAGATGTTGGAATGGAACAGGTGAAGAAAGCTATTTTAGGATAATAAAATATGAAATATAAATGTAGATAAGATAGAATAGAATGAAAAACTGTTACAATTTACAAGTGAAAAAATTATAGAATAATTTTATCTATAATTGTCAATTGTCAATTGTCAACTGTTCATTGGAAAGGGATAGCTATGATTGATTTAGAGGTGAATTTTGAGCGAATATTAAAGAAAATTAATAGTACATCTCCTATGTATAGTGAGGGAATTGTAAAAAAGGTAATTGGACTTACTATAGAAGTACAAGGAATTAAGGCTTTTGTAGGCGAACTATGTATTATTTATAACGAAAGAAATTTACCAATTAATTGTGAAGTTGTAGGATTTAGAGATGAATTTGTAATACTTATGCCTCTTGACGAACTTATAGGTATATCTCCAGGATGTAGGGTTGTACCACAACATAAACCTTTAAGTGTAAAATGTTCAGATAAACTTCTTGGACATATAATTGATGGTTTAGGGAAGCCATTGGATTGTGAAAGTCTTGAATATGATGGTGATGACTATCCTTTAGAAAATGAAGCACCTGATCCTATGAAAAGAAAAAGAATAAAAGAAATAATGCCTACGGGAGTTCGTGCAATTGACGGTTTTCTAACTGTTGGAGATGGACAGAGAATAGGTATATTTGCAGGTAGTGGTGTTGGTAAAAGTACAACTCTTGGAATGATTGCAAGAGAAGCAAAAGCAGATGTTAATGTTATTTCTCTTATAGGTGAAAGAGGAAGAGAGGTTCTTGAATTCATGGAGAAGGATTTGGGACCAGAAGGTATGAAAAAGTCTGTTGTAGTTTGTGCTACATCAGATAAGCCAGCATTAATAAGAATGAAAGGTGCACTTACAGCAACTGCAATTGCAGAATATTTTAGAGATCAAGGTAAAAAAGTAATATTAATGATGGATTCAGTAACGAGATATGCAATGGCTCAAAGAGAAGTTGGACTTGCAATAGGAGAACCACCAGCAACTAAAGGATATACACCTTCTGTATTTGCAAAGCTTCCAAAGCTTATGGAAAGAGCAGGAACATCTATGGATGGTTCAATAACAGCTTTTTATACAGTACTTGTTGATGGTGATGATTTTAATGAACCAATTGCAGATGCAGTAAGAGGGATACTTGATGGGCATATTGTTTTATCTAGAGATTTAGCTCATAAAAACCATTATCCTGCTATTGATGTTTTAAATAGTGTAAGTAGACTTATGAGCCAGATTGCACCAAAGGATCATAAAGATTCAGCATCATTAGCCAGAGATTTACTTGCAACTTATAAGGATTCGGAAGATTTAATAAATATAGGTGCTTATGTTAAAGGAAGTAATAAAAAGATTGATATGGCAGTGGCTTACAATGACAAGTTAAATAATTTTTTATGTCAAGGAATTGATGAAAAGACTTCTTTTGATGAAACGCAGCAAGAATTAGTATCAATGTTTAGATAAATTAAATTGCATAGTAGGTGATTAAAAACATTAATTACCTGCTGTCAGTTTTAAATTAAGGCATATGTGACTTGTCATTTTTTTAATGCCTTATATGTTAAACGAGGTGATGAATTATATGGCAGAAAAGTTTAAGTTTAGTCTCGATAAACTTCTTGATATAAGAAGAGAAAAAGAGGAAGAAAGTAAAAGACTTTTTACTGAAAGTCAGAGAGAAAAAAGAAAGATTGAAGAAAAAATTGAAGATCTACAAAATAATTATGATAAATACAAAGGGATAAGTGAACATGAAGATGTAGTTTATCAAAAATTAAAAAGGTATTATGTACAAGGGTTACAAAGGGGTATAAAAACAGCAAAAGATGATTTGTTATCAAAGAATCTTGAAGTTGATAAAAGAAGAAGAGAATTAATAGAAAAGCAAATTGAAAGAAAGACTGTAGAGACATTAAAGGAAAAGAAACGCTCAGCATTTGTCAAGGAACAGGAACGCATTGAACAAATAAATCTTGATGAGTTAGCACTATATGCATTTATAAGAAATAAAAACATTTAATATTTCAATGTGTAATTGACATTTTAATTTAGAGGGTAGTTGAAGTGTGAATTGTGCATTGAAATATAAAAATGCACAGTCTTAATTTAAAATTTATAAAGAGGGAGGTGAAAATTATGGTTATGACATCACAAGTCTCATTAGATTTTAGTAATAGTAACTTAAATCTATCATCAAAAAGTTCTAATTCATTATCAAGTACTGCAGTAAATAAGACTTCAAAGGAATTAAATAATGCACTTGATAATAGCAAATCAAACTCTAAAACATCCAACAAAAAAGATGATTTTAAAGAGGTATTAAACTCAAAGAAAAGTTCTGATGAAAAGAACGATAAAATTACTAATAAAGATGATAATAGTTCTGAAACAAATACTAAATTAAAAGAACTAAAAGATAAAGTTGAAGAATTAAAAGATAAAATTGAGGAAAATCCTGAGGATATAAAAGATGTTAATGACATAATTAAATCATTATTAACAGCTCTTAATAATTTGCTTCAATTAAACAATAATTCAGAGGTTAAACCAGAAATAGCTACAGATATGTCAAATGTTTCTATTGAGAATTCAGGAAATGATTCTTTAAAAGTATTAAATCAATTATTAGAATTATTGGGTAGTGAAGAAGCTAAAAGTAGTTTTGATTCAGAATCGTTAACTAGTATGAAAGATTTATTATCGCATCTACAAGGACAATTATCAGATGAATCAAAAGTTTCTGATAAAATGAAAGACGGACTAAGTGACATAATTTCAAAACTTACAGATATGATTGATGATGCTAATAATAATGGTAAGAAAGTATTGACCCTTGAAGAGATGCTCAACAAAGGTTATTCTCAAGATCAAAGCAGTAATGAGAATGAAACTAATGAAATGTTTAGTGGTAAGAAAGAAACTTCTAAAGAGGATAAATTTTTAAATTCATTATTGGATGATAATAAGGATAATTCAGTTGATAATAAAATTAACTTATTTGCATCAAGAACTCAAAATGTTCAAGGACAAAATACTGTTGTAAGAGGTCTTACAGTAAATAAGGCTACTTTTACTCAAGATTTAATACAAGATGTAAAGTATATGTCCACAAATAATCTTAAGGAATTAACTGTAAAAGTAAATCCAGGTAATCTTGGAGAAATAACAATAAAGTTAATTCAAGAAGATGGATTGATGAAAGCAAACTTAAAAGCAAACTCAAAAGAAACTACTGCATTACTATCACAAAACCTTGCAGAAATTAAAAAAGAACTTGGAGATCAAAGCATAAAAATATCTGAAGTTAATATTGAATTATATAATGAAGATACGACTTTCTTTAAAGATGGAGGGTTTGGTGGAACATTATCTCAAGAACAAGGAAGAGATGAGAATAAAAGTTCATCAACAGATGCTTCAAGAAGATCGTTAGAGATTCAAAATGATGAAGATATATTTGAAAATAATGCTGAGATTGATACAACATTAGATTTTCTTGCATAGGAGGTGAGGTAAATGGCAACAAAAGTTACAAATGCTTTAGGTTATACAGATAGAGGAACAGCAATTGTTAGCTCTAATACAGAACTTGGACAAAATGCGTTCATGAATATATTAGTTGCTGAACTTAGTAATATGGATCCAACTCAAGATCAAGATTCAACAGCATATGTTACTCAAATGGCTGAATTTGCCAGTATAGAACAACTTAATAATCTGAATACGACAATGAGAAACTTTTCTTATCAGCAAATGGTTGGACAAGTTGCAATTCTTAATGACAGAGATGCAGAGGGAAACAATAAGTTTGGTCTTATTACTCAAGTATTTAAGAGTGGAACTTATACATATGCAACTGTGTTAGATGCAGCTACAGGGACTTATTCTAATTATGAAATAAGTAGAGTTATTGGTACTTCTGATTCAGGATATACTAGTGCAAACTTTGAAACTGCATTGAATTCTAATTTCTTGTCAGCAAAAGCATTGGCAGACAGTGGTGCAAAGGCAGTAGTTGTAGAAACTGAAACTAAAAATGTAACATCAACAGATAGTGATGGAAAGACAACTACAACAAGTACAACAGTTACAACTGCTAAAAAATGTGTGATTAAAAGTGCATATCTTGACAAGGCAGGAAGTCAGGTTAATGTTACAGTAGCATTCCTTGATGATGAAGGAAATGAAACAGATGAAACAAAGGTGTATAACTATACTAGCATAGTTATTGCTGGTAATTTAACAGATGAAGTTATGGATGAAGCAGTTAAGAATCATACAACGGTTACAGAAAGTGATAAGGATGATTCAACTGAAGAGGTAAGTTCAAATACAAAGAGTACTACAGAGGGAATTAAAGCAGCAATAGCTTCATATGCTGCAAATAATCAAAAAAGTATTACACAAGAAAACGAAATATTATCCAAAATAGCAGGTATTTAAATGAGCTATAGGATAATTAATGGACAAGCATATTCTGTAGGAAATTTTGAACACATTAATAATAATCAAAATAATTTAAATGTAAAAAGCACAAAAGAGGATAAGAGCTTTAGAGATGTATTAAAAGATGTAAAAAACCCAAAAGAAGGGTTTACAGTATCTAAACATGCAGCACAAAGGCTTAATGAGATTAACTTTACAAAAGATGACATGAATAAAATAGAAAAAGGATTCCAAATCGCAAAAGAAAAAAACTCAAAAAATACTGTTATGATTTATAAAGATATTGCACTTATTGCAAGTGTCGAAAATAAGACTTTGATAACAGCAATTGAGAAAGAAAGAGCTAAAGAGAATATATTCACAAATGTGGATAGTGTAGTAATTTTATAGGCAGGACCAAGTTAGTTGAAAGTTAGCAATTTACAATTAACAGTTAGATAAACAACTGATAACTGTTAACTGTTAACTGAATAAAGGGTGCCTCAATCTGTGGAATGACAGAAGCAGATTATACAAATTATGATTTGGAGGAGTAAATTATGTTAAGATGTATGTATTCCGGAATAAGTGGAATGAAGGTTAATCAACAAAAACTTGATGTAATAGGTAATAATATAGCAAATGTAGGAACAACAGCTTTTAAATCATCAAGAGCTGAGTTTTCGGATATGTTGTATCAAAATGCAGGAGTAGCAACATCACCTACAGCTAATAAAGGTGGTACTAATGCAAAACAAGTAGGCCTTGGAGCAAAACTTGCAAGTATTGATAAAGTAATGTCACAAGGTAATGCGTTATCAACTGGAAGAACATTAGATGGATGTATTGATGGTGAAGGATATTTTGTTGTTGGTTCTGGAACAGTTAATTATGGAACTGGAGGAACCACACTAGATACCAATATGGGGATTAGCGGGGGAAATATGTCAATAAACTATACAAGAGATGGTAATTTTCAATTAGATTACGAAGGTAATTTGGTTACATCAGATGGTTATAGAGTAATGGGATATTTAGTAACATCAAAAGTTTATGATAAAGATGGAAATGAAGTTAAAGATGGAGCTCCAGCATCAGGAGCAAGCTCAATAGCTACAACAGATGCTGATCCAGTTAAAGAAGGCGATTGTGTATTTGTTAATGCAGATGGAGTTATAAAAGCTGCAGATGATAAAAAATTACAGCCATTAAAAATTCCTGATTCAGTTTATGTTCCAGAATATACAGATGCTGATGGAAATAAAATAGATGCAAGCTGGCAAAAGGTTAGTTCATTCACTATAGGTAAGGATGGTGTTATAACAGCAGTTCTTGCAAATGGAAGCAGAACAGCTCTTGGACAAGTTGCTATGGCATCATTTAAAAATCCAGCAGGACTAACAGCAGTAGGTGGGAATTTATATGAGGTTTCTGCAAATTCTGGTCCAGTGCTTGTTAAAACTTCTGTTAATATTGATAAAAAAGAAGATGGTACGGCTGCAGATACAAACCTTGATAATAGCAAAGGTTTTGGAGATTATATTCAAGGATGCCTTGAAGCATCAAATGTAGATTTAACAGAACAGTTTACAGATATGATAACAGCAACAAGAAGCTTCCAGGCTTCTTCTAAGATGATTACAACAGGTGATGAAATACTTCAGACAATTACAGGATTGATGAGATAATATTTAAATTTACATAAGAAAAAGCTTAAAATATTATGAATTATTACCGATTATTTTCAATTAATGTTATGCATACATTAAAACATTTTATTGCTTTAAATTAGGATAAAATTGAGAATAAACGGAGGAAGAAATATGTTAAGATCAATGTACTCAGGAATAAGTGGGATGAAAGTAAATCAAGCTAAACTTGATGTTATAGGTAACAATATTGCAAACGTAAGTACTACAGCATTTAAAGCATCAAGTGCTAGATTCTCAGACATGCTTTATCAAAATAGTTCAACAGCAACATCACCAACATCAACTAAAGGTGGTACTAATGCAAAGCAGGTTGGGCTTGGTGCAAAACTTGCAAGTATTGATAGAGTGATGTCACAAGGTAATGCATTATCAACAGGAAGAAGTTTAGATGCATGTGTTGATGGGGAAGGTTACTTTATCGTTGGAAGTGGTGTTATTGATTATAGTGGATCAGGAAGCACATTAAATGATAATATGAGTATTACAGGTGGAAATATGTCTGTAAACTATACAAGAGATGGAAACTTTCAATTAGATTATGAAGGTAATTTAGTTACATCAGATGGATATAGAGTAATGGGATATCTAGTAACTGCTAAAACTTACGATAAAGATGGTAATGAAATTACAGACGGAGCTCCTGTGTCACAACCATCAAGTATTGATGAAAATGGTGTAGGACAGTATGTTGATGCAGATGGTGTAATAAAGGCGGTAGATAACAAAACTCTTCAACCATTAAGAATACCAGATACAGTACATGTACCAGAATATACTGATTCTGATGGAAATGTTGTACCAGCAAGCGATCAAAAGGTTCAGTCATTTACAATAGGAAAGGATGGAGTTATAACAGCAGTTCTTGCAAATGGAAGCAGAACAGCCCTTGGACAAGTTGCTATGGCATCATTTAAAAATCCGGCTGGATTAACAGCCGTAGGTGGAAATTTATATGAAGCTTCATCTAATTCAGGGCCAGTACTTGTTAAAACTCCTATAAATATTGATAAAAATGAGGATGGATCTGCAGCAGATACAAACTTAGATAATAGTAAAGGATTTGGGGATCTTATTCAAGGGTGTCTTGAAGCTTCAAATGTAGATTTGACAGAGCAATTTACAGATATGATTACAGCAACAAGAGCCTTTCAGGCATCATCAAAAATGATAAATACAGCAGATGAGATTCTTCAAACAGTAACAGGATTAATGAGATAATAATTAAAAATAAAATATACTCTATGGACAGAAGGTTATTTTGTCTATAGAGTATTAAAAAATAGATACAATTGATAATGTACAATGTATAATAACACTAATAGTTTATTTTTAATTAAAAGTGGATGTGTACATTGTCCATTGTCTAAATTGATGTTATAAAGGGGGTAGAATTATGATAGATTTAACTGCTATGAATAATACAGAATTTGTACTTAATGCAGATCATATTGAAAAAATAGAATGTGTTCCAGAAACATTAATTACATTGACTAATGGTAAAAAGTATATCGTATTAGAAACTGTTGAAGAAGTAAAGAGTAAAGTTATTAAATATAAAAACAAAATCTTTACATACAAAATATAGGAGGCATTAAAATGAAAAAGAATGATATGTTGACGGCCATAGGACTTCTTTTAGGAATAGGTATGATGTTTTATGGTATGGCAAGTGGAGGATTAAGTGAGATGCATCTATTTTGGGATGCACCATCTTTAGCAATAACTATAGGGGGATCGTTAGCAGCCGTAATGATAGTAACTCCTATGTCAGAATTTAAAAAATTTGGAACATTATTTGTTCAGGCTTTTAAAGAGCCATCTTCATCAAGTATAGAAACAGTTGCAAAATTTAGTGAGTTATCAAGAAAAGCTAGAAAAGAAGGGCTTTTATCATTAGAAGATGCAATTAATAATTTAGAAGATAAATTTTTAAAAAAAGGTCTTCAAATGGTTGTTGATGGTATTGAGCCAGAGTCAATTAAGGAGATACTTGAACTTGAGATAGCAGGTATGGAGACAAGACATGGCAATGGAGCTAGTATATTTAAAACATGGGGGGCTTTTGCACCAGGATTTGGTATGCTTGGTACTCTTATTGGGTTGATACAGATGCTTGGAAACCTTTCGGATGCATCAACAATAGCATCTGGTATGGGAAAGGCTCTTATTACAACTTATTATGGTTCATTACTTGCTAACTTAATTGCAACACCAATTGCACAAAATTTGTCTGCAAAGAGTGCTTATGAAGTAAATATGAGAGAAATGATGGTTGAAGGAATTATTGCAATTCAGTCAGGTGTTAATCCTAGAATTGTTGAAGATAAGCTTATATCTTATCTATCACCATCTGAAAGAGAAGAATACAGCAAAACACATGGAGATAGTGCTCAGGTAAGTGAAGGAGTGGCTTAGTGTATGGCAAGAAAAAAGAAATCATCTAATAATGAATTAACTGGTGATGAATGGTTAGGAACATATTCTGACTGTGTTACATTGCTTATGACATTTTTTGTACTATTATACTCTATGTCTACAGTTGATGCCCAAAAAGTTCAGGCGATTTCTCAGGCATTTTCAATAATGAGTGGAAAATCTGCCGACAGTATATTACAATATGATATGTACCAAGGTAGTCAGCCTGTACTTGGTGGAGAATCAAAAGTAGAAAATACTATACAACAAAGTGAAAATGTTGATAAAAAAACCATGTATGAAGATGTAAAAGAATTTGTAGATAAGAATCAGCTTAATACAACTATAGACATTGCACAGGATGAAAATGGAGTAGTATTACAGCTGAGAGATAATATACTCTTTGAATCAGGAAAAGCAGATTTAATTGATGGTAGTAGTGAGATACTTGATAAAATAAATACATTAATATCAACTTTACCGAATTCTATTGTTATTGAAGGGCATACTGATAATGTACCTATAAGTACAAGTATTTATAAAGATAACTGGGATTTATCGACTGCAAGAGCATCAAATGTACTGCGATATTTTACTCAGTTAAAAGGTCAGGATCCTACAAGATTTTCAGCAGCAGGATATGGAGAGTATAGACCTAAGGTTGACAACAGTACTGATGAGAATAGAGCTCAAAATAGAAGAGTTAATATTTTAATTGTTTCAAATAATGAGGAGTGATAGTAATGGCTAAAAAAGAGAATGATAAAGGAAAAGAGAAGGTTGAGGGAAAAGAAAAAGGTGGAAAAGGCCTTATGGTTGTTCTATTCATTTTAGGATTAATAGTTTTAGGAGGAGCAACTTTCGGTGGGGCTTATCTATTTATGAAGACTAATAAAACCGTATCAGCTCAAGAAGTTGTTGTTGAAAATGCATATGTTGATTTAGAAGAGTTCACTGTTAATTTAGCTGATGAAGGTGGTAAAAGATACTTTAAGGGAGAATTATCTGTAGGTTATGATAAATCAAACAAAAAAATGGCAGAAGAAATAACAGCCAATACAGTAGTAATAAGAGATACAATTATATTTTACTTTAAAGGACAAAAGGCAGATTTTATAAATAATATCAATAATGAGCAAAAAATTAAAGACGATTTGATTGTAGCTATAAACAAACAATTACAAAAAGGTAAAATAACTGATATTAGATTTAAGAATATGATAGTTCAATAAGGTAAAGTTATGGATTTTGAATTTTTTAAGATGTGTATCCAACTTTTTATAGCTTTAGGGATAACACTAGGAATTATATTTTTAAGTTATAAGATACTGGGAACAAAAGTTGAAAGTATAAATAATAATAAATATGTAAAAGTCATAGAAAGAACTCAAGTAACAAAAGATAATGCAATTTTAGTTGTTAAAGTTGGGAAAAAAGGGTATGTAATGACATGTTCTGGGAGTAGTATGGAAAGGCTTTCAGAACTATCACAGGAAGAAATTAATGAAATAGAAGAAAATAAGAAAAGATATAATAAGGAAATTATGGATGGATACAACAAAGTTGTTTCAGCATCTAAAAATAATGTTTCTAAGGTATTAAAGAATATAAGATCAAAGGAAGAGAAACATGAGAAATAAGAGAAAAATGTTATTTATGTTTGCAGCAGCATTTTGCTTTTTTATGATATTTGCTATAAAGGTTCATGCAGCTCCAACGACTACAGATATACCACAAGTTAATATTTCTTTTGGAGATGGTTCAGATTCTCCAAAAGATTATGTAACTAATATTAGATTACTTATATTTTTTACAGTACTTGCATTGCTTCCATCAATTGTAATAATGGTGACTAGCTTTACAAGAATAGTAGTTGTATTTTCGTTCTTAAAAACAGCTATAGGTGTAACTCAATCGGTTCCGAACCAAATTCTTACAGGGCTTGCTATCTTTCTTACTTTTTTTATAATGCAGCCCGTTTATAGTCAAATGAATACTAATGGTATTCAGCCTTATCTTGAAAACAAGATAACACAAGAACAGGCTATTGATGAAATATCAAAGCCTTTAAAAGAGTTTATGGCAAAAGAAACTAGACAGGATGACCTAGAACTTTTTATTGATATTAACAATGTTGACAAACAAAGTATTGCTGAAGCTAAAGATATACCTTTTACATCCTTAGTACCAGCATTTGCAATTAGTGAACTTAGAACAGCATTTGAAATTGGATTTTTAATATTCTTACCATTTTTAGTTATAGATATGGTAGTGGCAAGTGTTTTAATGTCAATGGGTATGTTTATGCTACCACCTACAACAGTAGCGCTTCCATTTAAACTAATATTATTCGTAATGGTAAATGGATGGCATCTATTAGTAGAACAACTGATAAAAAGTTTTATGTGAGGTGTAATATAATATGAGTGAAATAATGCTAAATGGAGTTGTGAAAGATACAATAGTAACAGCAATAAAAGTTGGAGCACCAATTCTTATTGTGGTTCTTGTACTTGGTCTTATAATAAGTATTATTCAAGCAACTACACAGATTCAGGAACAGACATTAACATTTGTACCTAAATTAATAGCAACTGCAATTGTAGGATTAATGCTTGGAAATTGGATGCTTCACACAGTAGTGTCATTTACAAATAGAATATTTGATATGATTTCAAGGATATCATCATAAGGAGGTAAGCATTTTGATTGATTTAGCTTACTTTCTAGGAATATTTTTAATATTTCTAAGGATAAGTTCTTATTTTGTAGCAACAAAAATATTTTTTCCAAGTGGGACTCCAATAATGTTTAAAACAGGTTTTTCTATGATATTATCATATGGAATAATTTCTGGAGTTGACCACAATACAGTACTGGCAATTGATAGCAATTATATGATTGCATTTTATATTATCAGTGAAGTATTAACTGGTTTAATATTAGGATACATAACAAATTTAGTTTTTCAGGCAGCAAAGCTTGCTGGAAGCTGGATAGATATTCATGCAGGATTTTCAATGGTTACAGTATTAGATCCTGCAACACAAACATCAACTACTCTTATGGGAAATTTATTTTATTTTGTTTCCCTAGTATTCTTTTTTATGATTAATGGTCAAGAATTAATTGTAAAATCAATATATGAAAGTATTAGTATTGTGCCATTAGGACATACAATAGTTTATCAGGAAACTGTTATGGGAGCTGCTGAAACAATAGTAGATTTTTTTGTACTAGGTGTTAAAATAGCCCTACCAATAGTTTTAATAATAGTTATGACTGATATTTGTTTAGGTCTTATAACAAGGACAGTACCTACAATACCAATAATGATTTTTGGTATGCCTATAAAAAATATACTTGGATTTATAACATTTTTAATAATAATGCCAACAATGCTTAAGATTATTGGAACTGCTATATATGAACTTCCAGATATATTCAACAAAATATTTAAACTCATACCAGTAGTACCACTGGCGTTTGTCTTTGCCAGTGATGATAAAACAGAAGAAGCTACACCTAAGAAAAAATCGGATTCTAGAAAAAAAGGTCAGATTGCAAGAAGTAAAGATGTTGGTGTGGCTCTAACTATGGTAGTATGTACAATTGCTGTTTCAGCTTGCTGGAATATGATGATAAATGGATTTAAAGAAGTAATGATTTATTTTTTACAATTACCTACGTTAGATAATTTTGATAAACTTTCATTAACAGGAATATCAATAACAGTAATAATGAGAGTTGCCTATGGATTGTTACCAATAGCCTTACCAATCATGGTTGGAGGGATTATTGCTAGTTTAATGCAGACTGGATTTTTGATAACAGGAGAACCTTTAAAACCTTCTTTTGGGAAATTAAATCCATTATCGGGAATAAAAAATATGATTTCAAAGAGAAGTCTTGTTGATTTATGTAAAAATCTTATAGTAATATCAATTGTAAGTATTATTGCATATAGATATATTTCTTCTAATTATCAACAAATAATTTCTATGTCCAATATATATTTGCCAAGTCTTAATGTAGAAATTAAAAATCTTGTTTTGGGTATTTTTAAACAAATATGTATAGTTCTTATTGTAATAGCAGCTATTGATTATTTTGTTCAATTTAAAATGCATAATCAAGATTTAAAGATGTCAAAGCAGGAAGTTAAAGAAGAATATAAACAACAAGAAGGGGATCCACAGCTTAAAGGGAAAATAAAGCAGAAGCAGAGGGAAATGAGTAGACAGAGAATGATGCAGTCAGTATCTGATGCTACAGTAGTAATTACAAATCCTACTCACCTTGCTATTGCGTTAAAATATGAAGAAGGTACAGATATGGAAGCACCAAAGGTTCTTGCAAAAGGTGCTGATTATTTAGCTTTAAAAATAAAATCAATTGCGAAGGAAAATGAAATTCCGATAATTGAAAACAAGCCACTTGCAAGAATGATGTACGATAAAGTAGAAATTGATAATGATATACCACCAGAATTATATCAGGGAGTAGCAGAAATACTTGCAATTGTTATGAAAATTAAAAAATAGATAAAGAATCAAAAGCAATGAACAATTATAATAAACAAGTGACATTAAATAATGTAATATATTCTGAGTGAATATATTACGAAATTGTCAATTGTCAATTGTCCACTGTCAATTAAAAAAGAGGGATGTGTGAATTTTGTTAGGAGAGAAGAGGCTTGACATAAAAAGTAATTTAGATGTGGTAATAGCATTTGGAGTTATTGGAATTGTACTTATGATAATTATTCCATTACCAAAAATTATGCTAGATTTGCTACTAGCTTTAAATATAACTATATCAATAGTTATAATTCTTATTACCATGTTTACAACTAATGTATTACAGCTTTCGGTGTTTCCTACACTATTGCTTGTAACTACATTGTTTAGATTAGGTCTTAATATATCTTCAACAAGGCTTATCTTAACAGAAGCTGATGCAGGAACCATAGTTTCAGCGTTTGGTGACTTTGTTATACGTGGTAATTATGTGGTAGGTATAATTATATTCCTTATCATTGTAGTAATACAGTTTATGGTTATTACAAATGGTGCAGGAAGAGTTTCAGAAGTATCAGCAAGATTTACACTTGATGCTATGCCTGGTAAACAGATGAGTATTGATGCTGATTTAAATTCAGGTATGATTGATGATGCCATGGCAAAAAAGAGAAGACAGGATCTTCAAGCTGAAGCAGATTTTTATGGAGCAATGGATGGTGCATCTAAGTTCGTAAAAGGTGATGCTATAGCAGGTATTATAGTTACAATAATAAATATTATTGGTGGAATAATTATTGGTGTAATGTTTAATGGGATGGATGCAGGAACAGCAGCTCAGACTTATACAAAGTTAACAGTAGGGGATGGGCTTGTAAGTCAGGTTCCAGCATTATTGATATCTACAGCATCTGGTATATTAGTTACACGTTCAGGTAATGATGAAACTTTTGGAGATACTGTATCAAACCAATTAACAGCATTCCCAATTGCTACAGGTATTGCAAGTGCTGTAATGTTGTTTTTAGGACTTGTTCCTAATATGCCTAAAATTCCATTCTTTGTTGCAGCTGTAGCAATGGGTGGATTAACATATCTTTTATATAAAGAAGATGCAGCAAAGCAAGTGGAAGAGGTTATAACTGAAGAAGAAGAAATAATGCAACAGGAAAGAAAAGAGCCTGAAAATGTTATGAATTTAATTTCTGTTGAAGCAATGGAAGTGGAAATTGGATATGGGCTCATACCTCTTGCAGATGAAAGCTCAGGAGGAGATTTGCTTCAAAGAATTGCATCAGTTAGAAGACAGTGTGCAATTGAAATGGGAATTGTAGTTCAACCTATAAGAATAAGAGATAATCTTCAGCTTAAAACTAATGAATATATAATTAAAATAAGAGGGACAAAAGTTGTATCTTCTGAATTGATGCCAAGCATGCTTTTATGCATGGACCCAACAGGGGAAAATTCAGATTTACCAGGTATAAAAACAATTGAACCTACATTTGGTCTTCCAGCAGTATGGATAAATAAAGATCAAAGAGAAGATGCTGAAATTAAGGGGTTAACAGTAGTTGATCCTACGACAGTTATGGTAACCCATTTAACAGAAACAATTAAAAACCATTCTTATGAATTACTTGGAAGACAAGAAGTTAAACTTATTGTTGATAATGCTAAAGAAAAGTATAGTGCAGTTGTTGAAGAACTTATACCTGACTTATTAACCATTGGTGAACTTCAAAAAGTATTGCAGAATTTATTGAGAGAAAAGGTTCCAATAAAGGATATAGTTACAATAATGGAATCATTAGCTGATAATGCTAGAAATACGAGAGACCTTGAAGTATTAACTGAATATGTAAGATTTTCTTTATCGCGAACTATATGTAATACAGTTGTAGATGAGAACAGAACTATAAATGTTGTAACTTTAGACCCAGTAATAGAGGATATAGTAGCAAATAATATTCAAAAATCAGTTCAGGGATCATTCCCAACTGTAGATCCAGATACGACTACAAAGATACTTGGAGCAATAAAGGATACCGTGGAAAGCGTTTATTTTTATAATAATCAACCTATAATACTTGTTTCACCTAATATAAGACCAGTATTTAGAAAGCTTATAGAAATGGTATTCCCACAAATAATGATTATTTCATTAAATGAAGTACCAAATGATGTTCAAATTAATAGCGAAGGAGTTGTAAGAATATAGATGATCATAAAAAAATATCTCGTTAAAAATATTAATGAAGCTATGAGTAAAATACGATATGAACTCGGAAAAGATGCTATTATAATAAGTCAAAGAAAAGTTAGAAAATCAGGTTTTGCTGGATTATTTTCCGGGAAATTAATAGAAGTTACAGCAGCAGTTGAAAGTTCTGTTAATGAAGAAAAGAAAGATGAGAGTCATAAACAAAATATTATTACTGAAGAAGATGAATTTAAAAAGTCTATTGAAAGTATAAAAAAATTAATGGAGAATGAAATTTCAGTAACACAAACTAAGGAAAAGCCTTCAGAATTGAATAATATGATAAAAGAACATAATAGTAATGTTGAAAAAGAAAGACAAGGTTCAATTATTGATTCTCTTGTGGGAGTCGAAGATAATGACAGTAAAATAATACAAAATGATATTTACAGGAAGAATTCTTCAAATAATAATAATCATGAACTTAGTGTTGAATCTGTACATAAAGAAGTTGAAGAATTAAAAACTTTGATAAATAAAGTAATAGAGAATAAAAGTAATATTTCAGAACCTGTGGATAAGTCAATTGAAGAATCTAATTCATTAAATTTAGATTCTTTAAAAGAACAATTGAATAATCTGGATATTGATGAAGATTTCTATGATGATATTATAAATATGGCTTTAGATTATAAAGATGAAGATATTAGTGAAACTGAGATATTAAGAGATATTTTTGAGAGAGATATTCTTGTAACTAATAAGGGGCTTAATGGAAAAGTTGTATTAGTAGGACCTACAGGTGTAGGAAAGACAACTACAATTGCAAAGCTTGCTGGCAGACTTGCACTTGTTGAAAAGAAGAAAGTAGGATTAATAACTATCGATACATATAGAATAGGGGCTATTGAACAGCTTAAAACATATGCAGAAATAATGAATATACCATTTAAAGTTGTTATTACTATAAAAGAAATGGAAAATGCAATTGAATCAATGGAAGATTGCGATGTTGTACTTATAGATACTACTGGAAGAAGCAGTAAAAATACAATGCAGATTTCAGAACTTAGAGCATTTGTCCAAAAAGCTAATCCAGATCATGTTAATATGGTTATAAGTGCTACAACTAAGAACAAAGATATAAAAGGTATATTAAAAGGCTATTCTGAACTTGAATATGAAAGTGTAATTGTAACAAAGCTTGATGAAACAACGGCTTATGGATCTATATATAATATATCAAGAAATTCTAATAAGCCGATTAGTTTTATAACTATTGGTCAAAATGTTCCAGATGATATAAAATTATCAACTAAGGAGGAACTTACACGCTTCATATTAGGGGAGGAAACTCTATGTTAGATCAAGCAGAAGCGCTCAGAAAATTAGCAGATAATGATGGAAAAGAGAATCAAAAGAATAATATTAGCAAAATTATAACAGTAACATCTGGAAAAGGTGGAGTTGGAAAAAGTAATTTTGTTGTGAATCTTGCTATTACTTTACAAAAAAATGGTAAAAAAGTTCTTATTTTTGACGCGGATCTTGGCATGGGAAATGATGATGTTCTTATGGGACTATATCCCAAACATAATATATTTGACATTATATTTACTGATTTGACATTAAAGGATATAATTATAGAGGGGAATGAAGGAGTTGCTTTAATTCCAGCAGGTTCAGGTTTAAATAAAGTTCATGAACTTACTGAAAATGAAAGGCAGTTATTTTTAAGTAAATTATCTGAACTTGATGAATTTGATTATATATTAATGGATACTGGAGCTGGAGTAAGTAGAGATATATTAGCATTTATATCTGCATCAGAAGAACTTATAATAATAACAACTCCTGAACCAACATCGCTTACAGATGCATACAGTCTTGCAAAAGCAGCAGATCATTTTAAACTAAAAGATAACGCAAAAGTTATAGTGAATAAAGCGTTTTCTAAAGAAGAAGGAATTGAAACATTTAATAAATTTAACAGAGCTGTGACTAAATTTTTAAATATAAAAATCGAATATTTAGGTTATATTTTGGACGATAGAAAACTTGTACAAAGCGTAAGAGCTCAAAAACCATTTGTAACTTTATATCCTAATTGTGATGCTTCTAAAAATATAGAAGACATTGCAATGAAAATTTTAGGACAAGACTCTGTAAATACAGGCGGTGCAAAAAAACTATTTAAAAAACTACTTAATTTATTTTCATAAGGGGGAGTTTACACATGGATAATTTTCAACTGGATGTAAATGACAGACTCGAAGTTATAGCAAAAGATAAAGCATATAAAAGCCTGATAACTGATGTTGATGATGATTGGATAAAGATTAATGTTCCAGTTTTTGAAGGTGAATATTTAGTATTGTATAGTGGTGAAATGGTAATAATAAATATGTATCTTGATAACGGAAAATGCTATAGTTTTAATGCAAAAGTGTTATCAAAAGGAAAAGAAGGAAACATACCGTATTACAAATTATCAGAACCTATTAATATTAAAAGAATACAAAGAAGAAATTATTTTAGAGTAGGAATTTTAAACAATGCTTACTATAAAAATATAACTAATTTAGATAAAAATGATGTTGATGATGAACAATACACAGAAGCAATGATGTTGGATTTAAGTGGAGGCGGATTAAAACTGAAAATTAATGAAGATGTTCAGATGCATGATATATTATCAATTAAAATGAGAATAAAGGGTTCAGAAATTATTGTAAATGGGGAAGTTGTGCGAATAGAAGTTTCAGAAGATAGAAATAAAATGTGTGGTATAAAATTTTTAGATATTTCACAATCGCAAACTGATAGAATAATAGAAGAATTATTTGAAATAATGAGAAAACAAAGGGCTTTAACATAATAATCAAAATATAAATGAGAATTGAATTGGGAGGTAATTATGATGAATGCACTAAAAGAAGTTGATGGAAAAGAACAAATAATAGAAGAATATATTCCATTAGTAAAATATATTGCCTCTAGGGTTATGTTTGCAAAAAACAAGTATATGGAATATGAAGATTTGGTAAGTTATGGGATGATTGGCCTTATTGATGCAATTAATAAATTCGATAATAGCAAAGGTATGAAATTTTCTTCATATGCATCTATACGAATAAAAGGTGCTATGATTGATGAACTTAGAAAAAATAGACCAATATCTAAAGGTGCTATGGATAAATTAAATAGGTATAATAAAGCTATTGAGGAATTGCAAGGAACATTGTTAAGAGAACCTACGACTCAAGAAATATCAAATTACCTGGGGATATCTTCAAGCGAGGTTGCTGAAATTGAAAATTACATAAATTACATATCTATGGTTTCTCTAGAAAGTGTTATATTTTCTGATGACGAGGATGTAAATCTAATGGGAGTTATTGAAGATAAAAACAGCCCAAGTCCCCATTCATATTTAGAAGATAAGGAAAAGCTTGAGATATTGACTCAAGCAATTGAACTTTTAAAAGAAAAAGATAGAATGATATTAAATTTATATTATTATGAAGGCTTAACACTTAAAGAAATAGGTAAAATTCTTGAAGTATCAGAATCAAGAGTATGCCAACTACATAGTAGATCTATCCGTAATTTAAGAGAATGTATGAAAAAACTTCACTATGTAGATTAATTAAATTGGAGGTGTATAATGCCTATAATACTAATATTAATAGGACTTGTTTTAGTGATATATAATTATATTGCTTTAAAAAAAGAATCTATACCGTTTGAAATTCATGACAATGAAGAAAAGTTAAAAAAAAATAACTCATTTGAAAATGTGCTTGAAAAGAGCAAGGATGAACTCAATGAATATAAAATTGAACTTGGGGTTTTTAGGAAAAATGTAGCGGAAAGTTTAACAGAACTTCAAGAAGAAATATTAGAAATAAAAAAATATTTAAATATTATAAAGAATAATGACAATTTATACGAAGATAAAATAGAAAAAGAAAATTTAATTATTGAAGAAGATAGTTTTTATAATAAATTTGACAACAATGTAATATCAGAAATTAATTTTAATAATAATTCTATGAAAAGAAAAAGCTCAGATACTGAAAAGATAGCAGATAGTAAAAAAACTGAAAAAATTAAAGAACTTCTAAATGAAGGCTTGAGTGAAGATGAAATCTGTCATAGATTATCTATAAGTAAGGGGGAAGTATTATTAGTAAAAGATTTATACAAAAAATAGAAAATAAAATTGCCTTTTTTATAGATAAAAAAATTTTATTAGGTGTAGGTATAGGATTGATTTTGGGTGCTATATTCATGTGGGGATATAAAAGTACTATAGGTTTATCTGATAGTCAAATTGAAAATAGAGCAAGAGAAATGGGTATGATTTATAAAAGTGAGCAGAAGACAATTTTTAATGGAGAAGGGGAGTAGCAAAGGATATGATAAGAGGATTTTACAGTTCAGTATCAGGATTGATAACTTTACAGAATGAAGAAGAAACAATTACAAATAATATAGCTAATGTTAATAATAATGGATATAAGAAACGTTTGTTAATAAAACAGAGTTTTGATGACGTTATGATATCTAATAGGCAAAAACTTTCTGGTGATAAATATGTTAGAAATAATATAGGTACTATGAATTTAGGTGTAAAGACTTCAGATGTTGAAACAGTATTTACTCAAGGATCATTTAAGTCAACAGATAAACAGACTGACTTTGCTATTGATGGTAGAGGATTTTTTGTTGCAAGAAATGCAAATGGTCAACAAGTTTACACTAGAGATGGTAACTTTAAAGTTAATCAACAAGGATATCTTATAACAAATGATGGCTGTGAAGTGATGGGGAATAACAACACTACAGGTGCAACAGAACCTATTTATGTTGGAAATATGAATTTTTCACTTGATTCTAATAATAATATAGATTTAGCTGGTGTAGGAGCAACTCATAAATTAGTGACAGTAGATTTTGATAATGAAGACTATAAAAATTTAGAGCCATTAGGAGATAATTATGTAACTACAGCAAACCCTATATACAATGCAAGAGTTAATGTTGTACAAAATGCACTTGAATCTTCAAATGTTGATTCTACAGATGAAATGATTAAACTTATGCAAGTAAAAAGACAATTTGAAACAAATCAAAAGTTTGTAAAGATGCAAGATGAAACAGTACAAAAAGCAGCAACTGAACTTGGAAGGGTTTAAGAATTTAATTTATGGAAATTAATTATTTATAATTTTTAAATAAACTTCAATTATAAATGAAAATTAGGAGTAGTGATAATTTATGTTTAATGTATTTGCAACTGGGAAAAGTGGTATGACAGCATATCAAGAAAAAATGGATTATCTTTCAAATGATTTAGTTAATAGTACAACAACAGGATATAAGGGTACTGATATTGGATTTAAAGATTTAATGACTGAGTCATTAGATAGAAAAGGAAATCCTATTGTCAATAAAAATGCAGTAAATGGGACGGGCGTTAGAATTGGAACAAATTATGCTAATAATAAGCAGGGAAATTTATTAAATACAGGATTGAAAACTGATCTTGCTATTGATGGTAAAGGCTATTTTGCACTTCAAGATCCAGATGGAACAATATCTTATACAAGAGATGGTAATTTTAAAATAGATTCAAATGGTTCACTTGTAACTGCATCAGGGGTAAAAGTTTATGTTCAGTATGAACCAGGATTTTCTGAAGGAGATCCAGCATTTGATAGTGATAACATAGCTATAGATGGACAAGGTGGAATATCTATGAATATAGATGGAAATGCTGCTCTAGTAGGAAGCATACCTGTGTTTACTGCGATTGGAGATAAAGGATTTGTTCCTAAAGGAAACAATATGTTTGTACCAAGTGATGATGCACAAATCACCCTTAGTGATGATTATGATATAAGACAAGGATTTTTAGAAGCTTCAAATGTAGATGCAGCAGAGGTATTTTCTGATGTTATATTGACTCAAAGAGCATTCCAATTGAGTTCGAAGGCAATAACTACTGCAGATGATATTTGGAGTATGATAAATAGTATGAGATAAATAAACAATAAAATTATGTTAATGTAATTAAGACTGATTTAATATATATTGAACAAAAATATATTAAATCAGTCTTAGATTTTTATTAAAAATACAGTAAAAAGTTTAAAAACCTATACTTAAGATGGTTTTATGCCTAGTGAAATTAATCTTTACAATAAAGATTAATACAAGTAAAATAAATATTGAACTAATTATGTAAAATGAAATTTTAAGGAGGAAGTATTGTGGAAAATGTAGTTTATGTAACTGGACATAGAAATCCTGATTCGGATTCTATATGTGCAGCATATGGATATGCAGCTTTAAAAAATAAGACTAGTGATCTTCCAGCGGTACCAGTAAGATTAGGAAGTGTAAATAGAGAGACACAGTTTATTTTAGATTATTTTAATGTTGAAGCACCAAAATTATTAGAAACAGTTAAGCTAAAAGTAGAAGATTTAGATATAGATACTATAGAACCTATAAAAGGTAGCTTATCTTTAAAAAGAGCTTGGAATATTATGAGAGACAATCATGCTAAGTCACTACCAGTAGTAGATGATAATGGAAGATTGAAAGGAATTCTTTCAATTTCAAACTTAACATCTTCATATATGGAAATTGGAGATAATGATATATTAGGTAAGAGTAAAACATCAATAGAGAATATAGTAGATACTCTTGATGCAAAATCATTATACATAAATAAAGAATGTAAAACATTTGATGGAAAGATTGCCGTAACTGCAATGTTACCACATAGCTTAAGAGAAATCGTAGAAAAAGGCGATATAGCAATAGTTGGAGATAGACCAGACGTTCAAGAAGCATTGATTGATATAAATACATCATTAATCATTATAACTGGCTCACACGTTTTAGGTGATGATTTATTGAATGAAGCAAAGAGTAAGGGAGTTACAGTTATAAGCACACCTTATGATTCATTTACAGCTTCAAGATTATTACTTCAAAGTGTACCAGTAGAATATGTAATGGCTACAGAAAACTTAATTTCATTCTCTAAGGATGAATTAGCTGATGATATTAAAGGTGTTATGGCAGAAACTAGATATAATAGTTATCCTGTAATTGATAATGAAGGAATAGTTTTAGGAACAGTTTCAAGATACCACTTAATTTCAAATCATAAAAAGAAAGTTATTCAAGTTGACCACAATGAAAGAGGTCAGTCAGTTGATGGATTAGAAGAAGCAGAAGTTCTTGAAATAATTGATCACCACAGAGTAGCAGATATTCAAACAAGCAACCCAATATACTTTAGAAATGAGCCAATAGGAAGTAGTTCAAGTATAGTTGCTAAATGTTATTTTGAAAGAGGAATAGAACCTTCAAAAGAAGCAGCAGGTCTTTTATGTGGAGCTATAATTTCAGATACATTATTATTTAAGAGTCCAACTTGTACAGAACAGGACAAGGAAATATGCTTAAAATTAGCTGAAATTGCTGGAATAGAAAGCGTTGAAGATTTTGCTAAAGAAATGTTTAAAGCAGGTACATCATTACAAGGTAAGACTGTATCAGAAATATTTAATCAAGACTTTAAACCATTCAGCATGGGTGAAACTAAAGTCGGAGTTGCACAGGTTAATACTATGGATATAGATGGATTTATGCCATTAAAGGATGATATGTTAAGCTACATGGCTTCTGAAGCTGAATCAAAAGGGTATGATGTAGTTATGTTATTATTAACAGATATTTTAACAGAAGGTTCACAAGTTTTAGTTGCAGGTAATAGACATGATTATGTGGAAAAAACTTTTAATGTTAAATTAACAGATTCAATGGCATTTTTACCAGGAGTATTATCAAGAAAGAAACAAGTAATACCACCATTAACTGTTGTTGTTAATTCAATGAAATAATTTCTATAAGTAGATAATGGGAATATAATAAAAAAGAGCATTAAAAATTTAGTGCTATATAATAGATTTAAAAGAGTTTCTTAAAAAGCTTCATTTTATGTTTCAAAACATAAAATGAAGCTTTTTTAATTATAAAAATAATTTTACTTTAATTTACAATTTTTAAATAATCATTTTAAATATATTGAGCGTTTAGATATATATTAGATGTTTGGATTTATCTTATGTGGGGATGTATATATGAAATAACCCAGAAAACATTTTTATAAATAAATGTTGTTATGATTATGAAATAAAAAAATGTCAATAATCATAAATAATAAACTACATATATTTAGAGATTTTTTTATTTATAAAATGAAAGGGGATTATTCATGATAGAAACAGATTATACTTTTAAGAAAATTGAAGAATATAAAGAAAAAATTCTTAAAGAACAAATTTATAGTGAATATAATGTGAAAAAATATGAAAGTTGTCCTCACTGTGGATGTACACACTTTATAAAACATGGAAAATATGAAGGAATTCAGAGATATAGATGTAAAAATGATCAGTGCAGAAAAACTTTTTCAAGCACAACATGTTCTGTTTGGAAGTATTTAAAACATAAACCTGAAAAATGGCTTAAATTTATTGAATTAATGTGTGAAAATATTTCGCTTCAAAGATGTGCAGATATATTGAACATTACAATATCAACAGCTTTTTACTGGAGACATAAGGTTTTTCATGGAATTGAAAATTATTATAAACCAAAAAGCTTCAAAGAGCATATAGTTGTAAGTGATTTTTATACACACAAATGTTATAAGGGAAGTCGAAGTAAACACTTCACAAAAGAACAAAGTTTAAACAATAAGATATCTAGATTATTTGCATATGTGCCTAATGATGTAGGGATCTTAATATGCGTGGAAGGTGATGAAATTCCACTTATTAATGTAAAATATGAAAAAGAAAAGTTGATATATGATTTTGAAAAAAGTATATCAAATTATATTGATAAAAATTGTTATATACATTTAAATAAAGTTAGATGGAGAAAAATTGAGGAGTTTACAATGGAACATAATAAAAATCTACCTTGTGGAGTGATAAAAAAATATGGATTCAAGATACGTAAAAATTGGAATGGTATACCTCACATAGAGGATAAATTTCAAGTAAGCAGTAATATAGGAAAGTTTATAGGAAAATTAAATAGTTGGTTATATAGATTTAAAGGAATTGCAACAAAATATCTTAATCATTATTTTAATTTTTACTCACTAATTCATTCATCGAGGCATTTTGATTCTATTAAAATTTTTAGGGATTTGTTAAAAAATAGCTTTTTTACTTCATCTTATAAACTAAAAAGTTCACATTTAGAGAATTATTAAAGAAAATATTATATATTGATTAATTGAAGTGACATAGTCAATTGCATTAATATTTATAAAATATAAAGTGAAATATTATAAATGTTATAATAACAACATTTATATATAAAAAGGATATACCATTAAAATAATATATCTATAAGGTATAGGGAATTGTCCTAATAACATTATTATAGATATAAAATGGATTTGTTAAAGAGATTTTAATGAAGTTATAAGTATGAATTTTAAGGTGTTAAGTTTACTACTTAATTATTATTTTATATAAGTTGAACATATCTAAATATCCCAATATAATGTTTGTTTATTAAAATCGGAATAACTTTTATTATGGAAAATATATATAGTATATAGAGTTCTATATAGGGAGGAAAAGATGTGATACAAGAAAAGGAACTGACCAAAGGTCTTACAACAAAGGAAGCTGAAAAACGAATCGAAAACTTTGGTCTGAATGAATTAGAACATAAGAGTAAGGCATCTGCAATAAAGATATTTTTATCTCAATTCAATGATTTTATGGTGTGGGTGTTAATTGCGGCTACTATTATTTCAGGAGTAATTGGAGATACGGCAGATGCGGTAACAATTCTTATTATAGTCATCATAAATGCCATACTCGGTTTTGTTCAAGAATTCAGAACAGAAAAATCACTTGAAGCGCTCAAAGAATTAGCTGCACCAACATGCAAGGTGCTTAGAGATTCAAGTATAAAAATTATTAATTCTATTTATCTTACAATTGGAGATATAGTAATACTTGAAGCTGGAGATAGAATACCAGCAGATGGTTTTTTTGTAGAAAGCTCAGGTATAGTAGTTGATGAATCCTTGCTTACAGGTGAATCTGTAGGTGTTAATAAAGATGCTCTTAATAAGAGTAACAATGGTGGATTTATGGGAACCACAGTTGTTAAAGGTAAAGGGATTTTCAAAGTAAGTTCTATTGGTATGAAGACTGAAATGGGTAAGATTGCAGATTTGATTCAGAATATTGATGAAGAAAAATCTCCTTTAAATCAAAAATTAGAGTCACTTGGTAAAGTATTAGTAGTACTTTGTTTAGTAATATGTGCAGCAGTGACTATAATGGGAATAATCAGAGGAAATGACATTACTGAAATGTTTCTTCTAGGAGTAAGTCTTGCAGTGGCTGCCATTCCAGAAGGACTTGCAGCTATTGTTACTGTAGCACTTGCCCTTGGAGTATCAAGAATGCTTAAGAGGAATGCTTTAGTAAGAAAACTTCCAGCAGTTGAAACTTTAGGATGTACATCTGTTATTTGTTCTGATAAAACAGGAACATTAACTCAAAATAAGATGACAGTTAAAGAAGTCTATATTAATGGAAGAATACATGAACTTGATAAAGAAGAATTACATGATTATCAGAAATTAAAAAAGGCATTGATATATTGTAATGACTGTAATTATGATTTTAATAAAAAGAAAATGAGTGAAGCACTTCATGGAGATCCAACAGAAACTGCACTTATAAATATGTTTTTTAAAGATCCTGCTAAACTTAAGGAGTTTATAGAAAGTTCAAAGAGAATTTTTGATATTCCATTTGATTCAACAAGAAAGATGATGTCTGTTATAGTTAAAGAGGATGGAAAAGATACATGTTATGTTAAGGGGGCTCCAGAGAGAGTTCTTGATAAGTGTGACTACGTTTTAGAAAATAATAAATTAAAGCCTTTCACATATCAAAAGAAAAAACAAGTTGAAGAATTTATTACAGCCATGTCATCAAGAGCCTTAAGATGTATTGCAGCAGCATATAAGGAAGAAAATCTTACAAAGAGTGGTAAGTTAGAAGAACATCTTATATTCATTGGTGTTGCAGGTAGTATAGATCCACCTAGGGATGAGGCAAGAGATGCAGTATTAAAGTGTAAGCTTGCAGGAATAAAGCCTGTAATGATTACTGGAGATCATCAGAATACAGCACTTGCAATAGCTAAATCTTTAAACATATGTAATAATGAAGATCAGGTTATGACTGGATCTGAAATAGAAGAAATAGATGATTCAGAATTAGAAAAGAAAGTAAAGAAAGTAAGAGTGTTTGCTAGGGTTTCACCAAGTCATAAATTGAGAATTGTAAGAGCATTTAAGAGAAATGGTAATATAGTTGCAATGACTGGGGATGGAGTAAATGATGCTCCAGCTATAAAAGAAGCTGATATAGGTATTGCTATGGGGATATCTGGAACAGATGTAACTAAGGAAGCATCTTCAATGATTTTGATGGATGACAATTTTTCTACTATAGTGGCAGCTGTTGAAGAAGGCCGAATAATATATGACAATATAAGGAAATTTATAAGATATTTGCTATCATGTAATTTGGGTGAAGTATTAACAATGTTTCTTGCAACTTTGTTTTATTTACCTAATCCATTGAGTCCTATACAAATACTTCTTGTTAATCTTGCAACTGATGGACTTCCAGCAATTGCTCTTGGTGTTGATCCTGCTGAAAATGATATTATGAGACAGCAGCCAAGAGAAAAAAATGAAAGTATATTTGCAAGGGGATTAGTTGAAAAAATATTAGTAAGAGGTTCCCTTATTGGATTATGTACACTATTATCATTTATGGTAGGTAGATATTATGGTATGGACCTCGATACATGTAGAACATTAGCTTTGTGTACACTTGTTATGTCTCAGCTTATACATGTATTTGAATGTAGATCTGAAAGACATTCAATATTTGAGATAAAACTATTTACAAATCCTTATCTTGTAGGTGCTGTATCTATTTCCATAATTTTAATATGTATGGTACTTTATATACCATTTTTACAGAATGTATTTCACACTGTTGCATTATCATTAAGCCAATGGCTTATAGTTGCATTTTTCTCAGGAATAATTGCATTTATAAATAGTGTGTATCTTTTAGTTAAATCTAAATAAAATCCATATGAAATTTTATCAACAATTGAGTTTAGTGAAAGTTTAATTTTTTATAAAATAATTATGGGGTTTTTATTTAGATGAAAAATATACATTTAAAAAATTCAATATTAATGATGTAATATAAACGAAAACAGCTGGTATTCATTGTGAAAACCAGCTGTTTTAACGTATACAAGTTTAAGTATAAATTTATATAAAACTAAAGTGAAATTCTGAAAAAATTTCTGTGATAATTACTAAATCTCAACTATCAATTGCAATTATCTTCTCATCATATTTGTTGATTGTTGACGAGATTTTTTAATTTGACTATGATCAACTGGAATTAAATCTTTCTTAGTTGTTAGGTTGAGGATATTCATGATTTGAACTTCTTGAGAATTTTCTTTTTTGCTATCCTTTTCACCATTAACCCCCATTATAATAACCTTGTGACCTTGTTTAATAGTTATAAAGTCAGGTTTTTTAAACCATCTATTTTTCTTGTACCAACATTTAACAACTTTACGACCTACTTCAGGCTTTATTATTAATTCAACCATTATTCTTTTAATTATAAAATAATCTTTCTCAACTATTTTTGCAGATAAAATAGTTCCAGATACACTTGTTATTCTGTCGCCATATTTCTGCATGTAAGCATCTTGAAAGTAGTTACCAAACTTACCACTTAATTTCTCTTTAAGACCCATACTAATTACTCCTTTGCAATAATAATATCAATGATAATGTTATTATATCATAGGTTATGTCATATTGGAAATTTAACAATAAATTATATTTATATATTGAAAAAAAGTTTTTACACCTTTTTAAGTTAGAATTAATATTAAAAAAATAAATTAGACACAAATCTGTCACATGAATACATTAATATTAAACTATAAAGTTAAATAAAAAAATTAAGTAAACGTATATTATAAATAAGATTTAGCTGGTAATAAAATAAAATTTCGAAAAGATTTATAGATTTTAGAACGAATTTATATATTATATGATATAATGTAAATGTAGAATACATCTTAAAGAAAACATTTACAAGAGAGTTAGCGGTGGGGAGATAGGGATGAATAAAAATATTAAAGAGATTTGTGATACTACAGTAAAAAATTATAGATATGCAGTTCAAAATTTAAGATATGATGGTGATTATATAAATCACTTTTCTGCGCTTCTTAATGGATATTATAATAAAAATATACCACATGATGATGTTAAAAAAGTAAGATTATACATAAAGAATAATACGTCAAAGATGTCAGTATTTAGAGGGGATATGCTTTATATATTATCCTTTTTAGTATGTGTCAGCGAAAAAGATAATATAGAAATGTGTGATAGTATACTTGAAACATTTGATATGCTTATAGATGAAAGATTTAAAGAATCTGAGTATTTAGTATTGTCTGCATTTTCTATAGCAAGATATATAGATAAAAGCGATAGACTTATAACAATAAAAAGAACTAAGCATATTTTTAATATAATAAAGCAAAAGTATGGTAATCTTACTAAAGATGACGATTATTTATTATGTACTCTTTTAGCTGTTAATGGATTAGAGTTTGAATGTATGACAGAATATATGGATTTTATCTTTAATTATATGCATGATTTAAAGTTATTCTCTAATAACGGTATTCAATGTTTAACAAATTCTATATTACTTAATAGTAATGAGAACACACCAGATAAAATATCTAAACTTTTAGTTGCTTTAGAAGAAAATGAATTAAAAATAGGATATCAGTTTTTACAGCTTTTTGGAGTAATGGTTGAAAATCAAGATATAGAAAAAAGTATATGTGATATCAAGAAAATAATAGAATATTTATGTGATGAAGAAAGTGAATATAATTTTTATATAGATAAAGATTTTAGGAATATGATAGCCTTTGTAATTGCTTTTACAGAGAGTGGTAACACAGAAAAAAAATATGTTGATGAACTATTAGCCTTTGGAACTTATTCATTCCTTGTAAGTAAAAATCAAGGAATAATTAACGAAGTATTAGCTTAAACTATTTAAAAAATAATTAAATAGTAAATATAATTAAAAGATCGGGCATATTTATGTCTGATCTTATTTTGATGAAAAATAAGGCTATAGTTATAATGATGTTTTAATGAAAGGAGCTTTAAGTTATGAATAATAATATATTACATGTGGATATGGATGCATTTTTTGCATCTGTAGAACAGATGGATAATCCAGAACTTAAGGGAAAACCTGTTATTGTTGGGGGAGTTAGCGAAAGAGGGGTTGTTTCAACTTGTTCTTATGAAGCTAGAAAATATGGGGTACATTCAGCTATGCCAATTTTTATGGCTAAAGAAAAATGCCCTAATGGTATTTTTGTTGCAGGTCGTTACGGAAGATATACAAAGATATCTCAGGAAATATTTAAAATTCTAAGTGATGTTACACCTATAATTGAACAAGTATCGATTGATGAGGGGTATCTTGATTTATCACAAAGTAGATTTGAAAATGGAATAGATGCAGCGAGGTATATTAAAAATAAAGTATTCAAAGAAATAGGATTAACAATATCAGTTGGGATATCATATAATAAATTTTTAGCAAAGCTTGCATCTGATTGGAATAAGCCAAATGGAATAAAGGAAATTTCACGGTCCATGATACCGGACATATTATTACCACTACCATTATCAAAAATCCATGGGTTAGGTAAAATTTCTGTGGGAAAACTTAATAATATGGGTATATTTTATATTAAAGATCTATATAATATGGAGAAAAAATTTTATATTGAGTATTTAGGAAAGAATGGTCTTGATATTTATGATCGAATAAGAGGTATAGATAATAGAAAAATAGAAACTATAAGAGAGCGAAAATCTGTAGGTAAAGAAAGAACATTAAAATTTGATACAGATAATAAAGAAGAACTTTTACAATACCTAAAGGAATTTTCTTTTGAAATAGAAGAAATGTTATGTGCAAAAAATGTTGTTGGAAAAACTGTTACTCTTAAATTTAAAACAAAGGATTTTGAAAATCATACTAGAAGTAGAACTTTGAATAATTATATTTCTTACCATGAGGATATATTCAATGTTTCTAAGGAATTACTTGAAAGTGAAGAATTAAAGTCAAATTTAAGGCTTATAGGAGTTAGTATTTCTTCTTTTAAAGAAAAAGAAATCGAACAAATGACACTATTTTAAGATATTTATTAAAAAAGTATATCTATTTTGGTACTTTGAGAATATTAATATTATATACTATTAATTTAAGGAGGAGACTACTTTGGAAAACTGCGGTTGATTTGAAGAGAAAATTCAAAGTAGGATAAGGTATGTAATGAAGAGAGAACTAACTCCAAGTGAAATTATTTTTTCAGCATCAGTTAATGATGTGGCAAAACAAACCAATATTAATAGAATACCAAGAAGCAATACTACGTTGAATAAAATAAAAAAAGCTCTGAGCATTCAAAAGGATGGATACAATATATATTATGTTGATTCATTTTCTAAGGAGAAATTAGAAGAACTTGTTGAATTTATTGAAAACATGTATATAGATGATAAAGAGCCAAAAGATATATGCTATGTTAGTAATAACGATAGTAGTAATCCTATTGTACTTGTTCTTGAAAATGGTAAAGGACAGTTGCTTAAAGAAATGATTGAAGATATGAAAGAAAAGTATCTTGAGTGTATAAATGAATTTTATAACACTTCTTCAGATGATGAAAAAGAAGATATTATTGATGATGTAACTGAAAAAAGAAGTAACTATATTACAAATTTAATGGACATGGCTAAAGCTAAAAATTTTGAGATTAAAGCAACAACAGGGGGATTCGTCTTCATTCCAATAAAAGAAGAAGGAGATGAAATGACAAAAGATGAATACGATGATCTTGAGGATGAAGATCAAGAAAGTATAGAAAAACAAGCAACTAACTTAAAGAAAGAAGCAGAAGTAATACTTGAAAAGTTAAAAGAAATTGAAATTGATTCTATAGAAAAGCTTAAATCATTGTATAGAGACCATATAAAAAATAAAATGCAGTCTTATAAAGATGATTTTTTACTTGAATTTATTGCTTATGATAATGTGTATAGATATTTAATAGAAATGTTTGAGTATTTAGATGATGAAATAGTGGAATGTTATACTATCAATCTTGAGGATGATGAAGAATATATTCAAGAGGTATTAGGGAAGTTTTCGGTTAATGTTCTTGTGGATAATACTGGAGTAAACCATCCAAGGGTAATATACGAAGAAGATCCTACAGTAAGTAATCTTATTGGAAATATTGAATATAGAAATACTACAGGTGGATATTCAACAGATATGTCACTTATAAGTGCTGGAAGTCTTGTAAAGGCAAATGGTGGCTGTTTAATATTGAGGCTTACATCGTTAATAAACAGTGGTTCTAGTTATTATTATTTAAAAAAGGCATTAATTCATGGACAAGTTGACTATAATTATACAAAAAGTTACCTTGAAGTACTTTCGATAGCTGGTTTAAAACCTCAACCAATCCCAATTAATGTAAAGGTTATTCTTATAGGTGATTATGAGAGCTATGAAGTTCTATTTGATAAGGATGAGGATTTTAAAATGATTTTTCCTATAAGAATAGAAGCAGAAAGTGAACTTAATTATGATATAAATATTAGAAAAAATATATGTAATATAATTAAGAAAAAGATAATAAAAGATAACTTATTGAGTATGACAGATGAAGCTATGGATGAACTCATGAAATATCTTGCAAGGATTGCAGGAAGCAGAAGTAAAATCTCAATAGATGAGTATTATGTGAATAGGATACTTTATCTTGCTGATAACAATGCAAAATTAGAAAATAAAAATGAAATTGATAGGCAAGATATAATTAATATAGCATATGAAGAGGAAAAAATTCTAAGAGATGTGATGGAGAGCTATACTAACAAAAAGATACTCATTACTACAACTGGTGAAAAGGTCGGAATAATTAATGCACTATCTGTTGTTGGAACAGGTTCATATAATTTTGGAAAACCTATGAGAGTTACTTGTCTTGCACTTCAAGGTGATGGAAATATAATAGATATTCATAAGGAATGCAAAATGAGTGGACAAATTCATGAAAAATCTATAAGTATTTTAAGGGGGCTTTTGAGCAGTCTTATAAGTCCTTATGAAAAATTGCCAGTAGACCTTCAATTGAGTTTTGAGCAAACTTATGGAATGATAGAAGGCGATAGTGCATCTGTTGCGGAAATAATATGTGTGTTGTCAGCATTAAGTAAAAAGCCAATAAAACAAAACATTGCAGTTACGGGTTCAATAAATCAATTTGGAGAAATACAGCCTATTGGAGGCGTAAATGAAAAAATAGAAGGATTCCATAGGGTCTGTAAGCTTATAGATACAGTTGAAAACAAGGGTGTATTGATTCCATCAAGTAATACTGATGAATTAATATTGAATGCAGAAGTTGAAGAAGATATAAGAAATGGAAGATTTCATATATATACTATGGATAGTCTTGATGACGCAATTGAGGTGTTAATTCTTAAAGAGGGAGAAACAGTTACAGACTTTTTTAAGAGTTTAAATGATGAGATTGTTAAGTATAAGTACGATAAAGGTAGCAAAAAGAAGAAGTGATAATTAAAACTCAGTGATAGAATTATTTTATCACTGAGTTTTAATTTTATTGGATTTATTAGAGAATTTAATGTAAACTCTATAATTATGGAAAAAAATGTTTGATAAATCGAAAAAAATATGTTAAAATATGGTAATGAATATTGTGAGGGAGGTGTCAGATAATACCAGAGGTCTATTTGGTATTAATAATTTATGTATTTAGAATTTGAAAAAGAAAATGAGATTTTAATTGCTACTCTAATTGGAGAATTAGATCATAACAGTGCTGAAGAAGTCAGGATTAAAATTGATGACAGAATTGATAGAGATGACATAAGTAAAGTTATTTTAAATTTTTCTAAAGTCACTTTTATGGACAGTTCTGGTATTGGTGCTGTTGTAGGGAGGTACAAAAAAATTAAGAATAAAGGCGGACAGCTTTGTATTGCACAGACTAGTAGAAATGTTGATAGAATTTTTGAATTGGCAGGTTTATATAAATTAATTGATAAGTATAATACTGTAGATGAAGCAGTTAGCTGTATTTAGATGGAGGGGTTATCAATGTCACACAATAAAATGGCTTTGGAGTTTTTTAGCAAGTCAGAAAATGAAGGGTTTGCAAGGGTATCAGTTGCTGCATTTATTGCACAACTTGATCCTACAATGGATGAAATAAGTGATGTGAAAACAGCTGTTTCAGAGGCTGTTACAAATGCCATTATTCATGGATATGATGGACAGGAAGATAGAACTGTAAGAATAGAAGCAGAAATTTATGACAATGAAGTTACTATAATAGTTAGTGATAAAGGAAAGGGGATTGAAGATATTAAACAAGCTATGGAGCCTTTGTATACTTCAAGACCAGATTTAGAAAGATCAGGTATGGGATTTACTGTAATGGATACGTTTATGGATTATTTAAGGGTAGAGAGTGAAAAAGGGGCTGGCACAAGGGTAATTATTAAGAAGAAATTCAGTACAGCAAGTTAGGTGAATAAAATGGATAAAGAGAATTTAAAACGAGAGGAATATAACTATGATCAAAATCCAGAACTATTATCACTAGCTAAAAAAGGTGATAATGATGCTATGAATAAGCTTATAGAAATAAATCTTCCCCTTGTAGCATCCATAAGCAAAAAATTTCTAAATAGAGGATATGATTATGAAGATATATTTCAAATTGGTTCTATAGGATTAGTTAAAGCTATAAATAATTTTGATTTAAATTATAATGTGAAATTTTCTACTTATGCAGTTCCAATGATAATGGGAGAAATCAAAAGATTTCTAAGAGATGATGGAATGATTAAAGTAAGTCGTAATGTGAAAAGTCTAGCAAGAAAAATTCACTATTATAGAGAGCAGTTAACAAATAAGCTTAAAAGATCTCCAACAATAGAAGAATTAGCAGAATATGCTGGTGTGGAAAAAGAGGAAATTGTCTTTGCAATTGAATCTGCAAACAGTCTTCAGTATCTTTATGATACTATACATCAAGATGACGGAGCTCCAGTTATGTTAATAGACAAACTTAGTGAAAAAAAGGGTGAAGATGATGTTAATTTAATTGAAAAAATAGCCCTTAAAGAGGCTTTGAGAAGTCTTGATGAAAAAGCAAGGCAGATAATAATGCTCAGATATTTCAAGGATAAAACGCAGATACAAGTTGCAAAAATGCTTGGAATAAGTCAGGTACAAGTATCAAGAATAGAAAAAAAAGTACTACTTCAAATGAAGAAAAAATTAGAAGAATGATTTTTATGTGTAATTGGAAAATAAGTAATGACAACAGACTTCATGCTACTTAGATGTAAAGTAGTATGGAGTTTTTTTGATGTATGGAAAAGTATAATGTTTGAATATAGTGAATTCAATAGATTTTGACAATTACAAAGTAAAGAAAAACTATAGTTTTCAATCAAAACTGTTAATTGTTAACATTAAATAAAAAGAGTGGATTAGCCACTTTTTATAATTTATTAATAAATATTTTAATATACATCAAGTCATGCTAAATAAATATCTTTATTAGGACTAAAAAATAAATTTATACAAATAATAAAATTGATAATAAAAATAAGGAAGGTGAAAAAATTGAGTAGCAAAAGTGAAATGAAAGAAGCTAGAATAAAGAAAAAGTACGAAACTATGGCAAATGAGATTACTCCTAAATCAAAAATTTTTCAAGATTGCCTAAAAGCTTTTCTTGTTGGAGGTATTATTTGTGATGTTGGACAGCTGATTCATAACATATATATATATTTTGGTTTTTCAGAAGAAAAAGTTATGAATATTGTTCCTATAATAATGATATTTATAGGTGCATTATTAACTGGAACAGGCACATATAGCAAAATTGCAAGTTTTGGAGGTGCAGGGACTGTTGTTCCTATAACTGGATTTTCAAATGCAGTAGTTTCTCCGGCAATAGAATTCAAAAAGGAGGGGTTTGTTTTTGGCGTTGCCGCAAAGATGTTTACAATAGCAGGACCTGTGCTTGTATATGGCGTTGGAAGTTCTGTAATTGTAGGTATAGTTTATTATTTTATACAATTATGGACATAGGTAATAGTTTATGAGTATTTGAAATTACGATTATAGATATTATTAATATAAATGTTAAGGTAATATTTAATCGACATATTAATAGAGAATTATTAATATTAGTACAGAAAAATAACATAGAAAAATGTGAATTTATATGATAAATGTTAACTAAAAAACGGGGTGAAACATATGGAAATGAAAAAGAAAAAAATTGGAGGTCAGACAGTAAAGTTAGAACATCCTCCTAAGATAATATCAACACATTCAATTGTAGGTCCAAAAGAAGGTGAAGGGCCATTAAGTTCTTATTTTGATGTAATATTAAATGATGATACATGTGGAAAAGATACTTATGAGCAGGCTGAAAGTCAAATGATGTTTACAGCTATAAGTGAAGCTTTGAAAAAAGCAAATCTAAAAGAAAAAGATATAGATTATTTATTTTCAGGTGATTTGCTTAATCAAATTATATCGTCAAGTTTTGCGGCAAGGGAATTTAGCATACCATTTTTTGGATTGTATGGGGCGTGTTCTACAATGTCTGAGTCATTAAGTCTTGCATCATTAATAATGGATGGAGGATTCGCAGATCATGTTATTGCAACCACTTCATCACATTTCAGTTCAGCAGAAAGACAGTTTAGATTTCCGTTAGATTATGGTTCTCAAAGACCACAGACATCACAATGGACTGTAACTGGTTCTGGTGCAGCTGTTTTGGGGCATGAAGGTAAGTTTCCTATGGTCACTTATATTACGACTGGAAAAGTAAAGGACTTTGGACAAAAGGATGCTAATAATATGGGGGCAGCCATGGCTCCAGCAGCAGTTGATACAATCGTAGCTCACTTTAAGGATACAGGAAGGAAACCAGAAGATTATGACATTATAGCGACTGGAGATCTTGGGAAAGTTGGCAGAGAGCTTTCAGATACTTTAATAAAAGAGTATGGATACGACATTACATCCAATCATATTGATTGTGGAGAGATAATTTTTGATAACGAAAATCAGAATACAGATGCAGGTGGAAGTGGATGTGGATGCTCTGCTGTAGTATTCACAGGATATTTATATAAAAAACTAATGAAAAAAGAAATAAAAAAAGTATTATTAGTTTCTACTGGTGCGCTTATGAGTACTACATCATCACTTCAAGGAGAAACAATACCTGGAATAGCTCATGCAGTAGCCATTGAAATGAATTGATTTAAATTATTAAAGGAGTGAAAGTACAATGGATTATATTCGTGCATTTATAGTTGGAGGACTTATATGTGTAATTGCTCAAATATTAATAGATAAAACAAAGCTTACAGCAGGAAGAATATTAGTGGCATTTGTTACAATTGGAGTATTCCTTGGAGCTTTTGGATTATATGATAAATTAGTTGAAATTGGAGGAGCAGGAGCTACAGTTCCACTGCCAAGCTTTGGGAATTCCCTAGCTAAATCAGTCATAAAAGAAGTAAATGAAATAGGTCTTTTAGGTGCGTTTACAGGTGGTATAAAAGGTGCAGCAGCAGGAATAACAGCATCTATTTTCTTTGGATATTTAATGGCTCTTATATTTAATCCTAAAACTAAAAAATAACTATAAATAAGAAAGAAAATTATACGAAAACTATAATATATATGCAATAATTTTGCCTTTTATTCAAATAGCATTTATAATGGGTAAGTAATATATATAGTAAAGGGTGTATTTGTTGAGATAATTATATAAAATAATTATTGAATTATAGGAGGATGGGGATACTTTGGAGAGATATTGTAATAATACCTGGGCAAGGATTGTTCAGTTGCTTAATAGTGATAATCTACAGGGATTAGATGAACAGAGATGTCTAGCATTACAAAAGAAATATGGATTAAATAAGGTAGATGTACCAAGCACAAATAAACTTTATATGAAGATTGTTTGTGCTTTAAAACAGAAATATGTTCTAGCTTACATAATGATTATAATTATGCTATTTTATCTTAAAAGCAATATATGTGCATATATTGTTACTGGAATACTTGCTGTTAATTTGATAATAACGGTTATTCATCATATAAACAGAGATAAGGGAATAACTGAATTATCTAACTTAGAGAAAAATGAGGCTATAGTTATTAGAGGCGGAGTACAAAGGACTATAAAAAGTGAAGAACTTGTTGTTGGAGATATTGTTAAAGTTGGAAGTGGGAGTGTAGTTCCAGCAGACATTAGAATAATAGAAACAAATAATTTACTAGTAGATGAAAAATCCATAACAGGAGAAGACAAGTTAAGTAATAAATTTTCTGATAAAATCATAGGAAGTGTAAATGATATAAATCAAATGAAAAATATTTTATTCAAGGGAACACAGATAAAAAGCGGTGACGCTACAGGGGTAGTTATTGCAACTGGAACATCATCACAACTTGGAAAATTACTTTCAATGATGATATATTCAAGTAATAGAAAACATAATTTTGGATGTGAAATCTATGAGCGTTTAGGAAAATATCTTTTGATTTATTTAGCATTTTGTATAGTTTTTTCACTTTACTCAGTTGCGTTCAATTCTGAAATAGCTAGAAATCACTGTATTACAGCTTTATTTGCACTTGGATGTTTTCCAATGTTTTTTATACAAATTATTGGAGCTAAAAGTGTAATTAAAAAGTTCATAGATGAAAATATACATATAGTAAACTTTTCTGTTTTTAATTTGGTTAAAGATGTTAATATCTTATTTTTGGACAAGATCGGTTCTATTAGTAAGAAGGAAATGGAAGTTAAAAAGATATATATAAATAATGATATAATATCAACTGATGATCCATATGTAAAAGAAATAACTTTTGATAGAATAGTTGAAATATCACTTATTTGTAATAATAGTATTTTTAATGGACAAGATGATAATAATATAGGTGAACTTGATGAGCTTGCATTTTTAAAGTATGCTGCACGAAAGAAAATTTATAAAAGTTCTGTAGATGCAAGAAATACTAAAATTATAGATATTCCTATGGATTCTGATAAGAGTTTTGTTACGGTTGTTACAAAACTTAAAAGGGGATGTAGAGCAAACTCTAGAGGAAATGTTGATTCGATTTTAGATATATGTACTCATTTTATGGTTAATGGAATTGAAAGAGAACTTACAGAAGAAATAAGATCTGAAATAAAGAGAATTGATATGAATCTTTCAATAGAAGGAATGATAACGGAAGGTTTTGCATATAGAAATTTCAGTTATGAACCATCTAAATCAGAAAATATAGAAAGCAACATGGTTTTTGTTGGAATAATGGGATTAGAAAATCCTTTAGAAGATAACTTGGAAAATAGTATAAGTAAAATTAAGGATAAAGCATTAGTTCCAATAATATTTACAGAGGAAAGTAAATTAAGTGCTATAACTAATGCAGCAAAAGCAAATCTTATAAAGAGTAAGAATCAAGTAGTGGCAGGAATAGAACTGGATTCCTTAAATCAAAGTGAACTAAAGGAATTATTATGTAGAGTAAGAGTTTTTTGTAGGGTAACACCTGATATTAAATCAAAGATAGTATCATTATTTATAAAAGATGGACACAAAGTTGCAACAACAGGAGAAGTTCTAGGGGATTTACCTGCATTAAACTTATCTAATGTTGGAATTGCAAAAGGAAAATCATCTAATGTTGTTAAGAAAATATGTGATGTACATATTGAAAAAAATTATCTCGATGGATTCTTTAGATTGAGAAATTTTCAAAAGACCTTCAATAAGAATATTGATAGAGCATTTAGAGTTTATTTTATGGTTCTACTTTCAGAATTTATTGTGTTGTTTATGAGTACAGCTGTTGGACAGGTTGATAGTTTAGATATGTGGAACATTATAACTATAAATGGAATATTATCTATACCATTAACTTTAATGATTATTCTTAGAAAAGGAAGAGAAATAACTATGAATACTATGATTTTGCGAAGTATTCTTTTAAGTATAGTCACTTTAATTGCATTATATGGATCAGAAGGTAAGGAAGCATCTGTTATATCTGTTGTTATTCTATCTATAGGAACAATTCTATTTGTTATGTTTAATAGTGGAATTTCAATTAGAAAATTTTCAAATGAACTTGTAATGTTTCTTATATCATTACTTATAGTGTTTGTATCAGTTTTCGTTATAATTTATATTAATAATGTTGCTATAAGAGACATTATAGTTATTGAGTTGATTTTTTCAGCAATATTTTTCTTAGTATTTGAAATTTTATGTAGAAAGTGGCAAGACTCATTAATGAGGTGAGTCCATGTTGTTAAAAAAATTTGAAGAAGTTAATAATCCTATAATATATATTTTTGGAGCAATAGCTATAAGCTGTATTTGTTATGGAATATATATAGATTTTAGGGGGCTTTCGATTTTTATTGGAGCTCTCTTTTTTGTATACATTTTAAGTTATTTTGGAATTGAATTTTGTATATTCATATTGTTATTTTTTATGACAGGTTTGTATATTAATACTTCGTACTATAAAATTTCAGATAATATTGAAAGTATAGTTAGAATTGTTGAAATAAATAATTATGAAACAATTGGAAAAGTTAATGGGAAAAATATTATTTTAGATTGTAAGAACAATTTGATAGAAGGGAAACGATATAATATAAAAGCTAAAATGATAGATGAAAGTGATAGATATTCAGGTATAGTAGGAAGAGCAGAAGTTTGTGAAATCTATGAAAATGATGATGATTTTATAAGTGGATTATATAAATTTAAGAAGAATATATTTGAAAGGCTTAAAGAAAATTTAGGTATAAGAAGAGCAGGGTTAATAACTTCAATATCATTTGGTGATTCAAAAAATATTGATTATGAAGACAAAGATGATATGAAAAATTACGGAATAATCCATAGTGTATGTGTATCAGGTCTTCATGTTGCAGTAGTGTATGGATTTTTAAGATATTTATTGGGAAATAAGATTGGACTCATATTATGCGGTGTATATGTTGTATTTACAGGAGGGAATTATTCAAGTATAAGGGCATTTGTTATGCTTTCAACTGTTGAAGGAAGCAAGATATTTAAAAGGAATAATAATTCATTATCAGCACTTTCTTTGTCTGCTTTAATATTACTTATTTTTAAACCTTATGGAATAATGGAAATTTCATTTCACTTATCATATCTTGCTACTTTGGGAATAATATTATTAAATCAAAAGATAAATTATAAACTTTATAAATTACCAGAAAAGATAAGAGAAAGTCTAAGTGTAACATTAAGTGCACAAGTATTTGTTTTCCCATATATGATGATTGTTTTTAAAGATTTTTCGTTGAATTTTATATTTGGGAATCTTATGTTTATACCATTTGTTAATATTCTTGTAATATTAGGAAATATGCTTATACCTTCATATAAATTTTCATGGCTATTTGATTTTTTTAGCTATCTTTGCTTAAATATAATAAGATTTTTTGATGCTTTAATAAATAAAATAGATTTATATTCAATGCCAATGTTTTATGGGAATGAATATGTAGCATTTTTTTACTTATGGCTTTTAATAAGTTTATATTTTATAAAAAAGGGTTATAAAAAATTTATATATCTTCCGGCTATCTCTATAATTGTTATTGCTATATCTATGTATAGCCCTATAATGAATATAAGATATTATAGAGAAGGCGCATTGCTAATATGTCATAAGGGTGATAGAGTTCTTGTATCTTCTAAAAAAGAAATTGATATGGAACGTCTTTCTAAAGCTTCAAACGCATCGGAGAGTTATAGGATAGAAAAAAATATGCATTTTAAAGATAAACTTTCTTTAAAAGTTATGAAAAGTGATTATATTTTAAAATTAAAAGATAAAGAATTTATATTAAACATGTCTGGTAAAGAAATTTATTATAATGATTATGATATAATAAGTTTTAAAGATGGACCTGTTAACAAGGTCTTTATTGTTGATGATAAATTGATAGAGGTATGTTCATAAAATAATATCTTCACCAAATTTTATATTTGGGATAATTACTTACATTAGTGTGAAGAATGTTGCAGATACTAGATATCAAATAAATATTAATAAACATGAGAGGAATTTAAAATTGATTAATTACGAAGTGTATGAAAAAGATATAGAAAAAGGAAATATAAAAAATGGATATGTATTCTGTGGACTTGATGAAGAACTCATAAAAGATGGCATAGATATAATAATAAATAAAGAAGTTACAGATGATTTTAAGGAACTTAATTTAATAAAAATAGATGGTATGAATACAACTTTTGATGATATAGTAAATGCATGTGAAACAATGCCTTTTATGGGAGAAAGAAAAGTTGTGTTGGTATATAGAGCTACTTTCTTACAAGAAAAATGTGATTCTACAGGAACAAAAATATATAATGAACTAAAAAAATATATTTCAGATATGCCGCCTTATACTATATTGGTAATGTACTATCTTTGTAAGGATAAAAGAGATAAACCAAATAAAAATAAAAAACTTACTCCTATTGAAAAGTACTTTCCAGTAGTATTTTGTGATAAATTAAAAAAAGATAAATTTATAAAAAAGGTAGCGGACATATTTAAGGAAAAGGAAAAATCAATAGGAAGAACTGAACTTGCTTATTTTTGTGATAAGGTTCAAAATAATTTTGATATTATAAAAAGAGAAATAGACAAACTCATATCTTATTCTGAAGGAAGGGATATAAAAAAATCAGATATAGATATTCTTATATCAAGTTCAAATGAAGAGGATATATTTGACCTTGTTGAACTTATAGCTTCTAGAAAAATAGATAAAGCAATAGATATAATGAAGGAAATATTATACAAATCAGATCAACATATGCTTATAATAAGTGCTGTTGAAAAACATTTTGCACGTCTTTATGAAATAAAAATAGGTATGTCTCAAGGAAAAAGAGTACAAAATTTTATGTCAGAATACAGGCTTCCACAGTTCGTATGTGAAAAATTAATGACACAAAGTAGTAGATTTACAGAGAAACAGCTTTGTGAGCTTGTTAAATTATGTGTGACTTCTGAAACAAAAATGAAATCTTCAGGAGCAGATAAAAATATGGAAATGGAATTTATGCTTATAAATACTCTTACAGTAAAAAAGTAAAGTTGAAAAATTACTTATTATATAATAGTTAGTATTAATAAATATTTTAATAGATAAAAAAATAACCCACCTAAAAGGTGGGTTTATCAGATTATGCCATAGCGTTTAACTTAGCAGCTAATCTTGATTTCTTTCTAGCAGCCATGTTCTTGTGAACAACTCCTTTAGAAGTAGCCATATCTAATGACTTAACTACTGATGTATATAAAGCTTTAGCTTCTTCAGTGTTCTTAGCTTCAACAGCAGCTTCAAACTTCTTTATAGCAGTCTTTAAAGCAGACTTTATCATTCTGTTCTTTAAAGTCTTAACTTCAGTAACTTTAATTCTTTTCTTTGCTGATTTTATATTTGCCATTCTTAATTCACCCCCTTAGATTTTTATAGGGTCTCTTGCAGTTTTTTGGGGAAATCTGCGTACGAGTTCATATTCAACAAACCTTATTATAACATCAGAAGTTATGTAATTCAAGTATTAAATTAGGTGATAACGGAAAAAATAAATTTAATCAAAAATAAAGTAGAAAGTGAGATTGATATTAATTTAAAGTGAGGAGTGTTTATTGTGACAAATGTAAGAACAGATTTAGCTCTTGAAGCAAAGGAAATATATCAAGAAAAGCATAAAAAGGAAAAGGATATTGACGGAATAGAAGTTATTAATGAAATTGATAATGATATAAAGGTTACAACTGTAAAAGTTAAAGATGAAAATGGGGCTAGAAAAATTGGAAAGCCAAAAGGAAACTATGTAACAATAGATATACCAGAATTTACAGCTTATGATGGGGAGACTATGGATAGAGTATCACAGGTTGTTTCAGAAATACTTGGAAGAATGATAAATATAGATGTAGAAAAAACAGTTCTTGTTGTAGGTCTTGGGAACTGGAAGGTGACTCCAGATGCTTTAGGACCAAAAGTAACAGAAGGAATAATGGTAACAAGACACTTAAAAACTGTTATGCCAGAAATTATGGATGATTCTGTAAGGCCGGTGTGTTCTATAGCGCCAGGCGTTCTTGGGATAACAGGTGTTGAAACAGTAGAAATAATTAAAGGAACAGTTGAAAGAGTTAAACCCGATGTTGTTATATGTATAGATGCACTTGCAGCAAGAAGAGTTGAAAGAGTTAATACTACAATACAAATTGGTGATACAGGTATATCTCCTGGAGCTGGTGTTGGAAATAACAGAAAACAGATAAATGAAGAGAATCTTGGAGTAAAAGTTATTGCAATAGGGGTGCCAACTGTAGTTGATGCTGTAACAATAGCTAATGATACTATAGACATGGTTGTAGATTCATTAATGAAAAATTCATCAAGTGGAAATGATTTTTATAAAATGCTTGGGTCACTAGATAAAAATGAAAAAAGTTCATTAATAAGAGAAGTGTTATCGTCAAAATCCCTTGGTGAAATGATAGTTACCCCAAAAGATATTGATCTAATAATAAATTCTCTTGCTAAAATAATTTCAAATGGCATAAATATGGCAGTTCAGCCCAATATGGATATGGAAGACATAAATAAGTTTATGAGTTAATAGAATAATTATGTAAAATAGCTAATATAAATATATAGTAATAAAAATGAGCTAAATTAAAGTGAAACTTTTCAGTTGGAGTTTTATATTCCAGCTGAAAAGGACATATTAGGCTATTGCCGTAGAAAAAAACTGTTAACAACTAACAGTAGAAACAAATATGCAGTGTATTCCTACAACTGTTAACTGCTAACTGTTAACTGCTAACTATAAACTGGGGGGATTTAGGTGATATATGCCGGTAGGAGAGAAAAAAGAATTGGGCCACAGAAAAAAATAAGAGGCAGACCCAAAGTAAGTGTAGGATTAGTAATATTAATGATTTTAGCAAGTGTTTTTTTTATAAGAGTAATTGGTATTCTTAAAGATAATAAAGAACGTGGTGCTTTTGTTTATGTGCAACTTTTAAATATAGGTTTGCCTATAGTGGAAAATACAGTTTATGATGAAGGAACTTATGCTGAAAATAAACTTTCAATAAGCAATGTATGTTTAGAAGCTTTAGGACTTCAAAATTTTACTTATGAAAAGATACTATCAAAGGAATTAAGCATTTTAGGAAGTATAGATAAATTAGATAATAATAATTATGTGAGTAATAATTCATCTAATAACAGTTCAAATATGATTGTTTCCTATAATCCATTTACTGTTAGTGAAGATAGCATATCAAAGGAAACTTATACTAGCGATAGTACAAATACACAGATTTACAATCCTGCATTAAAGAAACCTCTTGATGAATCTAAACCGGAAGTTTTAATTTATCATACCCATACAAGTGAAAATTATGATGCAAATGCTCCTGATAGTTTAAATGAAGAAACAAATGTAGTTGGTGTAGGAGATGTTCTTGAAAATGAGTTAAAGAATAACTATGGAATATCTGTAATTCATGATAAGACTAATCACTGTCAATCATATGATGATAGTTATAATAGATCAGCAGAAACTGTAGATTATTATTTAAAAGAATATGGAGATTTTAAAATAATAATAGATCTTCATAGAGATTCTGTTAATAACAAGGCAGCTACAACAACTGAAGTATATGGTATGAGTGCATCAAGAATTATGTTTGTAAATGCTAAAAATAGTACAAGATATGAAAAAAATAAAGAACTTACAGAAAAGATATTTAATAAAACAAAAGAATTGTTTCCAGGACTTCCAAGAGAAATTTACACATATAATAGAGGTAAAAATGCTTTTAATCAAAGTAAAAGTGATGGATGTGTATTATTTGAAATAGGATCGCATACAAATACTCCAGATGAATCAAAAGTAACAGCACAATGTATGGCAAGAGTTATTGCTGAAATATTAAACGGAAAACAATAGATATATTTTTATTGGCATATGATAATGAATAATTAATGTTAAAATATATACTAAATAAGTCTTATTGAATAAAAGACAATTTAATGGAAATACTCTAATATAAGGCATTATCGAAAAATAACAAGTCAATGATTTAGACTTGTTATTTTCTTTCATATGCCTAAAAAGAATTTATAATATAAGTTAGGGTGTTGACATTGAAGAAAAAGTATAAAAAATACGTGTTAAAAACTGTAGTACCTATAATTGCAATGACAGTACTAGTCATTGCATGTTTGATACATATTAATATAATAAATACTAAAACATTATCCCCTTTAGGAAATACTAAACAAAATTATGAATTAGTAAGTGAAAAATTTGGAGCTGATTTTGCAAATTTTATAAAAGATAATTCATTTTTAAAAATTTATGAGGATTCTGATAATAAAAAAGTACTTGTTCGTTTAGGAGATGCAGAGTTTAAAATTTCATCAGAATCAGAAATAATTAAGTATATTGAAAATAAAATAAACAGCATTAAATAGTTATTTTTGTCTATAGTTAAATTTTAATAGCCTTTTTAAATAGATGTATGATATAATTTAGCTGATTTAATTATAACGGGGGTGAAAAGCTAAACCTTACCCAGTTAAAAGTTAACAAGTAATAGGTAGCAGTTAAATAGAAACTTTTGTATAAAACATTTATACATTATAATTTTTTAATATATTGTAAAAAATAAAGAAATCAGTATCAGATTTCATCATTAACTGCAAACTGTAAACTGTAAACTGTTAATTGAATATAGGTTAGTGTATTATGAAAAGTGAAAGACAACAACATATCAGAAATTTTTCGATAGTAGCACATATTGATCACGGTAAGTCAACCCTTGCGGACAGATTACTTGAAACTACAGGAACCTTAACAAAGAGGGAAATGGAAGAACAAGTTCTAGATAATATGGAGATAGAAAAAGAAAGAGGAATAACAATAAAGTCTCAAGCAGCAAGACTTATATATAGAAGAGATGACGGCGAAGAATATATTCTTAATCTAATTGATACTCCAGGTCACGTAGACTTTAACTATGAAGTTTCAAGAAGTCTTGCAGCTTGTGAGGGAGCTGTACTTGTAGTAGATGCTACTCAGGGTATTCAAGCACAGACTTTAGCTAATTGCTATTTAGCTTTAGATAATGATCTTGAAATAGCGCCAGTAATAAATAAAATAGACTTACCATCAGCGAGACCTGATGAAATAAAACAAGAAATTGAAGATATTATAGGAATTGATGCTGAAGAAGCACCTATGATATCAGCAAAAACAGGGCTTAATATTAAGGATGTATTAGAGTCAGTAGTAAAGAATATACCAGCTCCTAATGGGGATGAAGAAGCACCGTTAAAAGCTCTAATATTTGATTCGTATTACGATAGTTACAAAGGTGTTGTATGTATTGTTAGAGTAAAAGATGGAAAAGTAAAAATTGGCGACAAAATTAAACTTATGGCGACTAATAAGGTATATGATGTTACTGAGGTAGGAGTATTTACGCCTAATGTACTTCCAATAGGAAGTTTAAGTGCAGGTGATGTTGGATATATAACTGCATCCATAAAAAATGTAAGAGATGCTAGAGTTGGTGATACAATAACAGAAGCATTAAGGCCTACAGAAAAGGCTTTACCAGGATATAAACCAGCTATTCCAATGGTTTATTCGGGTATTTATCCAGTTGATGGAGCTAAATATGATGAATTAAAAGAAGCATTGGAAAAGCTTCAAATAAATGATGCAGCATTGAGTTTTGAACCAGAAACATCTATAGCATTAGGTTTTGGATTTAGATGTGGATTCTTGGGATTATTACATATGGAAATAATTCAAGAAAGAGTAGAGAGAGAATTTAATTTAGATATAATTACAACAGCACCATCTGTTATATACAAAGTAATAAAAACAGATGGAGAAATTTTAGAAATAACTAATCCTACAAATCTTCCAGAAGCTACAGAAGTTGATTATATGGAAGAACCTGTTGTTAAAGCATCTATAATAACTCCAAAGGATTATGTAGGAGCTGTTATGGAACTTTGCCAGGATCGTAGAGGAACATATATTGATATGCAATATATTGAAGAAACAAGAGCAGTTGTTAATTACGATATACCATTAAATGAAATTATATATGACTTTTTTGATACTTTAAAATCAAGAACAAGAGGTTATGCATCTTTAGACTATGAATTTAAAGGATATATAAGAACAAAGCTTGTTAAACTTGATATTCTATTAAATGGAGATGTGGTAGATGCCTTATCAATGATAGTTCCTGATGAAAGAGCTTATCACAAAGGTAGAGGTATTGCAGAAAAGTTAAAAGAAATAATTCCAAGACAGATGTTTGAAGTTCCAATTCAGGCAGCAATTGGATCTAAGATTATAGCAAGAGAAACTGTTAAAGCTATGAGAAAAGACGTATTAGCAAAATGTTATGGTGGTGACATATCGAGAAAGAAGAAACTTCTTGAAAAGCAAAAAGAAGGAAAGAAGAGAATGAGACAGGTTGGATCTGTTGAAGTACCACAAGAAGCGTTTATGGCTGTACTTAAAGTAGATTAATGAATAATAGTTAAATTAAAAAGGCTGACCTTATTGGTCAGTCTTTTTGAATTTTAGGAGGAAATTTTAATGAAAGAAATGTCTTTATATATACATATTCCATTTTGCAAACAAAAATGCTTATATTGTGATTTTCCATCATATGCAGGAAAAGAAAGTTTAATAAATGAGTATATTAGAGCATTGAATGAAGAAATTTTAAGAAAATGTTCAAAATATAAAATAGCAAGTATTTTTGTGGGTGGTGGTACACCATCATATTTAAATGAAATAAATTTAGAAAGTCTGTTAAAGACTATAAATTTATTAGATTTTAAAGATGACTTTGAGTTTACAATAGAGTGTAATCCAGGAACACTTAATGAAGAAAAATTAGTTTTAATGAAAAATTATAATGTAAATAGAATAAGCATGGGATTGCAAACAACAAATGATAATCTTCTTAAAGAAATAGGAAGAATTCATAGTTTTGAAGATTTTAAAAAAAATTATAATCAAGCTAGAAAGGCTGGATTTGAAAATATTAATGTAGATTTAATGTTTGGATTACCAAATCAGCATATGAAAGATTGGAAGGCAAGTTTAGAAGATGTTATGAGTCTTGAACCTGATCATATTTCAGCATATAGTCTCATAATTGAAGAAGGAACTTGTTTTTATAATTTATACAACAATGATAAGTTAAATATTCCAAATGAAGAAGAAGAAAGAAGTATGTATTTATTTACAAAAGGATTTCTTGAAGATTACGGATATAATCAATACGAAATTTCAAATTATGCAAAAGTTAACAAGGAATGTTTTCATAACAAAGTATATTGGAAATGTAATGAATATTTGGGACTTGGAGTTTCTGCAAGTTCTTTTGTGGATGAAAAAAGGTTCAAAAACATAGATGATATTAAAATATATATAGAAAAGATAAATAATAATCAAGATGTAACAGAAGAAATTCACGTAAATAATATAAATGATGATATGGAAGAATTTATGTTTATGGGACTTAGAATGATAGAAGGAATAGATCTAAAAACATTTAAGAAAAGATTTGGAAAAGATGTATTTGATATTTACGATGAAGTAATAAAAAATAATATTAAAAAAGGTTTATTAGTTGTTGATTCGGAAAAACTATATTTGAGTGAGAAAGGAATTGAACTATCTAATTATGTAATGAGTGATTTTATACTGAATTAGAATATAAATCATGATTATTTTTATTTTAGATAATCGTCTGAGAGTAGATATATTCTTTGTGAGAGCAAGTAGGGTAGTAAACTAGAGAAAGTTGAAGAATTTTAAAGATAATTAAAGGCAAACGATAAAATATAAATAATAAATACATATATTAAAAATAAATAGAATTGACAAAAAACATCATAAATAATATATTTAAAACATAGTCATTAGCACTCGTTGCTAATGAGTGCTAATAAAAAGAGGTGAGACTATGGGGATTGATGATAGAAAAATAAAAATACTTCAAGCTATTATCAATGACTATATTCGTACTGGTGATCCTGTAGGATCGAGAACAATTGCTAAAAATTATGATTTGGGAATTGGATCTGCAACAGTAAGAAATGAAATGGCAGACCTTGAAGATCTGGGGTATTTGGAACAACCACATGCTTCAGCAGGAAGGATTCCATCAAGTAAAGGATATAGATTGTATGTTGATAAATTGATGGAAAGTCAGCGACTTACAGCAGAAGAGAATTTAAGGATAAAGCAGTACATTGTGGATTCAGCAATGCTTGAAGTTGATAAGATAGTCAAACAAACAAGCAGCTTATTATCAGAGCTTACAAAGTTGACATGTGTAATAGAAGCACCGTCAGTTAAGAAAAGTTTTATAAAATCAATTCAGCTTATAAAAGTTGATAATCATAATATAGTTTCTGTGTTTCTAACAGATACAGGACTTATAAAAAATCATATTATGAAATTAAATAGCAATGTTCCGACTATTGATGTTTTAAATAGAATAAATGAGGTTGTCAATTCAAGACTTTCAGGTCTTTCAATAGAACAGATTAATTTGGAAGTGATAAACAACCTTAAAAAGGATTTAGGTCAGTATGAAGAAATATTCAATGCTATTTTGCCTCTTTTATATGAAACATTAAATGCAGCAGATTCATCGGAAGTATTCATGGAAGGAACAACTAATATTTTTAATTATCCAGAATACAACGATATAAATAAAGCCAAGGAAATGCTTTCTCTTTTTAATGATAAAGACTCTATAATGGAATTATTTAATCCATCAGATGATATCACAATAAGTATAGGGGATGAAAATTATAAACCACAGGCTAAAGAATGCAGCATTATCTCAGCAGAATACTCCTTAGGAGATAGACCTGTTGGAAAAATTGGATTAATTGGCCCAAGAAGAATAGATTACTCAAGGGTTATTACCATTTTATCTCAGGTTGTAAAAGAACTTAATAATATATTAAATAATCAAAAAATATAATCATTTATATTCAGAGATGAGGTGTAGTTAAAGACTTATGGAAGATAATAAAGAAATGATGAATGAAGAAATTAAGACTGAAGTAGTTGAAAATGAAGAAACTACAGAAAAGGAATCAGTAGTTAATGATGAATCTAATAATGAAGAAAAAGTGGAAACTTCTGAAGGAAGTGAAAGCACAGAAGAGGATGAGCTTGATATGATTAAAAAGCAAAATAAGAAACTTCAAGAAGAATTAGATACAACAAAAGATACTCTTTTAAGACTGAGAGCTGAATATGACAATTATAGAAGAAGATCTATAAAAGAAAAAGAAGGAATATACAGCGATGCTTATGTAGATGTTGTAAAAGAAATCCTACCAGTTATAGATAATTTAGAAAGAGCAATTGCAGCTGATGGCACATTAGAAGACCTAAAAAAAGGTGTAGAAATGACAATGAAGGGATGCCAAGATGCATTTTCTAAATTAGGCGTTGAAGAAATAGATGCAACTGGTGAATTTGATCCAAACTTCCACAATGCAGTTATGCATATTGAAGATGAAAGTTTAGAAAAAAATGTTGTTGCTGAAGTATTCCAAAAGGGATATAAAAAGGATGACAAAATAATAAGACATACAATGGTTAAGGTTGCAAATTAAATGTAATTATTTAATAAAATAAATTAGAAATATACTTAAAATTTGTTTATATAAATTAAAAAATAAAACTTAAATGTTTTTAGGAGGAATAAATCATGGCAAAGATTATAGGTATCGATTTAGGAACTACAAATTCATGTGTAGCAGTTATGGAAGGTGGAGAACCAACAGTTATAGCTAATACAGAAGGTGCAAGAACTACTCCATCAGTAGTATCATTCCAAGCAAATGGAGAAAGATTAGTAGGGCAAGTTGCTAAAAGACAAGCGATTACTAATCCAGATAAAACAGTTATTTCAATAAAGAGACATATGGGAACATCTTATAAAGTTGATATAGATGGAAAACAATATTCACCACAAGAAATTTCAGCAATGGTTCTTCAAAAAATCAAAGCTGATGCAGAAGCTTACTTAGGTGAAACTGTAAATCAAGCAGTTATTACTGTTCCAGCTTACTTTAATGATAGCCAAAGACAAGCAACTAAAGACGCAGGTAAGATTGCAGGTCTTGAAGTATTAAGAATAATCAACGAACCAACAGCAGCATCTCTTGCTTACGGTTTAGATAAAATGGATGAAGCTCATAAAATATTAGTATATGACTTAGGTGGAGGTACTTTCGATGTATCTATCCTTGACTTAGGTGATGGTGTATTTGAAGTATTATCTACAAATGGTGATACTAAACTTGGTGGAGACGACTTTGATGAAGCTGTTATGCACTATATTGCAGATACTTTCAAAGCTGAAAACGGAATTGATTTAATGCAAGATAAAATGGCAGTTCAAAGATTAAAAGAAGCTGCTGAAAAAGCTAAGATTGAATTATCATCTTCAATGCAAACAAACATTAACTTACCATTTATAACAGCAGATGCAACTGGTCCAAAACACATTGATTTAACATTAACTAGAGCTAAATTTGATGAATTAACTCACGATTTAGTTCAAAGATCAATAGAACCAATGAAGAAAGCTTTAGCTGATGCTAAATTATCATTAAATGATATAGATAAGATAATATTAGTTGGTGGATCAACAAGAATTCCAGCCGTTCAAGAAGCTGTTAAGAAATTTACAGGAAAAGAACCATCAAGAGGAGTTAACCCAGATGAATGTGTTGCTGTTGGTGCAGCTATCCAAGCTGGTGTATTAACAGGAGAAGTTAAGGATGTAGTATTACTTGATGTTACTCCATTAACATTAGGAATTGAAACAGCAGGTGGAATTGCTACTCCATTAATAGAAAGAAATACAACTATTCCAACTAAGAAGAGCCAAGTATTCTCAACTGCAGCTGATAACCAAACTTCAGTTGAAATCAACGTAGTTCAAGGTGAAAGACAAATGGCTATGGATAACAAGTCGCTTGGAAGATTCACATTATCAGGAATAGCTCCAGCTCCAAGAGGAATTCCTCAAATCGAAGTTACATTTGATATAGATGCTAATGGTATTGTTAAGGTATCTGCATTAGATAAGGGAACTGGTAAGGAAGCTAACATCACAATTACAGCTTCAACTAACTTAAGTGATGATGAAGTAGATAAGGCTGTAAAAGAAGCAGAAAAATTTGCTGAAGAAGATAAGAAGAGAAAAGAAAAGATTGAAACTGTAAATACAGCAGACCAAACAATCTATCAAATAGAAAAAGCTTTAACTGAAGCTGGAGATAAAGTAACAGCTGATGAAAAAGCAAATGTAGAAGCTAAGATAGAAGAATTAAAGAAGATTAAAGATGGTGAAGATATAGAAGCTATAAAAGCAGCCATAGAAGCTGTTAACCAATCATTCTATCCAATAGCTACTAAGATGTATCAACAAGCAGGAGCTGAAGGTCAAGGATTTGATCCAAATGCTGCAGCTGGAGAACAAAGTGCTCCACATGATGACAATGTAGTAGATGCAGACTTTAAAGTAGACGACGATAAATAATAGGGTTTACTAAAATCTGATTTTAGATATAATTAATACAGGGAAGGCAAACTCGTCTTCCCTTTTTCTAAAGTAAAAAAGTATAAACAAAAGCATTTGACAAAAAATAACTGTCAAATGTCAATTAATTTAATGGTGGTGAGTATAAAACAATGGCAAATAAAGACTATTATGAAGTGCTTGGCCTTCAAAAAGGCGCAAGTGATGACGAAATAAAAAGAGCCTTTAGAAAATTAGCCGTAAAATATCATCCAGATAGAAATCAAGGGAATGCTGAAGCTGAAGAGAAGTTTAAGGAAATAAATGAAGCTTATCAGATTCTTTCAGATCCAGAAAAAAAAGCTAAATATGATCAATTTGGATCAGCAGCATTTGATGGTACAGGTGGATTCAATGGCGGTGGATTCGGTGGATTTGATGGCTTTGATATGGGTGGATTTGGCGATATTTTTGAATCATTCTTTGGCGGCGGCGGTGGAAGCTCTAGGAGAAGAAATGGCCCAGTAAGAGGTAATGATATAGAATACACTGTGACATTGACTTTTGAAGAAGCTGTTTTTGGTGTTGAGAAGGAAATTTCTATAACTAGAAGCGAAAACTGTGAACATTGTAGTGGTTCTGGTGCTGAGCCAGGGACAAATGTTAAAACATGTCCAACATGTGGTGGATCAGGTCAAGTAAGAGTTCAAAGACAAACTCCTTTAGGAAGTTTTGTATCAACTTCTACATGTGATCATTGTCAAGGTAGTGGGAAGATTACTGAGACTCCATGTAAGGAATGTAAGGGAAAAGGTAATATAAGAAAGAATAGAACGATTAAAGTTAATATTCCAGCTGGTGTAGACACAGGAAATGTAATGCCTTTAAGAGGACAAGGAGAACATGGGCTAAGAGGCGGAACTCCTGGTGACTTATATATTAAAATAAATGTCACTCCATCGAAGGTGTTTACAAGAAAAGGAAATGATATTTATATAGATACACATATTTCTATGGCAAAAGCTGCATTAGGTACAGAAATAACTGTCGCTACAGTAGATGGAAATGTTAAGTATACTATTCCAGCAGGTACTCAGTCAGGAACTATGTTTAGACTAAAGAGCAAGGGAATTCAAAGAGTTAATTCAACAGGTAAGGGAGATCAATACGTTAAAGTTATAGTTGATATTCCTAAATCTTTAAATAAAGCACAAGAAGAAGCACTTTATGCATTTATGAAGGCATCTGGTGAAGAAGCTGATGAGGGAACAGGAACTCATAAAAAGAAACTATTCGGAAAAAAATAGAGTTTGATATTTTAAAGCTGTCTATAAATTTTTATAGACAGCTTTTTTAGAATTAAAATAATACAGTTTAAATGTACACTTGCAATAATTAATTTATATAGATAAATTTTTAATCATTAAAAGGATGAGTAGGTGTTGTTTTGTTCCGAATTACTTTGAGCCTTAAGTTTATTTATTGTATCAGTATCACCTGAACGAGTTGCTTCAATAAGTGTATTCAGATTTCCTGATACTACAACATCTCCTCTATTAATATCATCATTTTTATTTGATTGTTGATTTTTACTTTGAGAATCATTAGAATTTGAACTATTTTCAGACTGAATACTTGAAATTTGAGATTGTATTGTTGAAATTTGAGATTCTAAAAGAGAAACTTGTGTTGATTTACTTTCCTCATCTAAAGTTGTATCACTTTGAACACTTTTTAGATCACTTTGCAAGCTTTTTAATTGACTTTGTAAGGATTGTATTTGACTAGTGTTATTTGATGATGATGTATAACTATTACTTACTCCATTTATTTGCATTTTAACATCTCCTTTATGTTTTTGTTATATAATTCATTTATCTTTCGGTGTTTAAAATCATGTCTTGATAAATTTTATAGAAGATTTATATAAGGTTTATACAATGTTTAGGAATATGATTAGTACTTTAGAAAATATTTATATTATTTATATTTTAATAATATTTTTAACTTGTGGTATTTTTTAAAATAAATAATAAATACTAAGTATGAAGAGAGTAATGATTTTTAGGTAGAGGTGATGTTTTTTTGAATAGATTAAAAGATGAATTAATAAAAGAAATTGAACAGTTTAGAGAATTAGGTCATAGATTTTTAAATGGTGACGTGTCTGTTATGGAGTTTAAACATGCTTCTGGAGGTATGGGGGCATATGCAGAAAGAAGTAAGAATACTTTTATGGTTAGACTTAGGATTCCATCAGGCATTACAGATATAAATGAATTAAGATGGGTTTGTAAAACAGCTGAAAAATATGGCTTGGAAAAGATTCATTTTACAACAAGAGAGGCGATTCAATATCATAATTTATCTATAGATGATATATGTGATATTATGAAAGAAGCACTAGATTATAATATATATACGCGAGGAGCAGGAGGAAATTTTCCTAGAAATGTAGCAATGTCGCCTCTTGCTGGAGTTGATAAATTTGAAGCATTTGATGTTACGCCATATGCTTTAGCAGTAAATAATTATTTTTTGCAGAGAATAACATCGTATAAACTTCCAAGAAAGATTAAAGTATCATTTTCTAGTAGTAATATGGATTCAGGCCACTGTAACATTACTGATTTGGGATTTTTAGCGGTAACTGAAAATAATAAAGAATTTTTTAAAGTATATTTAGGTGGAGGCCTTGGGCAGAATCCTAGGGTAGGAATAGCATTAGGTGACCTTATAAATCCTAGTGAAGTGTTGTATCATGTTGAAGCTATGGTTCAGATGTTTATAGCAGAAGGAGATTACAATAACAGAGCTAAGGCAAGAATTAGATATATTTTGGACAGAATGGGAGAAGAAGAATTTATTGATTGTTATAAAAAACATTTATCTATTATAAAAGAAAAAGAAGATTTAACTTTAAATTTATCACCACATACTATTAAAAAAGAAGGAATAAAAACACATATTAAAAATAACAGATTAATAGAGCAGAAGCAGGATGGCTTATATAGTGTGTATTTTCATCCTATTGGAGGGCAAATTTCAGTATATATACTCGAAAAAATATTAAATTTAATTGATGGTATGAAGGATATATCAATTAGATTAACTATGACTGAAGGAATGTATATTAGAAATCTAAATGGAGAGGAAGCAGAAAAATTGTTAAATGAAACTCAAAATCTTGGTGGAGAGACACATTTAGAGCAAAGTATATCATGTATAGGAGTTCCAACATGTCAAATCGGACTTTTAGAAAGTCAGAAAATGCTTAATGAGATTATAGAGTACTTTAAAGAAAAGAATTATACAAAAGATGTATTACCAAGAGTACATATTTCTGGATGTGGAAATTCTTGTGGGATACATGAAGCTTGCCTTATAGGTCTTACTGGAAAGAAGAAAAAAGTTGATGATGAACTTCAGGATACATTTGAACTTCATATAAATGGTTCGTTTGAAGAGGGAAGTGCTAGACTAGGAAAAGTATATGGTCAGATTTTAGCAAAAGAAATTCCAGAATTCTTATATGAACTGTCACTTTTGATTGAAAAGAAAAATATGAATTGTCATGACTTTATAGATAAATATGAAAACGAACTTGAAGATCTAGTCGATAAATATAAAAAGTAAAATAAAAATAGGTTGCTGAGTAATTATTTAACACAGCAACCTATTTTAGTTTCATACAGATGGCAAGATATTATTTAGTTATGTTTTATGATACAATTTTTAGTGTAAATAAATATATTGCAAGTATAGTTTTATTTACACTGAAAGTACATTGTAATGAAATGTTTATAGGATTTCATTAAGTTATATGTAAGAAAATATGATTGATTAAAATTAAAAATATATATAGCACATAAATACAAATGAGAACCTATCATTTATATAATGTAGTTTATTAGTAGTTATAAAAGACTATTTAAATTGATAAAAAATTGCAATATAAATTAATATATGTATAATTATTATGAATGATAAAAGACGGAGTGAAGAAAAATGAGAATGAGAAAAAAACCTTGGGCGAGACCTGAGCTTGAAAGTTGTGAATTTTTTATTATAAATCCAAAAGAAAACAAAGGAAAATGGATAGAAACTTTTAAAAATAAAGAGAATCCTATTTATTTAGAGCTTGGTTGTGGAAAAGGCACGTTTATGGCTGTTCATGGAAGTGAGAATCCCAATGTAAATTATATTGCAATAGATATAAAAGATGAAGTTTTAGGTTTAGCTAAAAGAAACATTGAAAAGGCTTTTGAAGAAAGAAATAGAGAAGTTGACAATGTGAAACTTATGGCACAGGAAATAGGACTTATAAATGAGATGCTTGGTGATGGCGATTCAATTGATAGAATATATATTAATTTTTGCAATCCATGGCCAAAAGAAAAACATAAAAAGAGAAGGCTTACTCATACAAGACAATTAAATCAATATAGAAACTTTTTAGGGGATAATGGGGAGATTTATTTTAAAACCGATGATGATGAATTATTCGAAGAATCTCTTGAATATTTTAAAGAAAGTAAGTTTACAATTAAATATATAACATATGATCTTCACAATAGTGATTTTGAAGGAAATGTTGAAACAGAACATGAAAGAATGTTCACAGAACAGGGAATTAAAACGAAGTTTTTAATTGCAGTTAAAGGAAATTAGTACATAAATATAGAGTTTTATTTTAAATTTAATATAATTGCAGTATTTAAATAAAATCTGCAAAATGATAATAATTAAGAATGCCAATTGATAGTAATAATGATAAAAATAGAAGAAATTCATCAGAGTTTCAATAATAACTGTCAATTGAATAAGAGGAAGGAAGAAGAACATGGAAGGTATTTGGATAGAAGTTAGTGTAATTACAAAAAGCGAGGCGTTAGAACCAATTTCGGGAATATTTTATGGATTAGGATGTCCTAATGTTGCAATTGAAGATCCACAAGATTTATTATCTAGGGATCAAGGACCTTTAACTTGGGATTTTGCAGATATAAATATATTAGAACATAAGGGAAATGCAGCAGTTGTTAAAGCTTATTTCTCTCAAGATGATAAAGTTGATGAAATTATTGATACAGTTAAAAAAGGTCTTGAAGAATTAAAGAAAATGGATATTGAAATTGGTGAAGGTAGTGTAAGCTACAAAGAAATGCATGAAGAAGACTGGGCAAATAACTGGAAGCAGTACTACAAACCTGTTAAGATAACTGACAAAATTGTAATAAAACCAATATGGGAACAATATGAAGAATCAGAAAAAGATTTAGTTATAGAACTAGATCCAGGAATGGCATTTGGAACAGGAACTCATGAAACAACAAGAATGTGTATTCAAGCTTTAGATAAATATGTTGAACCTGATACAACTGTATTTGATGTTGGGTGCGGATCAGGAATACTTGCAATTGCAGGTGCAAAGCTTGGAGCAAAACATGTTGTAGGAGTTGACTTAGATCCAGTTGCAGTTGATTCAGCTAAGGAAAATGTAGGATTTAATAATCTTGATAATATTGAAATATTAGAAGGAAATCTTTTAGATGTAGTTGAAGGTAAAGCTGATATAGTAGTTGCCAATATAATCGCTGAAATAATATGTATATTAACAGCTGATGTTAAAAAAGCCCTTAATGAAGGTGGATTATTTATAACTTCAGGAATAATTCATGATAGAGTTGAAATGGTTACAGACAAATTAAAAGAATGTGGTTTTGAAGTTATGGAAATTAACAAGGATGGAGAATGGAACTGCATAGTTGCTAAATCTATCGGATAGGAGAGTTTATGCATAAATTTTTTACAGAACCTCATAATATTAATGAAAATGTAGGAATAATTGTTGGTGAAGATGTGAAACACATTTACAAAGTTTTAAGACTTAGTGAAGGTGAAGAAATTATTCTTAATAATTGTGAAGGTATAGAGTATTTAGGAAAGATAAATTCCATAAATAAGAGTGAAGTTATAGTAGATATAATTCAGAAGCTTGATACAAATAATGAGAGTGATATAAAGATTTATCTTTTTCAAGGGCTTCCAAAGGGGCAAAAGATGGATCTTATAGTTCAAAAGGGAACTGAATTAGGGATTAATGAATTTATACCAACAATTACTGATAGAGTTGATGTTAAACTTAAAGGAGAATTTAAAAAGCTAGATAGGTTAAATAGAATTGCCTTAGAAGCAAGCAAACAATCAAAACGAAGCATAATTCCTAAAGTTAAAGAAGTAATAAATTTTGAAGAAGCTATGTTAAACTTGGAGAATATGGATCTTGTTATCGTTCCGTATGAAAATGCAGAAAACTTTGGAGTTAAAACTCTTATGAAAAAATTAAGAGAAGAAAAAGAAGATTTGAGTTATATACATAATGTAGGTATAGTAATTGGTCCAGAAGGCGGATTTGAGGAAGATGAAATTAAAGAGTTAAGCAATCGTGGTGCATATATTGTAACTCTTGGAAGAAGAATTTTACGTACAGAAACAGCAGGATTTACTGCTACTGCATTAATTCAATATGAATTAAGTGATTTAGGAGGAAACTAGATTAATGGCAAGCCAAATTAAAATAATGAGAGCAACAGGCGATATGGCTAAAATTAAAACAACTGCTGATAAGGTAGTTAGAAAAAATACTGATGGAAAACAGTATGTAGCCTTTTCAACATTAGGTTGCAGAGTAAACCATTATGAAACAGAAGCTATGGCAGAAAAGTTCATAAGAGAAGGTTATGAAATAACAGACTTTAGCAATTTTGCAGATGTTTATGTTGTAAATACATGCTCAGTAACAAATATGAGTGATAAAAAATCAAGACAGATAATAAGCCGAGCAAGAAGAATAAATGAAAATGCTATAATTGCTGCTGTTGGATGCTATTCACAGGTATCACCAGAAGAAGTAGCAAAAATAGAAGGTGTTGATGTTGTTCTAGGAACAAGAAACAAAGGTGATATTGTTTATTATGTAAATAAAGCCAAGGATGAAAAGGAATCACAAATTGTTGTTGGAGAAGTTCTTAGAAATAAGGAATTTGAAGATTTAAATATAGAAGAATATCAAGATAAAACAAGAGCGTTTTTAAAGATACAAGATGGATGTAATAGATTTTGTGCTTATTGTTTAATACCATATACAAGAGGTGCAGTTTGTTCTAAGGATCCTGAAAAAGTCATAAGTGAGATAAAGAAACTTGCGGAACATGGGTTTAAGGAAATAATATTATCAGGAATTCATACAGCATCATATGGTGTTGATTTAGAAGGCGATGTTTCTTTAATGACAATATTAGAGGAAATAGAAAAAGTTGATGGCATAGAAAGAGTAAGAATAGGATCAATAGAACCTTGTTTCTTTACAGATAGTGTTATCGAAAAAATGAAAAGTATGAAAAAATTATGCCCACAGTTTCATTTATCTCTTCAAAGTGGGTGCGATGCAACTTTAAAGAGAATGAATAGAAGATATACTGCAAAGGAATATGAAGAAGCAGTATATAAAATCAGAAAGAATTTGAAAGATGCTTCAATTACTACTGATGTTATAGTAGGCTTTCCCGGTGAGACTGATGAAGAATTTAATTTAACTTATGAATATTTGAAGAATTTAAAATTAACAAAAACTCATATATTTAAATTCAGTCCAAGAAAAGGAACCAAAGCAGCAACTATGGATAATCAGATTGATGGAACAATTAAAGAAAAAAGAAGTAAAGCTTTGATTGATCTTAATGAAAAAAATGAAGGAAACTTTAGTAGAAGTCTTGTAGGAAGAGATATGGACGTTTTGGTGGAACAGGAAGTTTCAAAAAAACCTGGAGTATTTGAAGGTTATACAAGAAATTACGTTAAAGTAGAAATAGTTAATGGTAGTGAGGAAATAATAGGAAAAATAGTTCCATGCAGAATAGAAGAAGCAAACGGTGATTATGTGACTGGAAAATTATTATAAAAAATTGTTATAATAAAATTGAATTGATTAATAGATAATATTAATATAACTGATATTATATTGTTATTATTTATATATAAAAGAAATTTCGTAAAGAATTTCATCTAAAAGTGTCAATTCTCAATTTTTAATTGTCAGCTGGCATAAGGGGAGGTGATTTAGTGGAAGACTGTATTTTTTGTAAAATAATAAATGGTGATATACCAAGCAATAAAATATATGAAGATGATAAAGTTTATGCTTTTAATGATATAAATCCTGAAGCACCAATTCATTTTTTAGTAATACCAAAAGAACATATTGAAAGTGCCAATTCAGTAAATGAAAATAATGCTGATGTTATAGCACATATATTTAAGGTTATTAATAAATTAGTAGTAGCCCTTGGTGTTGCGGAAAAAGGCTACAGAATTGTAAATAACTGTGGAGAAGATGGTGGTCAAACTGTAAAACATTTACATTTTCATGTGCTTGGAGGAAGGAATTTACAATGGCCACCAGGCTAAAGTAAATATTATTTGAAATATGTCAGGATTTTTGCTTAATTTCTTGACAGTAATTATTTAAATATTGTATAATACAATATGTGTTATTAAGCCCATAGCTGAGTTAATTTAAGCTAGCGGAGGGAGGGATATTAAATGTCAGAAATCAAAGTTGGAGAAAACGAAACACTTGAAAGTGCGTTAAGAAGATTTAAAAGAAAATGTGCTAGAGCTGGTGTTATCTCAGAAGTTAGAAAGAGAGAACATTATGAAAAGCCAAGCGTAAAGAGAAAGAAAAAATCAGAAGCTGCAAGAAAGAGAAAATTCAAATAGGCTTATGGTTTCCTTTGAAAGAGGGTACAATTATGTCAATTATTAAAGATAGATTACAAGAAGATTGGAAAGCTGCTTTAAAGACAAAGGACAAATTTACAGCTAACGTAATTAGCACTGCAAAATCGGCACTATTATTGGTGGAAAAAACTGATAATAGAAAGCTAGAAGATGATGAAGTCATCAGCATATTAGCTAAGGAAGTTAAGCAAAGACGTGAATCTCTAGTTGAGTTTGAAAAAGGAAACAGACAAGATTTAGTGGATCAGTGTAAAGCTGAAATAGAGATTTTGTTAAAATACCTTCCTCAACAGTTAGATGAAGAAGAGATAAGAAAAATAATAATAGAATCAGCTGAACAAGTGGGTGCAAATAGCATTAAGGATATGGGAAAAGTTATGTCAGCTGTTAAACCTAAAGTTGTAGGCAGAGCTGATGGTAAACTTGTAAGTCAGATTGTAAAAGACTATTTAAATAATAAATAATAAAAGAACTCAAGATTTTCTTGAGTTCTTTTATTATTTTTATCTAAAAATTCAAGTTTTAAGTTATTATTTATTTGCTAAATATAAAAAATTACTTGAAATCATAAACTTTCAAATGTTAACTGATAAAATTTGTGCATTAAATAGAGAATCCTAACATAAATTACAATGAGTAAGTTTAAATAGGAGGACAGTATGGAAGAGAAATTTCAAAAAGGACGAGAAAAAATATTGAATAAATTAGAGTTTCCCAGTGATATTTCAATGGACCTTCCCAAGATAATAGTAATTGGAAATAGAGAAATAACAATTGAAAATCACAGAGGAATAATAGCGTTTGAAAGTTCTATGGTTAAAATAAATTCAAGAATAGGTGCAATAATAATAAAGGGAAGAAACTTTGAAATATTATTTATTGGTGAGACAAGCATGACTATCAGCGGTAAATTTGAAGGAATATCATATGAGGAGAGTAAGATATGATATTTAATAAATTTATTTCTGGAAAATTAACCATAGAAGTAAAAGCGCTTAGGGCTGAAAAAATATTAAATGCTATCTGGAATAAAGGTATTCCAGTTAACAATGTTATTAAACTTGATTTAACAACTATTATGTTTGATGCAGAGTATGCAAATTATGATGAAATACTATCTATAGTAAAAAAGTATAAAGGCAAAATTAGGATAACTAATAAGAATGGATGGCTTTTTAGGCTGATAGAACTAAAAAAAAGTATATCTTTAGTTGTAGGAGTGTTTATTTTTTTTGGAATAATATATGGATTATCTAACTATATATGGTCTATTGATATAGAAACAAAAGAAAATCTTACTCCATTTGAAGTAAGAAGGCAGCTTGATTCTATTGGAATAAAACCAGGTTTGAAAAAAACAGATATAAATGTATATGAAATAGAGAGAAAAATGCAGACTATAAATAATCAGATAATGTGGATAAGAACAAGGATTGAGGGTTCAACGTTACATTTAGTAATAGAAGAAAAGGTTAATCCTCCATCAACTGAAGCGAAAGAGTCTGATTCGGTTGTGGCAAAAACTGATGGAGAGATAAAAAGAGTATACACATACTCTGGAAATCCAGCTGTAGTGCCAGGAGACATAGTAAAAGAAGGTGATGTCTTAATCCATCCAGTTCAAGGAAGAGAGGGGTTTGAAGTAGATACAAAACCAAAAGGAAAAGTAATTGCAAATACATTCTATGATAAATATATGGAAGTTCAGGTTGATGGTGAAAAACTTGAGAGAAGTGGAGATAAACAAAGCGATATATATCTAAGCTTTTGGGGCAGAAAAATTTACTTGAAAAAAGTTATAAATAAATTTCAGTATTATGATAAAATAGAAGAAAACAATGGAGTTTTTAACAGTATAGTATATTTTGAGAAAAAGGCAACTCCTGTAGAGGGAGATAAAGATAAAATTATTGAGGACGCATGTAATAAACTAGAGGATTCTCTGAAAAGAACCCTTAGTAATGATGTTAAAATAATAAATAAGGACATTACAACAGAAGATATTGGTGAAGGAAAATTGTTAGTAAAAGTTATATTTACAGTAGAACAGGATATAGCTAAGAATATATCGTGATTTTTTATTGAAGATGAAAAGGTGATTAACATGAAGGTTAAACAAGATATTAATATTAAAAAAAGGAATAATATAAGAAGAATATTGTTATTTGTAAGTGTTTTTGTATTATCATATTTATTGCTTATAACAGCAATAAAGCCTCAACAGTATAGTTTAGAGGTAGGAGATATACCGAGATCAGATATAAAGGCTCCAAGAGATACAATAGATGAAAGAGCAACAAAGGAAGCCGAAGATAAGGCTTTAGAGAAGGTTGATAAACAGTATACTCAAAAAGCAGAAGTCAAAAAGCAAGCAGAAGATAATGTTATACTTCTTTTTGAAAAATTAAATACTATAATAAATAATCAAAGTGCTCAGGCAGCCACATCTACAAGTGTTGAGAGTAATGTTAGCGAACTGAAAAAAATAGAAGGTATTGCTTTAAGTGAGGATGAATATAAAGAACTTTTAAATATTCCAAAAGAGCAATTAAGCTCTTTACAGAAGGATGTTTTAAATATAATAGATAAAACTTATGAGAAAAATATTAATGAAAAGGATGATGAGAGTTTAAATATAGCTAGAGACAGTGCAGTTTCTTTAGTAGAAAAATTAAATTTGGCAGATAAGCTTAAATATGTGCTTGAGGAATTGGTTAAAGGTCAGATAAATCCAAACTGTTTTTATGATGAAGAAAAAACACAAGAATTAATAGATGAAACTCGTAAATCAGTAGCAAAAGTAGTAATTAAACAAAATCAGATTATAGTTAAAGAAGGTGTACCTGTAACTCAAAATCAATTAGATATTCTATCTGATTTAGGAATGCTTGATGATGGTAAGAATACTTCTATATATTTATATGTATATATTGTGCTTGCGATGTTTGTAGGTATAATTATGTTTCTTCAATACAACTATATTGATAGAAATTATTCAGAAATATTTAAAAATACTAAGAAAATAACACTAATAAGTGTAATTAATCTTATGACACTTGTATTTGCTAGAACAATAGGTTTGGTATCACCGTTCTTAATACCTTTTGCATGTGCACCAATATTATTGACATTACTTATTAATTATAAAATATCAATAGTAATAAGTATATTAAATGTGATAGTAATAAGTATAGCTACAGGGTTTGATGCACAGGTTATGATGCTTGGGGTTATTAGTTCAATATTAGGTGCCACTCTTTTGAAAAAAATGCAACAGAGAAATGAACTTTTATATTCAACTTTATATCTATCAATAGTAGGTGTAATAATTACAGTGTCTACAGGAATATTAATATCGAGCAATTTAAGAGAAGTGTTGATTAAAAGTGGAATAACATTTATAGGCGGTGTTTTATCAGGAATATTTGCACTAGGAATACTTCCGTTTTTGGAAGGAACATTTAATGAAGTTACAACACTAAAGCTTTTAGAATTATCAAATCCAAATCATCCGCTTTTGAAAAAGTTGTTAATGGAAGCACCAGGAACATATCACCATAGTATGCTTGTTGCTAATCTTGCAGAAATGGCATCAGAGGAAGTGGGAGCAAATTCGGTAATAGTAAGAATTGGATCATACTATCATGATGTTGGAAAAACAGAAAGACCGTATTTCTTTGGTGAAAATCAGATGGGAGGAGAAAATCCTCATAATCATATGACTCCTAATTTGAGTGCAAAAATTATAATTTCTCATGTTAAAGATGGTATTGAACTTGCAAGAAAGCATAATCTTCCTAAAGTTATTCAGGATATAATAGGAGAGCATCATGGAACAACACTTGTTAAATACTTTTATTATACAATGAAAAATAATAGTGAAAATCCAGAAGCAGTTAAAGAAGAAGATTATAGATATCCAGGTCCAATTCCTAATTCTAAGGAAGCAGGAATAATTATGCTTGCTGATAGTGTTGAAGCAGCAGTTAGATCCATAAAGGAACCTAGTGAAGATAAGATTAAGGAAATGATAAATAATATCATTAGTGATAAATTATCATGTGGTCAGCTTAATGACTGCAATCTTACAATAAAGGATATAGAAAAGATTAAGAAGTGTTTTTTAACAGCATTAAATGGAATATATCACCATAGAATTGAGTATCCTAAAGAAAAAATTAAGAGTTTAAATGAAGAGAATAATGACAATAATAAAAATGAGGAGAAAACTAAATGATTTATGTAGATAACAGACAGAAAAAAATAGAAGTAGATAATAGATTAGAAGAGGAACTTAAAAAAGTTATAGAATTTGCTCTTAAAGAAGAAGAGGTAGAAATTCCATGTGAAGTTTCTTTGTTATTTGTAGATAATGAAGAAATACGTGAAATTAATAATGAGACAAGAAATATTGATAGGGAAACTGATGTGTTATCTTTTCCTATGCTTGATTACGACAATAAAAAAATCTTTAAGGAAATGTATAAGGGTTATGAATTTTCGCAGAGTGATTTTGATGGAGAAGAACTTGTTCTTGGTGATATAGTTCTATCTTTAGAAAAAGCACTAGAACAAAGCTTAGAATTCAATCATTCTTTTGAAAGAGAAGCTTCATATCTCGTAGTACATTCAGTACTTCATCTTTTAGGATATGATCATATGGAAGAAGAAGATAAAGTTATAATGAGAAAAAGAGAAGAAGAAATTCTAAATGAACTTAACATAACAAGAGAAATATAAAATACGAGCTGATAGTTAATACTAAAATATAATAAATTAACTATCAGCTTTAAATTCTTAAATGAGTGGAGTTGAGTTGGGGCTATGAAAATGAAAAAAGTTCTAGATAGTTTTAATAATGCAATAAATGGGATAATAGATACAGTGCGTACAGAACGTAATATGAAAATACATCTTATAGTATCTTTATTTATCTTAATAGGGTGTTTTTTCTTTGATGTCACAAAGTATGAATTTTTGATTCTTGCAGTTACTATATCAATGGTTATAAGTGCTGAAATAGTGAATACAGCTATAGAGGCTGCTATAGATATGACGACTAATTATTATCATCCTTTGGCAAAAGTTGCAAAAAATGCAGCAGCAGGTGCTGTGCTGGTAACAGCCATAAATGCAGTTGTAGTTGGGTATATAATATTTTGGGATAAGTTATCAAATCTTTCATATACACTTGTAAAAAGAGTAAAAACATCAGAACCATATACTATATTTATTGTTCTTGTTATTGTATGTATAGCAACAATAATAGTTAAAGCGATTTTTGGGGAAGGGACCCCTTTAAAAGGAGGTATGCCAAGCGGACATAGTGCATTGGCGTTTTCAATTGCTACAGCTATATCTTTGATAACTGAAGAACCAATATGTATACTTTTAAGTTTTTTACTTGCAGTAATAACTGCACAAAGTAGAGTGGATTCAGAAGTTCATACTGTTTTAGAAGTTGTTGTTGGTGCTGTTTTTGGGATGCTTCTCACTGTTTTTATATTTACTGTATTTAGGATTTAATAATTAATGTGATTAATAAATATGAAATTGTATACACTAAAAATATTTTTAAATGTTAAATATAACTTTACTTATTAAAAAGCCAGTTATAAACAATTGTCTATTGAAAATAAATAGAGTATACTATTAACTATAGCAGGTGAAAATTAAAGAGAAAATAAATTTAATTTAGTTTGTGAAAATATTCTAAAATTTTATCATATATCATTAACATATAATTTGAGTCATGTATAGATTATAGTATAAAATATTGCTTAATATATGTGTATTCGAATATAATTTTAAGATGTAAATTTAGTAATTTATAAACTTATAAGACAAAACTTTAAAAAGAAGCCTAGAAATCTAGGCTATAAGGAGGAAGAATGTTTAAATCAGGATTTGTAACAATTGTTGGAAGACCTAATGTTGGAAAATCAACTTTATTAAATTATATAATGGGAGAAAAATTATCTATAGTTTCTAATAAGCCTCAAACTACTAGAAATAATATACAGACAATATTAACTGGTGATGATTTTCAAATGGTGTTTGTTGATACTCCAGGAATACATAAACCTAAACATAAATTAGGAGAGTTCATGGTTAATTCTGCAAAGGAATCAACAAAAGATGTTGATTTAGTTTTGTTTTTAACTAACCCATGTGAAGAAATAGGTAAAGGTGATAGATTTATATTAGAAACATTAAAAGGTAAAAAATGTCCAGTATTTTTTGTACTAAATAAAGTTGATGAGAATACTCAAGACAGAGTAGCAAAAACATTAGAAATGTTTTCTAAAGAATTTGAATTTGCTGAAATAGTACCAATTTCCGCTATAAAAGGTAAAAATGTAGATGCTTTATTAGACTTAATGAAAAAAGCTATGCCAGAAGGTCCTAAATATTATCCAGATGATATGATAACAGATGTTCAAGAAAAATTTGTTATATCTGAAATAGTAAGAGAAAAGGCATTAAGAACTCTAAGGGATGAAGTGCCACATGGTATTGCAGTAGATATACTTCAGATGAAACAAAACGAAAGAGGAACGTACCACATTGAAGTGGATCTGATATGTGAAAAAGATTCTCATAAGGGAATAATAATTGGAAAGAATGGTCAGACACTTAAAAGAATTGGCGAAACATCAAGATATGAAATAGAAAAATTCCTAAGAGCAAAAGTTAATATAAAAATATGGGTTAAGGTTAGAAAAGAATGGCGTGATAATCAAAACTTATTGAAAGAATTAGGGTATAAGAAGAGTAAATAGGAGATGATTAATCTGTCAGTTTTTGAGACTAAAGCAGTAATAATAAAAACTCAAGATTATAGAGAAAACGATAAGCTGGTTTGGTTCTATACTGAAAAACTTGGAAAGATAACAGCTATAGTAAGAGGGGCTAAAAAGAGCAAGAGTAAGTTTTTATCTCTTACTCTGCCCTTGTGCTATGGTGAATATATGGTGTATAAGGGTAAAAATTTATATACTCTTCAAGAAGGGAAAATAATAAACTCATTTCAAGGACTTTTAAATAATTTAGACAAACTTACTTATTCTTCTTATTTGTGTGAGTTAATTGATATTGCTTGTGAAGAAAATGAAGTGAATGAGAAACTTTTTAAAGATCTTGTTACAATATTGTATTTACTAAATACGGATGTACTTGACTATGAAATTTTAATTAGGGCCTTTGAAATAAAATTATTAAAAGCAACAGGATATAGTTTAACATTAGACACGTGTAGCATATGCAGGAAAAGACTAGGTGTTTCTAATTATATAAGCTTATCTTCCTTTGGGGGAGTATGTGAAGAGTGTCCTAAGGAACATGGGGTATATATATCTAAGGGTGCATATAATGCTTTAAGGTATTTAATGACAGTTAATGTAGATAAGCTATATAGATTGAATTTAAACAATGAGATAAAACATGAAATAGAAAAGGTAACGACCTTTTTTATAGCTAATAATTATACAAAGAAACCTAAAAGCTTAGAAATGTTGAAATTTATTAAGGAGTGATTATTTATGGAAAATATAACATTAGAACAAGTTGATGTAGTACGTGAAAGATGCAATGTGTCTTATGCACAAGCAAAAGAAGCTCTTGAGGCTTGTAATGGAGATGTACTTGAAGCGATAATCTATATAGAACAAAATCAAAAGAAAGAAAATGAAAATAGTGAAACTAAAGAAAATGAGTATGCTTTTAATGCAATATCTATGGAAGAGTTAAAAAATCTTATAAAAGGTTTGATTGAAAAAGGTAATGTTACAAGAATAAAAATTAAAAAGGATGATAAAGAAATATTAGATATACCTGTTAATGCTGGAATAGCAGCTAGTGTAATAGCAATTACAATTCCACCAATATTAGCAGCTGTTGTTATTGCAGCTATAGCAACTCAAATTACTATTGAAGTGACAAAGGAAGATGGATCGGTAGAAGTTATTAATAAGTATGTTACTCAGGTAGCTAATGATGTTAAAAATAAGGCATCAGATTTAGCTGATGTAGTTAAGAATAAAGTTAATGATGTTAAGACAGAAGTTAAAAGTTCAAAAGATGAAGATGGAAAAACATTTACTGGTGGAGAAACAATATATACTTATACAGTAGATTTTGAAGAAGAAAAGAAAAATAATTCTGACGAAAATTAGCTTAATATTACAATAAAAAATAGAAAAAATAATTTAAAATCACTATACAAGAGATATTTGATAAATTTGTTTGATTTTTCTGAAAATTCACTCTAGTAAAACACGAAAATAGTGTTATAATAAAAGTGTGATAAAAATGAATATTATTCAAATATTTCTTGTATTTATAGAAAGAGGGATAAATTTGAAATTATCACCTAGACAGGAAGAGATAATAAATTTAGTAAAAGAAAATCAACCAATAACAAGCGAAGCGCTAGCTGAGAGATTAGGTGTTACAAGGGCAGCTTTAAGAGCTGATTTAGCAGTACTTACTATGATAGGTACATTAGATGCTAGACCTAAGGTTGGTTATGTATATCAAGGTAAATCATCAAGCGGCTTAGTTTATCAGCATATAAGTAAAATAAAGGTATCTGAAATAATGTCAAAACCTACCACTGTTAATGAAGACACAATGGTGTATGATGCAATCGTATACTTGTTTTTAAACGATGTAGGAACATTGTTTATTGAGAATAATGGAATATTGACTGGTGCGGTTTCTAGAAAGGATTTTCTTAAAATTTCAATAGGTGGAACTGATATACACAAGGTTCCAGTTGGAGTTATAATGACAAGAATGCCTAACATAATATGTGCCTGTAAAGATGATAATGCATATGATTTGGCTAAAAAAATTATAGAACACGAGATTGATAGTATACCGATAGTTGAAAATGTTGAGAATAGTCAAGAAAAGGAACAATTTAGGATTATCGGTAAGGTTTCTAAGACAAATATTACAAAATTATTTGTTAAACTTGGAAGTAATGGAGAATAAATTTGGGAAAAAAGGGAATTATTTATTAGGGTAACTACGAATTTTTATAAGAAGTTCGTTAGTATATATATTATTGAGAAATTTATAGGAAAAGAGGGAGTATTGATATGACAAAGAAATACGTTTATCTTTTTAGTGAGGGAAATGCTTCAATGAGGAATCTGCTTGGAGGAAAGGGCGCAAACTTAGCAGAAATGACAAAGATAGGAATTCCAGTTCCAAGTGGGTTTACAGTTACGACAGAGGCATGTACTAAGTATCATGAAGATGGTCAAGAGATTTCATCTGAAATTCTAGATGAAGTATATGCAAGTTTAACAAAGCTTGAAGAAATTACAGGTAAAAAATTCGGAGATAATACAAATCCTCTATTAGTTTCAGTAAGATCTGGTGCAAGAGTATCAATGCCTGGTATGATGGACACTATATTAAATTTAGGATTGAACGATATAGCTGTTGAAGCTATGGCTAGTTTAACTAATAATCCTAGATTTGCATATGACTCATATAGAAGATTTATCCAAATGTTCTCTGATGTTGTTATGGATATTGAAAAGAGATTATTTGAAAATAAGATTGATGAAATAAAAGAAAAAAATGGCGTAGAATTCGATACTCAACTAACAGCAGATGATTTAAAAGAATTAGTTGCTCAATTTAAGGAAATATATAAGAAAGAAAAAGGCGAAGATTTTCCACAAGATCCAAAGGTACAGCTAGTAGAATCAATCAAAGCTGTATTTAGATCATGGGAAAACCCAAGAGCTATCGTATATAGAAGGTTAAATGATATACCAGGTGAATGGGGAACAGCAGTAAATGTTCAACAAATGGTATTTGGTAATAAAGGAGAAACTTCAGGAACAGGAGTTGTTTTTTCAAGAAATCCTGCAACTGGAGATAAAGGAATTTTTGGTGAATATTTAATGAATGCTCAAGGTGAAGACGTTGTTGCTGGTATTAGAACTCCACAACCAATAGGAAAGCTAGAAGAGCAAAATCCTGAAATTTACAAACAATTCATTGGAATTGTTAATACATTAGAAAATCACTATAAAGATATGCAAGATATGGAAATAACTATAGAAGAAGGTAAGTTGTATTTCTTACAAACTAGAAATGGAAAGAGAACAGCTCAAGCAGCATTAAAAATTGCTGTTGATTTAGTAGAAGAAGGAATGTTGACTAAAACAGAAGCTGTATTAAAGGTTGAACCAAAACAATTGGATACATTATTACATCCAGCATTTTATACTGAAGATTTAAAGAATGCTGAACCAATTGCAAAAGGTTTACCAGCATCTCCAGGAGCAGCATGTGGTAAAATAGCATTTACAGCAGATGAAGCTAAAGAAAGAGCTAGTCTCGGTGAAAATGTAGTATTAGTAAGATTAGAAACTTCACCTGAAGATATAGAAGGTATGATAGCTGCTAAAGGTATTTTAACAGTAAGAGGGGGAATGACTTCCCATGCAGCTGTTGTTGCTAGAGGTATGGGTACTTGTTGTGTAGCAGGATGTGGATCAATTAAAGTTGATGAGAAAAAGAAGACTGTTGAAGTTAATGGAAAAGTGTACACTGACCAAGATTATATATCTTTAGATGGTACTAGTGGTAATGTATATGGTGAAAAAATTAAGACAGTAGCTCCAGAAATAACAGGGCATTTTGCAACATTTATGGCTTGGGCTGATGAAATAAGAAAATTAAAAGTAAGAACTAATGCAGATACTCCAAGAGATGCAAAACAGGCAGTAGAATTTGGTGCAGAAGGTGTTGGACTTTGTAGAACTGAGCATATGTTCTTTGCAGAAGATAGAATTATGGCTGTAAGACAAATGATTACTTCAAAAGATGTTGAACAAAGAAAAATAGCATTAGCTAAAATATTACCTATGCAGAAATCAGATTTTAAAGGTATTTATGAAGCACTTTGTGGTATGCCTGTAACAATAAGATTATTGGATCCACCATTACATGAATTTTTACCAAGTGAAGATGAAGATATTGAAGCATTAGCTAAAGAAATGGGAATAACTTTTGAGGAATTAAAAGCTACAGTTGCAGAATTGCATGAATTTAACCCTATGATGGGTCATAGAGGATGCCGTCTTGCTGTAACTTATCCAGAAATAGCAGAAATGCAAACTAGAGCTATAATTGAAGCTGCTATTGAAGTTAATAAAGAAAAAGGGTATAGTATAATTCCTGAAATTATGGTTCCGTTAATTGGAGAAATTAAAGAATTAAAATATGTTAAAGATGTTATAGTAGAAACAGCTGAAAAAGTTATTTCTGAAAATGGTGTTGATTTAAAATATAAAGTAGGTACTATGATTGAAATTCCAAGAGCTGCATTAACAGCTGATGAAATAGCAAAAGAAGCTGAATTCTTCTCATTTGGTACAAATGATTTGACACAGATGACATTTGGGTTCTCAAGAGATGATGCAGCTAAGTTCTTAGCTTCATACTACGATAAAAAGATTTATGAACAAGACCCATTTGCTAAGTTAGATGCTACTGGTGTTGGTCAATTGGTTAAAATTGCAGCAGAAAAAGGTAGAGCGACTCGTCCAGATATTCATCTTGGAATTTGTGGAGAGCATGGAGGTGATCCATCATCAATTGAATTCTGTCATAATGTTGGTTTGGATTATGTATCTTGTTCACCATTTAGAGTGCCACTTGCAAGACTTGCAGCAGCACAGGCTCAAGTTAAAAATCCAAGATAAAGAGAATCATTTAAAAATATTAAATAATTAAATAATTTAGAACTGAAACTTAAAGTGATTTAAATTTCAGTTCTATTTTGTGTTGAAGTATTTTGTTTTAAATGTTCATAATGACTTTTTATAGAAAAATATGAAGTTTAGTAATAATTTAAAAGATGAAAATCCTCAGAAAGAATATTTCCTTAATAAGGAGCAATTAAATCTTTGAGAGGATTTTTTTTTATAAATTTAATTTTTCTATTATGTTTACTGCAAAATCATACTGATATTCAGATTTTGAACTTGCATTATTAAGCAAAGTAAAAAATGAATTTTTATTGCATTTATGAACATTTTTAAAATAGTCACGTGATATTTTCCAGTATTTTTGAGGAAAACATATATAGGATATTATATAATAAATATCTGATTCTGTAAGTGGTGTTATATTGTTGTACGTTTTAAGAATATTTAATGATAAATCCAAATCCCACTTTGTATTTTCTCTTTTTAATAGACGTCTAAGAAAGTAGGATAAATCTCTGGCACAATAATCCATCTTGCATTTATCAAAGTCTATAATCCATGGATCATTATCATCAGGTATAAGAATATTTTTATTAACATAATCTCCATGACATAATGATCGACTTAGTTGGCTAGGTTCTATTTTATTAGACATATCTAAAGAAATTTTTGCTAATCTAAAATTTAAATCAAAGTCTGAAATGAATTTTTTTGAGAACTTATCTTTATATTTAAAAGAATCATTTGATGATTTTAATAAGTCTTGAAAATGTTTTAATGTTGATATGTAGTAATCATCGAAGCCTTCCTTTAAATTACTTCCTAAAATAGGTTTAAAAGTTCTCGAAATAGAATGTATCTGAGCAAGTTTTTTTATAGATAATTCAATATGATTCATATTATCAAAAGAGCATTTTTCTCCTTCAATCCATGGAGTTAGTATGAACAGCATATCATTAAATTGTGCAAAACGATTGTTGTCTATGGTTGGTAAAAGTTTAGGAACGCGAATTTTATTTCTATATAGCCATTCAATGGCTGAATATACATATAATAAATCATCTAATTCATAATAAACTTTTTTTAGACAATAACTGTTATTGTTGTAATCAACTCTGTATACTGCTCGTTGTTTTTCCGTATCTTTAAATTTAATTATTGAAATTTGAGCATTTTGTAAATTGAATTTAGGAAGAACATACCTTTGTATAGCTTCCGGTGAAAGGCTAGAATTTTGTAAAGCTTGAAATTCACTATTCATAAAACCCTCCTTTTATAAGAATAATGTAAATCTAGTATATTGTTATAAATTTGTTTTATTAAATGATTAATTTTAAGAGTTAACTTTATATATATCTTTTATAACATGGTCGCCTTGGCAATTTTTTATATTAAAAGTCAAAAGAAAATATGGTAATAAATAAAAGTATACGCTTAAGCTTCCATTATTAATAATATTAACGTTGCTTAATTAATATACATAGAAAAGTCAAGAAAAAAATTAAAAAAGTTTATGTTAAATATATTATTTTAATAATAATTGCAAATAATAAAAGTATGTCATAATTAGAGGAATATAATGATAAATATAGAATACATAAAAAAGAGGTGATATATATGAATGTAAGAGAAAAAATTGAAAGTTTTGAAAGCTTGACACTAATAAATGAAGCAGCGTTTTCAAAGAAATCATTAGGAAGGATAAAATATGAAGAACCTGATGATATGAGAACATGTTATATGCATGATAGAGATAGAATTATACAAAGTAAATCTTTTAGACGACTTAAGCATAAAACTCAAGTATATATAAAAACCTCTGGAGATCATTATAGAACTCGCTTAACACATACACTAGAAGTATCTCAAGTAGCAAGGAATATAGGAGTAGGAATAGGATTAAATGAAAATTTAATTGAAGCTATAGCCTTAGGGCATGATTTGGGGCATGTTGCATTTGCTCATAATGGAGAAGAAGTAATTAACAATTATTTAAAAGATGGATTCAGACATAATGAGCAGAGTGTGAGAGTTGTTAATAAGTTAGAAAATGAAGGTGAAGGTTTAAATTTAACAAAAGAAGTTATAAATGGGATTCTTCATCATAGTGGACTTGGAACAACAAAAGATATTATAACCCTTGAGGGAATAGTGGTTAAAGTAAGTGATAAAATGGCATATTTAAATCATGACATAGATGACTCGATACGAGCAGGTTTGCTTGGTATTGATGATATACCTTGTGAAATTGTCAAGGTATTGGGCAATAATTCATCAGAAAGATTAAATATATTGATAAAGGATTTTGTAAATACATCAAATAATAATCTTAAAAATGGGATATTGGAAATAGGATTAAGTAAAGAAATTAATGAGGCAATGATTGAACTGAGAAAGTTCATGTTTAAAAATATATATTTGGGTGACACATTGAAAGAAGAAAGAAATAAGGCAAAATTTATATTGGAACAGTTAATAGGACATTTTGAAAAGTATCCAGATAAAATGCCTAGTGTGTATAGAAAAATAGTTAAAGAAGAAGGTCTTCAAAGAGGTGTTGCAGATTATATTGCAGGAATGAGTGATGATTATTGTCTTCTACTATTTAATAAGATTTTTGTACCCAAAATGGTTGTAGATTAGTTTTTTAAACAAATTTATTTGCTAATAAAGAGGAATTTTAACTAAAATAAAGAATAATTATAGATATTGCAGTTATCAACATTATTAACTAGACAAATTAGCCGAATATGTTTTATAATAAATTTTTTATGAAAATTAGAAGGAAAACAATGCATAATGTCGAATAATATATAACTGTTGAAAAATGCAGTAGGGAGGGAGATGTCTCCTTGCAAATACGTGAAGAAGTAATTGAAAGAATAAGACAGGACAATGATATTGTTGATATTATTTCAGAAAATGTAAGGTTAAAAAAATCAGGCAGAAACTATGTTGGATTGTGTCCATTTCATAATGATAAATCTCCATCGTTAAGTGTATCACAGGATAAACAAATATATAAATGTTTTTCGTGTGGAGAAGCTGGAAATGTTATAACCTTTGTAATGAAATATAAAAAATTAACATTTTATGAAGCGTCTAAATATCTAGCTGATAAAGCAGGGATTCCTTTAGAATTAGGAAATGCAAAAGAATCTCAAATTACAAAAAAGAAAGAGTTGCTTTATAAGGTCAACACAGAAGCAGCACGATATTATTTTTATAATTTGCAGAGAACTTCTTTTGCAAAAGAATATTTCTTAAAAAGAGGAATAAGGGAAGAGGTAATAAAACGCTTTGGACTTGGCTACGCACAAGATAGATGGCATGATTTAATAATGTATCTAAAAAAGAAAGGCTTCAATGAAAATCTTTTATTAGAAGCAGGATTAATTTTAAAAAGTGAAAAAAAAGGAAATACCTACGATAGATTCAGAAATAGAGTAATGTTTCCAGTATTTGATGTAAGAGGTAAAGTTATTGGATTTGGTGGCAGAGTGTTAGATGATTCTAAACCAAAGTATTTAAATTCACCTGAGACAGTAGTTTTTCACAAAGGCACAAATTTATATGGATTAAATTTTGCAACTAAAAATAAGTTAGAACAAGATTATATCATTATTGTTGAGGGATATATGGATTTAATATCTCTTCATCAGCATGGAATAACGAATACTGTAGCTTCGCTTGGAACTGCACTTACAATTAATCAAGCAAGATTATTAAAGCGTTATGTTAATAAAGTAATAATATCATATGATGCCGATGTTGCAGGTCAGACGGCAACACTTAGAGGACTTGAGATCCTAAGGCATGCAGGATTGGATGTTAAAGTTTTAAAAGTACCGCAAGGTAAAGATCCTGATGAATTTGTAAGAAACAATGGAAAGGATGCTTTTTTAAGATTAGTAGATAATGCATTGCCTTTGATTGAATATAGAATAAAGAAGGCAGCAGAAGGAATTAATTTAAGAGATAATAATGAACTGGTAAAGTATGGAGAGAAATTTGCTGAAATATTGGCTGATTTGAATCCTATAGAGAAAGATGTATATATTAAGAAGATTTCAGAAGAAACTTCTATTAAAGAACAGGCGATATATGACTTGCTTTCTCAAGTAATGGCGAAAGATCAAAAAGAAAATAACTTTATGAATAAAAAGGCAGATTATGGAACAAAATTATATGTAGAACCTGGATATTTAAAAGCAGAAAGAACATTAATAAAGTTGATGTTTAAAGAGGAATATTTTCAGGAATTAAATGAACTTATAAAAGTTGGAGATTTTGTATTGGACTCACATAATAAAATTTATTCATTAATATTACAAGGTAAAAACGAAGATACTAGTAATATAATATCGTACTTAGAAAGTCGATGCGATGATGTAGAAAGTTCAAAAGAACTAATAAACATCAAAGAACAAGAAATCTTAGAATTTACTGATAAAGATAGGGTTATTAAGGATTATATGCAAGAAGTTCAAAGTTATAAGCTTAAGAAAAAGATTGAAGATCTTAAAAAAAAGCAGAGTATTTTAGAAAAAGAAGGTAAATTCCAAGAAACTATTGAAATAGCAATGGAATTAACAAGACTTACTAAAAGTCTTAAAAGGGGAGAATGAGGTTAAAAGGTTATAACGGAAGGAGGCAATTTTATTATGGAACAAAAAGCAAAAGGAAAAGCTGCAAAGACTAAGGATGATAAAAATGATAAAAACGTTAAAATGTCAGCAGTTAAAGAATTATTAGATAAAGGTAAGAAAAATGGATCTTTAACATATAAAGAAATTATGGAAGCTATGGATCATATAGATTTAGGTCCAGAACAAATTGAAAAAATATATGAAGCATTAGAAATGATGAATATAGAAATTATTGGAGAGGCTAATGAAACAGCTGATGCTGAAGAGGAAATAGATTTATCAGTTCCAGAAGGAATAGCTATTGATGATCCAGTAAGGATGTATTTAAAGGAAATAGGTAAGGTTCCATTATTATCTTCAGAACAAGAAATAGAATATGCACAACAAATAGAAGAAGGTAATCAAAGAGCAAAGAAGAAACTTGCTGAAGCCAACTTAAGACTTGTTGTAAGTATTGCTAAAAGATATGTTGGAAGAGGTATGTTATTCTTAGACTTAATCCAAGAAGGAAATTTAGGTCTTATAAAAGCTGTTGAAAAGTTTGACTATAGAAAAGGATACAAATTCTCTACTTATGCTACATGGTGGATAAGACAGGCGATAACAAGAGCTATTGCTGACCAAGCAAGAACTATAAGAATTCCTGTTCATATGGTTGAAACTATAAATAAGCTTATAAGAGTTCAAAGACAATTATTACAAGAATTAGGAAGAGATCCATTCCCAGAAGAAATTTCAAAAGTTATGGACCTTCCAGTAGATAAGGTTCGTGAAATCCAAAAGATTGCACAAGAACCAGTATCTTTAGAAACTCCTATAGGTGAAGAAGAAGATTCCCATTTAGGTGATTTTATACCAGATGATGAAGCTCCAGCACCAGCTGAAGCAGCTGCATTTACAATGCTTAAAGAACAGCTTATAAATGTACTAGATACTTTAACACCAAGAGAAGAAAAAGTATTAAGATTAAGATTTGGTTTAGATGATGGAAGAGCAAGAACTCTTGAAGAAGTTGGTAAAGAATTTAATGTAACAAGAGAAAGAATAAGACAAATTGAGGCTAAGGCTTTAAGAAAGTTAAGACACCCATCAAGAAGTAAAAAATTAAAAGATTATTTAGATTAAGCACCTGTTTTGGGTGCTTCTTCCTTATTTTAAAAAATAATAATAAATCAATATTTTGTGATAATAAATATTAAAATTACTAATTAATTAAATAAAAGTGGTGATGAAATGGAACTAAGCAAAAGACTAAATTGGATATTAAATATAATGGATAAATGTGATGTTATTATGGATGTAGGGACAGATCATGGTTATATCGCTATAGAATTAATTAAAAGAAATCTTGCAGATAAAGTAATAGCATCTGATATAAATAAAGATCCTTTGAATAAAGCTAAGCTTAATGTTTCTTTAGAAGGGTTAAGTAATAAAATTGAACTTAGACTTGGAGGCGGACTTACACCAGCAAAAGAGAATGAAGTTAATGGTGTACTAATTGCCGGTATGGGTGGAAATTTAATCAGAGATATACTAGAAAATGATATTAAAAAAGTAAAAAATATGGATTATCTTGTATTGCAGCCAGCACAAAATCCAGAAGTACTTAGGGAATATTTATATATATCAGATTATGAAATTATAGACGAAGATGTATGTTTTGATGAAGGTAAATATTATGAAGTATTCAAGGTCAAATATAAAGAAAATAATTCAACTAAGTTAGAAAATATTTTTTATGAAGTAAGTCCAATGCTATTAAATAAGAAAAGTGATGTGTTTAAAGATTACTTATATGAAAAAATTGATAAATATAAAAAGGTAAAGAGTTTTATAAAAGATAACACAGAACATGCATTATCTAGAAAAAAAGAACTTGATAGCAAAATTGAAATAATAGAAAATTTGCTGAAAAAATTTTAGGAGTAGATTTTAATGAGTAAAGTTATTGATATATCAAATAAGATTGAAAAAATGGCACCAGTGTTTCTTAAAGAGGATTATGACAATGTAGGAATAATGGTTGGAGATCCAAATCAGAGTATTAAAAAGGTGTTATTTGCTTTAGATTGTACAAATGAAGTGATTGAAGAGGCTGTGCAAAATAAGTGTGATATGATAATAGCTCATCATCCTTTATTTTTTAGAAAACCTAAGAGTATTGTTAAAGGGGAACTTCTTGGAGATAAAGTTTTTAAATTAATAAAAGAAGATATAACTTTATATGCATGTCATACTAATCTTGATTCTGCACAAAATGGTATAAATGAAACTATTGTTAAAATGCTTGGATTTAATAGTGGGGAGATTATAGAACCTCATGATAGAAATGAAAATAAAGATTGTGGTATAGGAAGAATAATAAGATTAAATGATAGTATAAGTTTAGATGAGGTTATTAAAAGGATAAAAAATAATTTGAAAATTGATAATCTAAGAGTTGCTAAAGGACGTGAAAAAATTAATACTATTGCAGTTATTAATGGAAGTGGTCAAGATTTTTTTAACGTAGCAGAAAGACTTGGAGCTGATTGTATAATCACTGGAGATACGACTTATCATTTTGTAAGTGATTATAAAGAACTTGGAGTTAATATAATTGATGCAGGTCATTTTGGAACTGAATTTGTGGTGTTTTTAAAAACTCTTGAGTTTTTAAAAGAGGAATTTAAGGATATTGAATTTATAGATTCAAAAAAATCAAAAGACCCTTATGAATTTTATTAATATATAATGAATTGAATTAATTTACAGAAGTTATCATATAATATTTCAATGAGAACAATATTATGGAGTTTTATATGAGTAAAAACAGTGGTTTTTTTGATGATATAAAGAAAGACTTTAAAAATATATATAAACACGGGAAAAAGGCTGTTAATGGTTTTTCAAGTGGACATCGTCATGAACATGATGATGATTGTGGAAATTGTTGTTCTGGGTATGGAGGTAGAAGACCTAGGTGCTTTGGAGGACCGCCTTTTTTTAAACCTGGAAGATCACCTTGGTTTTATATATTACTATGTCCCAAAATGTGTGTAGTATGGTTAATGCTTTTAGTTCTTCTTTTATGCGGAGTAAGCCTTTATGGAATAATAGTAATAATTTTGCTTGGAATTATTTTTATATTGATTTAAATAAAAATAATTTGATTAATTTATAAAAGTATGGTAAGATAAAGTCTGCGAGTGAGACGTGCAATCGCTGCTAGACTTAGATCTAGGAGAGGAAAGTCCGAGCTCCGTAGGGCAGGGTGCTGGATAACGTCCAGTCAAGGTGACTTGAAGGAAAGTGCAACAGAGATATACCGCCTGAGGAAACTTAGGTAAGGGTGGAAAGGTGAGGTAAGAGCTTACCAGCGTGATGGCGACTTCACGGCTATGTAAACCCCACTTGGAGCAAGACCGAATAGAGAGGCATTTAGGGGCTGCCCGTCCCGCCTCCGGGTGCGTCGCTTGAGCTTATTGGCAACAATAAGCCTAGATAGATGATTGCTTAACACAGAACTCGGCTTATGGCTTATCTCGCATATTGAAAATAGGCAGTTGAGAGAATGGAAGGTTAATTTCTTCCGACATTCTTCCGACGGCTATTTTTTTATATTAATTTAGATTAAAATATTAAATTTGAAATTTTATCAGTAGCTGATTTCTGCATTTCATCGGTTACGTGAGAATATATATTTAAGGTTGTATTAATATCTGAATGGCCTAATCTTTCTTGTATAACTTTAAAATCTACACCTTCTTGCAAAAGCAAAGTGGCATTGGAGTGACGTAAATCATGGAAACGAATTTTTTTATCAATTCCTGAGTTATTTACTAATCTGTTAAATTTTAAAGTATAGTAATTTGGATGTATATATTTGCCGGATTCCCAAGTGAAAATAAAATCATATTCACGATTGTTAAATTTATTTTTAATGTAATTTTCACCATATTCTAGTCTGTTTAGATTTTGCTTTTTTTTATGAGTCTTAAATAATTCTAAAAGATCATTAGATACAGATATACTTCTTTCACTTTCAATAGTTTTAGGAGTTCCTACCTGAACAGATGTATTTGTATATATAAGATTATTATTGATTTTGATTTTTTTATTTTCAAAGTCAATATTGCTCCATTCTAGACCTGCTACCTCGCCTCTTCTTAGGCCAAGTTCTAAAGTAACAATTAAACAAAGTTTAAAAACATAATTTCCATAATCAGTTGAATCTAAGTGCGATAATAGTAAAGTGAACTCTTCAACAGTTAAAGGTAAGCGTCAAAGATTTCACGTATAGAAACACAAACATAATAATGTTAAAATAAGCCCAGCAGGTGAAAAATAGCTGCTGGGCAAACTTAATATATTAATTCTTTGATTTGGAATATAAATAATCTGGAAGTTCAGATGACCAAGGCATGTAATCTTTCAAAAAATCCATATCTCTATTTTCTGTTTTTGAAAGCACATCAAATAAGTATATTAAATACTTTTCTACCGCTAAGCCATTGGCTTTAGCCGTTTCTACGATACTATAGATTATTGCACTTGATCTTGCACCTTTAGGAGTATTTGAAAATAGCCAGTTTTTTCTGCCTATTACAAATAATTTTATGGCACGTTCTGCTGCTTATCCTCATGTTTGGATAAGCAGCATTATTCTCATCTTATTTTTATCCTTATCTTTTTAAGAAAGTTATATAAATAAAGTTTTTAGCTGAAAAATTATGTGAATAAAAATATCTCTATAAGGGAAATCATCTAAGATAGGAGGTGATTCTCTTATGAATCAATATGACATGAATATTAATAAAGTAATGAAATTTTTGATAGAAAATAATTATGGTTCTACGTCAAAGCATCTGCATAAAATTTGCTATGAAAACTTTAAATCTTATCTGAAAATTAATAAACAAGCCTATTCTTTTGAAAATGCACAAAAATGGCTTGAGATTAATCAAAATTATTGGACTTATAGGAAATATACTGGATACAAGCATTGTCTAGAGCAATTGGAAGATATATTTTCAAATGGAGATATTAGTTTAGCCCATATATCACCCCAAGTATCTGATTATACTAAGCTTTCTAATAAATTAAGAGAAGAGCTAGATGAATATCTTAATTATGCATTAATTAATGGACTTAAAGAAACAGATTTACAAAGACGTCGCAGAGCCTGCTCGCGTTTCATGATTTATTTACAAAAGCATAATATTGAAAGTATTTCAAACATTAATTATCAGATACTCCTATCATTTTATAATGAAGATTTTCACCGTACATCTAAATCAAAAGATATTTATAATAATTTAATAAGAGCAATGCTTTCATATTTTGCATCTATAGAAAAATGTCGTCTAGGACATACACTTATTTTAAATAAATTCATTATCCCTAAAATTATTTACAATGACAATTTTATAGATAGTGATTATAGTATATGTAACTCTAAAATTAATATATGGCCTAAAATTAAATTGTTTGTTGACAAATTAAGGGAAATTGGATATAGAGGAACTGTAATTAAAACAAGTAAATATACGCTAACTCTTTTATATATCTTTTTAGATATGCATAATTTAAATTTCACTGAAGAGTTTTCTTGGTATTGGTTTAATAAAGTAAAGCCACTTCTTAAAACTAATTGGAAGCAAGTGAGAAGAACTATAACTCAATTTATTTATTTTATGAAAAATAATTCAATTATTACTAAGGTAACTGGTGATGTAAATGCAAAATTTAGTATAGATTTATTACCGATGTGGTGCAAACAACAATTGATGATTTTTTTAAGCTTAAAAGAAAAGGAAGGTATGGTAACATCAACTTTAACTATGTATAAATCCTCTCTTTTGCGATTTTTCACATTTATAGTAAATAATAAAATTACAGATTTTAATGATATAACTCCAATGTTACTCCAAGACTTCAATACTAATGATATGCATTCTTCTATCGAAGGAAAAAGCGCTTACAATAGCCGGATAAGAAATTTCCTTATATATCTTAATGATACTAAAGTAATTAATAAGCCTTTCTTACACAATGCTCTACCTATTATTACTGCACCAAAAACTAAAATTATATCTGTACTAAATAAAGATGATATATATGCTATTAATTCATTTCATATAAATCATAATACTCCTATAGAATTAAGAGCTACTGCTATACTTATGATTGGATTAAATCTTGGCTTGCGGGCTTCAGATATAGTATCTATAAAATTTTCAGATATAGATTGGACTAAAAGAAGTATAAGTATTATTCAACAGAAAACTCAAAAAAATATTACGCTCCCACTTCCTATACATGTAGGAAATGCTATCTATAAATATATTAAAAATGGTCGTCCTAAACAAAAATGTCAATATATATTCATAAAGCATTCAGCTCCGTATGGAAAACTTAGTCCAGCTGTATGTCGTAAAGCGCTTCAAACAGCATTACCGCATAAAAAACCAGGTGGTTTTCATATTCTTAGAAAAACATTTGCTACAAATTTACTAAGAAGCAATTCCAAAGTTACACTTATATCAGATGCATTAGGGCATAATAGTAACTTTACTGTTAATAAGTATCTATCTCTTGATGAAGATAGGATGAGAATATGCGCTTTATCTTTAAATGATGTAAATATACCATTGAATAGAGGTGATTTTTAATGCTAAAGTCATATTACTATTCAAGTATTTTTGCTAATTATATAAAAGAATATGTTAAACAGCGTAGATTATCTGGCTTTTCCTTTGAGGCTCAAGCATATAGATTATATAAGTTTGATCAATATTGCAATAAAATTAAACTAAGTGAACCTATCTTAAACAAGCAACTTTTTGATAGTTGGTCAGTGAAATCTTCTACAGAAAGCAAAACAACTCAGTCTGGACGTTTATCTACAATTAGGGGCTTTTGTATTTATTTAAATGCTATTGGCATAGTAGCTTATATACCGCACCACTTTTCAAAGTGTGAAAAGGTAGTTCCCCACCTTATGATTGATGAAGAAATTAAATCTTTTTTTAAACAAGTTGATAATTATAAAACTCTCTCTACATCAAGTTCATTTATAAGGTTAGAAAAAGAATATAAAATACTATTTAGGCTTATTTATTGTTGTGGATTAAGGAATTCAGAAGCTTGTAATTTGAAATTTTCGGATGTTGATACCACTAAAAATATACTTACAATAATTCACTCTAAAGGTGATAAAGATAGAGTTGTATATATATCAGGGGATCTTTCGTTATTATGTGAACACTATAAGAACTTTCTTATAAAATTTCTTGGGGTAAAACCTTTTTGGTTCTTTCCAGGACGGAAGATAAATGCTCCTATTCAAAAAACATCTGTAGATAAAAAGTTTAATGAATTTTGGAATAAAAGCATATATGCTAAAGATTGTGATAAAAAACCTACAGTACATTGCCTAAGGCATAGTTTTGTTATAAAGAGAATGAATCTTTGGATGTCTGAAGGTATAGATTTAAATGTAATGATGCCATATTTAAGTCAATATTTAGGACATTCTAGCCCAGAAGAAACATATTATTATTTCCATCAAGTTCAAGAAATATTTGAAACTATAAAGAAAAAGGATAGTATATCTACTATGGTTATACCGGAGGTTGATTATGAGTAAAACACCACTTAATAAATTATTCTTTTCAAAAACAAGAGACTTTTTAGATTTATACTTAACCTCTCAATGTAATAGAAGTAAATATACTATTAAATCCTATAGGGATGCCTTAAGTATTTTTAGACGTTATATAACTGAAGAGAAATACTTTTCTATTAAAAATTTTAAGTTTGATGATTGTACAAGGGAATTTGTTCTTGATTTTATGGTTTACATGCAAAGTAAAAATTATGCTAAAACTACCTGCAATCAAAGGCTTGCAGCGATAAAAGCATACCTTTGGTATGTAGCGGATGGAGAGATATCTATACAGCAAATAGCTCTTAGTGTTTCACATGTACCTTTTCTTAAAGAACCTCAAAAGAAAAAAGAGATCATAAGCAATGATAATCTAAAAGCTATTCTTGCCGCACCTAATAATTCAAAGATTGGGATAAGGGATACAACCATCATGGTAATTCTTTATGATACAGCTATTAGATTAAGTGAATTATTAGATTTAAAACTATCTGATGTAAATTTATCAGGACCAACGCCATATTTAAGAGTTACTGGAAAAGGTGATAAGGAACGAATTGTTTCTATTACAGATAAAACTGTTAATCATATAAAAAGATATATCAGCTTCCGCTTCGCAATTCTTGCAAGCCCATACTTCAGTTCTATGTTCTTCTATATAAATTTCTGCAGGCTTAAATTTTAATAATTCTTTTGTTTGAATTCCTATAAAAGTCATCTGTTGTCCACATTTACTGCAATTTTTTTGCTCATCATCAAGCTTATGTTCAATAACAATTCTTTTTAAATTAGATGTATTGTCTTTTTTTCCATTGTGAGCAGTTGCTTTTTTTCTACTATAAGAAATTGATTCAATTTCAGGTTCTGCCATCTTTAAATCACTATTTTTTTCGGCTTCATTAAAAAAGCAGAGCTGATCTTCATTAACCTGTTCACTTGATTTTCCAAACATTTTTCTGTTTTTATTTATAATTTGCCCCTTTAAAAAAGCAAGCTGATTTTTTAAATCTTCAATTTCTTTATTTTTAGATTGAATTTCAGAATTTTTATTTTCAATTACTTTTTCCATCTTTGAAACTATTAATTTTGTTTTATCATCAAGTTCATCAAAATTTATATCTATCATAAATGTAGCACTCCTCAGCAAATATAGACATATTTTACCACATAAGCCCATAATTCAAAATGTTGTAATTTTTGAATTATGGGCTTGTCTGTTAATGTAGATATTAAAAGCTGTTTTTTTCTTTTACTGGCTTAAATTTTGATTTTGTTCTAATTTCATATCCCTTAAGAAGCCATTTTAATTCTTCTTTATTAGTTCCAAGTGCTTCATTTTTATTTTGTGGCCATTTTATCCGCCCATTTTCAAGGCGGTAATAATATAACCAAAAACCTTCATCAAAGTGCAGTATTTTTATTCTATTCATTTGTTTATTGCAGAATACAAAGAGAGCTTTCTAAAACGGATCGAGCTTCAGTTCATTCTTAACAATCATAATTAATCCATCAATACTTTTTCTTAAATCCGTTATTCCACATGCTATGTAGACTGTATCTATTTTATCAATATTAAACATTTCAGCTCAAATCTCTTATAATCGCAGTTAAAACAGCTATTTCATTAGCCGGAATGTATATCGTAGCTTTTCCAACTTCGATTTTTATATCCTTTGTATTATTCTTTACAATTGAATTATCTTTTGATTTTAAAGGAATTTTATGAAATACAGCTTTATTTTTATCTGCCAGTTTTCGTCTATGATAATAAAATTGTTTTTCTGGAATATTATTTTCTTTGCAAAAATCTTTAATAGTACCTGAATATGATGAAAGCTTTTCAATCATTGATTTCCAATCTATACTTTTATCTTCATTCATAAAAAATACCTCCTGTTAAAATGAATTTATTCTCATTTTAACAGGAAGCTTTATATGTTTTGTAGTCGTGGATTTTTTGACGCTTACGATATTTTGATAAACCTAAAATTAATAATTTTCTAAGAATAAGTATAGGAACTGAAGAAGATATGGAAGTTCTAATAGAAAAATTAGAAGAGATAATTTATAAAAATAAAATATCTAATTGAGTAATGTCATATTACTGTCACAAATCTCAAGTATTATATAAATATAAAGTAGTTAAAACATTATTTACCCCTTATTAAATAAATATTAACCAGTATTGAGAATGGTCTATTACACCCTAGTAGATCATTCTCTTTTATTTATAGAGTTAGATAATTTATGGTATATGGAAGTACCAAAAAGGAAATTTTAAACAAGCTCCATTAATAAAGAGAATTTCAATAAATTAGGTATTGTAGAATAAAAAGATGCTTTATTTTTAAGATATAATAATAGAGCTTATCTAAAATAATGTTTTTTGGGAGAGCAATTATACCAATAGAAAATAAATATTGTAAAGGGGAAATTCGCTACGCTCTGAACCCCTGTACAATATTTATTTTCTATGGAGCTTTAGCATTTGCCCAAAAAACACCAGAGGCTTGTCCTATAATTTTAGTAGTTGATTCTGAATCTTGTGGAGATAGTAAAGGAAATGAAATAATCTTGGAGAGAACCTCTCCAAGATTATTTCATTTCAAGTTCAAGCTGTATTGGTCTTGTATCAAGGTAATATTTATATTCCATTTTATAGTACAGAATTAATTTTCTTCTTCCTGCGTAAGGTAATGTATTTACAAGTGAATCAAATTGTGCTTTTGATGCAAAGCCTTTTTCTTTTAGAAGCCATGTTGTAAATGTCATTATGTTCAATCCTTTCATATATGGATTTTTAAACAGGAATCAGCATGCAATATGCTACTAATCCCATTCAGTCTGTAGGTAATCTAAAAAATATTTGTATTTCTCGTGATAATATAAATCAGTTTTTCTAGCCTCTTCTTTTGATAAAATAGAAAGCCATTCTTTATAGTGACCAAATGAATTAAATGTTTCTTTAGTAGTAAGCCATTTTGTAAATGAAAAATATCGCATATATAAAATCCTTTCTTAAGTTGATATTATAATTATTGCCTAAAATACGAACAAATATTCGTGATTACTTGTACTTATTTGTATATTTTTTAAAGCAATTTAAGTATAAGAATTTTGATTGTTGGATAGACTATTCGATATGGAAGGAGTGGAAGAACATTGGAAAATAAAAAGAAAATTAAAAAAGCAAAACCACCAACTAAGCAGCTTCACGTGGAATGTGAAATTAAGTTATATGAAGACTTTGAAGCATATTGCCATAGGAACGGAAAAGATGTTAGCAAGGCAATAAGAGGGTATATGAAATTATGCATTGGAGAATAAATTATAAATAAGTAAAGTGCCTAAAAAGGTGCTTTTTTTGTACATAAATAATGTCTAAAATTTCTATAATTGGACATAATAAAATATGGGAGGAGAGGAACTAAAAAGAAAGGGTGGTCATAAAAGTGGAAAAGAGAAAATATGAATCAAAAACATTAATAGCAGAGTACATATATTTAAGTGAACATGAAAAGTTCAGATTTTCTGAAACAGCGTACAGGTTAAAGGATGGATCAGTAATTATCGAGTATAATGGTGCTCCCTTAAGTCTTTATGGCTTGAAATTAAGCTATAACAAGAACATAGGAAGAAAAGGAATATTCAGTGTTACCAATGATGATTATGAATTTTGGAAGTCATTTAGAGGCAGAATTGAGGGGAACAGTTTTGTAGATTACGAGGCTGAAAGAAATGAAGCTTTAGAAAAAGCTAGAGAAGAATATAATAAACAAATAAATGCAGAACATGAAAATATATTAGAAAGGCTGTCATGTGAGGAATTGCCATACTAAATACATAAGGGGAGAAATCCCCTATAAATAAAGCAGTGATAAGGACAAGCTTTAGCACCAGGAACCTATAATTAAAGAAAATAGTAATATATCACGAAACACTTTAAAATAGCATGTCCAACCGAGCGGCATAATATCACATAGATTTTTTCATAATGACCACACATATTTATTTGAAATTATTGTCAAGATCAAAAGCGAAGCGTATCTTGACAATAATTTTAAATAAATATACCCTAACTTATGAAAAAATACAGTTAATACCTTATCTATAGTTTCTAATGGGGGCGCTCTTGTACTGGCTTTTTTATACCTCTACATAATTAAAAGTAGATAACAGCTCTGAAAATCGTATCATTAAAAATAATTTCCCTGTGATATAATTTATTATTTTTAGTGATTGGATTTTTAGAGTGGAAAAACCAGACTATACAATTTTTATGGTAATAAAACTAAGCCTGTACAAGATAGACATGCCGTCACATTACTAATACTTTCTTATATAATTGTGATGGCATGTCTAAGCCCCCAAAATTCTTGTCAGCTTGTCTGACCAACTAAACCTTATCTTTATATTTTCCCATACCAGAAACAATAATTTATAATGAACTTAAAAAAGGATCGTAAACAAAAATTCCAGTCAGAGGGATGGATCAATATTCTGCTGCCGCAGGCTACAACAATTAATGAGAAGTTCAAGATATATAGATTTTATAACTGTTTAGAATACACAACCATAACACATAGATACTAAAGATAGAAAAATCTATGAAGTAGCTTGAACTTCTCTTCCTTAGGAGCGAAGCGACGTTATTGGATTACAAAAGATGGACTGAATGAAGCTATAGCTAGATTAAAAGATACATTATAACTATAAATAGTTTTATTCTGTCCATCTTAACTCCTTATATTTTAGCGTGTATTAACCATAAAAATATATACGTATAAACAAAATATAAAATTTTAAAAGTAATTTGCAAATAAAATATAAATAATTATTGACATATAAACTCAATATATGATAATATATATAGTATATTGACAATATTATATAAAATGGTGTATTATACTTATAAGTAAGGCCCTTTTGTGCTTGCTTATAAGTTTTTTTGTGTTTAGGCACAAATGAATTCGATTTTAGAAGGAGGAGGTAACTACATATGAGGATGATGAAAAAAACAAATAATCCAAAAGTGAATTTAGCAATAAAGGTTATATATGCAATTGTTATTATAATGATTTTAATTAAATTAGGAATGCATTTAGAATTAGAATTAAGTGGAACATTAAGATTTTAATTCAATTAATCAAATTAATATATTTTTCATGGAATTAGAAATATAAAATTTTCATGGAGAAAGTATATTATGTATTGGAGCCTACATATATGATAATAGATTAATATAATACAGTAAAAAATTTTTAATCATATATGTATGCCCAATATTAAAAATCAATTACGATGTAATTATTAAAGGAAATTCTAATAGTAGTAAAAGATAAATTATAAATAATTAAATACATTAGAGGATAATTACATGGTAGATATGCTTTTTGCTAAAGATTTTATATAAGAATAAAATATATGTTGCTACAGTAGGAGATTGAAAAGGCGATAAACATTAAGAATCAATGTTTATCGCCTTTTACTCATGCCACTTTATGAGAATCATCAGTAGAAGTCTCTGTATCAATAGCTACTCCAAGTTTAGCTGATATTATGGTATTTAACTTATTAATTGATGAAGATAGGTTAGCAAATTGTTTTTCTAAGCGTATTAGCAGATATGCTGCTACAGCAATAGCAAAGCCATTGTTAACAATAAGATTAATTAAATCTGTTACGTCCATAATCACATCACCTCCTACAAAGGATATATGAAATAAAGCATATTAGTTCATGTTAGAAAATAAATAATTATCTGAAATTAAAATAGATAAAATAAATTAAATTATTGAGTGCCGCCTTCATTTACAATATGGTTATAATAATAATCTATAGCAATATCAACTATGGTACTGACACATACATTAATATCTGGATGTATGCTCTTTAATTCATTTATTTTTCTTATGGTAGAACTTCTAAGGGTGTAGCTTCTTTTAATAGTGGGAGTTTCGCCATCTATAGCAGGGGCAGCACCATTAGGAAGAGGAGTTCTTCTATTATCAAACAGTTCTTTAGTAGAACTTAAAGTATTTTTTCTTTCTATGGAATTAGTTATATTATTTTCAAAATTGCTGGTAATAGTTGAAGCAGTATTAGTTTTAGGATCTTCTTGAATAGCAGTATTGTTAGATTTACAATCAGAATTAGTTTGAATAATATTAATATCAGAATCATCATCAAAAGAAAAGGAAGATATACAGTCACCAGCTATAGGAGCTTCGCTAGTAAATCCACATATTTCACCTTCATCATATTCAAAATCATTTTTAGGAATTTTTGCAGCTCTTTTTCCTGACATAAATTATATACCCTCCTTTGGAATTATTAGAAGTATTTTTTGGTATTCTCTTAGAAGATATATGGCTATTTATTAGAGATTCTAAAATTCTAAAGAATTTAAGAATTAGTGTTAGTATGATTTTATGGACACAGTCATAGATTACAAGTTAAGATAAAGATATTGAAAGGAAGTGTCCATGTGAGAAGTACAGGCAAGAGATACACAGATGATTTTAAGAAGATGGTAATAGAATTATATAATTCAGGTAAGCCAGTGCTTGAACTATGCAGCGAATATGGCATAACAAATCCAACTCTATATAATTGGCTTAAAAATCCACCTGGTAATGAATCAAAGAAGCTTATAATAAAAGTTGATAATAAGCTGAAAGATGTGGATAAAGATAAGGAGTTACTTAAACTTCAAAAGGAAAATGAGCGCATTAAAGAGGAAAATGAAATATTAAAAAAAGCTATCGCCATGTTCGCAAAGGAATAAAGTCCATATTACGATTTATTGATGAAAACAAAAGAAATTATTCAATAAAAGCAATGTGTAGAGTGCTTGAGATACCTAGAAGTACTTACTACAAGTCCAAGGATGAAACCCTATGTAACAGAGCAATTGAGAATAAGAAATATGAATCGGAAATACTTGCTATTTATAATAAAAGTAGCAAGCGATATGGTGCACCCAAAATTCATGAAAAACTTATGCAACAAGGGTATAAAATAAGTCTTAAGAGAGTCCAGAGGCTAATGGGAAAGCTTAATATAGCTTCAGTTGTTGTTAAACAATTTAAGCCATATAAAAGCGCTGGTAAAATCATTGAACGAAAAAATATAATTCGTAGAGATTTCTCTACTAAAACAATCAATGAAAAGTGGGTGGGAGATATAACTTATATCCACACAATGAAGGAAGGCTGGTGCTATTTAGCGTCAGTTATGGATCTTCATACAAGAAAAATAATTGGATACTCATTCTCAAAAGTAATGGATACAAATTTGATTATAAAAGCATTGAAAAATGCTTATGAAACCCAAACGCCTAGCGGCTCTGTTATTTTTCATTCTGATCTTGGAACACAATATACAAGCGAAGCATATGCTGATCAATTAAAAAAATACAATATGACAGCCTCTTTTAGTAGAAAAGGCTGTCCTTATGATAATGCGTGCATTGAGTCTTTTCATTCTATTTTAAAGAAGGAAGAAGTAAATAGAGTAATCTATTATGATTATTCTACCGCAAGGTTGGAACTCTTCAAGTATATTGAGGGTTGGTACAATAGAGAAAGAATTCATGGTTCTATAGGTTATTTAACGCCACAAGCTAAAGAAGAGTTGGCTAGGGCAGCTAATTAATAAAAAAAAAGTGTCCAAAATATTGACTTAGGTCCAGAATATATATTTTTTAGAATTTTAGAATAAAAGAATATAAGAATATAAGAATTTGCTTGTAAAATGCGGGTTAAGCGATTAGACATACAAATTTAATCATAATTTTAATGTTGTGTTACAGTATAAAACATATATCCATAATAGCAGCTGCTAAATTTTTAGATCTGCAAATAAATTATTGGAGTGTGTTGTAAAAATGATTAGAGATGAAATTAAGATTGGTTCAGAAGTAGGGGAGGTTTTTGATAAAAAGCAAATAGCATTGGCAATTAGAAATTCTACATTTAATGATGATTTAAAATGCTCTTTGATAGAGGATGGGATATTAGATAAATGCCAAGGCTGCAGCCTTAGATATATCTGTGATGGAATAGATCAAGTGGTTGATAATTATGTGGACAAAACTACTGAGGTTGTGAATAATTTTAATTTTGAGTAGGCAAATGAAATATTGATATTATTATAATAAAGAGTAACAGCTCTAGGGTTCAAATTGACCTTGGAGCTGTTACTCTTTATGTTTAATAATACAATGAAATATTATTTAGGATTTTCATTAAAATAGTTTTCTTTTTTAGAATAGCAGTAGAGTAGCACATATTTTTTATATAAGCATATTCCTTTATAGTGTAATTTCTATAGAATACAAAATCTATAAGTTCTTTTTCCTCTTCAGTTAAATTCTTAAGGGCTAATTTTAAATCTTCATAGTCACACATTTTACATAATGAAGTTTCAGTTGAGATTTCAAGTTCAGGAAAATCATTTTCAACATCATCATGTAAGCTTAATGCATCATTACCTTCAGTAGACCTTCTGGTTTTAATTCTTTTAATTAAATCATTCATATTATTTTTAATAGCATTGGTAGCATAGGCAACGAATCTATGCTTTTCTAAATTGTACATGGAAACAGATTTAAAAAGAGATTGGTAACATTCCTGAATAATATCATGGGCATTGTATCCATCAATGAAAGTTCTTTTAGAAATATTATAAATTAATGGCCTAAATTCTTCAGATAATTTTTCTTTTGCGTCTTCATCATTATTTTTACATTTGGTAACTAAAGCTTCAATATAATTAAAATCCATATAAACCTCCTTCTTCAATCAAGAGTCATGAATTAAAGTTATTAATTTACATATATTGTGTTTGTTGTTGAATTTATCTCTATATATAGTATATATGGCTGAAATACATATAACTTATATGAAAAAGTAAAAAAATTAAAGATTATAAGGGAGATGTGTAAAATGAGTAATTTTATTATTGCTGTAGGTCATACTGCTAGTGGAAATGTTGGATGTGGAGTTGTTGCTAGACTTGATGAGAGCAATTGCAATCGTCAGATTGGAGCTTTAGTTGCAGAGTATTTGCAAGAGAAAGGGCATGGGGTTAATTTACTTAGGGTGGATGAAAGTAATACTTATAACTGCCAGGATTGCTATACTAGGGCAAATGAAGCTAATGAGATAGTTAAAACAACAGAAGTGGAGTTATATTTAGAAATTCATATTAATGCAGGGGGAGGAAGTGGTCCGGAAGTATGTGTTACTGGAATGTCAGAAGTTGCAAATCAATATGCAGATAAAATATGTAATGCGTTAACAGGAGCTTTAAATTTACCTAATAGAGGGGTAAAGACAAGAGGTCTTATAGTTATTAATAATACTGTCATGCCTGCAATATTGATTGAGTGTCTATTTGCTGATAGTGATGATGCCTCGGTTTATAATGCAGAAGTTATTGCTAGAGCTATAGTTTGTGGGTTGGTTGGAGCTGATGGTTCTAGCAATGGAGAATGGAAACTTGGGTGGAACCGCAATGATGTTGGATGGTGGTGGTGCACCGATACTATTAATAAATACTATTATACTTCTCAGAATGGTTGGAAAGAGATTGATGGGGAATGGTATATATTTGACAGTAGGGGATATGCGTTACAGGATGACTGGTACTATGATGATAATTATAAGGCATGGTATTACTTAGATGAAAATTGCAAGATGGTTAGTGGTAGTAAGGATAAGCCTTTGTGGAAGTGGATAGATAGTGGGTGCTATGCTTTTGATGAGCATGGTATGATGTACTGTGATTGTGTTACTCCGGATAATTATAGAGTTGATGGAAGTGGAACTTGGATTAATATTAATTAGCTATAAACGAGCGTTTTTACATCCAATAAATTACCAATAATAAAAAATAGAACATTTATGCAATCATTTGTTATAATTAGGTCTCACACAAAACATAACAAGGAGATAACATAAATGTTCATTGGCTCAATTATAATAAATTTATCATCTATAATCAAATTCTTAAAAGAATCAAGATTTGCAATTTATTTTACTAAGCCGCAGCTTCATATTATAGCTCTTATTATGAGTGCTATGATAAAAAAGGATTTGTGGGTAAAGTTACTGACGTAGCCGACCTTATGCCTTTCAGGCATAAGACGAATATAGGAAAATTCTTATCTAAAAGTCCTTGGAATGAGGACTTTATTGAAAGAGCACTCCGTAATTTGCTTATAAAAGAGATTTGGAAAATTTCTAAAGCAACTAATAGTCCTATTTATGTTGCTATAGATGATACTATTTCAGAAAGGACTGTGCCCTCGTCAAAGGCACTAAAACCCATTGAAAAGTGTAGTTTCCACAATTCTCATTTAAAACGCAAAACTGTTTACGGACATCAATTAGTAACTGTTATGCTTATTTGTGATGATGTTGTTATGCCATACTCAATATCTATTTATGATAAAAAGATATTGAGTAAAATTCAAGTGGCTGTTAAGCTTATAAACTCATTACCACCTCCAATAAATGAAGGATATGTTTTGTGCGATAGCTGGTATAGCTGTAAAAAGATTTTCAATGCTTCTAAAAAAGCCGGTTTCAAATATGTAGGTGGCTTACGTACTAATAGGGTTATTTATCCTACTAATTATGAAAGGCTCGGCATTAAGCTTAACGCGTTCGGGAAAACACTAACCAAAGAGGATGTCGACCTAGTCAAAGTTGGCAACTCAGAGTATTATGTGTATTCCTATAAAGGAAAGCTAAATGATTTAAAAGAAGCAGTAATAGTTCTAAGTTGGCCTAAAGAAGCTCTTTTTAAAGATGGATGTTTAAGAGCTTTTATAAGCCCTGATTCCAATATGTCTTTATTGGAATTGCTAAACCACTACAAACATAGATGCCCATCGAAATTTTCTTTAGAGAATCTAAGAAAAAACTTGGACTAGATGATTATCAAATTCGCAGTGAAAAAAGTATAAAAAGATATCTGCTTATTATGATGATTACATATGTTTATTGTGGATTAGAAGTATCCGAAGATACTTTAAAATTTAGTAATGGATTAAAAACTGCTAGAGCTCAATTAGAGGCTGAAAAAATCACTTTCATTTATGAAAAAACTCAAGTTGGAGAGCCTCTTGATGCCATTTTAGAGCTTTTTAATGCTGCATAAGGATCTCTTTAATTATTTAACTGGAAATATTTGTTTGCAATTTCGCTCGTTTATAGGTTAAATATTATATGGAAATATATTACATAGATATTCTTAAAAAATATTTCTAGAAATTATGGGGCTGTATCAAAACAATTTTGATACTAGCCGATAAAAAAAGAGAATTCATAAA